>ENA-UOVV01000067-UOVV01000067.1-compost-metagenome-genome-assembly--contig:-NODE-67-length-164575-cov-86.721389_pt1 | contig 164575 bp, 138 predicted proteins | sample MGYA00238155_ERZ761577 | MGnify/ENA primary metagenome ERZ761577 (study PRJEB28898, sample SAMN06268775) | compost metagenome | isolation source: Emeryville, CA | place: USA:Emeryville, CA | collected...
CCGCGATCGCGCAAGCGGTCGACGCGGCATTCGCGTGCCATGCGGAAAGACCCGGCGCCCTGCTTCCCGTGCTGCACGACATCCAGGCGCGCCTCGGCTGGGTACCGCCGGACGCCGTGCCGCACATCGCGCGCACGCTGAACCTGAGCCGCGCGGAAGTGCACGGCGTGATCAGCTTCTATCACGTGTTCCGCACTGCGCCGCCCGGGCGGCACGTGGTGCGGATCTGCCGTGCGGAAGCCTGCCAGGCACGCGGCGCGCGCGCACTGGAAAAGCACGCGAAAGCGAGTCTCGGCGTGGACTGGCACGGCACGACCGCCGATGGCGCGGTCACGCTGGAGCCGGTGTACTGTCTCGGCAACTGCGGCTGCGGGCCGGCGGTGCTGGTCGGCGAGGACGAGCTGCACGCGAACGTGGCGCCCGATGCGTTCGATGCGCTGGTCGGCGCGCTGCGCGCGAGGGCCTCGTCATGACCCGGGTCTGGATCTCCCGCGACGCGACCTCCGAATCCCTCGGCGCCGGCCGTGTCGCCGATGCGCTGCGCGACGCGGCGGCCGGTCGCGACCTCGGGATCATCCGCACCGGTTCGCGCGGGCTGTTCTGGCTGGAGCCGATGATCGAGGTCGAAGTCGGCGACGAGCGCATCGCCTATGGCCCGCTCCAGCCGGCCGAAGTCGCCGACGCGGTGCGCGCCGGGCTGCTCGAAGGGGCGAGCCTGCCGATGCGCATCGGCCGCATCGAGGACCATCCCTGGTTCCGCGCGCAGCAGCGCGTCACGTTCGCGCGCGTCGGCCTCGTCGATCCGCTCGATGTCGGGGACTACCGCCGGCATGGCGGTTTCCGAGGGCTGGAACGCGCGGCGCGCATGGCGCCCGCCGAGATCGTGGACGAAGTGCTCCGCTCCGGCCTGCGCGGCCGCGGCGGCGCCGCATTCCCGACCGGCATCAAGTGGAAGACGGTGCACGACGCCGAGGCTGCGCAGAAGTACATCGTCTGCAACGCGGACGAAGGCGACTCGGGCACGTTCTCCGACCGCATGCTGATGGAAGGCGATCCGCTGTGCCTCGTCGAGGGCATGGCCATCGCCGGCCTCGCGGTCGGCGCGACCCGAGGATACATTTACCTTCGCTGCGAGTACCCGCATGCGCGCCGCGCGCTGGAGGCCGCGATCGCCGCGGCGCGATCCGACGGCTGGATCGGGCCGGATGCGGCCGGCAGCGGACGCGCATTCGAACTGGACGTGCGCATCGGCGCCGGCGCCTACATCTGCGGCGAGGAAACGTCGCTGCTGGAAAGTCTCGAAGGCCGGCGCGGGCAGGTGCGCTTCAAGCCGCCGCTGCCGGCGATCCGCGGCCTGTTCGGCCAGCCGACCGTGATCAACAACGTGATCTCGTTCGCTTCGGTGCCGGCGATCCTCGCCGATGGCGCCGAAGCCTACGCGGGCCATGGCTCGGGGCGCTCCCGCGGCACGTTGCCGATGCAGCTCGCCGGCAATCTGCGCCATACCGGGCTGGTCGAGGTGCCGTTCGGCATTTCGCTGCGCACGCTGCTGTTCGATCTCGGCGGCGGTTCGGCCAGCGGCCGGCCGCTGCGTGCGGTGCAGGTCGGCGGGCCGCTCGGCGCGTATCTGCCCGAATCGCGATTCGACACGCCGATCGACTACGAGGCGTTCGCCGCGGTCGGCGCGATGCTCGGCCACGGCGGCGTGGTCGCGTTCGACGACAGCGTCGACATGCTCGAGCAGGCTCGCTACGCGATGGAGTTCTGCGCGGCCGAATCCTGCGGCAAGTGCACGCCGTGCCGGATCGGCTCGACGCGCGGGACCGAGGTCATCGACCGCATCCGTGCCGGCATCGAACACGAACGAAACCTCGAACTGCTTTCCGACCTGTGCGAAACGATGCGCCATGGCTCGCTGTGCGCGCTCGGCGGCCTGACGCCGGACCCGGTGGTCAGTGCCCTATCGCACTTCCCGGAGGACTTCGCCGTCCGCGCGCAGCCACGTTGAAGCGATCACCGCCGCCCGCATGGGCGGACGATCGAGGAGCCACGCCATGTTGTCGATTCGCGAAACCGATCTCGGAACCCCGGCCTCCACCGCAACCGCGCAGGTCACGCTCGTCATCGACGGGCGCGAAGTGACCGTGCCCGCCGGCACGTCGGTACTGCGCGCGGCTGCCGAGGCCGGCATCGGCATCCCCAAGCTTTGCGCGACCGAACTGGTGAGCGCATTCGGCTCGTGCCGGCTGTGCCTCGTCGAGATCGAGGGCATGCGCGGCCTCCCCGCCTCGTGCACGACGCCGGTCGCGCCCGGCATGAAGGTGACCACGCAGAGCGAGAAGCTCGCCCGGCTGCGACGCGGGGTGATGGAGCTGTACATCTCCGATCACCCGCTGGATTGCCTGACCTGCCCGGCCAACGGCCATTGCGAGCTGCAGGACATGGCCGGCGCGGTCGGCCTGCGCGAGGTGCGCTACGGCTTCGACGGCGACAACCACGTCCACGCGACGCGGACCGACGGCACGCCGAATCCCCGCTTCGCGGCGAAGGACGAAAGCAATCCCTACTTCACCTTCGATCCGTCCAAGTGCATCGTCTGCTCGCGCTGCGTGCGCGCCTGCGACGAGCAGCAGGGCACGCTGGCACTTTCGATCCAGGGACGCGGTTTCGCTTCGAAGGTGAGCGCGAGCCAGGACGATCCGTTCCTCGATTCCGAATGCGTGTCCTGCGGCGCCTGCGTGCAGGTCTGCCCGACCGCGACGCTGAGCGAGAAATCGCTGATCCGCCTCGGCCAGGCCGAGCACAGCGTGGTGACCACCTGTGCCTACTGCGGCGTCGGCTGCTCCTTCCGCGCCGAGATGAAGGGCCAGGAGCTCGTGCGCATGGTGCCGAACAAGGAAGGCCCGGCGAATCGCGGCCACTCCTGCGTGAAGGGCCGTTTCGCACTCGGCTACGCCACGCACAAGGATCGCATCCTGAAGCCGATGATCCGCGCCAAGATCAGCGATCCGTGGCGCGAGGTGTCGTGGGAGGAGGCAATCAACCACGCGGCGGCCGAGTTCAAGCGCATCCAGGCGCGTCACGGGCGCGACGCGGTAGGCGGCATCACCTCCTCGCGCTGCACGAACGAGGAAACCTATCTCGTGCAGAAGTTCGTGCGCGCCGCGCTCGGCACCAACAACGTCGATACCTGCGCGCGCGTGTGCCACTCGCCGACCGGCTACGGGCTCGGCGTCACCTTCGGCACCTCGGCCGGCACGCAGAACTTCGACTCGGTGATGCAGGCCGACGTGATCTTCGTGATCGGCGCCAACCCGACCGACGGCCATCCGGTGTTCGCGTCGCGGATGAAGCGGCGCCTGCGCCAGGGCGCCCGCCTGATCGTCGCCGATCCGCGCCGAATCGACCTCGTGCGTGCGCCGCACATCCGTGCCGACCACCATCTGAAGCTGCGACCCGGCACCAATGTCGCGCTGGTCACCGCGCTCGCGCACGTGATCGTGACCGAAGGCCTCGTGAACGAAGCCTTCGTGCGCGAACGCTGCGATCTCGACTCGTTCGGGAAGTGGCGCGAGTTCGTCGCCGAACCGCGGCACTCGCCGGAAGCAACCGAAGCCATCACCGGCGTGCCGGCCGCCGAGGTGCGCGCGGCCGCGCGGCTGTATGCGACCGGCGGCAATGCCGCGATCTACTACGGCCTCGGCGTGACCGAGCACTCGCAGGGTTCGACCACGGTGATGGGCATCGCCAACCTCGCGATGGCAACCGGCAACATCGGCCGCGAAGGCGTCGGCGTGAACCCGCTGCGTGGCCAGAACAACGTGCAGGGTTCGTGCGACATGGGCTCGTTCCCTCACGAGTTTCCCGGATACCGGCACGTCGGCGACGCGGCGGTGCGCGAATCGTTCGAGACGGAATGGGGCGTCGCGCTGCAGTCCGAACCGGGCCTGCGCATTCCCAACATGTTCGAGGCCGCGCTGGACGGCGATTTCCGGGGCCTGTACGTCGAGGGCGAGGACATTGCGCAGTCGGACCCGAACACCCAGCACGTCACTGCCGCGCTGTCGGCGATGGAGTGCGTGGTGGTGCAGGATCTGTTCCTGAACGAAACCGCGAAGTTCGCGCACGTGTTCCTGCCCGGCTCGTCGTTCCTCGAGAAGGACGGCACGTTCACCAATGCCGAGCGGCGCATCTCGCGGGTGCGCAAGGTCATGGAGCCGAAGAACGGCTACGCGGACTGGGAGATCACGCAGCTTCTGTCCAACGCCATGGGTTATCCGATGCACTATGCGCATCCGTCCGAGATCATGGACGAGATCGCGCGCCTCACGCCGACGTTCCGCGGCGTCAGCTACGAGCGCCTGGAGGAACTGGGCAGCATCCAGTGGCCGTGCAACGACGCCGCGCCGGACGGCACGCCGACGATGCATGTCGGAGGTTTCGTGCGCGGCAAGGGACGTTTCATGCTGACCGAATACGTGCCCACGCAGGAGAAGGTCAACGCGCGGTATCCGCTGCTGCTCACGACCGGCCGCATCCTCAGCCAGTACAACGTCGGTGCGCAGACGCGGCGCACGGAGAACGTGGCCTGGCACGCCGAGGACCGCATCGAGATCCATCCGCAGGACGCCGAGGACCGCGGCATTGCGGAGGGCGACTGGGTCGGCATCGCGAGCCGCGCGGGCGAAACCGTGCTGCGCGCGACCATCAGCGATCGCATGCAGCCGGGCGTGGTCTACACGACGTTCCACTTCCCCGGCTCGGGCGCGAACGTGATCACGACCGACAATTCGGACTGGGCCACCAACTGCCCCGAGTACAAGGTCACCGCGGTGGAGGTCACCCGCGTGAGCCAGCCGTCGGAATGGCAGCTCCGCTTCCAGCGGTTCGACCGGCAGCAGAAGGAGTTGCTCGCGAAGGCGTTTCGTGACGAGCCGGCCACGACCCGCTGAGTGCCCGCCGGGCGGACGCACGGAGTGCGGCATTGCCCGGCGGACGGTGCTTCGATGGCGCGACGGCCGCTGCGAGGAAGCCGACGACGCGATCGCCGAAGAGGTGCCGGTCGCGCTCGTCTACAACGGCCGCACGCACGCGGTGATGATGGCGACGCCCTGCGATCTGGAGGACTTCGCGCTCGGCTTCTCGCTGAGCGAGGGGCTGATCGGGCATCCGGGCGAACTGGAAGCGATCGCGGTGCGGCAGCGGCTGGAAGGCATCGAGCTGGAGCTGCGCGTGCCCGAATCGCGTGCCGATGCCATCTTCGCGCGCGATCGCGGCCTGAGCGGTCGCACCGGCTGCGGCCTGTGCGGCGTGCGTGCGCTGGAAGATGCGCTGCGCCAGCCTGCACCGGTTGCGGACGGCATCGGGATCGACGCAGTGGCCGTGCAGCGTGCGCTGGCCGGGCTTCACGGGCGTCAACCGATGAATGCCGCGAGCGGTGCGACGCATGCCGCCGCATGGGCCTCGCCGGATGGCGGGATCACGCTGTTGCGCGAGGACGTGGGCCGGCACAATGCGCTGGACAAGCTGCTCGGGGCGCTGGCGCGGGCGGACACCGATTTCGGCGCGGGCATGGTGCTGGTCAGCAGCCGCGCGAGCAGCGAGATGGTGCAGAAGGCCGCGACGCTCGGCGTGACCGTGCTTGCCGCGATCTCCGCGCCTACCGCGCTCGCGATCCAGCTCGCGGCGAGCGCCGGACTGACCCTGATCGGCTTCGTGCGGTCCGGCAGCCACGTGGTGTACGCGAACCGCGCGCCCGTGAAGAACGAAGGAGAGACGAGATGAGCACCGAGTCGCTGGTCCGCATGGCGAACGACATCGCGACCTACTTCGCCTCGGAACCCGATCGCGAGACGGCCATCGAAGGCATCGCCGCGCATGTCCGGCGCTTCTGGGCGCCGCGCATGCGGCGCGAGATCCTCGCCCACCTCGCCGACGGCGGCGAGGGACTCGACGAGCTCGCGCGCGAGGCGTTGCGTCGCATGGATGTGCCTGCATCCGCCTGATGTGGCTCAACGCATCAGCGCAAGGCGCACCGGATGCGTGTCGGGCGTTCGCTCGTGCCACAGCGCGAACGATTCGGCGGCCTGCTCGATCAGCATGCCGAATCCGTCCGCCACGCGGGCCGAACCCGTTCGTCGTGCCCAATCGAGGAACGGCACCGCGGCGGCGCCGTAGGACAGGTCGTAGCAGACCGTCGAAGGTGCCAGTGATTCCAGCGGCAGTGCGAACGTGCCGCGATGCCCCGCCGACGTCGCGTTGACGACGAGATCGACCGCATCGACGGTGGCGACGTCGTGCCACGCGATCGCCTCCGCGCGCGGGCCGAGATCGCGCGCCAGCGCCTCGGCGCGCGCCGGCGTGCGGTTCGCGATCACGATCGCGCGCGCGACGTCAGCCAGCGCGACCGCGACCGCGCGCGCGGCACCGCCGGCGCCGAGCAGCAGCACGCGCCGCTCGCGCGGATCGAAGCGCACGTGGTCGACCAGATCGCGCAGGAAACCGGCGCCATCGGTGCTGTCGCCGCGCCAGCGGTCGCCGTCGCGGAGCAGCGTGTTGACGCTGCCCGCGCGTCGCGCGCGATCGGACACCGCATCGCAGAGCGCGAATGCCTGCTCCTTGAGCGGCAGCGTGACGTTCGCGCCGACTCCGCCCTCGTGCGCGAATGCGCCGAGTCGGGCGGCGAAGTCGTCAGGGCCGGCCTCGATTGCGCGGTAGTCGATCGCGATGCCGAGCTGCGCGCCGAACAAGGCATGGATCCGCGGCGACAGCGAATGCGCGATCGGCTGGCCGAAGACGGCGTAGCGGCGGGGCGGCGCAGCGGCCGTTTCGCGCGTCATGAACCGAACTGCAGTTCGTACACGGGAACACCGTCGATGACGTCGCCGGTCGGCTCGATCGCTTCGAGAAAGACGTGGTGTTCGTCGCCGGTGCAGGCGACCGAGTCGTTGGCGATGCCGACCAGTTGCATCCAGGTCGAATCGGTCAGCACCGCGCTGCGGTAATCGTGGCCCTCACCGAAGAACGGATCGTTGCGTGCGAGGAAGATCGCGGGACCGGAAACGGCGACCTCGTCGAGCACGTCCTTCGGCAATCCGTCCTCGTCGTCCGGCATCGCGCTGAACGAGACGATGCCGTCCGGATACACCGCATCGACGCGCGCGGCAATCGCATCCAGTCGTTCGTCGTACGCATCGTCATCGATCTCGATCATCGTTTCACCTGCATCGTGGTGGGTGGTTCATCAACCACGCGCCTCGCGCAGCCAGCGCGCGGCATCGAGCGCGTAGTAGGTGAGCACGCCGTCGGCGCCGGCACGCTTGAACGCGAGCAGCGATTCCATCGCGACCGCCTTCTCGTCGAGCCAGCCGTTCTGCGCGGCAGCCTTGATCATCGCGTACTCGCCGCTGACCTGGTACACGAACGTCGGCACGCCGAATGCGTCCTTCACGCGACGCACGATGTCGAGGTAGGGAAGGCCGGGCTTGACCATCACCATGTCCGCGCCTTCGGCGATGTCCAGCTCCACCTCGCGCAAGGCCTCGTCGGAATTTGCCGGGTCCATCTGATAGGTGTACTTGTTGCCCTTGCCGAGATTGGCCGCGCTGCCGACCGCGCTGCGGAACGGACCATAGAAGCTGCTCGCGTACTTGGCGCTGTAGGCCATGATGCGCGTGTGAATGAAGCCTTCGGCCTCCAGCGCCTCGCGGATCGCGCCGATGCGCCCGTCCATCATGTCGCTCGGCGAGAGGATGTCCACGCCCGCCGCGGCGTGCGCGAGCGACTGCCGGACCAGTGCCTCGATGGTCTCGTCGTTGAGGATGTAGCCGGCGTCGTCGATCAGGCCGTCCTGCCCGTGCGTGGTGTACGGATCGAGTGCCTGGTCGCTCATCACGCCCAGTTCCGGAAAGCGCGCCTTCAGCGCGCGGATCGCGCGCGGAACGATGCCGTCCTCGTCCCAGGCGATGCGTCCGTCGGCCGTCTTGGCGGCCGGATCGGGCACGCCGAACAGGTCCAGCACGGGCACGCCGAGCTCCAGCGCCTGCTCGCCAACCTTCAGCAGTTCGTCGATGGACAGACGCTCCACCCCCGGCATCGATCCGACCGGAGCGCGCCCGTTCTCCTCGTGCACGAAGACCGGGTAGATCAGATCGTCGGTGGTGAGCACGGTTTCACGCATCAGCCGACGCGAGAAGTCGTCGCGGCGCATGCGACGGGGACGAACGATGGGATAGCGCATGGGCAGCGATGCAAGGGGAAAGCGGAGATTGTAGCGAGCGCGCCGATGCGCCCGGATGGCGCAAACCGTCGCGACGCGAAGCACATGTTAAGCATTCGTTATGTGCAGATGCGATACGATCTTGAGGCGCCGCAGAGGTTGCGCCGCCAAGTCGCTGTCCGAGAAACAGAAATGCTGCCCCCGGCCCTTTTCCTGACGTTCTGCGCCATCGCCGTGCTGGCGGTAGCGGCGATCCGGCGGGTGCCGGAAGGCCAGATCTACACGCTGCGCAGGCTGGATGGCCGGCAGCGCACGCTCGGCGCCGGCACGCATTTCGTGTTGCCGCTGGTCGAGCGCGTCACGGGCAAGACGCCGACGACCGGCATGTCCGTCGTCGTCGACGATCTCGCGGCCGAGGACGCGCACTGGCAGGCACGGGTCTGGTACCAGCTGCTCGATGCGCGCGCCGCCGGTGCGCTGCCGCAACTCGACGGCACGGTGCGGGACGCGGCGCGGGAGGCGTTCGCCGATCTCCAGACGCACGACGGGCGCTCGCTCAAGCACGCGGTGAACGCGCGCCTGCGCGGCGATGGCGTGCTCGTCGCACGCGTGGAGCTCTCGAAGGCCGCCTGACCCGCGCTGGATTTCACGCAGGGCGGGCCGGATACTCCACGGCCCGCCATCGAACGCACACCGGATGACCGCGCGCGACCCGTTGCGGCGGCGCCTCGTCGCCGGCCTCGCCGAACTCGAAACCGAACTGGCCGATACCGCGGTCGAGCGGCTGCTCGACTACGTGGATCTGCTCGCGCGCTGGAACCGCACCTACAACCTGTCGGCCGTGCGCGACCCTGCGGAGATGGTCACGCGCCATCTGCTCGACTCGCTCGCCGTGCTGCCGCACGTGCACGGCGCGACGCTCGCCGACCTCGGCAGCGGTGCGGGATTGCCCGGCATCCCGCTCGCGATCGCGCGTCCCGGCCTGCAGGTGACCCTGGTCGACTCCAACGGCAAGAAGGCGCGCTTCCTGCGCGCCGCGGTGCGCGAGCTCGGCCTGTCCGACGTCGCGGTGGTCGAGGCACGCGTCGAAGATGTCCCGGGCCGCTTCGACTGCATCACCGCGCGCGCGTTCGCGACGCTCGCCGAAATGCTCGCCTGGGGCGGCCACCTGCTCGCGCCGGACGGCATCTGGCTCGCCCTCAAGGGGCGCTTCCCGCAGGACGAGATCGACGCCCTTCCGGCCGGCTTCACGGTGACTGCCGCACACCGGCTGGACGTGCCCGGTTTGGAGGCGCAGCGTCACCTCGTCATAATCGCCCGTTCGGGCTCCGCAGCCGCGGCGCCCGGGGCACAGGCGGCAGGGGCATGACGCGGATCATCGCGATCGCGAATCAAAAGGGCGGCGTCGGCAAGACGACCACGGCGGTCAACCTCGCCGCGGCGCTGGCCGAGACGCGCCGACGCGTGCTGCTGATCGATTTCGATCCGCAGGGCAACGCGACGATGGCCGCGGGCGTCGACAAGCGCACCGCCAAGCCGAACGGCTGCGAGGTGCTGCTGGACGAAGCCCCGATCGAACAGGCGATCGTCGCGACCGAGGCCGGCTTCGACCTGCTGCCCGGCAACGGCGACCTGACCGCGGCCGAACTCAAGCTGATGGACGCGCTGGCGCGCGAGTCGCGGCTGAAGGAGCAGCTCGCCAAGCTCGGCGACCGCTACCACACGATCCTGATCGACTGCCCGCCGACGCTGCACCTGCTCACGATCAACGCGCTGACCGCCGCGCACGGCGTGCTGATCCCGGTGCAGTGCGAATACTTCGCGCTGGAGGGCCTCAGCAGCCTCCTCGACACGATCAAGGCGGTGCGCATGCGGCTCAACCCGCAGCTCGAGGTCGAAGGCTTGCTGCGCACGATGTACGACATGCGCAACAACCTCGGCAACGAAGTCTCGCTGCAACTGACCAAGCATTTCGGCGACAAGGTGCTGCGCTCGATCATTCCGCGCAACGTGCGCCTGGCCGAGGCACCCAGCCACGGCAAGCCGATCACCCTGTACGACCGCGAATCGCGAGGCGCGATCGCGTATCTGGGCCTCGCCGGCGAGATGCTGCGCCGAGAGCGCGCGATCCAGGCCGCGCCGGCCGGTTGACGACGAACCCGCAAGGATCCGGACATGGCCAAGAAACGTCCCTCCAGCCTCGGTCGCGGCCTCGATGCGCTGCTCGGCGGCGATGCGTCGACCGCGGCGAGCGAAGGCGAAGGCGAACTGCAGACGCTGGCGATCGCCGCGATCCAGCCCGGCCGCTACCAGCCGCGCCATCGCTTCGAGGCCGAACCGCTGGACGAGCTGGCCGCGTCGATCCGCGCGCAAGGGCTGATCCAGCCGATCGTGGTGCGCGCGATCGGAGCCGGGCGTTACGAGATCATCGCCGGCGAACGGCGCTGGCGCGCCGCGCAGAAGGCCGGCCTCGCGGAGATCCCGGCGCTGGTCAAGACCGTCCAGGAAACCGCCGTCGTCGCGATGGCGCTGATCGAGAACATCCAGCGCGAAGACCTTTCGCCGCTGGAGGAGGCACAGGCGCTGTCGCGCCTGATCGACGAATTCGGCCTCACCCACCAGCAGGCCGCCGACGCGGTCGGCCGCTCGCGCGCATCGGTGTCGAACCTGCTGCGCCTGCTGGAGCTGCCGGCCGAGATCAAGCGCCTGCTCGACGAGCGCCGCCTCGAAATGGGCCATGCGCGTGCGCTCGCGACGCTGCCCGAGAAACGCGCGGTCGCCCTTGCGCTGCGCGCAGCCGAGGAACAATGGTCGGTGCGCCAGCTCGAAGAGGCAGCTCGTGCGCCGGAAGGCAAGCCGCTTGCGTCCGCCTCGAAGGTGCCCGCCAGGACCGACCCGGACATCGCCGCGCTGGAGCGCGAACTCGGCGAGAAACTCGCCGCACGGGTGAAGATCGCGCATGCGAAGAACGGGCGCGGCAAGCTCGTCATCCAGTACTTCAGCCTCGACGAACTCGAAGGCATCCTCGGCCACATCCGCTGAGACGGCTCGTCGCGGCGCACCGCCATGAACGATCTGCCCGATTTCGCCGCTGTCCAAGCCGCCGCCGCGCGCATCGCGCCGCATGCGCAGCGCACGCCCGTGCTGCGCTCGCGCTCGCTCGATGCGCTGGCCGGCGCGCAGGTCCACTTCAAGTGCGAGAACCTGCAGCGCGTCGGCGCGTTCAAGTTCCGCGGCGCATGCAATGCGGTGTTCGCGCTGGACGATGCCGATGCCGCACGCGGCGTGGTCACGCATTCCTCCGGCAACCACGGCGCGGCGCTCGCGCTGGCCGCGCGCCTTCGCGGCATCCCGGCGCACGTCGTCGTGCCGGAAGGCGCGGTGCCGGCCAAGCTTGCGGCGATCGAGGCGTTCGGCGCGACGCTGCACCCCTGCGCGCCGACCACCGCCGCGCGCGAGGCCGCCACCGAAACCGTGCGCCGCGCGACCGGCGCGACCCTGATCCACCCGTATGCCGATCCACGCGTGATCGCGGGGCAGGGCACGGCCGCACTGGAGCTGCTCGAGGAAACCGGCCCTCTCGATGCGATCGTGATGCCGATCGGCGGCGGTGGACTCGCGTCCGGCACCGCGATCGTCGCGCGGCACCGTGTCCCCGATGCGCTGCTTCTCGCCGCTGAACCGGCCGGCGCGGCCGATGCGTTCGCGTCACTCGCGCGCGGCGAGCGCGTCGTAGATCTCGTGCCGGACACGATCTGCGACGGCCTGCGCGCGACGATCGGCGCGATCGACCTCGCGCTGCTGCAGCGACACGCAGTCGAAGTGCTGTGCGTGCCCGACGCGGACACGATCGCCGCGATGCGCCTGCTCTGGCAGCGCCTCAAGCTGGTGGTCGAACCCTCGTCGGCCATCGCATTCGCGGCGGTGCTTGCCGCGCGCGAGCGGCTGGCCGGCAAGCGCGTCGGCGTGCTCCTGACCGGCGGCAACGTCGATCTGGACGCGCTGCCGTGGTACCGGATCAGCGCGCCGGACGCAGGGTGACCACCGCCAGCGCCGCGCACAGCAGCAGGATGCCGAGCCCTTCCGCAGGTGACGGTCGCTCGCCGAGCAGCACCCAGGCGAGGCCGACCCCGACGATCGGGATCGCGAGGCTGGAAATGCCGGCCACGCTCGCCGGCAGTCGCGCGACGATGAAGGTCCACAGCAGCCACGCCACACCCGAGGCGAGCACCGCGTTGTAGGCGAGAGCGCCGATGTACGCGCCGCTCCATTCGACGCTGCGCTCCGGGACCATCAGCGCGATCACGATGATCGCGGCCGTCCCGATCGCCATCTGCCACGCGGTCAGCGACAGCGGCGTCGCCGCGCCGCGCTCGAGCAGCCGGCGCGACAGCAGCACGCCGACCGCCCAGCACAGGCCGCCGCCGATCGCCAGCAGCGAACTGGTCGCGCCGCCGAGGCCGTGCCACGGTTCCAGCACCAGCACGAGGCCGGTCGCCGCCAGCAGCAGGCCGGCGATCACCGCGCGCGTCGGCCGCACGGACAGCGCGAGCCAACCGAGCAGCACCACCCAGAACGGCATCGTGTACGCGAGCAACGCAACCTTGCCGGCGCCGCCCGAAACCAGCGCACCCTGCACCAGCAGCTGGAAACCCGTGGTCTGCGCGAGGCCGATCCACGCGGTGGCCGCGAGCGGCGGCGGGCGCAGCGACTCGCCGCGCAGCGCCAGCACGCCGAACAGCATCAGCGTGCCGAACCCGTAGCGCAGCGCGGAGAACGTGATCGGCCCGCTGTACGCCATCGCCTGCTTCATCACGATCCAGTTGTAGCTCCAGATCAGGGTGAGAACGGCGAGCGCGAGCAGCGCGGGCTTGCGGGTTCCGGCAGGCATCCGGTCAGCTTCGCGGTCGTCCCGGGGAAAGTCAAAGCCGCTTCATCGACGCGCGAGGTGCGCATTCCGTCGTGCTTCCGGCAGCGACGCCGGCACATGCCCGGATCGGGCATTGCGGGAACCGGCGGCACGATCCCTGCGCGGCCTTTGACTTTCCACCGGCCACGCCGGACGCTGGGCCGCTTCCGGAGCGCGGAGCGCGACGATGGCCACCGACGACCGAACCCGCTGCGCCTGGGCCGAAGGCGGCGACCGCATGCGCGAGTACCACGACCGCGAATGGGGCGTGCCGCTGCACGACGACCGCGCGCTGTTCGAGTTCCTCTGCCTCGAAGGCGCGCAGGCCGGCCTGTCCTGGCGCACCGTGCTGGACAAGCGCGAACGCTACCGCGAGGCGTTCCTTGGTTTCGACATCGCGGCCTGTGCGCAGCTGACCGATGCGCGTCTCGAGCGGCTGCGTGCCGATCCCGGACTGATCCGCAACCGGCTGAAGATCGTTTCCGTGCGCGACAACGCCCGAGCGGCGCTGGATGCGATCGCCGAACACGGCAGCCTCGATCGTTTCCTGTGGTCGTTCGTCGAGGGACGAACCGTCCGCAATGCATGGCGCACGCCGCGCGACGTGCCATCCACGTCGGCGGCCGCAGAACACATGAGCCGCGAGTTGCGCCGGCGCGGCTTCCGCTTCGTCGGGCCGACCATCTGCTACGCGTTCATGCAGGCGACCGGCATGGTCGACGACCACCTCGTCGGCTGCTTCCGCCACGGTGCCGGAGGCCGGCCATGATCGTCACCGACGCGGCCGCATTCCGTGCCGCCTTCGATCCCGATCGGTTGCCGCCGCGCGGCCCGGCAACCGCGCGCGCCGCGTTCCTCGTGGCGCCCGCGGCGGACCGGCTCGCCACCGAGTCCGCACGCGACAACCGCTACATGGACCTCGCGCGCCAGCCCGATCCCGGGCAGCTGCGCGCACAGCACGCTGAACTCGCGCGCCGCCTGTCCGCGGACCTGCCGGTCGTCACCTTTCCCGGCGATCCGGCATGCCCGGACGGGATGTTCCCGAACAACGTGTTCGCGACCGTGCCGGGCCGTCTGATCGTCGGCCGCATGCGCCATGCGGTGCGCAGGCGCGAGGCGGAGCGCGCCGACATCCGCGGCTTCTTCCGCGCCGTGCTCGACTACCGCGAAATCGATCTTTCCGCCGCCCCGTTCGTCGCCGAGCTGACCGGCGCACTGTGCATCGACCGGGCGCGCGGGATCGGCTACTGCGGACTTTCCGAACGCTGCGATCTGGCCGGCGCGCGCGCGATGCACGCGGCATTCGGCCTGCGCCTGACGTTCGCGTTCCCGCTTGCGGCCGGCGAATACCACGCGAACGTCGTGCTCGCGATCCTCGCCGGACGCGCCGCGCTGATCGCACCGGACGGATTCGCCGAGCCGGAGGATGCGGCAGCGATCGCCGCGGTGTATGGCGATGGTGCGATCCGCCTCGATCCGGAACAGAAGCGCAGGTTCGCCGCCAACGCGATCACGCTTTCCGGTTCACGGGTCTGGCTGAGTGCCGCGGCGGACGGCAGCCTGCGACCGGAACAGCGCAGCCGGTTGTCCGCCTGCGGCTTCGATCTTGCCGCGGTCGATCTCGGGGAGGTCGAGAAGGCCGGCGGAAGCCTGCGTTGCTGCGTTGCGGAAATCTTCTGAGGGGCATCGCGACTGTCGTACCGCCGCCCCGAAAGAGGTACGCTTGCTGGCCGTGCCCGCATGCCGCCGCAAGGAGTCGACCGGCAGCGGCACGCACCACACACCTTATCTTGGGGAACAACATGCGCAAACCCATCGTTACGGCCATCCTGGCCGCATTGGCGGGCACGGGCGGATTGCTCGCGTCCGTCGGTCCGGCCGCCAGCACGGCGCAGGCGGCGGGCAGCGTCGCTGCCGCCGCCTCGCACGTGCTGCATTTCACCAATCATCCGATCGACACGAGCCAGCCGATGCGCGCGCCGTCCGGCTATTCGCTGGCCAGCCATTCCGGCAGCGGCCTGCAGGTGGTGCAGTTCTCCGGCCCGATCCAGCAGAGCTGGCTGGACAAGCTCTCGTCGCGCGGTATCGTGCCGGTGCACTACGTCGCCGACTACGGCTACATCGTTTGGACGGATGCAGCCGCGCGCGCGCAGCTCGATGCGTTGCGCAGCCGGTCGTCGTGGCTTGTGTTCAGCACGCCGCTGCATTCGTTCCTGAAGATGGATCCCCGTCTGGATGCGCGCCTGAAGGATCGTGCGGCCGGCGACGAGGAAGTCGACATCGTCGTGCAGATCTATCACCACGCCGGGTCGAACGACACGCGCCGCTTCGTCGAGAGCAAGGCGGTTCTCAACCCCGTGATGCTCGGCCCGGTCGGACCGGGCAAGGTGTCCGCGCCGGTCTCGCGCGTGCTGGCCTACGAGAACGTCTACGTGCGCGTGCGCGTTTCGGACCTGCTCGAAATCGCGGAGCTTCCCGATGTCACCTTCGTCGGCGAGCGGCTGGAGCGCCGCATGCTGGACGAGAAGCAGGACATCATCATGACGGGCGATCTCACGCCGGGCCCGGCGTCGATCGACTACCTGCAGTTCCTGATCTCGCTCGGTTTCAGCCAGAACGCGGACGACTATCCGATCGTCGACATCACCGACAGCGCCGTCCACGAAGGCGGCTCCGGCGTGACGGTGCTGAACACGCAGGATCCGATGTTGCGTGTCGGCGGCACGATGTCCGGTGCCTCGCGCGTCGTCGCGTTCACCAACTGCTCGACGCTCGCCGACACCTCGGTCGGTGCCGTCGACGGGCATGGCGCGCTGAATGCCGGCGTGGTGGCCGGCTACGACCAGCGCACCGGCTCGCCGTACCAGGACGCCGACGGGCACCAGCTCGGCCTCGGCATCAATCCGTTCGGCCGCGTCGGCTCGACCGCGATCTTCGTGCCCAGTTACAACATCAATGGTTGCGGCGGCACGGATCAGGGCGTGATCCTGTCGAACTGGCAAAGCGGTGCGAAGATCAGCACGAACTCGTGGGGCTCGACCTTCCCGCCGAGCACCTACGACGACAGCGACCAGGCATACGACGTCGGCACGCGCGACGCCGATCCCGGCACCGCCGGCAACCAGGAACTGATCTACATCTTCGCGGCGGCGAATTCCGGCCCCAGCGCGGCCACGGTTTCCTCGCCGGGCGCCGGCAAGAACGTGCTGACGGTCGGTGCGTCCGAGAACGTGCGCGGCGGCTGGACCGACGGCTGCGGCGTGGGCACCAGCGGCGCCGACAACGCAAACGACATCATCGACTTCTCCAGCCGTGGTCCGGCACCGGGCCAGCGCGTGAAGCCCGAGGTCGTCGGACCCGGCACGCACATCCAGGCCGGCGCGAGCATCTACAGCGGTTACAACGGCAACGGCGTGTGCGACCAGTACCACCCGGCCGGGCAGACCGTGTTCGCGGCCTCGTCCGGCACGAGCCACTCCACACCGGCCGTGGCGGGCATCGCCTCGCTGGCGTACTGGTGGATCGAGGAAGGCGGCGCGGGCGCGGCGGCCGGCACGGTCGACATGATCGACGGCGTGACCGCACCCACTCCGGCGCTGATGAAGGCGTGGATGATGGCGCATCCGATCTATCTGACCGGCGTCAGCGCCAACGACACGCTGCCCAGCAACAACCAGGGCTACGGCATGCCGAACATCAAGGAGATGTTCGACGCCACGCCGAAGGTGCTGGTCAACCAGACCGAGGTGTTCGACAACACGGGCGAAAGCGTCACCTACACCTGGGGCGTGGTCGATCCGGCCAAGCCGGTGCGCATCGCGCTGGCCTACACGGACGCGCCCGGCGCACTCGGCACCAGCCCGCAGGTCAACAACCTCGACCTCACCGTCGAAGTGAACGGCCAGACCTACCTCGGCAACGTGTTCGACCACCAGTGGAGCACGACCGGCGGCAGCGCGGACACGAAGAACAACTACGAGGCCGTGTTCCTGCCCGCCGGCACCACCGGCGACCTGACCATCACGGTCACCGCCACGAACATCGGCGGCGACGGCATCCCGGGCGTCGGCGACGGCACGGACCAGGACTTCGGCCTTGTCTGCAGCAACTGTTCGCAGGAACCGACGTTCACGGTCTCGCCAGAAGAGCGGATCGCCGAGATGTGCTCGGGCGAGGACTTCAGCACGCCGGTGGCGATCGGCTCGATCCAGGGCTATACGACCCCGGTCTCGCTCTCGCTCGCCAATGAACCGGCCGGCTCGACCGCAACGGTTTCGCCGAACAGCGTGACGCCGCCCGGATCGACCACCGTTTCGGTGACCGACACCGCCGGCGTCGCCGCCGGCGCCTACACGATGACGCTCACCGGCACGTCCGGCGCGATCACGAAGTCGGCGAACTTCGAGTTCCTGTTCGCCGATGCGATCCCGGCCGTTCCGACGCAGCTGACGCCGGCCGATGGCGCCGCGAACGTCACCCTCACGCCGACGCTGACGTGGGATGCCGTGCCGCAGGCCAGCAGCTATCTGGTCGAGATCGCGACGGATGCCGGATTCACGAACGTGATCGCATCCAACACGACCAGCGACACGGCCTGGACGGTCGCACCGGAGCTGCCGTCCAACACCGAGCTGTTCTGGCGGGTAACGGCACGCAACGCCTGCGGCGACAGCCTGCCGTCGGGATCGAGCGACCGCATCTTCGGCGACGGCTTCGATGGCGTGCCACTGCCGCCGATCTCCGATGCCTTCAGCTTCGTCACGGAAGCGTTGCCGGGCGACTGCTCGATCGGCACCACGCAGCAGGTGATCTGGAGCGACGACATGGAGTCCGGCGCGGGTGCGTGGACGCACAGCGGCACCAACGACAGCTGGACGCTCGGCAGCGCCGCGCACGGCGGCTCGGCGGCCTGGCAGGCCAACAATTTCTCGGCCGTCAGCGACCAGCGCCTGGTCTCGCCGTCCGTGGTCCTGCCGAGCGATCTCACCGGGCTGACGCTCTCGTTCTGGAACCAGCAGTCGATGGAAGACCAGAGCAGCGGATGCTTCGACGGTTCGATCCTCGAGATCAGCGCCGACGGCGGCAGCACCTGGACGCAGATCACCAGCGGCCTGCTGACCGATCCGTACGACGGTCCGGTGTCGACCAGCTACAGCAATCCGCTGGGCGGTCTGAATGCGTGGTGCGGCGACCCGCAGGCGTACCTGAACTCGATCGTCGACCTCGACGACTACGCCGGCCAGACCGTGCAGTTCCGCTTCCGCATGGCCAACGACTCGTCGGTCGCGTCGGGCAACCCGGCGTGGGCCATCGACGACGTGAAGGTCGCCGGCTGCGCGGCCGAGTAAGGCAAGCCATCGGCGTCTTTGGAGGCCCCGCCACGCGGGGCCTCTTTTTTTGTACTGTTCCGGTTTCGCGGAGGACGGGGGCCCATGAAGTTCAGCGCCAATTCAATGCCGGCTGCCGAGACTTCGGTCGTTCCCGCTGATCCGCGCCACGCCGGCGCCACCGGAGCGATGCGTCGGTCACCACTTCGCGGCACCCTGCTGGTCCTCGCCCTCTCGTGTTTCGCCGTGGCGGCGCAGGCACGGGAGATCTCGGCGCAGGAAGCCGCCCAGGTCGCGGCGCGCGAGGCCGACGGAAAGGTACTGTCCGTGCAGACGCTGACCGTGGGGAAGCGCAAGATCTATCGCGTCAAGGTGCTGACCCGCGACGGCAGGGTGCGGGTCGTGCAGGTTGCCGCCCAGCAATGAGGCGGTTCATCCGGACGGCGTCGGTCCGGGCGTCATCCATCCACACAGGGAGTTGATCCATGCGTGTACTGCTGGTCGAAGACGAAGCGCCATTGCGCGAAACCCTCGCGGCCCGGCTCAAGCGGGATGGTTTCGCGGTGGATGCGGCCGGTGACGGCGAAGAGGGCCTCTATCTGGGGCGCGAGGTGCCGTTCGATGTCGCGATCATCGACCTCGGGCTGCCGAAGCTGTCCGGCATGGATCTCGTCAAGCAGTTGCGCGAGGACGGGCAGCGCTATCCGATCCTGATCCTCACCGCGCGCGCGTCGTGGCAGGACAAGGTGCAGGGCCTCAAGAACGGTGCCGACGACTACCTCGTCAAGCCGTTCCACGTGGAGGAACTGCTGGCGCGCCTGAACGCGCTCGTGCGCCGCGCCAGCGGATGGTCGCGGCCGACGCTGGAATGCGGCCCGGTGGTGCTCGACACCACCGCCCAGACGGTCGCGGTCAACGGCAGCAAGGTGGACCTCACCAGCTACGAGTACAAGGTGCTCGAGTACCTGATGCTGCACGCCGGCGAACTGGTGTCCAAGGCCGACCTCACCGAACACATCTACCAGCAGGATTTCGACCGCGACTCCAATGTGCTCGAAGTCTTCATCGGTCGCCTGCGCCGCAAGCTGGATCCGGAGAACACGATCAAGCCGATCGAGACGGTGCGCGGCCGCGGCTACCGATTTGCGCTGGAACGCACCGAAGCACCGGCCGACGAGGCCAGCGCCGGCAACGCCTGAGCCGGTCGCCCGTGGCGCGACCGCTTTCGCTGCAGGCCCGCTCGCTGGCGGCCGCCGTGCTCGTGCTGGCCGGCTTTCTCGGCCTGGCGTTCTTCGCGCTCGACCGGGCGTTCTACGACGCCGCGCGGAGCGCGCTGCACGACCGCCTGCAAAGCTATCTGTTCGCCTATCTCGCCGGCTCGGACACGACCCGCGGCGGCTCGCTGATCCCGCCCGAAGTCGGACCCGATCCGCGCTTCGACCGGCCGGAAGCGAGCGGCCTTTACGCCACCATCGTCGGCGACCGCATCCTCGGCGTGAAGGGCGGCGTGTGGCGTTCGATATCCGCCAACGGCCGCGAGCTGCCGCTGACCGGCTCGCTCGAGCGCGGCGTCGTCCGCTTCGAGGGGCCGATCGACACGCCGTCCGGAAAACTGTTCGTGCTCTCGCAGGGCGTGGACTGGAACAGCGGCGCCAGGAACGAACTGCACCTGACGTTTCACGTCGCCGAGGACGATCGCACGCTCGCCGCGCAGGTCGACGTGTACCGGCGCACGCTGGCGATCTGGCTCGGCGGCCTCGGTGTGGTCCTGCTGCTGCTGCTGCTGATGGTGCTGCGCTGGAGCCTCGCGCCGCTTCGCAAGGTGGCCGCCGACCTCGCCCGCGTCGAGCGCGGGCAGCAGGAACATCTGGCAAAGGACTATCCGATCGAGCTCGCCGGTCTCACCGCCAACCTCAACACGTTCATCGACGCGGAACGCGAGCGCGGGCAGCGTTATCGCAACACGCTGTCCGACCTCGCCCACAGCCTGAAAACGCCGCTCGCCGTGATGCGCAGCCAGCTCGAAAGCGATGTCGAGCCGGAGGCGCTTCGCTGGACCGTGCTGGAGCAGGTCGGGCGCATGGACGAGATCGTCGCGTACCAGCTCTCGCGGGCCGCGACCACCGGCCAGCAGACCTTCGCCACGCCGCTTCCGCTGGAGCCGTACGCCGAGGAGATCGTGCGCAGCCTCGAGAAGGTCTACGCATCCAAGGCGGTGTTGTGCGAGTTCGACATCGACCCGCAGGCGCGCTTCCAGGGCGACCAGGGCGACCTGATGGAACTGCTCGGCAATCTGCTCGAGAACGCGTTCAAGTGGGCCCGTCATCGCGTGCTGCTGGTCGTGCGGCCGATCGCGGCGCGCGGAAACCAGCGCCCCGGCGTGTGCATGGAGATCAAGGACGACGGCCCGGGCATCGCGCCGGAAGATGTCGCGCGCGTGCTCCAGCGCGGCGTGCGCGGCGACGAGCGGGTGCAGGGCCACGGCATCGGCCTGGCGATCGTGCAGGACATCGTGCGTGCCTACGGCGGCGAGCTGGAAGTCGATCGCGCACCGACGCTCGGTGGCGCGCGCTTCACGGTCCGCCTGCCGGCGCGCTGAAGAGGCGTCACGGCCCCGTGCGGGCGCGCAGGTCGGTCAGATGGCCTGCGCGAGCGCGTCGATCTCGCGGATCAGGCGGACACGCACGACATCTCGATCGTAGTTCTCCAGCACGTACGTGCGCGCCTTCGCCGCACAGGCCGCGCGCATCGCGTCGGATTGCGCGCAGGCCGCATCGATCGCGGCGTGCAGGCCGGTCTCGTCGTGGAATATCCAGCCGCAGCCGCTGGCGCGGACGTGGTCGGCCATCACCTCGCACGTTCCGTTGACGACGAGCGGCGTGCCCTGCGCCATCGCCTCGAGCGCGACGATGCTGAGGCTTTCGTACGGGGAGGGGTGGACGAAAGCACGCGCCCCCGCCATCAGCTCCAGCTTGCGCCGCTCGTCGACGAAACCGAGATAGTGCACATGCGCCGATTCGCGCACGCCGAGCTTGTCGGCCCCGGTCAGCACGAGATGAAGCTCGCCGCCGCGCGTCGCGCGGTAGCGCTCGAAACCGTCGAGCAGCATGGCGCATCCCTTGTGCGTGTCGATGCGGCCGCTGTAGAGCAGGTACGGCCATGCTTCGCGCGCCGGCGCGACCTTGTCGGTAGCCACGGTCATCGCGACCAGCTCGCCGGCATCGACGCCCCAGATCCGGCCGCCAAGCCGGCGCTCGGCGTTCGTGTTCCAGAGGATGCGCGGGGCGCGGCGTGCCATCTGCGCGAACGCGCCGAAGTGCGCCGGCGGCTCGTCGTGCAGGGTCGGCACGATGCCCCAGCGACGGTGTGACAGCATGCGCGTGCCATCGTACGTGGTCGGGTACAGGTAGGTGAGGAAGATCACCGCGGCATAGTCGTCGCCGTGGCTGCGCAGGTACGCCATCAGATCCGGACTCACCGGCCCCTGCGCGCGAATGAACTCTTCCTGCAACGCCTCCGGCCAATCGATCCGCACGCCCGTCGCATCGAAACGCGCCAGCAGCCTGCGGTGCAGGTCGTGGAAGTATCCGCTGCGCCCGCGCGCCACGCGGAACCTCCGGATCGTCACGTCGTCGCGAACCTCGATGCCTTCCGGCAGATCGTTTTCCCAGGTGACGTAGTCGCTCGCCGTGGTCGTCAGCACGTCCACGGCATGGTCGCCCGCGAGCAGCGTCGCATACTGCCAGGCGTGCGCTTCCGCACCGCCGGTGAGCGATTCGTGACAGCGCGGCACCACGATCGCGATGCGCCTCATCGTAGCGCGTCCACTTCCGCGAGGAACCGCTCCCGCAGCACGTCCTGCGCGAACTCGCGCTCGTAGCGCGCGCGCGCGGCATCGCGAAGGCCGTTGCGGAACGGCTCGTCCGAGGCGAGCCGCGCGAGGCTGGCCGCGTACAGCCACGGGTCGAGCTCGTCCCATACGATGCCGCCGTCGCCGACGGTTTCCGGGATCGCGCTCGATCCGTGCGCGACCACCGGCACGCCGAGCGCCATCGCCTCGACCAGCGGCACGCAGAATCCCTCGTGCAGGCTCAGCGTGAGGAACGCATGGCTTGCGAGATAGGCCGCCTTGAGCTGCGCCTCGTCGACCGAATCCAGCCACCAGACGCGCTCGCCGAGGCGGTGCGCTTCGATGCGGGAGCGGATCGCGTCGTTGCAGGCATCGAGGCGCGGATCGGACTTGCCGACGACGACCAGCCGCGCCGGATCGCCGTAGCCGTCCACGTAGGCGGCGAATGCGTCCAGCAACGCGACGTGGTTCTTGTTCGGCGCGACGCGGCCGACCATCAGCACGTTGCGCGTGCCGTCGTTCAGCTCGTCCAGGAGCGCGAGATCGGCCGGTGCGTCGAGCAGGTTCTGCACGCGATGGAACGGCGCCAGCACGCCGCCGCGCTTGGCCGGTGCGCCGGCCGCGATCAGTTCGTCGAGGTTGTACCGCGAAGCACCGATGTAGCGATCGCACCCGAGCCCGGCGACCAGCGGAATCTCGTCGCGCCCCTTCGCACAGGCGGCTTCGTACTCCTGACCGATGCCGGCGAAGAACTCCGGTGGCGTGATGTTGTGGTAGCGCACGATGCGACGCCCGCGCGCCTTGCGCAGGATGTCGATCGCGACCGGCCAGCCGACCGAGAAATGATAGATGACCAGGCCATCCGGCCCGCCCGCGAAATCGAGCAGTTCGGAATCCGGATGGGTCTCGGTATCGGGATCCACCGACATGCCGCAGAAGATGCGCGTGGGAATGCCGTGCTCGCGCAACAGCGCAGCCATCGCCTTCGCGTCGTTGCCGACCGCATCGTGGCGCGCGAGGACCGGCAGCAGGATGGCCGCATTCATTTCGACGTGAACCTCGCGAACGCCGTGCGCAGCTCGCGCGCGAGCGCATCCGGGGCGAACGCCGTCGCATAGCGTCGATGGCCGCGTGTGCGCAGCGCCTCGCGCAACGATTCGTCGCGGTGCAGGCGCGCGACCGTCGCCGCGATCAGGTGGGCGTCGTCGTTTTCCCACACGATGCCTGCGTCGGCGACCGTGGACGGCATCGCGCTCGATCCCAGCGCGACCACCGGCGTGCCGAGTGCCATCGCTTCGACCAGCGGCACGCAGAAGCCCTCGTGGCGGCTCAGCATGACGAATGCGGTCGCGCGCTCGAACGCGGCGCGCAGTTCGGCGCCGTTCGCGTCCTGGAGGATCGTCACGCAGTCGTCCAGCCCGTGGCCGGCGATGCGCTCGTCCAGCGCCTCGCCGTAGCGGGAAAGGTTCGGATCGAGCTTGCCGATCACGAGCAGGTGCGCATCGCGTCCCGCCGCTTCCGCGCGCAGTGCGGCGAATGCGTCGACCAGTTGCAGATACCCCTTGTTCGGCGAGATGCGGCCCACCGTCAGCACCAGCGGCGCGCCATCCGGAATGCGCGCGGGCTGCGGCGCGAGCGACGCAAGCTGGCCGATCTCGTGGAACGGCGCAACCACCGCGCAACGCGCGGGATCGACCCCGCGCGAGGTGAAATCCTCGACGTTGTACGGCGAATCGCCGAGATACAGCTCGCACTGCAGCGCCGCGAAATCGTCCAGTTGCGCGCGCCCGGCGGTGCATGCCGCCACGTAGCCGGGCGACCAGTCGACGAAGAATTCGGGTGGGGTGACGTTGTGGTATCGAACCACGCGGCGCGCGCGCGTGCGCCGCATCGCATCCAGCGCGATGTCCCAGCCGACGCAGTAGTGGTACACCAGCACGTCGTCCGGACCGGAAAGCCAGTCGTGCAGCGCGTCCGGATGGAGCACCGGTTCGCTCACGCGCTCGCCTTCGAGCGCGAACACGGCGACCTCGTGACCATCGCCACGCAGCGCGGCCGTCATGCCGAGCACGTCGTTGCTGACCGCATCGTGCGGCCGCACGCCGGGCACCAGCATCGCGAACCTCATCGCGCCTCGCCTGTCGCCGCCATCATTCGGCTGCGCGCGCAAGAACGGTCAGGCTTGCCGGTCCATCCTGCAGCGAGTCCAGGAAACGAAAGCCGCCGGCCTCGAACCACGCGCGCCAGCGCGCGGCATCCGGCATGTCCGCCGCGACGCGACGAGGCTCCGCTTCGCACCGCAGGAACACGCGACCACCCGGCGCCAGCGCGCGCGAGGCTTCCACGACGACCTGCGCGATCCGCACCGGCTCGCCTCCCAGCGCGGCGGCCGACAGGGAAATCGCATCGATGCCGCCATCCGCGCTGCGCGCCAGCACGTCGAGCGGATCGCCCGCGGCGACCGTCCGTCCGCGCGCGGCGGCCTGGTCGGCCAGCGCCGTGACCGGCTCGACGCCCGTGGCGTCGATGCCGACACGCGCGAGCGCATCGAGCCAGTCGCCGTCGCCGCTGCCCAGATCCAGCACGCGACGGCCCGCGCCGACGCGCATGGCGACGTCGCGCGCCCACGCCGCATGTCGCTCGGCGCGATCCGTGCGCATGTCGCCCGGCTCCACGATCGCGGCGGCGAGTCGCTCGGCCCGGTCGCGAAGATCTCCGGCGACACGCTCGACCTCGTCCATTCCGCGCTGCACGGACACCAGCCAGTGGTTGCCGGTGTGCACGTAGTGCGTCAGCTCGTCGGCACGCTGCGCGAGCCGGTCGGCGCGCTGTAGCTGCGCGTCGTGGCGCGCATCGCTTTCCCGTGCATGGTCTTCGAGCGCGTCGGCGCGCAGCTCCAGCCGTCGCGCGCGCGGCTCGATCTCGCCGGCACGGCGCTCGAGATCCTGCACGGCCCGCTGCAGCGCGGAGACGTCCTGCGCGACGGCCGCCAGACGACCTTCCAGCTCCGAGCGCGCTGCGTCCAGGCGTGCGTCGGTGGTCCGGTTGGCCAGCGCGACCGCACCGATGGACGTATCCGTCGCGCGCTGGTGGCGCATCAGCTTCGGCAGCGCGGCGAACGCGATGGCCCAGTCGGCGAGATAGCCGAGCAGGGGAATGCGCCCGATCTTCGCCAGCAGGTAGCGCGGCAGCAGCCCCTTGATGTGCGTGCCGGCGGCGCGGCCCTCGGGCGACCAGCGCAGGTTGCCGAGGATTTCCGCCTTGCTCGTGCCGTTCGCCAGCAGGGCGATCTGCGCGTTGCGGCCGGCTTCGTCCGCTTCGCGCTTGAGGATTGCGCGATAGGCCTGCTCGACGAACGCGACGTACTGCGGACCGACGAGTTCGGCGATGCCGTACTCGATCCGCTCGCGATCGGCGGCAACGGGATCGGCCTGCGACGGGGTCTTCCGGCGCGGCGGCGGATCGCGCCGGGGTTGCGGCGCACGCGCGCGTGCAAGATCGGCCTCGGCGCGGATTTCCGCTTTCACGCACTCGAGTTGGGCATCCTGGACCGTCAAGATTTCTTCGTCCGATTCGGGCTTGGCGCAAACCGGCGGTTTCCGGCCGGTCGGCGATGATGCCGGCAAGGTCGCGCCGCGTTCAAGCAGGGCCGGCGCATCTGCGGCCGACCGTGCACATGGTCGGCAACGGCCGGATGCCGAGTCGACGTGCCTTGTCGATGTCGATCAGCGCATGGTCCGGGCCGTGCCGGCCATCGAGCCGGGGCGCGGCGCGGCGGAAGCTGGCGCGCCCCGCGGCGCGCGCGGCGGCGAAATTGTCGCGCCCGCGCGTGCCGCGCGCGCCGAGCACGGTCGTTTCGAAGTACTCCGCCGCGCCGTCGCCGGTGCGGTAGCCGACGAACGCATGACCCGGTACGAGCACGATCAGCGCATCCAGTCCGATGCGCTCCAGCACGGCCGCGATGAGCACGCTGCCGTCGATGCAGTTCGCGCGGCGGTCGTGCCACACCTCGTCCGGCAGCCGCACGCGCTGGCTCCACACCACCGGCCCGCGCGACAGCGCCGGGTCGCCGTCGTCGTAGCGCATGCCGCGCCGCTCCAGCGCCGCCCAGATCGTCGCGACCCGGTGCAGGTTCCGGTCCGGATCGGCCGGATCGACCTCGGCGCGGAATGCGGGATCGATCTGCCGGGCCAGCGCCAGCACCTCGTCCACGACGGGATCGCGCGGATTGACGTAGCCGGCGAATGCCCAGCCGAGGTCGACGCGTTCCTTGCCCTCGCGCACGAAATACGGCGCGTCGTCCAGCGCATGCACGCGCACGCGCATGGTGCGCGTCTGCGTGTGGCCATCCGCCTCCATCGTCACGACGAGGTCCTGCTCGCGCACCCCGCGGATCGCGCGCAGCGCGGCCACGTCCCAATCCAGGTAGGGATGCAGATCGAGCCGGCCGGCGTGGTCGCCGCGGGCGCGCGTCCACGCGATCTCGGCCGCTTCGCGCAGGCCCGGCGTGCGGACCGTCACGCGCAGCGCCTGTGGCAGCGCGCCGCGAACGCGCACCGCGACCAGGCCGGTGCCGCGACCGGTCGCCGTGTCGATCGCGCGCGGCCGCTGGGTCAGGTCGAGCACTGGGAACAGCTCGCCGGTCGGCGTGATGTCCACGTCCCACTCGAAAGCCGATGCGAATGGCGCAAGGAACAGGAGCAGGAAAGCCAGCGCGCCGGCGTTCGCCCGCCGCCGCCGGCCGGTTGCCAGCATGTGCATCCGGCGACTATCGTTGCCGCCGCATCCGCTTGTCCAGCCTTCCGCCACCGGAGATTGCCGTGCGCACACCTGCCCTGATCGTTCTCGCCGCCGCGCTCTGCGCGTGCGCGCCGTCCACTCCGGAAGCACCGGCGCCGGACGCCGCGCCGAAGGCCGAATCCGCGCCCGCCGCGCCGGCCGCCCCCGCAGCGACCGAGCCGGCCAAGCCCGCACCCGCCCCCGTGAAGGAAATCCCGATCGGCGAATGCGGCGACCAGTCGCACCTGCCGGCCGACCAGCGCATCGCCAACACCGCGCGCTGGACCACCGCGAGCGAGCAGGACAACTTCGGCTTCGACGTGTTCCGCGGCGACAGCGAGAAGGGCGAGTTCGTCAAGCTCACCAAGGAGCCGATACTCGGCGCCGGCACGTCCGACGAGACGCACAAGTACGAATTCCGCGACGACACGATCGATCCGTGCAAGGAGTACTGGTACTACGTCGAGGGCATCAGCACGAGCGGCAAGCACGAGAAGTTCACCCCGACCTTCCGTGCGCCGCCCAAGCGCCGCGCGGCCGACGCGGCCACCACGCCGGCACCCGCCGCGACCGAGTGATGCCGGCGGCGCCGGACGGCGCGCACCCGCGCGCCGCGCGCCACCGCACCTGCCGCCGGATCGCACCGTGACGTCACCGTTCCGGTCGATCCGGCACCCGCGCGCCGCACTGGCGTTCGCCGCGCTGTTCGGTGCGGTGCAACTGCTGCTCTGGTACGCCTATTACCGCCACGGCGCCAAGCTGCTGATCGGCGACGAGCAGCACTACCAGCAGGCGGCGCTGGCGACCCTCGGCGGCGGGCCGTGGATGACCAGTCCGATCTGGCCGCCGCTGCAGCCCGTGTTCCTTGCCGCGCTGTACCTGCCGTTCGGCGTGCACCTGCCGGTCGTGCAGGTCGCGCAGACCGTGTTGTTCGTCGCCTGCGCGGCGTTGCTGCGGGATCTCTGGCGCCACCTCGGCGGCAGTGTCGCCGCGGCCAACGCGGCCGCGGCCCTGTTCCTGCTGCATCCGGGCATCGCCGGTTTCGCGCACTGGCTGTGGCCGGAGATCCCGCATCTGTTCCTGCTGCTCGCGGCGGCCTGCCTGCTGGTGCGCGCCCCGAGCACGGCGCGCGCGGCGCTGGCCGGGCTGTGCATCGGCCTCGCGATCCTCGCCAAGAGCCTGCTGTCGCCGTTCTGGCCGGTGTTCCTGCTGGTGTTCCTGCGGCGCGGGCGCCCGCGCCTGGCGTGGAGGGCGGCCGGCGCGTTCGTGCTCGGCCTCGTCCTCGTCACCGCGCCGGCCCTGCTGCACGGCTGGCGCAGCTACGGCACGCCGATGATCGCCGACAGCTCGATCTACAACCTGCGCATCGGGCTGACCGATCGCTGGCGCAGCGATTACATCGGCGACATGGGCGGCGTGACGCTGCCGGAATACCTCGCCAGCGGCGCGACACCGGCCGAGCGCAATGCGGCCTGGCGCGACGACGTGCTGGCGCTGGTTCGCGAACGCGGGCCGCTGGCGCTGCTCGCCGGCCAGCTCGAACGGCAGTATTTCCGCCTGTTCAGCGCGAAGACGCTGCTCGTATCGCAGTTGCCGGGGCCGGCGTGCGCGGGACATCTTTCGGTGTATCGCGCCTCGCCATTGCTGACGCACGTGTCGACAGCGCTCAACCACGTGCTGCATGCGGCGATGCTTGCGTTGGCCGCGTTCGGGCTGGCCATCGCGCGGCGGCCGCGCGCGGTCGCGCAGGCGCCGCAGGTGGTCGCGATGCGATGGGTACTCGCACTGTTCGTCGCGTACCAGCTCGCGCTGTTCCTGCTGATTCACGTCAAGGCACGCTTCCTGCTGCCGATGACGCCGATCCTCTGCGGCCTTGCCGGCACTGCGCTGGCGCGGATCGGCGGGCGCGATGGCGGCATGGAGGACGCCTCGTCGTTGCGCATCGCGTTCGGCGCGCTGCTCGCCGCGCTGCTGCTGTTCCTCGCCTTCGGCGGGCCGTTGCTGGATCGTTCCTGCACCTGACGGCGGCGTGCCCGCACGCGCTTTCCGGTATCCTCGCGGGTCGCTTTTCCAGCCCCGCCCCGATGCGCCGACACCTGATCGAACTCGTGCTGTTCAGTACCTACGCGGAACTGCGTGCGGAAGCCGCGCGCAGCTACCTCGGCCTGATCTGGTGGGTGCTGGAGCCGGCGATGATGATGGGCGCGTTCTGGCTGGTGTTCGACGTGATCCTCAAGACCGGCGGGCCGGATTACCTGCCGTTCCTGCTGATCGGCATGACGCTGTGGCAGTGGATGAAGTCGTGCATCACCCACGGCGGCTACGCGATCTGGAGCAATCTGACGATGGTGCGCCAGGTGAACCTGCCGCCGATCGTGTTCCCGCTGGTCGCGATGCTCTCGGACACGGTCAAGTTCGCGCTGATCTTCCTGCTGCTGGTCGGCATCCTGTGGGCGATGGGTTATCCGCCCAACGGCTCGTACTGGGCGCTTATTCCGCTGTTCGCGGCGATCTTCGTCGCGGCTGCCGGTGCCGGCTTCATCGTCGCGGCCATCGTTCCGCTGGTGCCGGACCTGCGCTTCGTGATCGAGCAGGTGCTGACCGTCGTGATGTTCCTGTCCGGCGTCGTGTTCCCGCTCGGGCAGGTGACCGGGTTGCTGAAGACGTTCATGCAGTTCAATCCGGTCGCCGTTGTCATGGACGACGCGCGGCGCATCCTGATGCACGACCAGCTGCCGAACTGGATCGGCTTCTGGAAGGTGTGCGTGATCGCGATCGTGCTGTGCGCCGCGGGTGCGTTGCTGATCCGCGCGCTGGCGCCGCGCTATCCCAAGCTGGCGAGCTGACATGGGCGAGATCGTGATCGAGCTGGAGCACGTCGGCGTCGCGTTCGCCTCGCAGCGCAATCTCGCCGGTGCGCGCTACTGGGCGCTGGAAGACGTGAATCTCACGCTGCGCCGCGGCGAGCGGCTCGGCGTGATCGGCCGCAACGGTGCCGGAAAGAGCACCCTGCTGCGCGTGATCGCGGGGATCCTGCGCCCGGACCGCGGCACGATCCGCCGCGCGCCCGTGTCGTGCCAGTTGCTTTCGCTCGCGCTCGGCTTCGTGTCCCACCTGTCCGGTCGCGACAACGCGATCCTGTCGGGCCTGATGCTCGGTCTGCGCCGGCGCGAGATCGAGGCGCGCCTGCCGGCGATCCGCGAATTCTCGGAGCTCGGCGACTTCTTCGAGCGGCCGATCGCGACGTACTCGGCCGGCATGAACCTGCGCCTCGCGTTCTCGGTCGCGATCCAGGTCGAACCCGACGTGCTGCTGATCGACGAGGTGCTTGCGGTCGGCGATGCCGAGTTCCAGGAAAAGTCCGCCGCCGCGCTGCGCGCGCGCATGGGCGAGGGCCATACCGTCGTGCTGGTCAGTCACGACGAGGCGCAGATCCGCGAGCGCTGCGACCGCGTGCTGTGGATCGAGCACGGCCGCAGCGTGCGCGAAGGCGGTCGGGACGAGGTGTTCGCCGCCTACCACGACGTGCTGGAGCATCCGGCGCCGGCATGAGCGGATTCGATTCCGACCGCATCGCCGCGCTGGCCGCGCGACTGGGCGTACCGCCGCACGCGGTGCTGGTGCTGGCCGCGCGGCACGCCGGCAACGCGCCGCCGCTCGATGCGGCACGGCTGCTGGCGGAGTGCCGGCGCATGCGCGAGGCCGACGCCGCGGTGCGGGCCGCCGCCGGGCTGGTGCGGCTCGGCCCCGGCGCGTTCGCCAGGGACGATGCCGACCGCATGCTGGCGCAGCAATGGTCGGCAACTCCGTCCGGCGGGCCATGACCATGCGCCGGGCCGCGCTGATCGTGCTCGCGTGGAACCAGTGGCCGGTCACGCGCCGCTGCCTCGATTCGCTGCTTGCCACGCAACCGTTTGTCGCGGAGGTGATCGTCGTCGACAACGGCAGCGTGGACGAGACACCGCGCGAACTGGCCGGCTACGCGGACCGCGTGCGCATCGTCACGCTGCCGGAGAACCTCGGCTTCGTGCGCGGCATGAACGCCGGCATCGCTGCGGCCGACGCCGACGCCGACGTCGTGCTGCTCAACAACGACCTCGTGTTCACCCAGGCCGACTGGCTCGATCGCCTGCGCGACGCGGCCTACGCCGATCCGGCGATCGGCATCGTCGGCTGCCGCCTGCTGGGTCCGGAAGCGGAAGGACGCGTGTACCACGTCGGCGGCTTCATCGAGCCGGACGACCTGTGGGGCCAGCAGACCGAATCGGGAGCCGTCGAGCGCGACGTCGCCCAGTATCCGGACACGCGCACCGTGCAGTGCATCGCGTTCGCGCTCGCCTACCTGCGACGCGATTGCATCGCGCGCGCAGGCGTCCTCGACCCGGCGTTCCACAGCTACTTCGAGGACACCGACTACTGCCTGCGCGCAGCCGGGCTCGGCATCGCCACCGTCGTCGCCGGCGCGGTCACGCTGCGCCACGACCAGCACGGCTCGACGCGCGACGACGGCGGCTTCCGCGAGCGCCTGTGGCAGGCGAGCAAGGCCACGTTCTCGGCGCGCTGGCGCGAACGCCTGTCGGCGGCGCAGCGCGGCACGCTGCTCTGGCAGGGGCCGACGCGGATGCCGCACGCGCACGCGCATCTCGCGCGGTTGCTGGTGCGCCGGCTCGATGCGCGCGGTCTGCGCGCCTGCCACCGAAGCACCGCGCCCGAGATCGCCGACGGCGAGGATTACCGCCTCGATCTCGCGATGCGGCGGCGCTGGGACCACCCCGCCGATGCCGCGCTGGTATGCGCGCCCGCGCCGGCATTCGCGCAGGCGCAGGGGCGCGTGCGCATCGGCTTCGGACTCTCCGACTGGACGCGCGTGCCGGACGACTGGGCGCGCGCCGCGAACCGGCTCGACCTGCTGCTGGTGCCCGATGCGTTCCAGCGCGATGCGTTCGTAGGTGCCGGCGTGACCACGCCGATCGAGATCCGTCCGGTCGGCGTCGATCGCGCGTACTGCCACCCCGATGTTCCCGCGCCGCGCGAAGCGGACGGCCGCTTCGTGTTCCTCGCGGCACTCGACGATCGCGCGCGCGACGACCCCGGTGCGCTGGTCGATGCGTTCCGCGCGGCATTCGCGCACGACGACGTGCGTCTGCTCGCGTGGGTGCGCCCCGGTCGCGACGCGCACGCGATCGAAGCCGTGTTGCGCCAACACGCGGGCGGCGATGCGCGAATCCGCGTGGTCGCCGGCTGGAACTTCCCCTGGCACCAGCGCGCGCAACTGCTGGCCGGTGCGGACGCACTCGTCGCGGTGCGCCGCGACGGCGGCTGGAATCCGCTGCCCGGCGACGCGCTGGCCTGCGGGCTCGACCTCGTCGCCACCGACTTCGGCAGCGCCGCACCGCTCGCGCGCGCGCATGGCCACGCGGTCGCCGCGAAGCGCGCCGTCGATCCGGCCACCGGTCTGGAATGGGCGGCGCCCGACCGCGATGCGCTGATCCAGGCCCTGCGCGATGCGTTCGCGCGGCGCGCCGATGCCGCCACGCGGCGCGCGCGCGGGCTCGCATTCGGCAGCGCGCACGACATCGAAGCCGACGCGGATGCGCTCGCCGCACGCATCGGCGACCTCGCCGGGCTCGCGCCGCCCGCGCCGGCGCCTCGTCGGCACCGGCCGGTCGATGCGGTGCAGTCGCCGTCGGGACAGCTCGTCGTGCTCGGCATGCACCGCTCGGGCACCTCCGGCGTTGCCGGACTGCTCGCGCGCATGGGCGCGCATGTCGGGCCAGAAGCGGATCTGCTCGTCGGGCCGGACAATCCGAAGGGCCACTACGAATCCGGTCGCCTGCACATGGCCTGCGTGCGCCGCCTCGAAGCGGCCGGCGGCGACTGGCGCGATCCGCCGCTCGCCGCGCCGGCGGCGGCGGTGGATGCGTTTCGCCGCGAGATCGGCGCGCTCGTCGCCGAGTTCGATGCGCATCGCCCCTGGCTGATCAAGGAACCGCGCCTGTGTCTTCTCGCGCGCGAGCTGCTGCCCGTGCTCACGCGCCCCGTGTTCGTGCACGTCGTGCGCGATCCGCTCGCGGTCGCCGCCTCGCTGGTCGCGCGCGACGGCATGCGCGCGGACGAGGCGATGGCGCTGTGGGAGCGATACACGCGCGACGCATTCGCGGCGAGTCGCGGCTGGCCGCGCGTGCTGGTCGATTACGACGCGCTGCTCGCCGACCCGCTCGCCACGACGCGGCGCCTGCACGCCGATCTCGTCGCGCTCGGCGTCGAGGGCATCGCGTTGCCCGCGGACGCGATCGTGCGCGACTGGATCGAGCCGAACCCGGCGCGTCCGCGCGTCGCGGCGCAACTTGCGGCAACACCGCGGCAGCGCGCGCTGCAGGTCGCGATCGCGACCCGCCGCATCCTCGACGACGATGCGGATCCCGCGAGCATCGCCGCGGAAGGCGGTCGCTGACGTGTTCGGCTGGCTCGCTCGCCGCCGCATCGCACCACGACCCCCGCTGCGCGGGCTCGAATGGGACGGCTGGACATTGCGCCTCGCACTGGAGCCCGGCGCGACCGGCACGCTCGCGCTCGACGTCGATGGCAGCTTCTTTGCCGAACTCGCGGCGGATGCCGCCGGGCAGGCGACGCTCGCGTTCCCGTTCTCGCCGTCCGGCCGCTCCACGCTCGCGCTGATGCCGCGCGCGGCACGCGACGGCGACGCGCTGCTCGCCGCACCTGCGCAGGCGACGCTCGGTCGCGCGGGGCTGCGCGCCAGCCGTGCGACGCCGGATGCACTGCCGTCCGCATCGTGCGACGAGGCGCGCACGCTGCCGTTCGGCCGCGACGTCGGCGCGCTCGAGGTGGCGATCGTGGTGCCGGTGTTCAACGCGCCGGCATGGGTCGAGCGCTGCCTCGCCGCCGTGTTCGCGCACACCACCGGCCGCGCGCGCCTGATCGTGATCGACGACGCGAGCACCGATCCCGCGATCGCACCGCTGCTCGCGCGCCTCTCCGGCCTGGAGCGCGTGTGCGTTCTCGCAAACGATCGCAATCTCGGCTTCACCGCGACCGCGAACCGCGGCATCCGCGAGGCCGGCGAAGCCGACGTCGTGCTGCTCAACGCCGATGCCGAGGTCGGTCCGAACTGGCTCGCCGGCCTGCGCCGCGCCGCGCACTGCGCGGACGACATCGCCAGCGCGACCGCGGTTTCCGACAACGCCGGCGCGTTCTCGGTGCCCGAACTCGAACGCGAAAACGGCTGGCCGGACGGCTGGACGCACGCCGACGCCGCTCGCGCGCTGTGGCAGCACGCCGGTCTCGCCTATCCGGAACTGCCGACCGGCAACGGCTTCTGCCTGTACCTGCGCCGCGACGCGCTGGCTCGCGCCGGGTTGTTCGACGAGGCCGCGTTCCCGCAGGGCTACGGCGAGGAAAACGACTGGTGCCGTCGCGCCGCCGCGCACGGCCTGCGACACGTGATCGCCGGCAACGTGCATGTCGCGCATGCGCGCAGCGCGAGCTTCGGCGACGAGCGCCGCAGCATGCTCGGCGAACGCGGCATGGCCGTGCTGCGCGAGCGCTGGCCCGACTACGAAGCCGAGGTCGGCCGCACGCTGTTCTCGTTCGAGCGTCGCGTGCTCGACTGGCGCATCCGCCGCACCTTCGCCGCCGCGCGGATGCCGATGCCGCGTGTGCTCTGGGTCGGCGCGGGCGCGCCGGACTGGCCGGACGCCGAGGTCTGGACGCTGCGCGCGAACGGCAGCGAGAACGAACTCGTGCACGACGGGCGCGTGATCGCGTCCAACACCTGGATCGCGCACGATCCGGAGCCTTCCTACCGCGCGCTGTGGAACTGGCTGCAGCACTACGCGATCGAGCGGCTGCTGGTCGCCGAGCGCAAGGAATCGGCCGCCGAGATCCTGTGCCGGCTGCTCGACATCCCGATCGTGCAGGTCGAAGTGCCGTTCGCGCCGACGGCACGCGCCGCGCTGGCTGCGGCAGAATCCGCGGTCCGCAGTTTCCGGGAGTTTCCCGCATGAACGCGATCCGACGCGCACTGGTCACCGGCATCGGCGGACAGGACGGAGCGTTGCTCGCGGCGCATCTCCTCGCGCGCGGCACCGAGGTGATCGGCACGCACCGGCCCGGCCGCGCGTTCGACGGCTGGCGCCTGGCCGAACTCGGGATATCCGGCGATGCCCGCCTGCGCCTGGCTGCGCTCGATCCGGCGGATGCGGCGGCCTGCGCCGCGCTCGTCGCGGAGGTCCGGCCCGATGCGCTGTTCCACCTCGCCGGGCAGTCGCGCGTGGCCGATTCGTTCCGCGATCCGCTCGGCAGCCTCGATGCGAATGGCGTCGCGACGGTGAACCTGCTCGAGGCCGTGCATGCGCATGCGCCCGGCGCGCGCTTCGTGCTCGCCGCCAGTGCGGAAATCTTCGGCGCGCCGGAGCGCGCGCCGCAGGACGAGCCGACGCCGCTCGCGGCGCGCTCGCCGTACGGCCTGTCCAAGCTGCTCGCGCACGCGGCGGTCGGTGTCTGGCGCGCGAGCTACGGCCTGCATGCGTCGAGCGCGATCCTGTTCAACCACGAATCGGAACTTCGCGACGAGGCGTTCGTCACCCGCAAGATCACGCGCGCGGTCGCGCGCATCGCGTGCGGCCTGGAATCCTCGCTCGCGCTCGGCAACCTCGACGCACGCCGCGACTTCGGCTACGCGCCGGACTTCGTCGCCGCGATGGCCGCGATGGCCGCGCGCGAAACGCCGGACGACTACGTGCTCGCGACCGGCCACGCCGCCAGCATCCGCGAATTCGCGACCGCCGCGTTCGCCGCCGCGGGCATCGTGCTCGACTGGTTCGGCGAAGGCGCGGACGAAGTCGGCATCGAACACGGCAGCGACCGTGTGCTCATCCGCATCGACCCCGCCCTGCTGCGTCCGTTCGACGCGCCGCTGCTGGTCGGCGACGCGGCCAAGGCACGCCGCGAACTCGGCTTCGCGCCTTCGCTCGACCTCGCTGCACTCGCGCGCCGCATGGTCGAAGCCGACCTCGCGCGCGAACGAGGCACGCCATGAAGGTCGTCTTCAACGTCGACGCGATCACCGCGCCGCTGACCGGCATCGGGCGCTACGCGCTGGAGCTGGCGCGCGGGCTTGGCGCCAGCGAGGAGATCGAGGCGCTGAAGCTGTTCTCGATCTACCGCTTCGTGGACGATCCGGATGCGGCACTGGATTCGAACCGGCCGTTCGCGGCGCTGCGTCGGATGCTGCCGTTCAAGTCGCTGGCGCTGGAGGCGTACACCGCGTTGCGCTCCGGCCTGTTCCGCGCACGCACGCGCGGGTTCGACGGCTGGCTGCTGCACACGCCGAACTACGTGCTGATGCCGTTCGACGGGCCTTCGCTGACCACCGTGCACGATCTTTCCTGGCTGCGCTATCCGGAGACGCATCCGGTCGAGCGCGTGCGCTTCCTCGAACGCCACCTGCCACGCTCGCTGGAGCAGGCGACGCTGGTGCTGACCGATTCCGCGTACATCGCCGACGAGATCCACGAGCGGCTGGGCGTGCCGCGCGGGAAGCTGCGGGTGGTTCCGCTCGGCGTCGACGCATCGTTCCATCCGCGCGATGCGGATCGACTCGCGCCCGTGCTCGCGCGACACGGCCTCGCCGGTCGCGCGTACCTGCTCGTGGTGGCGACGCAGGAGCCGCGCAAGAACCTCGCGCGGCTCGCGCGTGCGTATGCGCGGCTGCCCGACGCATTGCGCGCGCGCCATCCGCTGGTCGTCGCCGGCGCGCGCGGCTGGCTCAATGCCGAGCTGGAGCCGGTACTCGCTCCGCTGGAAGCGCGCGGCGAAGCGTCGCGCCTCGGCTACGTCGAGGAGGCCGAGCTGCCGCTGCTGTATGCCGGCGCGCACGCGTTCGCGTTTCCTTCCCTGTACGAGGGATTCGGGCTGCCGCTGCTGGAAGCGTTCGCGAGCGGCATCCCGGTGCTGACCTCGAACGGCTCGTCGCTGGCCGAACTGGCGGCGGACGCGCAAGGCGCGGTCGCGCTGGCGGTCGATCCGCTGGACGAGGATGCGTTGCGCGACGGACTGGAGCGGCTGCTGCTGGATGGCGCATGGCGCGAAGCGGCGGTGCCGCGCGCGCGCGCGGTCGCCGCGGCGCACCCGTGGTCGCGCTGCGTGGCCGGCACCATCGCCGCCTATCGCGAAGTGCTTGCACCGCACGACGTGCATTGAGCCGCGCGCGCGCTGCCGCTACGCTCGGTGGCTCGCCACCGGAGTACCGCATGTTCGTCCTTTCGCCTCGCGCGAGACTGCTCGGCATCGCGCTCGCGCTGCCGTGTGTCCCGGTGGGCGTCGGCGCACAACTGCCGATGCCGCCATCGGAAGCCTCGGCCGAACCGGCGCCGCCGCTGACCGATGCGGCCGAGCGCGTCTACGCTGCCGCGCGGCCGAGCCTGCTGCAGATCCGCACGCTGGTGGAGGAGGCCGGGCGGCAATCCTCCATCGGTTCCGGCTTCCTCGTCGACCCGGCCGGCTTCGCGATCACCAACTATCACGTCGTCTCGCAGTACGTGCTGGAGCCGGCGACGTACCGCCTCGAGTACGTGCAGCCGGACGGAAGCACCGGCGCCCTCGCGGTGCAGGCGATCGACGTGGCCAACGATCTTGCGGTGGTGCGCATCGAGGGAACGAACCTGCCCCACCTCGCGTTCGATGCGTCCGCGACCGACGGCAGTCTCGCGCGCGGCGAGCGCATCTACGCGATGGGCAATCCGCTGGACATCGGCTTCACCATCGTCGAAGGCAACTGGAACGGCCTGGTCGATCGCAGCTACAACGACCGCGTGCATTTCACGGGCGCGATCAATCCGGGCATGAGCGGAGGCCCGGCGGTGACGGCGGCCGGCACGGTGGTCGGCGTCAACGTCGCCAAACGGCTCGACGGGGATCTGGTGAGCTTCCTCGTGCCGGCGTCGAAGGCGCTGGCGCTGCTCGAGCGCGCCCGCACCGAACCGGCGCTCGATCCGACGCAGGCGCGCACCGAGATCGACCATCAACTGCTTGCCTGGCAGGACGGCTTCCAGCATGCGCTGCTCGAACAGGGCCTGCGCCCGAAGCGGTTCGGTCCGTACGAGGCGCCGGAAACGGATGCGCCATGGTTCAACTGCTGGGCGCGCACCAACGCCGAGCAGACGCCGAAGCCGCGCGCGCGCATGAACGGGTCGACCTGCAACTCGCAGAGCGGCCTGTTCGTCGCCGAGGACATCGGCAGCGGCGAAGCGGAACTGACCCACTACCACCTGCGCAGCGACGGGCTGAACGCATTCCAGCTCGCTGCGTTCATGTCGCAGTACTACGCATCGACGACGATGGCCGGCTCGTGGTCGCGCAAGCGGCACACGCCGCCGGAGTGCCACGAAGCGTTCGTCGCGCCGGCGGATGCCGAGCGAGCGCCGCCGCTGCGCGCGGTGTGGTGCGCGCGCGCGTACCGCGACTTCGATGGCCTGTACGACATCGCGCTGACCACCGTCACGCAGGACCGCGACGACGAGGCGCTGGTTTCACGCCTTGCGCTGCAGGGCGTCAGTTACGACAACGCGCTCGCATTCGCGCGGCGCTTCATCGAGGGCATCGCATGGGCGCGGTGAGCTGGCTGGAACGCCTGTCGCGCCAGCACGAGGTGATCGCGCGCGAGCGGATCGAGACGCGCATCGTGCGCATCGGCCGCGCCTACGACAACGACATCGTGCTCGATGACCCTCACGTGGCGGCGCACCACCTGCACGTCACGCGCGACGTCGACGGCGTCTGGTACGCGGAGGACCTCGGCAGCCTCAATGGCCTGCGGGCAGCCGGATCGCGCCTGCGCGTGGAGCGCCTCGCGCTGCGCGACGGCGCGATCGTGCAGGTCGGCCAGACCTTGCTGCGCATGCGCGATGCATCGGATGCGGTCGCGGCGGAACTTCCGCTGATGCATCCGCGGCCGTACTGGCTGTACGGCATCGTCGCCGTGGTGGCCGCGTGCGGCCTCGCGCTGCTTTCGCAGTGGCTCGGCGAGACGTCCGAGCCGAAGCTGATCCGCTACCTTTCGCCGCTGCTGGCGCTGATCGCGATGATCGTGCTGTGGGTCACCGGCTGGGCGGTCTTCTCGCGCATCTTCACCGGCCTCGCGCGCTTCGGCCTGCACCTCGCGATCGCGGGCACGGCGCTGCTGGTCGTCACGCTGTGGGATCTGGCCGTCACGTACGGCGCGTTCGCATTCTCGGCGACGGTGTTGACCGGCACCGTGCGTGCAGTCGCGTGGGCGGCGTTCACGCTCGCGTGCTACCTGCACCTGCGCGCGTTCGGGCGCTCCGGTCGCCCGATCAAGGCCGGAGTGGCACTCGCGCTCGGCTTGCTCGGCTTCGTGACGCAGAGCCTGAACGTCGCCGAGCGCCGCTCCGAGCAGGGCAGCGCGCCGGTGCTGGAGCGGCTGGCGCCGCCCTCGCTGCGGCTGGCGCCGCTCGAGCCGCGCGAGGCGTTTCTCGACCGCGCGGCGGGCTTGCGCGCGACGCTGGACGAGGCACGCGAGAAGCAGCCGGTCGGCGGTGACGACGAGGCGTCCGACCCGACCGAGTGACGCCTCAGGGCGATGCGGCGGAAGCGCGCCCGGCCGCCTGCGGTTCCGGCGGCGTCTCGTCGCGATCGAATTCGCTGAGCAGGATCGTGTCCGGGGTGCGCTCGCGACGGGGCGGCGGCGTGTAGGTGAGGCGCTTCCACCAGTCCGACACGACCTGCACCGGCGATTTCGCCACCGGACGTGCGCGCAGCGCCGCCGCGATGTCGAGTCCGCCGACCATGTCGCGCCCGGTGCGCGTGCAGGCCGCATAGACCCGCACTGCGGCGGCCTCGTCCGACGGAATCGGCAAGCGGAAACGCGGATCGGCCGCGCGGTATTCGATCGACTGCAGCTTGTTGCCCGTCGCATCGAGCCAGTCGACGTGGACGTTCCCGTCGAACGACGGCTGGCCAAGGTCGACCAGCACGCCGCGATCGTGACGATGGTCGTCCAGCGCGATGCGCGCCTGATCCTGCGGGCGCTCCAGCACCAGCGCCGGATCGCCGAGCAGGTTGTACATCTCCACCAGCACGCGGTCCTTGCTCTTTCGTTTGGCCGCGACGATCGCCTCGCCGATGGTCGCGCCGGGCACCAGCAGCTCGTCGATCACGCTCTTGCTGAACTCCGGGGTCGGCGTGTTGCGCCAGGACGCCGCGAACACCGCGACCGCGCCCTTGCCCGGCTCGCGCAGGAAGCGTTCGCCGATCGAATCCTCGGTCGGGTTGTCGAACGGGGCCGAATAGCACGTCATCGAAAGCACCATCGGCAGGCGGTCGCCGTTGCCCAGTTTCGACACGTCGTCGAGGGTGAACAGGTCCTGGTTCGAGCGCAGGTCCGGCGGCCCGGTACGCCAGATGTAGCGTCCGCCGTGGCCGATGAAATGGACCAGCAGCCGGCCCTCGTCGATGCCGTCGTGGATCGCGCGCTGGTGCGCGGCGTTCTCCTCGACGGCCGGATTGGCGTAGACCTTGTCCACCGCGAAGCCTTCCTTGCCGAGCTCGCCGGCGATCCTGTCGGAGGCCTTCTTGAACGTCTCGATCTCGTCGGTGATGAACATCACGTCGCGCCGCCACGCGCCGGGCTGCGGTTTGCTCATGTACGCGATGGTCTTGTCGACCACGGCGGTGACCTCTTCCGGCTCGACCACCGGGATGCGGCCGACCGCGACGACCGGATGCCAGTCGTCGCCGTCCACCGCGGCGAACCAGTTGTCGCTGGCCGACTGGCCTTCCGGCGACGGGAACTGCCAGGTCGGGATCAGGTTGCGGTCGGCGAGCTTCTCCGGCTGCTTCTCGTACTTCCCGCCGGGCACCGAACCGAAGTGGCCCGGGAACAGCAGTTCGCGGTTGGTCCACTTCGCGTAGGCGAGATCGTTGTACGTCTCGTGGCGGATGTCGAAGCTCGAATCGCCGACCAGCAGCAGGAAGCGCGGCTTCTTCGGCCAGCGATGCCAGGCCGCGTCGACGAGATTGCGGATCGCGCGCGGATGCACGATGCCGTGGTTGTACTGGTCGTACACCTCGTCGATGTCGAGGATCGCGACGGCGAGCCCGCGCCGCTCGTGGAACTCGGCCAGCGGCCGGATCGCGTCGATCAGCCGCGAATGACTGACGATGAGGTAGTCGTAGCCCTTCTCCGGCGAGCGCCACTCGTCGCCGCGCACCGCGCGCAGCGCAAGCGGCTGGCGCACGGTCTGCGGCGTGGCCGGAAACAGCTCGGTGCCGGGCTCGGCGGAAGCGAACGCGAAGCGGTCGCCACGCGCCGCGCCGGGACGCCAGGCGCCGTCGCTTCCGTACAACGCGGGCGATTGCGCCCCCTGCCACGCCAGCGAAAGCGCACGTTCGTCCGCGGATCGCGGCGACAGCGGCAATGCCGCATCGGCAAGGTCGCCGGTGACCGGATAGCGCGCATCCAGCCAGTTGAACATCACCACGTCGACCGCCTGCGTCGCCGGCTCCCACGGCAGCGCGCGCCTGGGCACGCGCAGTTCCACATGGTTGCCCGCCGCCTTCAATGCGGAAACCGGCACCTCGAACGCATGCGATACCTCGTCGCGCCCGTCCCACGCGAACGGTTCGAGCGTCCGCCCGTTGACCACGATCTCGACCGTGTGGTCGGCGGGCTTGCGGTCGGCGAACTCCTTGCGGTCGTACGGCACGCGCACCGCGGACAGGCCGCGGAAGTTCAGCGTCAGCTCGGCGCTTCCGGCGCGGGCATCGAGGTCGGGCAGGTCGAACGTGGTCTCGAACGGCGCCGGATCGACCTGGGTGAGCTTCGCCCACTGCCACACGTCCGGCTCCTCGCCCGGCTTCTGCTGGCGCTGGTCGAGGCGGATCATCAGGTTTTCCTGTTCCAGGTGCAGACGCCGCGAGGCGGTGGCGCCGACCGCGTCGGGAGCCGGCAGCTCGCGCATGCGCGCGTGCGGGCCGGGCGCGGCGCCGAGCAGGTACACGTTGCGCACGCTGTAGGAATCGAACCACGACTGCGGCCCGTGCAACTGCCGGCCGACCCATTCGATGCGGTCGCCGTCGGCAAGGCGCTCGCCGCGTGCCACGACGCGGATCGGCACCTCCTCGCCCTTCCACGTCAGCGCGAGATCGTCCACGGCGCAGTCGGCGAGGCCGGGCTGCGCGGCGACGATCGCCGCGTGATCGAGCGCGTAGACGCCGCTTTCCTCCAACTCGATGCGGAGCTGGCCGGAACACGCAAGCACGGACAGCGGCGCGGCAAGCAGGAACAGGGCGGCGAGACGGAAACGGGATGCTGCGGACATCGGGGAAGGCTCGCGACGGGCGCGGCGGAACTGCGAAGGACCGGCAAGGCTACCGTCGCGGGGCGGGCGTCGCAATCGCGCCGTGCCGCGATCAACCGGCCGGCGACGGCCCGTAGTAGCGCTCCAGCAAACCGGCCACCGCGGGCATCGCCTCGCGCAGCGTGGCGGGATCGGAGAAGTGCAGCTCGCTGACGACCGCGAAGAACTCGTCGGCCGACTCCGCCGCATACGGATCGATCAGCGTGTCGCGGCCGCGTTCCACGTCGCGCAGCAGTGCGTCGTAGGCGGACTGCATCCGCTCGATCCACTCGCGCCGCGGCACGGCACGCGGCAGCGCCGGCACGCCGTTCATCGCGCCGTCGGTCATGTCGAGCTTGTGCGCGATCTCGTGCGCGACGACGTTGAAGCCGTCGAACGGCTTGGCGAGGTCGGTCGCGATGTCCGCCCACGACAGGATCACCGGACCGCGGTCCCAGGCTTCGCCGATCAGTTCGTCCTCGCCCTCGGTGACCACGCCGCTGTGCTCGTCGTGGTGTTCGCGACGCACGCGGAACTCGCCGGGGTAGACGATCACCTCGCGCCAGCCGGACAGCGCATCGAAGCCGATGTGCAGCACCGGCAGGCAGGCCAGCGCGGCGATCACGAGGCATTGCGCATCGTCCAGCTCGTGCCCGCCGGCGGCGCTGAAGGTCTTGTGCGCGAGGAAACGTCCGGCGAGCGCGCACAGCCGGTAGTCGGCCGCGCGATCCAGCCGCTGGAACAGGGGGGAGGACGCCATCGCCGTCTTCCACGCGACGACGCCGATCTCGACCGGCCTGCCGCGCAGGCGTTGCAGCCACTGGAACATCGGCGACGTGCTTCCGGAAAGCGGGAGGAATCGCCAGCATACGATGCCGGGCGGCGATTTCCCGCGCGCGGCGCGGGGCCGCTCGAACGCGCGCGCGCCGGCTACTTGATCGCGCCGGGGACCAGCGACTGCCAGCGATAGCTCGATCGCTTCGGGGCCGGCGCGACCGGCGTCGCGGGATCGCCCGCGGACATCTGCGGCGGCGGCAAGGCATCCGGTGCGGGAGGCGCGGCCGGTTCGCGCGCCGGCGAGGCGGCCGGCGAAGCGCCGTCGCCGCCATCGGCGCCGCGCAGGGAACGCATGCCGCCGCCGACGTCGTCCATGTCCACGACGGTGGAGCCGGTGAGGTCGTGCGCGCTCGCGACGAACAGACCGGCGCCACGCAGCGAGCTTCCCTCCGCCGCGGCGGAAGCGCTCGCAAGCGCCAACAACGAACCCAGGACCAGCAGGATTGGTTGCGTTCTCATGGGTAATGCCCCGTGAGCGGCTCGGGGAACCGCGATGGTTGCACGATCCGGAGCCGGGCTCCAGTGACCGAGCCGCTTCCCAGCATGGTTCGTGCCAGCCCGTCCGCGACGCCGGAAGCCGCGCCGCAACGCCGATTCGGCCGCCGCGGCACTGTCCGGCGGACAGGTGCGGACAGGTGCGGACACGTCCGCCGGCGCGGCCGGTACACTTTCGCTTCCCTGAACGGAAGCCATACGCCGTGTCCCGACACGTCACCGATTCCGCGCCGCCGGCCGTGCTCGAGGTGTTGGCCGATGGCGCCAGCGTGTCCGGGCGCGAGCTCGGCGCACGGCTCGGGCTCACCCGCGCCGCGGTGTGGAAGCAGGTCGCGCGGCTGCGCGAACTCGGCCTGCCGGTGCATGCGGCGACCGGGGCCGGCTACCGGCTCGAAACACCGTTCGAGGCGCTGGACGCCGAGGCGATCCGCACGGCGCTGCCGACCGCAGTCCGCGATCGCATCGGCACGTTCCGCGTGCATTGGCAGATCGATTCGACCAGCAGCGAACTGCGCCGGCTCGAAGCGGCGGATCCGCACGCTGTCGCGGTCTGCATGGCCGAGGTGCAGCAGGCGGGGCGCGGGCGGCGCGGTCGCGGCTGGCGCATGCCGCTCGGTGGCGGCCTCGCGCTTTCGCTGCGCCGACGCTTCGACGGCGGGATGGCCGCATTGGCGGGCCTCAGCCTCGCGGTCGGCGTCGCGACGTGCGAGGCGCTCGCGTCGTCGGGCGCGGATCGCGTCGGCCTGAAGTGGCCGAACGACCTGGTCGCGAACGGCGCCAAGCTGGGCGGCATCCTGGTGGAAGTACACGGTGATGCACTCGGGCCGTGCGACGCGGTGATCGGCATCGGCCTCAACCTGCGCCTGCCGGATGCGACGCGCGCGGCGATCGACCAGCCCGTGACCGATCTCGCACGGCTCGGCGCGACGCTGCCGCGCAACCTCGTCGCGGCGCGCGTGATCGCCACGCTGGTGCCGGCGCTGGATCGCTTCGCCGACGACGGGTTCGCGGCGTTCGCCGAAGCCTATGCCCGACACGACGCGCTCGCCGGCCGGTCCGTGCAGGTGATCGACGGCGACCGGCGATGCGCCGGCATCGCGCGCGGCGTCGATTCGCGCGGCGCGCTGCGCGTCGCATTCGCGGATGGCGAGCGCGCGATCGAAAGCGGCGAAGTCAGCATCCGGAGCACGGCATGGACCTCCTGATCGACCTTGGCAACACGCGTCTGAAGTGGGCCACGCTCGATGCCGGAGTCCTGCGTCCCGGTGGCGTGTTCGCGCACGGCGACGTCGCGCTCGACGCAGCGCTCGCGCACGAATGGGGCAGGCTCGCCCGTGTCGCGCGCGTGTTCGCGGCGAGCGTGCGGGGTGCGGACGAGGAACGCCGGCTCGATGCATACGCGCACGCGCGGTTCGGCCAGCACGTCCGCTTCGTGCGCAGCCCGGCGCAGGCGCTCGGCATCCGCAACGCCTATGCGCAGCCGGGAACGCTCGGCGTCGACCGCTTCCTCGCGCTGGCGGCGCTGCATGCGCAGGACGCACGGCCGCAGGTCCTGGCCAGCGTCGGCACCGCTCTGACCGTCGATGCGCTCGCGGCGGACGGCACCCATCTCGGCGGCATCATCCTGCCCTCTCCCACGCTGATGCGCGCGTCGCTGCATGCGCGCACCGCGCGCATCCCGCCGGTCGACGGTCACTGGCATGCGCTGCCCGAATCCACCGCGGACGGCGTGCACGCCGGTTCGCTGTACGCGGCAGCCGGCGCGATCGACCGCTTCGTCGCCGCCGCTGCCGCGCGGATGGAGGCGGCGCCCTCGCTGTTCGTGACCGGCGGCGGCGCGGAGGAACTGCTGCCGTTGCTCCCCACGGCCACCCGCGTGCACGACCTCGTGCTGCGCGGCCTCGCACGGTGGGCCGAGGCGGATGCGGGCTAGAATCGGCCCCGGATTTCCCTGAAACCGATCCATGTTCGTCCGCGCACTGTTCGTCCTGCTGCTTGCCCTGAACATCGGCGGCGCCTGCTGGTTGCTGTTCGCGGCGCCGAAGCAGGGCGCGCCGGTGACTGCGATCGATCCCGGCGTACCGAGGCTCGTGCTGCTGTCCGAACGCGACGGCAATGGCGCGGGCGCCGAACTCGCCGCTGCACCGGAGAGCGCGGACGATCTCGCACGCGATCTCTGCCGCCGCATCGGCCCGTTCCCGACGCAGGCCGACGCGCGCGCCGCGATGAACACGTTCACGCCGCTCGCGCGGCGCATCCGCATGCAGGAAACGCGCGCGACGCAGACGCGCGGATACTGGGTCCACCTGCCCGCGATGCCGTCACGGGAGCAGGCGCTCGGCGTGGCGCGCGAACTGTCCGCCAAGGGCGTGCGCGACTACTACGTGGTCACCGCGGGCGAGCAGCAGAACACGGTGTCGCTCGGCCTGTTCCGCGACCGCAACAACGCCGAGCGGCGACGTGCCGAGATCACCGGTCTCGGATTCTCGCCGCAGGTGATCACGCGGACCGAAGAGCTGCCGCAGTACTGGGTCGATATCGCGCTGGTCGGCGACGAGGCGCTGGCGAATCTTTCCGGTCGCGTCGGCGGCGGCGTGCGGGTCGATCCGACACCGTGCTTCTGACCTCATCCGGCGTCGCCGGAGCGCGACCCGGTCCGGAGGTTCCGGCGGTTGTGCCGGCCGATCCCGCGGGGCGGCTGCTAGAATGCGCGCCCTGTGCCGCTTTAGCTCAGTTGGTAGAGCAACCGCCTTGTAAGCGGTAGGTCGTCCGTTCGAGTCGGACAAGCGGCACCATCCTTCGCAGTCGGCGCCCCGTTGCGTGGCTCGTTTCGGACTTCCGCTGGAGCGTGGCCGCGCCGATCCAGGTCATCACCCGCGATCGACACGCTCGCGCGACGACGTCGCGCAGCCGGAAGCCATCGGCTTCGTTGCGATTGCTTCATGCCGAAGAGGCCGATGACCGCATGGACGGGCCTCGTCGGAGCGGCACGCGGCTCGATCCGCGTGCCTGGGCATTCAATCGCAGGCGCCGTGCTCGCCTTGCTCGAAGCCGCTGCAGAAAATCCCGTCCGAAACGCCTTCCACCTCGGTGGCGATGGATAGCGCCCAGACCTCGCCCTCGCCCGGCGTCGTGCCGATTTCGGTGACGATCGCCGTTGCGGTGTCCACCGTGTACACCTTGCCGCCATAGGCTCCGCCTGCACCAAGAGGGCCGAACGCGGTCCAGTAGAGCGTGTCGTCGCGTCGGTCGAAGTCGATGCCTTGCGCATACTGTGCCGGCACGCCGGTCGTGCCGATCACCGTGACCGCCGCGGTGGCGGGGTCGATTTCGATCAGCGCGACCGGGTAGGCGTCGGTCAGGTTGATCGCGTACAAGCGGCCTTGCGAATCGAACGCCATGTCCATCAGGAAGAAATCGGCCTGATCGGAACCGCCGATGTCGCCGACCAGATTCAGGGCCAGCGTGTCGAGGTCGAGCGTGTAGAGGCGGCAGCCCAGCCCGACACCGTGATTGCACGCGCCGGCATACACGGTCTCGTCGACCGGATTCCAGGCGATCGCCAGCCAGTAGTCGCCGGCCACGGGAGGCTCGACCGGGCCGATGTCGGTGACGGTGCCGTCGTCGGTGGCGACGGTGCGCAGGATGTTGCCTTCGCCGAGCATGTACTGCTTGCCGAAGTCGTTGCGGACGAAGGTGGCCGACCACAGCGTCGTTTCCAACGGCGGGGCGTGGGTGACGACGGCGCCCGGATCGGCGAGATCGAAGGCGACGTGGTGGCGCTGGAAGTCCAGCCCGACACGCAGCCCGAACGCGGGCACCGATTCCGGCAGGCCGAGCGGGCCTGCAACCCGGCTCGGCTCGGCGAGCACCGAGGCGGTCGTGGATGCGATCAGCAGCGCGATCGTGGCGCAAGACAGGCGTTTCATGTCGGTTCTCCAGGTTGGGGCGCTCCGGCACGGCCGGCGCAACGATGCAATCTCCGGCGCAGCCGACGTGCATGCCGATCTCGTTACCTGCGCGGTATCGATTGCGACAACCGATTGTCGTTCAAGGATTTTCTTTCTCGCCCGCGGCCGTCGGGCCGAACCGGTCCAGCGCAATGACGCGCTCCCCGGCAAGGCGCGCCGCGTTCGCCAGCGCATGGCGCATGGCGTCCTGCCGACCCAGCGCGTGGAACAGCCGCGCCTGCAGCACGGCACAATCGAACGCATGCTCGCCGCAGTTGCCGAGCCGCCCGACGAGCGGGATCGCCGGCCCCGGTTCGCCGGCATCGAGCCACATCCCGGCGCATGCGCGCACGACCTCGAGCGAGCGCTCCGATCCACGCTGTGCGCCGAGTTCCGTCAGCGCCGATTCGCAGGCGGCACGGGCGTCTTCCCGATCGCCTTTCGCAACGGACGTTTCGGCGCGCGCGACTTGGGCCAACGCCGGGTCGGCACTGCCGGTGGCGGCGGCGGCAGCGAAGCGCTGCGCCTGTTCCTTCGCCTGGTCGAGACGTCCATCGGCACGCAACGCGCGTATCCACGCCAGCCAGCCGTTGCTGCGAATCCGGCGATACAGCGGCGAGGCAAGTTCGGGCCGCAGCACGTCCGCCATCGCGCGGCGCAGTTCGGCCTCGGCCGCCCCGGCTCGACCGACCGCCAGATCGAGGCGGGCGCGCTCGATGCGCACTGCTTCCGGCATGCCGGCGATGTCGTCGATGACCGGCTGTGCGAGGAGGGCATCGAGCCGCTCGCGCGCCTGCGCGAACCGGCCGCTGCGCGCCAGCACTTTCGCCCCTGCGTAATCGAACAGGGCGCGGCTGAGCGGCTGGTCCATCCGCGCCAGCCACGGGTCGGCGCGCCGGATCGTCGCCAGTGCGGCTTCCGGGCGCAGCAGGGCGAGCTGTTCGTCGGCGACGTTGCCGAGCGCATCGACGAACTTCTCCGCATCGCCGAACCGCTCGAAGCGATCGGCCGCGGCCTGCCACCGCTCCAGTGCCGCCTCGTGGCGATCGCGCAGGGCCAGCAGCACCGCCTCCTGACCATCCAGTTGCGCCAGCGCGAAGCGGTCCGCGGCCAGTTCCAATGCGATGCGTGATCTGGCGCAATCGTCTTCCGCTCCGGAAAGATCGCCCTGCACCATGCGGAACATCGCGCGGCCCAGATAGGCTTCGCCGAGCCGGGACGGCTGGTTCATCGTTCCGAGCAGGCCGATCGCCTCGTCCAGCATCGCCCGCGCGCGGTCGATGTCGCCCTGCTGCGCGACCGGGCCGGCGGCACCCAGCAAGGCCGCGACGTGATGTTCGCCATCGAGCGGCGGCGTCTGTTCGAGCAGGTCCTGGTAAAGGGCCGCCGCTTCCTGCATCCGTTGCGTGGCGAGGTCGATGGCCGCTTCCCGCAGGCGCCCGTCGACGGAATCCCGCAGCGCCGGGGCCAGGCTCTCCAGGCGCTCCCGCGCGCGCGCGGGATGGCCGGAAGCGAGCTCGCCGTCGATGCGCCGCCACTCGGACCGGGCGTCGCCTTCGCCGGTTTCGGGCGGCTGCAATCCGATCGCCGACAGCAGGCGGTCCTGCGCGAGGGCAAGCGCGATGCCGGGATCGCCGGCCACGGCACGGGTTTCGCGCGCGGGCATCGCGTCTCCCTCCCACGCGATGTGCGCGCTCCATCCTTCGGCCACGCGCCTGACCTCGATCGACAGGATCCGGCGCGCGTCGGTGGCGGCGGCAACGCGCATCGACAGCGAAGGGCCATCCGCGCTGCCATCGCGAGCGATCGCCAGCACGCGCTCGCCGGGCACGACGCGCATCCCGGCCTCGAGCATCCGTCCTGCCGCGAACTCCATCAGGCCGACCCGCAGCCACGCGGTATCCGGATCGTCCGGTTCCACGCGCGCCGGGAGAACGGCCGCCACCGGAGACGCATCCGCCGGTTCGCGTCGCCACCACCAAAAGCCCGCGACGAGCGCGGCGACGATCGCAGCGAGCAGCAACAGCGGGGCGATGATCGACTGCGCGCGGCGGCGCGCTTCCGGCGGTGTCGGATCGAGCGGCGGCTCGGCATGCGGCGGCACGCGCTCGACGAGGGTCGTTTCGGCTACCCAGCGATATCCGTAGCGCGGCAGGGTGAGCACCCACGTCTGCTTCGCGTCGTCCCCGATCAGGCGGCGCAGCTTGCGGATCACCTGACCGAGCTGCGCGTCGGTGACATCGGTGCGGCCCCAGACGGCGGCGATCAGTTCGTCGCGCCCGACCGCTCGGTCACGATTGCGCACCAACCAGACGAGGGCATCGAACACCTTCGGCGCAGGCTGCAGCCGCTTGCCGTCGGCGCCGAGCTCGCGCGCCGCCACGTCGAGCCGGAACCGGCCGAAGCGGTAGACCTCGTGCTTCATCCTGCCGGTTCGGCGTTTCGTTCCGGCACCGCCAGCTTGCGGTCGAGAAAGGCCGCGATCAGCGTGTACACGTGCTTCTTCATCGCCGGCGAGGAAAGCCCGTGCTTGCCGCCGGGGTAGGCCATCAGCTCGAACTGCGTGCCGCGTTGCTGCAGGTCGGCCATCAGCCGGGTCGAGTTCGCGAACAGCACGTTGTCGTCGGCCATGCCGTGCACGAGCAGGAGCCTGTCGGAGGCGATGCCCTTCGCCCAGTGCGGCACGCCGGACAAGGCGTAGCCCTGCGCATTGCCGGCAGGCGTGCCGAGGAAGCGCTCGGTGTAGTGCGTGTCGTACAGCGCCCAGTCGGTGACCGGCGCGACGGCGACGCCGGCGGCGAACACGTCCGGGTGCTGCGCGAGGAGCATCAGGGTCTGGTAGCCGCCGTAGCTCCAGCCGAACAGGCCGATGCGCGAGGCATCCGCCCACGGCTGCGCGCGCAGCCATTCGACGCCGGCAAGCTGGTCGGCCACCTCGGCCCGTCCCATGCGCAGGTGAATCGCGTCGGAGAACGCGCGCCCGCGCCGCGGCGTGCCGCGGTTGTCGAGCGCGAACACGACGTAGCCCCGCTGCGCCATGAACTGCTCGATGTGGTTGCCCCATGCGCGCGTGACGTACTGGCGTCCGGGCCCGCCGTAGTAGGTCATGAACACGGGATGGCCGCCATCCGGCACCGCGCCGCGGGGACGCAGCACGCGATAGTGCAGGATCTGCCCGTCCTCGGCCCGCAGCGTGCCGAACTCCGGTTGGATCATCGCTTCGCGATACGGCCAGTACGGATGGCCGGGTTCGAGCGCATTGCGCTCGATCCACGCGATGCGGCTGCCATCGGCGCGGCGCAGCGATACCTGCGGCGGCGTCGCGGGATCGGAATACGTGTCGATCCAGGTCTGCGCGTCATCGCCGAACTCGGCCTCGTGCCAGCCGTCGCCTTCGCTGATGCGCGCGGGATGTGCCGCGTCGCTGCCGTCGAGACGCACGCGGTACACCTGCTTCTGCAGCACGTCGTCGCGATTGGAGGCGAAGTAGACCAAGCCGTTGGCGCGGTCCACCGCGAGCAGCCGGTCCACGTCGAACGGCCCGCGCGTGAGCGGATGCAGCAACACGCCATCCGCGCCATGCAGGTAGAGCTGGCGATATCCCTCGCGCTCGCTGGACCAGACGAACCGGCCGTCGTCGAGGAAGCGAAGGTCGTCGTGCAGGTTGATCCAGGTTCCGGACGTTTCGGTCAGCAGCGTCTTCCGGCGCAGGCTGCGCGCATCGACCTGCACCAGCGCAAGCGTCTTCTGGTCGCGGCTTTCGCGCTGGAACACGACATGGCGCGCATCGCGCGTCCAGTCGACTCGCGCGAGGTAGACGTCGGGGTCGTCGCCGAGTTCGATCCAGCGCACGCGCGCCTCGCGCGGGCGGACGAGCCCGAGCTTCACGCGCACGTTCGGACGTCCCGCGGCGGGATAGCGCTGGCGTATCGTCGTCGCACGGTCGGCGTACACCTCGGTGCGCTCGACTTCGTCCACGCCGGATTCGTCGTATTGCTCGAACGCGATCGCCGAATCGTCGGGCGCCCACCAGTAGCCGGTCGCGCGGTCCATTTCCTCCTGCGCGACGAACTCGGCCTCGCCGTTGTGGATCGTGCCGCCACCGTCGCGGGTCAGTTGATAGGTGAGTCCGCGCTCGAGGTCGATCACGTACAGGTTCCGGCGGCTGACGAACGAGACGAAGCCACCGCGCGGCGAGACCTTCGCATCGTTGACTTCCAGACCCTTCGGCGTGAGCGCACGCAGGCGCGCCTCGTCATTCGCGGCGAGATCGAGCAGCCACAGGCGCTCGTCCACGCTGAACAGCAGGCGCGTGCCGTCCGGCGACCAGCGATACGCGACGATGCCCTTGAGCTGCGCGATGCGCGCGCGTTCGCGACGCGCCTTCTCGGCGTCGGAAAGTTCCTTCGCTTCGGACAGGGCCAGCGAATCGACCAGTCGCGTGCGGGCTCCGCTGGCGATCTCGTATTGCCAGAGATCGAGCTGGTTCTGGTCGTCCTCGCGCCCGCGCAGATACGCCACGCGCGTGCCGTCCGGGGAAAGGCGCGCCATGCGCGGACTCGCGCCGTCGAGGGCCGGGTCGGAGAAGATGCGTTCGATGGAGAGGCGTTCTGCGTGCACGACGGAACTCAGTACCGCAAGCGCGGCGAAAACGAAAAGACGCATGTGCGGGACTCCTCGGCAATCCATCCGATTATCGCCGCAAGGCGGAAGCGCGCGCTCGCGGCTCGGTCAGCGAGGCCCTTCGTCCCGCCGGGCATGCGTTCCCTGCGCGGCGATCTCCCGGTGACGAGACGGATAGTCGTAGGGCGAATTGAGGATGGGTTGCTTGAAGAACGGGTCGCTCACTGCTGTATCCCCTGGTTCCTGCGCTGATCCGGGACGGCTCGAATCAGGCTCGGGCTGCCGGCGGCGCATCCGCTTGCCGTTGCCCATCCGCTCTGGCCGCGGGCTGCAATCGTGCGCATGCGCTTGTCTTCTCCTTGCCGTGCAGCAGATTGTCCACTTGCGTCACGTCCGCCTCGCCGGCCGGTGGCGGCCACCGCGACGGGATGTCCGAACACGCGATCCGGCAGTGCCGGGAAACTTCTCGCGCCGTGCCGGCCTCTTCTTCGTCTCGCGGCTCGGCGGGACGAACGCGCGCTGCTTCATCGAAGGCAGGTCCGGGACGGCGACCCCGCGATGATGCCGCAGTCGGCGGATGGATCGGAGAATCCCCGGCCGCATTCGCCGGCGCGACGGCGGGGCATGCACCGACGTCGCGGGCGTACCCGTCGACGCCGCCCCTACACCGCGCGATGTCCGGCCCGTTCCAGCCGCCCCGGCACGTGCGGCATCGTCGCCTGCCGCCGCGGCGGCGCGGGGTTCAGGGCAGCGGGTGCAGCAGGCCGGCGAGTCCCGCGGCTTCGACTTCCTCGCGCAGCACGGATGCGGTTTCCGCTTCGGCGGCGTCGAGCCGGCATCGCAATGCGAACAGGCGCAGGCCGCTGCGCGCGGCGTCCTCGGCCAGTGCGAGCAGCCGCGCCGCGCGCGTCGTCACCGGCTCGTCGCTCGCGAGGATGCGCAGGCGGTCGATCTCGTGGTTGCGCCCGAGGTCGCCGCCGCGCGCCGCGATTGCCGCGGCGCGATCGAGCGGGCCGGTCGCATCCGCGCCGCGCCGCAGGCGGATCAGCGCCGCCGATTCCAGCAGGCGGGCTTCCAGTTCGCCGTTCTCGTCGCCGCTGCGCGTGAAGCGCGCGGCGATCCTTTCGGCGTCGGCGCGGGCCTTCTCCGCGGAACCGCCCGCGACGAGATCGACGCGATGCAGCGCGAGTTCCGACATCGCCGCCCAATCCTCGCGCTCGAGCTCGCGGCGCAGCGCCAGCGCGGCCCGATGGTGGCGCCGCGCCGCGTCGAAGTCGCCGCCAGCCTCCTCGATCCGGCCGCGCAGCGCGTCCACCAGCGATCGCGCCAGCGGATCGCGCGCCTGCGCGATGTCGTCCGCCGCGCCATCCAGCGTCGCGCGCGCGGCCGCCGGGTCGCCGCGGACCAGATGCGTGCGCGCGAGCGCGGTCAGCGCGTGCAGCGCGGCATCGCGCGCGGTGCCGCCGCGATACGCGGCGAAGGCTTCGTCGAACAGCGGCGCGGCGCCGGCGATGTCACCCTGTCGTTCCAGCAGCAGCCCGAGATTGAACGCGGTGCGGGCGACGTGCTGGCGCGCGCCGAGCGCGCGCAGGCGTTGCAGCGCGTCGCGATGGAGGTGTTCGCCGTGCTGCGGCTGGTTGCGGCGCCCGGCCAGCGTGCCCAGGTTGCTCAGCGTGATTGCCTCGCCCATGCGGTCGCCGCTGTCGCGGAATCCCGCCAGCGCGCGCTCCCACGCGGCCTGCGCTTCCGCGTCGCGGCCGTCGCGTGCGTAGAGCTGGCCGAGGTTGTTCCAGGCACCGGCTTCCTGCGCGGGGCGGTTGGCGCGGCGCGCCTGCGTCGCCGCCTGCTCCAGGTGCGCGGCGGCCGTGCGGGTGTCGCCGTTGCGCGTGGCCTGCACGCCAAGCGTGTTGTGGAAGCGCGCGAGCAGCGCCGGATCGTCCAGCGCGGCCACGTCCGGTTCCAGTCGCAGCAGTTGCGCGAACGCTTCCTTGCTGTGGCCGCGCTCGCTCTCGACGGTGTGCGCGTCGATGACGGCCTCGATCTCGCCGCTGCGCCGGCCGAGCGCGGCATGGCCGGCGCGTGCGGCTTCGAGCATCGCCTGCGCCGCATCGAATTCGCCGAGGTCGCGCAGCAGGCTGCCGAGTGCGCGCTGCACGTCGGGGCGTTTCGTCGCTGCAAGTTCCGCGTCGGCGAGCAGGGCCTGCAGTTCATCGCGGGCGTCGTCGAGGCGTCCCTGCGCGCGTACCGCGCTTGCATGCTCGAGCACGGCCTCGACGACGAGCCTGGACCGCGCGTAGGCGCGCGCGCGTTCGATCGCGCGCAGCGCGGCGGCCTCGCGCGCGGGCTGATCGTGACGCAGTGCGGCCAGCCGCGCATCCGCGAGGTGCCAGCGCGGGTCGTCGGCGTGACGCGCATCGAGCCGTCCGAGCGAGGCGAGCGTCGCCGCCGCCGCGTCGGGCATGCCGGCGCGCACCTCGGCATCGAGGCGCTGGAACACGACGTCGCTGTCGCGCGGTGCGAGTTCCTGCAGCGCGCGCAACGGCGCGATCGCGTCGCGCGGACGTTCGTCGGCCAGCGCCGCGCCCGCTTCGAGGCGCAGGCGTTCGCCGACCGCGAGCGTTGGCTGCTGCGAGGCGAGCAGGTCCGCGAACAGCGCGCGCGAGCGCGCCAGGTCGCCGGCTTGCGCGTGGGCGCTGGCGAGTGCGATGCGCGCGCGTGCGCCGCCGCCGGCGGTTTCCAGTTCCGCGATCGCGCGGCGGACATCGCCTTGCGCGAGCGCGGCGATGCCGCGGAAGTAGGCCGCGCGCGGCGCACCCGCCGCCGGCAGTCCGGCGAGCCATGCGGGCTCGGGGTCGGCCAGCCGGAAATGCGCGCGAACCGCACGCGCGACCTCGCGGCTGGTTCCGGCCGGATCCGCGGCGCGTGCCTGAGCGGCATGCACGACGTGCCCGTCGGCGAGTCGCAGCAGCGTGTAGTCGAACGCGATTGCGTCGTCGAGCATGCGCCAGGTGCCGGTGAGCGCGTGGTCCGCGCCGAGCACGTCGCGGACCCAGAACTGCCAGCGCGTGTCGCCGGGCGACGAGGCGCCCGCGTCGCGGCCGTCGCCGCGCACGAGCGCGAGGCGGTCGGTGTCGGAGAGCGCGACCGTCAGCAGTTCGGAGCCGGCGACGGCAAGCCACTCCGGCGCGTCGATGGCGCGGTCGGCGAGGATCGCGAGCGCGGCGATCGGTGCGGGTTCGGACGTTCGCGGGGCGGCGCGCCACCACGCTGCGACGGCGAGCAGCGCGATGATCGCCATGGCGGCGGACGCGATCGGCAGGATCGCGCGCCGGCGCCGCGGGGGCGGTGCGGCGGCGGGCGGCGGCGCCTCCGTCGCTGCGGGCGTGGAATGCGACGGCGATGCCGGCGGCGCGGCGTCCGTCGCGTCGCCGCGCGCCACCGGCACGCGGATGCGGTAGCCGCGCCGGTGGCGCGTCTCGATCAGCCGCGGCGCCTGCGCGTTGTCCGCAAGGGCCTGCCGGATCTCGCTGATCGCCTGCGGCAGCACGTTCGGCGACAGCGCATCGTGACCCCAGACCTCGTCGAGGATGCGGTCGCGCGTGACCAGCGCCGGTGCGTTCTCGAGCAGCGTCGCGAGCAGAGCGAACGCGCGCCGGCGCAGCGGGATCGCGCCATCGGGACCGGACAGCGTCTCGCGATCGGTGTCGAGCGTGAACTCCGCGAAGCGGTACCGCATCGTCAAGGCCGCTTGCCGGACCGCGCCGGCGGGTCTCCGATCAGACCCGCCGCCACGTCAGGCGTCAATAGCGGATGACCGAGCGGATCACCTTGCCCTCGTGCATCAGGTCGAAGGCGTGGTTGATGTCGTCCAAGGTGAGGACCTCGGTGATGAACGGGTCGATCTTCAGTTCGCCGTCCATGTAGCGGTCGACATAGCCCGGAAGTTGCGAGCGCCCCTTCACGCCGCCGAACGCGGAGCCGCGCCAGACGCGGCCGGTGACGAGCTGGAACGGGCGCGTGGAGATTTCCTGGCCGGCGCCGGCGACGCCGATGATGATCGATTCGCCCCAGCCCTTGTGGCAGCACTCCAGCGCCGAACGCATCACGTGGACGTTGCCGATGCACTCGAACGAGTAGTCGACGCCGCCGTCGGTGAGTTCGACGATCACCTCCTGGATCGGCCGGTCGTGGTCCTTCGGGTTGACGAAATCGGTCGCGCCGAGTGCCCTCGCCATCTCGAACTTGTCCGGATTCATGTCGATGGCGAGGATGCGCGAGGCCCTGGCCATCACCGCGCCCTGGATCACCGACATGCCGATGCCGCCGAGGCCGAACACCGCGACCGTCGCGCCGGGTTCGACCTTGGCCGTGTTCAGCACCGCGCCGATGCCGGTGGTGATGCCGCAGCCGAGCAGGCACACCTTGTCCAGCGGCGCGGCCGGGTTGATCTTCGCCAGCGCGATCTCCGGCAGCACGGTGTACTCGGAGAACGTGCTGCATCCCATGTAGTGCAGGATCGGCTTTCCGTTCATCGAGAAGCGCGAGGTGCCGTCCGGCATCAGGCCCTTGCCCTGCGTGACGCGGATCGCCTGGCAGAGGTTGGTCTTGCCGGAAAGGCAGAACTTGCACTGGCCGCATTCGGGCGTGTAGAGCGGAATCACGTGGTCGCCGGGCTTCAGCGACGTCACGCCCTTGCCGACCTCCTCGACGATGCCGCCGCCCTCGTGGCCGAGGATCGCCGGGAACAGGCCCTCGGGGTCGGCCCCGGACAGCGTGAACGCGTCGGTATGGCACACGCCGGTGGCGACGATGCGCACCAGCACTTCGCCCTCGCGCGGGCCTTCGAGATCGACTTCCTCGATCGACAGCGGCTTGCCGGCTTCCCACGCGACGGCGGCTCGGGTCTTCATGCTGTGCGCTCCGGTTCGGATTCGACGGGAGTCCGCATTCTGCGCGATGCACCGATGCGGGGAAACAATGTGCTCACGCCAGCCGATGCGTGCCGTCGATCTCGACGAGAAGTTCGCGGCGGCAGATGTCGCCGGCAAGGAACAGCGGTTGCGCGATGTCGGGACAGCGTTCGCGCAGTTGCGTGCGCACGGAATCCGCGTCGGCGGGATCGCGCACGTAGACCTTCAGCATGCTGCCGCGTCCGAGCGGCGTGCGGCTGCCGGCCTGCGCGAGCAGGCTGCGCAGGTTCTCGATCGTTTCATCGAGCTGTGCGCGCAGGTTCTCGTCGTGCCGCGACGCATGGCCGACGACGGCCGCAGTGCCGGAAATCAGCAGATGGCCGTCACCGTCGCGCATGCCGCGCGCGAACGTCGGCGCGGTCGGGCCGTACTGGCGCGGGTAGCGCCACGCGCTGGTCTGGCGCGGATTCTCGACCGGCGTGCCCGGCGTGCGTGCGGCGAGGCCGTACACCTGCAGCACGCGCACGCCGTCGTGGCGGCCGATCGCGGTCGCGGCCGGATAGCCGTCGCGCGGATGCGCACGCATGCCGCGCGCACGTCCGGAGCAGAACAGCCGGTAACGCTCGTCGTCGCCGTCGCCGAGATTGATCGCGTCGAGGTAGTTCCACAGTCGCAGCAGGTGCGGCGTGGACGACTCGCCCACCAACGCGCCGATGCGCGCATAGGCGTGTTCGGCTGCCGCGTCGATGCCGCCGTGCGCGTGCTCGTCCAGCTCGCAGGCGAAGAACAGGTGCGTGCCGTCGCTGCTCCAGCGCAGGTCGCCGTCGCGTCCGGCGCGCACGGCTCCGCTGGTGCGCCAGCATTCGACGCGCGCGTCGCCGTCCGGCGCCGCAAGGCCGACGCGCAGCGCGCGTGCATCGTCCGGCAGGTCGCATGCGCCGAAGCCGAGCACGGCGAGCGTATCGGGCCGTTCCAGCAACGTCGCCGGCGACTCCGATGCGTAGCCGATCGCGAGCGTGGCGGGTGGATCCGGAAGCGGCATGGACATCGTCGATGCGGGCGGCGCGGCATGTGGAGCGGGTCGCGGATGATACACTGGCCGGATATCGAGACCCGGGCACGATGCACCATGAATGCGAACGCCAGCGCCGCGCAGACGCCAGCAGAGCGCGAGCTTGCCGAACTGATCGTCGAGAGCCTGAACATCGACTGGATCCAGGCCGATGCGATCGACCCGGAAGCCGCCTTGTTCGGCGGCAACCTCGGTCTCGATTCGATCGACGCGCTCGAACTCGCGCTCGCGGTGTCCAGGCGCTACGGCTTCCAGCTGCGTTCGGACAATCCGGACAACAAGCAGATCTTCGCGAGCCTGCGCGCGCTGTCCGCGCACATCGAGCAGCACCGCACGGCATCGTGACCGCGCGGCGATCGCCTCAGCAGGGATCGACCGGCGTGTTGCCGCCGCTGAAGCGGTAGCGCGCCTGCCGACGGCGGTTGGCGAGATCGCGCACGAAGCGCGGCAGCATCAGGAGTCCGCCGATCGCGTAGATCGCCTTGAACAGCGCAAGGCGCAGGCGCACCGGCCCGCTGTCGAACACGTCGCCGGCGAGCATCGAGATCACGCCGTCCTCGACGCGCCACACGTTGCGCGGACTGGCGAACAGGCCGCGCATCACCGGCGAGTTGAAGCGGTAGATGAACCACGAGAACACGCGGATGCCGCGCCGGATGCGCCTGGCGAACGCGCGCTGCAGCGCGGCCTCGCGCGCCGGCTCGGCCAGCGCGGCGTCCACCACGCCGGCGGCCTGCGTCGCGCCGTGCATCGCGAGATAGACGCCGGACGAGAACACCGGATCGACGAACGCGAACGCGTCGCCGGCCATGATCCAGCCCGGCCCCGCCATGCGCTCGCACGAATACGAATAGTTTCCGGTCACGCGCACCTCGGACACCATCGTCGCGTTCTTCATTCGCCGCGCGGCGTCGGGCATCGAGTCGAGCGTGGCGAGCAGGAACTCCTCGTTGCGGCCACGGCGCTGCTTGAGATATTCCGGCCAGCACACGCAGCCAACGCTCATGATTCCGTCCGGCAGCGGAATGAACCAACTCCAGCCGTGCGCGAAGTTGTAGATGCTGATGTTGCCGGCGTCCTCGCCCGGGCGGCGTTCCACGCCGGTGAAATGCGCGAAGATCGCCGCGCTCTGGTGCGACGGGTTCCTGTGCTTGATCTTCAGCGCGCTGCCGAGCAGCGTGTCGCGGCCGCTTGCGTCGATGACGTACTTCGCGCGCACGGTCAGCGGAGCGCCGTCCGCATCGGTCGCCTGCGCGACCACGTTGCCGATGCCGCCGAGCGCGACGGATTCCACCTTCACGCCTTCGCGCGCGTCGACGCCGTTCTCTCGCGCATGCGCGAACAGCATCGCGTCGAAATCCTCGCGCTTGACCTGGAACGCATGCGGGGGCGAGTCGCCGAGCGCGCGGCGGAAATGGAACGTCTGGTAGCCGTCGCCCGACTCGAAGTCCGCGCCGTGCTTGACCACGCCGAGCGCGCGCACCTTCTCCATCACGCCGAGCGTGTCGAAGATCGGCAGGTTGCACGGCAGCAGCGATTCGCCGATGTGGAAGCGCGGATGGCGGTCCTTCTCCAGCAGCAGCACCGTGCGGCCGCGGCGCGCGAGCAGCGTGGCGGCGGTCGAGCCGGCCGGTCCGCCGCCGATCACCAGCACGTCGCAATCCAGCTCGTTGCCTGCATCCCGCATGTCGCGATCTCCATCACGCCGCGCCGGCCGCGGCGCGCGCGCATGGTACATTCCCGCGGTCCGCCGGCGTATCCATCGCAGGAACTGGTAGCCGATCCCGTGTCCGTTCCAGCCTCCGCTTCCGGCACCGCGCGACCGCGCGGATTCGCGATCGCCGTGCTCGCCTACCTCGCCCTCGCCGGCGTCGCCTGGTGGACCGGGCGCGGGTTGCCGGGCGCGCTCGCGGTGTTCGTGCTGGTCACGTTGCTGCTCTGGCCCGGCCTGCGCGGTCGCAGCGTGGCGGCATGGCTCGCATGGTGCGCCGCCGGCGTGCTGCTCGCGTGGCTCGCGGGAAAGGGCGCGGGGCGCTTCGCGCTCGACCTCGCGCCGGCGCTGGTCGTCGCGACCCTCTGCGTGCTGTTCGCGCGCACCCTGCGCCGGCCGCGCCGGCCGTTGATCGCGCTCTTCATCGAAGTCGTCGAGGCGCCCTCGCGCCTCGAACAACCGGGCGTGGCCGATTACGCGCGCGCGCTGACGTGGGTCTGGGCGATCATGCTCGGCATGCAGGCTGCGCTGCTGCTGTCCGTGGCCGTGCTGCTGCCCGAAGGGCCGGTGGGCTGGATCGATGCACGACGCGCCGCGGCATGGCGCGCGTGGCTGCATGCGGGCAGCTGGCTGACGGTGATCGGCCTGCTCGTCGTCGAGTATGCATGGCGCCGCTGGTACCTGCGCCGCGTGCCGCATCTTCCGCCGGCGGAGTTCGCGCGCCGCCTGGTCGCGCGCTGGCCGGCGATCGTGCGCCGCATCGCGCGGGATGCGGAGCCGCCACGATGACGGAGCCGGTCCTGCTGCGCGCGCCGTTGCGCATCGACGCCGTGCATCCGTCGTTGCCCGGCCACTTTCCCGGCCATCCGGTGGTGCCCGGCGTGGTGCTGCTCGACCGCATCGCCGCGATGGTCGAGGCGGCCGGACTGGGGCGTCTCGCGCGCATCCGCTCGGTAAAATTCCTCGTTCCGCTGCTGCCGATGCAGGAGGCGGAAGTCGTGGTTGCCTGCACGGCCGGCGGCGGCTTGCGGTTCCGCATCGAGCGAGATGGCGGAACGATCCTGGTTGGCGAAGGGGAAAGCGCGTGAGCGAACACTGGAACGCCCGCCCGGAAGGCGGCGGGCGATTCGCGATCTGGCTGATCCGCGCGATCGGCCTGCATGGCGGCCGCAGGTTGGCGCGGCTGCTGCTGTATCCGATTACCTTGTATTTCTTCCTGCGCCGCGGCTACGAGCGGCGCGTCTCCCGTGCGTTCCTCGCGCGCGTGACCGGGCGTCCCGCGAATGCATGGCAGGTGATGCGCCACATCCATCGCTTTGCCGGCACCATCCTCGACCGCGTGTACCTGCTGGCGGAGCGTTACGCGCGCTTCGACGTGCGCATCCACGGTCTCGACGAACTCACCTCGCGCATGCATCCGGATCGCGGTGTGCTGCTGCTCGGTGCGCACGTCGGCAGCTTCGAGGCGTTGCGCGTGGCTGCGGTCGGCATTCCCGACGTGAAGCTGCGCGTGGTGCTGGACACGCAGAAGACGCCCGCGCTCACCGATCTCCTGCATGCGCTGAACCCGGAAGTCGCCCGCAACGTGATCGACGCCTCGCGCCCGGGTCACGAGATCGTGCTCGCGCTCGGCGAGGCCGCGCGCGAAGGCGCGCTGATCGCGCTGCTCGCGGACCGCGCGCGCGAGGGCGAGGCGACGACGATGGCCGATTTCCTCGGCGCGCCGGCGCCGTTCCCGGTCGCGCCGTACCTGCTCGCCTCCCTGCTCGGCATTCCGGTCGTGTTGTGCATCGGCCTGTATCGTGGCGGCAACCGCTACGACCTGCATTTCGAGCTGTTCGCCGAGCGCATCGAACTGCCGCGCCGCGAGCGCGGTCCGGCACTGCGCGAGGCCGCGCAGCGCTACGCGCAACGGCTCGAACACTACGTCCGCATCGACCCCTGCAACTGGTTCAACTGGCATGACTTCTGGAATCCCGAACACGCCGGCTCCGCGCCTGCTGCTGATCGCGACGCTGCTGCTGCCGATGGCGGCGAGCGCCGCGCCGCCTGATGCGCCGGATGCGGCGCGCATCGTCGCGTCGCTGCGGCGCGAGCTGCCGGCGCGCACGCCGTTCGTCGAGGTGCGCTGGTCGAGCCTGCTCGACCGGCCGCTGGTGCTGCGCGGCGAACTCGAATATGCCGGGCCGGGACACTTGTCCAGGCGCGTGGAGGCGCCGTATCGCGAGGAAATGACGGTTGCCGGCGGCGAAGCGAGCGTGCAGCGCGGCGATCGCGAGGCACGCACGTTTCCGCTCGGCCAGGCGCCGGAGCTGGAGGGTTTCCTGCGTGGATTCCAGTCGCTGCTCGGTGGCGACGCGCAGGCGCTCGCGAACGATTTCACGTTGAGCGCAAGCGGAACCGACGACCGTTGGCGCCTGGTACTGAAGCCGCGCGATGCGCGCCTGGCGCGCCGCATCCAGACCATCCAGGTGGACGGCTCCGCTGCCGCCGCGCGCTGCTTCCGCACGCAGGAAGCCGACGGCGATCTCTCCGTGCTGTTGGTCGAGGCGGCCGTCGATGCGCCGCTGCCGCGCCTGCCGTCGCAGCCGCAGGTCGACGCGATCTGCCGCGGCATCGACGCGCGATGAGGGGCGGCCCGATGTCGCGCACGGCATGTCCGCCGCGGATGCGGGAGGCGGCGGTCGCAACGCCGGCGCATGCGCGCCGCCGTCCGCAGGCGCAGCCGCGCCGATGCTGAGATCGCGCGCACTCGTGCTGGCCGCGTGGCTCGCCGCGCTCGCGCTGCTGGCCGCGTTCGCGTTCACCCGCCTGCGCATCGACACCGATCTGCGCAGTTTCATGCCGCCGCCGCAGGATGCAGACCAGAAGCTCCTGATGGATCAGGTTGGCGAAGGACCGGGATCGCGCCTGCTGCTGCTCGCGATCCACGGCGAAGACGAGGCGCTGCTGGCCGCACTCAGCCGTGGCCTAGCCGCCGCGCTGGCGCGCGATGCGCGCTTCGAGAACGTGCTCGACGGCGCGTTCGACCCGTCCGCGCTGGACCCGGCGTGGCTGCCGTATCGCTGGCTGCTGTCGCCCACGCTGGACCATCACGCGCTCGATGCGCCGTTCCTTGCCGACCAGCTCGGCGCGCGCGTCGAGGACCTCGCGTCGCCCGCCGCGTCGCTGCTCAAGCCGTGGCTCGCGCGCGATCCGACGCTGGAAGTGCTCGCGCTGGCGGCGCGCTGGTCGCCGCCGAAGGCGCCGAAACTGCGCGACGGCGTGTGGTTCTCCTCGAAGGGCGAGGCGCTTCTGCTCGCTCAGACGCGCGCGCCGGGGTTCGACCCGGACGCGCAGGCCGCGGCAATCGACGCCTTGCGCGCGGCCTTCGGCGCGTTGCCCGGCGCGGATCGCGCGCGTCTGGAAATCAGTGGCCCGGGCTGGTTCACGGTGCGCGTGAACGCCGCCACGCGCGCCGAGGCCGATCGCATCGGGCTGGCCAGCACGCTCGGTTTCGTGCTGCTCCTGCTCGTCGCCTACCGCAGCGTGACCTCGCTGCTGCTCGCCGGCCTTCCGGTCGCGACCGGCGCGCTCGCCGGCGCCGCGGCGCTGGCCCTGGCCTTCGGCTCCGCGCACGGCATCACGCTCGCATTCGGCTTCACCCTGCTCGGCGTCGCGCAGGAGTACCCGATCCGCGTGCTGAGCCACCGCCGCGCGGGCGAGGACGCGCTGGCCAGCGTGCGTGCGCTGTGGCCGTTGCTCGCGACCGCGATCGTGTCCGCCGCGATCGCGTACCTCGCGTTCTTCGCGTCCGGCGTCGCCGGCTTGCAGCAGCTTGCGGTGTTCACCATCGCCGGCCTGCTTGGCGCGGGCTTCGGCACGCGCTTCCTGCTGCCGCGCGTGCTGCCCGCGCGCTTCCGCGATGCCGCCGACGCACCCGGCATCGCGGCGGCGCAGCGCTTCGTCGAGCGCGTGCCGCGCCCGGCGTGGCTGCCATGGCTGCTGGCGGTGGTCGCGATCGCACTGCTCTGGCGCGCGCCTGCGCCGACGTGGGAAAACGACCTCTCCGCGCTTACGCCGCTGCCGCGCGACCTGCTGCTGCGCGATGCGGAGCTGCGCGGCGAACTCGGCGCGCCGGACGTGCGCCATCTGCTCGTGCTGTCGGCGGCCGATGCGGACGGCGTGCTCGCCCTGTCGGAACGTCTGCAGCCGCGCGTCGACGCACTGGTCGCGGGCGGCGCGCTCGACGCCGCGGAGCTGCCGAGCCGCTACCTGCCGAGCCTCGCCACGCAGCGAGCGCGGCAGGCGAGGTTGCCGGACCGCGAAACGCTCGCCTCGGCGCTGGCCGAGGCGGCTTCGGACCTGCCGTTCCGCGACGGCCTGTTCGCGCCGTTCGTGGATGATGTGCAAGACGCGCGTGCGCTTGCGCCGCTCACGCCGGACGCTTTCGCTGCCACGCCGCTCGGCGCGCGCCTCGCGTCGATGCTGGTGCCGCGCGATGGCGGCTGGGTCGGGCTTGCGACGCTGTCCGGCGTGCACGACGCCGACGCGCTCGCGGCGTTCGCGGCGTCGGTGCCGGGCGTGCGGCTGCTCGATCTGAAGGCCGCATCCGAATCGCTGGTCGTCGCCTACCGCGAGCGCATCCTGCGCGCACTCGGCGTCGCGTTCGTGCTGCTCGCGCTTGCCGTGCTCGTCGCGCTGCGCAGCGTGCGGCGCGCCTGGCACGTGCTCGCGCCGATGACGCTGGCGACGCTGCTCGTCGTCGCGGTCGAACGCGCGGCGGGGATTCCGCTTTCGCTGTTCCACCTCGTCGCGGTCACGCTCGCGGCCGGTCTCGGCCTGCACTACGCGCTGTTCTTCGAGCGGCCGGTCGCCGATGCGGCCGAGGCGCGCCGCACGCTGCACGCGACGCTGGTGTGCATCGCCTCCGCGCTGCTGGTGTTCGGCATGCAGGCGCTGGCCTCGACGCCGGTGCTGCGCGCGATCGGGCTCACCGTCGCGCTCGGCGTCGGCTTCCACTTCTGCCTGTCGATCCTGATGGCGCGCCGCCGGACCGGGGACGGACGCCGATGACGTTGCCGAGATCGGACTGGGCGGCGCTGATCCCGCATGCCGGCGCGATGTGCCTGCTCGACGAGGTCGTCGCATGGAACGAATCCGCGCTGCATGCGCGCGCGTTCTCGCATCGCGATCCGGCCAATCCGCTGCGCAGCGATGGCCGGCTGCGCGGCGTGCACCTTTGCGAGTACGGCGCGCAGGCGATGGCCGTGCACGGCGGCCTGCTCGCGCGCGCGGCGGGCGGCCGCGCGGCGCCGGGGCATCTGGTCTCGCTGCGCGCGGTGGAGCTTGCGGTCGCGCGCATCGACGATTTTCCCGGCGCGCTCGACGTGCATGCCGAACGCCTGCTTGCCGGCGAGGCGGGCTGGCAGTATGCGTTCCGCATCGAGCACGCGGGGCGCGAGCTGGCGAGCGGCCGCGCCGCGGTCATCGCACGCGCGGGCTGAACGCCCGCGGTGCTACGGTGCGGCCGGGCAGCAGGTCGCGGTTCCGCCGTCGCCGTCGAAGCCGTCGCAGTAGATCGAGTCGAACGGGTCGTCGCAGCCGCCGTCGACGTCGGTCCACAGGTGCAGCGAACCCCAGCGCGGCGAACCCGAGCCCGCGTCCGGGAACTGCGGCGCACCGATCGCGGCGTGCACGCCGCGGAAGTCGACCGCGGTGCCGAAGTTCGCGGTGCCGAACGCATGACCCGCGTCCGCGGGATCGATGGTCGCGATCTCCTGCCAGCCTGCGCCGTTCTCGTGCCGGAAGAACGCCGCTTTGCTGGTGCCGGGCGCGCCGACCAGGAGCAACGAGCCGTGCAGGGCGAGACCGGCGGAGAACTCGTCTATGTAGGTGGATATGCTGCTCGTGTACTCGCCGCGCAGGCCCCAGCTTCCGGTGCCGCCGAGATCGCGTTCGTAGGCGCGGAACGAGCCGTTGTTCGAAGATCCCGGCACGACCGCGCCCCGTCTCCGGCCGACCACGGCGAGATCGCGGTCGAGGGCAACGCTCCAGCCGAACGAACCGTCGCCGGGCGAATCGAGCGCCAGCCCGGTGGACCATTGCGCGCCGGACCGTTGGAACACCCAGGCGCGACCTTCGCCGTTCGCGCCGACCAGCACGGTGGACCCGGAGACCGCCACCGCGCTGCCGAACGACGCGCTGGATGCCGGCACCGGCGAGCGGAGCACGGCTTCGAACGTCCAGATGCCGGACGACCCGCTGCGGCGGAACAGTGCCACGGCGCCGGCGCTGGTCAGCTGCTCGCCGTTCGCGGTCACGTGGGCGGACGTGTCGCCGATCGCGAGCAGGTTGCCGGAAAGCGCAAGATCGCCGCTCATGCCGCGGACGTCGACATCGGCCGGCTCGACCACGTCGTCGAGCGTGATCGAATGCGACCTGGACCAGCCGGATCCGGTGCGCCGGTACAGGTGAATTTCGCCGAGTTCGCCGACGGCCGCGTGATCGGCGTCCGCGGCGAGTTGGTTGCCGAACTTGTACGTGGAGCCGCCCGGGTCGAGCTGCTGGCGCAGGGTGAGGCTGCCGTCGCCCTCGATGTCGAACGCGAACACCGCACCGTCGAAATCGAAGGCTTGCGGAGCGGCTGCCAGTACCTGCCGTCCGGCGACCGCGAGCTCGCTGCCGAGCCTGCCTTCGACCGGCGCGCCGGGCTCGAGATCGTTCATCTCGACGAAACCCGTTTCGTCGAAAACCTGTGCGGCCGCGCATGGTGCGCATGCCATGCACGCAATCAGAAGGACGTGGCGCATTGCTTTTTCTCTCGTTCGTCGCGATGCGATCCGCATGCAAGGCTCCCGAACGAAAGGCCGCGCGGAATCCGGCCATCCGCGCGGCGAGGCGAGCACGATGCGCGACCGCGCAGGCATGCGTGCCGGCTCGATCATGACCTCCGGCGTTTGATGGCGCGCGACGCATGTGGGACGCTGGGCGCTTTCGATTTCCGGGATTCGCCATGTCGCAATCGCCGCTTCGCCTGCTTGCACTTTCCACCGCCATCGCCGCCGCGCTCGGCGCGTGCGCGCACGTGACCGCACCGGACCGGGCCGTCGTGTCCACCGCGCCTGCCGCCGCGCCGGCGCTCGGCTTCGGGTTCGATGTCGGCGGCATGGATCGCTCGGTCGCGCCGGGCGACGACTTCTACCTGTACGCGAACGGCGCCTGGCAGGCGCGCACGGTGATTCCGGCGGACCGCTCTGCCTACGGGAGCTTTTCCGTCATCGTCGAGCAGGCCGAGAAGGACACGCGCGCGATCATCGAGGATGCCGTCGCCGACACGGCCGCGACGGGCGACGTGCGCCGCATCGGCGACTGGTACACCGCGTTCATGGACGAGGCCGGCATCGAGGCGCGCGGCCTCGCGCCGCTCGATGCGCCGCGCAAGGCGATCGATGCGGTGACCGACCGCGCCGCGCTGGCGCGTGCGCTGGGCGACTCGCTGCGCGCCGATGTCGACCTGCTGAACGCAACCGACTACTACACATCCAACCTGTTCGGCCTGTGGGTCTCGCAGGACATCCACCATCCCGAACGCTACGCGCCGTATCTCGTGCAGGGCGGACTCGGCATGCCGGACCGGTCGTTCTATCTCGACGAAGGCCGCGCCGCCGAACTGCGAACCGCGTACGTCGGCTACCTCGCGCGGCTGTTCTCGCTGGCCGGGATCGACGATGCCGAGGCGCGCGCGAAGCGCGTGATGGCGCTGGAGGTCGCGATCGCGCGCGTGCACGCGACGCAGGAGCAGACCAACGACGTGGAGCGCGGCGCGAACGCGTGGACGCGCGCGGACTTCGCGCGCAACGCGCCGGGACTGGACTGGGATGCGTTCTTCGGCGCCGCCGGCCTCGGCGAGCAGCAGGACTTCATCGTCTGGCAGCCGCAGGCCGTCGCCGGCATTTCCGCGCTGACCGCCTCCGAGCCGCTGGAAGCGTGGCGCGACTGGATGCGCGCACGCCTGCTCGACGGCGCGGCGCCGTATCTTCCGCGAGCCTTCGTGGACGCGCATTTCGCGTTCCACGGCACTGCGCTGTCCGGCACGCCCGAACAGCGTGCGCGCTGGAAGCGCGGCGTGGACGGCGTCAACGACGCACTCGGCGAAGCGGTCGGCAAGCTCTACGTCGAGCGTCACTTCTCGCCGCAGACCAAGGCGCACGCCGATGCGATGGTGCAGGACATCATCGCCGCATTCGGTCGGCGCATCGACGCGCTGGAGTGGATGACACCGCAGACGAAGGCGCGCGCGAAGGCCAAGCTCGCCGGCTTGCGCGTGGGCATCGGCTATCCGGAGCGCTGGCGCGACCATTCGGCGCTGGACGTTCGCCCGGACGATGCGTTCGGCAACGTGGTGCGCGCGGGGCGTTTGGAGTACCGCCGCAATATCGCCAAGCTCGGTCGGCCGGTCGACCATGGCGAGTGGTACATGCTGCCGCAGACGGTCAATGCGCTGAACGTGCCGCTGGAGAACCGCCTGATCTTCCCGGCCGCGATCCTGCAGCCGCCGTTCTTCGACGCCGATGCGGACGATGCGATCAACTACGGGGCCATCGGCGGCATCATCGGCCACGAGATCACCCACAGCTTCGACAACAGCGGCGCACTGTTCGACGAGAACGGCCGCCTCGCGAACTGGTGGACGAAGGAAGACCTCGCGCGCTTCGACGCGGCCGGCGCCGCGCTCGCCGCGCAGTTCGACCAGTACCGGCCGTTCCCGGATCTCGCCGTGAACGGCACGCTCACGCTCGGCGAGAACATCGCCGACGTCGCCGGCCTCGCGACCGCGTGGGATGCGTACCGCATTTCGCATCCGGACGCGCCGACGATCGACGGCTTCGATCCGGCGCAGCGATTCTTCCTTGGCTGGGCGCAGGCATGGCGCACCAAGCTGCGCGAACCGGCGCTGCGCAACCGCATCCTCACCGACGTGCATGCGCCGGGCCGCTACCGCGCGCTGACCGTGCGCAATCTCGACGCCTGGTATCCGGCGTTCGACGTGCAGCCGGGCCAGCCGCTCTACCTCGCGCCCGAGCAGCGCGTGAAGGTCTGGTAGCGCGGCGATGCGGCTGTGGTCGCTGCACCCTTCGTATCTCGATGCGAAGGGCCTCGTCGCGCTGTGGCGGGAAGGGCTGCTCGCGCGCGCGGTGCTGCGCGGCGAGACGCGCGGCTACCTTCGCCATCCGCAACTGGAACGTTTCCGCGCGGCGGACGATCCGCGGCGCGCGATCGACGCCTACCTCGGCGCGGTCTGCGACGAGGCCGGGCGGCGCGGCTATGCGTTCCATCGCGGCAAGATCGGTGACGGCTCCGGCGCCGTGCCGCTGATCGTCACGCGCGGGCAGCTCGATCACGAATGGCGCCACCTGCTCGCCAAGCTCGCGGTGCGCGACCGCGACCGCCATGCGCGCGCGGCGACGGTCGCGCGCGTGCGCAGCCATCCGCTGTTTCGCGTGCATCCCGGCCCCGTCGCGGACTGGGAGCGGATCGCGCCGTCGCCATGAGGCGCGGCTGCGGCATCATGGCGTTTCGCGGGGCAAGGATCGGACGATGACACCGAAGCGGGCTCTGGTCACCGGCGGCAGCGGCGACATCGGTGGCGCGATCGCGCGCGCGCTGGCCGACGATGGCTGCGAGGTGCTGGTGCATGCGAACCGCAACGCCGGACGTGCGCGGGAGGTCGCCGCCGCGATCGCTTCCGCCGGTGGTGTCGCGCGCGCGGTCACCTTCGATCTGGTGGACGGCGCCGCGACACGCGCGGCGCTGGAGCACGAGCTGGAAGCCGGGCCGATCGCGATCGTGGTCCACAACGCCGGCATCCACGACGACGCGCCGCTCGCCGGCATGCGCGAGGAGCAGTGGCATCGGGTGATCGACGTCTCGCTGCACGGTTTCTTCCACGTCGTGCAGCCATTGCTGCTGCCGATGGCGCGGCTGCGGTTCGGGCGCGTGGTATCGGTTTCGTCGGTCGCGGCGGTGCTCGGCAATCGCGGACAGGCGAACTACGCCGCCGCGAAGTCCGCGCTGCACGGCGCGACGAAGTCGCTCGCGCGCGAGATGGCTTCGCGCGGGATTACCGCGAACGTGGTCGCCCCCGGCGTGATCGCCGGCGCGATGACGCGCGAGACGTTCGACGAGGCGCAGATCCGTGCGATGGTTCCCGCCGCGCGTGCCGGAACGCCGGACGAGGTCGCCGCCGTCGTGCGGTTCCTGTGCTCGGACGCGGCCGCCTACGTCAACGGGCAGGTGATCGGCGTCAACGGCGGCATGGGCTGATCGCGCGCGACGCGACGAACGGCGCAGCCTGCCGCCGCGCGTGCCGGGGCGTGCGGATCAGGGAGCGAACAATTCCACCGCGTCGGGCGGCGCCGGCGCATCGGCGACGCGGGCGCGAATCGTCGCCGCGAGCCGTTCGAGCAGCGCGACGTTGCCGCGCAGCCGTTCGCGCAGCGTCGCGTCGTCGATGGTGTCGTGCAGTGTCGCGTTGAGTTCGACGAACCACGGCAGCGTGCACTGGTCGAGGAACCGGCGGGTGACCCGTCCGGGTCGCGCCCGGTCGCGTTCGCGCAGCATCCGCTGCACGTCGCGGTTCAGCTCGCGTGCGCGGTCGAGTTCCGCGCGCAGCGCGCCGAACAGCGCGAGGTCGGCGAGGCGGCGCTGGAACACGAGCTGGCACAGCACGCCCCAGTAGTAGGCGTAATCCCAGATCACCTTGACCGGCAGCACGTCGGCATTGCCGAACAGCGGGTACTGGTCGCGAAACAGGTCCAGCGTGCTCTCGTAGAACGACAGGTACAGCCGTTCGTGGAAGTGCGCGTGGAGCGCGAGGTCGGCGCCGGCGAGATCGTGGCCGACCAGCGCGGTGATGAAGGTGTTCGAGATGGCGATGAAATCGCTGCCCGGCGAGTAGAACGGGTCGAGGAACACGCCGGCCTCGCCGGTCATCGCCCAGCGGTCGGCCGAGAACACGCGCTCGCTGCCGTGCGAGTAGTGGCGCAGGAACAGGAAATCCATCAAGCCGCCGCGCTCGGCTTCGATCGCGCGGCCGACGGCCGGCTGGTGGCGGTGCAGCCAGTCGAGCGCGAGCGGAAACGTCTTCATGCCGTCGAGTGGATGCATGTTCGCGTCGCACACGATGCCGACCGAATGCGCGCCGGAGCCGAGCGGGATCAGCCAGGCCCAGTAGCCCGGGCCGAGGTAGTGGTTGGTCGATTGCCAGCGTCCGGCCGCGCAGCGAGCACGCCATTCGGCGTCGTCGCTCCACGTGTCCATGTCGATGCGCGCATCGATGCGGAACCACGCCGCGTTCGCGTGGTGGCCGTTGTCGCGGGTGAGTGCGAGGCGCCGGCGCAGCAGGCCGGCGCGGCCGGCCGCGTCCACCAGCCAGCGCGCTTCGGTCGCGTGCTCGCCGTCGGCTTCCGTCCAGCGCACGGTGTGCGCTTCGCCGCCGCTGCCGATGTCGAACGAACGCACCGTCGCGCCGTCGCGGAACGCGATGCCGGCGCGACGCGCCTCCTCGCCGAGGAAGTTCTCGAACACGCCGCGGTCGATCTGGTAGCTCGGCGTCGGCAGGAATCGGCTCACGCCGAGTTCGGTCACGTTCTCGATGTCGGCGCGCTGGTGCGAGAAGAAGTAGCGCAGGCCGAACTTGCGGATGTGCGCCGCATCGAGGTGATCCTTCAGCCCGAGTACGTGGTCGAAATGGTCGGCGCCGATCTCGACCGTCGATTCGCCGACCTTGTGCGCGGCTGCCGGCAGCGGATGCGGCTTGCGTTCCAGCACGAGGATCGACAGCACCGGGTGCGTTCGTCGCAGCTGCAGCGCCAGCGTCAACCCGGCGAGGCCGCCGCCGAGGATCACCACGTCCGTCTTGATCGCGTCCATTGCCGGCTCCATCGCGGGTTCGCCGATGATGCCCGAGTCGATGCCGGCGCCGGGTGAACGTCCGATTCAGCTTGCGGCGTCGGGATCGAACACGAGCGGCGGCCGATCGTGCGAACGGCGGTAGGCGTCGACCACATGGCCGTAGCCGATCACGCGCCGGATGGTGTACCAGGTGATGCGCGTGACGTCGCGCACCGGGCGGAAATGGCTGCCACGGAACTCGCCGGCCGCATAGCGCGAGTCGATCGGCACCGAGACGATGCCGAGCCGCTTCTCGCGTGCAGCGGCGATCAGGATCGCGGCCTCGAACACGAAGTCGTCGGCCTTCAGGTCGACGAGATCGAGCGCAGCGGAGGGGTAGTAGCGCTGGCCGCTTTGCGTGTCCGCGACCGGCACGCCGCAGCCCCACGAGATGCCCCAGTCCGCGACCGCGTTCGCGCGCCGGCGCGCCGCCGGCTGGCTGGCGCGGTTGCGGACGCGCGCGCCGATCACGATGTGTTCGGGATACCGCTCCGCCGCGGCGAGCAGGCGCGGGATGTCGGCGGCGAGGTGCTGGCCGTCGCCGTCCATCGTCAGCACCGCGTCGAAGCCGAGTTCGCGCGCCTTGCGGAAGCCGTCGCGAAGTCCCTGTCCCTTGCCGAGCGGCCGCTCATGCCGGATCAGGTGCACGTCGAGGCCGGCGAGCCGTTCCACCGTGCGATCGGTGGAGCCGTCGTCCACGACGATCACGTTCGGGCATATCGCAAGCACGGACTCGACCACGCCGCGGATCGCGCGCTCCTCGTCGAGCGCGGGGATCACGACCATCACGCGCGCCGCGTCGGTCGCGCTCATCGCCCGACACCGACGTCCAGCGAATGGCCCTCGCCGCACGCGATGCGGATCGTCGACGACGCGCCGAGCGCGATGGCGCGCAGCAGCGGCAGTGCCGCGAACGCGGGATCGGCGTTCCGCTCCGCCGGCTCGGCGACGTGCCGCAACGCAAGCCGCGCGAGGCACGGGTCGACCGGTCCGGGCGCGAGTACGAGCGCGACCGCGAACGGATCGCGCGCATCGACCACCCGCGCGAGCGGGCCGTCGGCCGCGATGTCGCAGGCCGCGAACAGCACCGGCACGTCGTCCGCGCAGGCCTGCACGGCGGCCTCGAGCAGGCCCGCGCCGAAGCTGCCGTGCCAGGCCGAAACCGCATTCGACGGCGCGTGGCAGCCCGTCGCCACGGTCCAGTAGCCGGCCGGTGCGTTGTGCACCGAGTTGTGGAAGCGCGTCGGCGACAGCTCGCGCGGATCGCGTGCGAGCGTTTCGCACATCTCGTGGGTGATCGCGAGGTCGCCGTGTACGGACGCGAACACGCACGGCAACGTGGCCGGAGCGAGGCCCGCCATCGCACACGCTTGCCCGGCCGCCTCGCAGGCGAGCAACACCGGCAGTGGTGCGCGACGGCGCTCGTTCGGCGGCAGGCTCGTCGCGGCGGGACGTGCACCGCCGCGCCCCGGCGCGACCGTTTCACTCGCGCGCAGCCGCGCCGCGAGCGAGGCCCAGTCCGTGTCGCTTTGCGACCACCAGCCGATGCCGGCCACGTGCATGTCGAGAGCGTCCATGTCAGGCATTGCCGTGCAGACCGAACACGAGGCAGGCGTTGTTTCCGCCGAAGCCGAACGAATTGCTCAGGGCCGTGCGCGGCGCGCGTGCCTCGTTGCCGAGTGCGAGGCGCGCGGCGGCGACCGGCTCGGGCGTGGTGGTGCCGAGCGTGCCGGGCACGAAGCCGTGCTCCAGCGCGAGCAGGCAGACCACGCTTTCGAGGATGCCCGCCGCACCGAGCGTGTGGCCGGTCCATCCCTTCGTGGAACTCGCGCGCGTGGCCGGCGGAAACAGGTCGGCGAGCACGGCGGCTTCGACCTCGTCGTTCTTGCGCGTCGCCGTGCCGTGCAGGTTGACGTAGTCGATGTCGCCCGGCGCCAGACCGGCGCGCGCGAGCGCGTCGGCGATCGCGCGGCGCGCGCCGAGTCCCTGCGGGTGCGGCGTGGACATGTGATGCGCGTCGGACGATTCGCCGTGGCCGAGCAGGCGCAGCGGCGCATCGTCGCGGTCGCGTTCGAGCAGTGCGAAGCCGGCTGCCTCTCCGATCGAGATGCCGCGCCGGTCCACGTCGAACGGGCGGCACGGTTCGGGCGCGACCAGTTCCAGCGCGTTGAAGCCGAACAGCACGCTGCCGCAGAGCGTGTCCACGCCGGCCACCACGGCCGCGTCGGCGAGGCCGAGCCGGATCAATCGTTCCGCGCTCGCGAACACCTTGGCGCTGGACGAGCACGCGGTCGCGATCGTGAGGCAGGGGCCGCGCGTGCCGAGCACGGTTTCGAGGAACAGGCCGAGCGAATGCGGCGTGTGCAGCGCGGCATGGTCCAGCGCGGCCGGAAAGCGCCCGTCGTCGAGCGCGCGATAGGCTTCCTCGGTTGCGCCGATGCTCGCGGTCGACGTGCCGACCACGAGCGCGACGCGTGCTGCACCGTGGCGTGCGACGGCAGCCCGTGCCGCGTCGAGAAAGCCATCCTGCTGCAGCCCGAGCCACGCGAGGCGGTTGTTGCGGCAGTCCAGCGTCGATTGCGCGGTCGGCACGCGGTACCTCTCCAGTCCGTCCACGCGGCCGATCGCGCACGCGAGCGGCGCGTCGGTGAAGTCGTTGGGTCGCAGGCCGCTGCGGCGCTCGCGCAGTGCGCCGAGGTGGGCGGCGACACCGCAGCCGAGCGCGGATGTCGCGGTATGCGCAGTGATCGCGAGCGGTCGTATGCGGGCGGGCAAGCGGCGGTCGTCCATGGCGGCGGCGGAGTATGACATGCACCCGAAGGAGCGCGTACGGGCTACCATCGGGCCTTTGACGCAGGATCGTGACGATGACTGAACCGCACGCGAACTCCGCTGCACGGGGTCGGGTCGAAGCCGTCCGCGACTGGCTTCGCGACCTGCAGCAACGCATCTGCGCCGCGCTGGAGGAGGCGGATGGTGCCGCCGCATTCCGGGAGGATGTCTGGCAGCGCGAATCGTCCGGCAACACGCTGGCCGGCGGCGGCCGCACGCGCGTGCTGCGCGACGGTGCGGTGTTCGAGCAGGCCGGCGTCAACTATTCGGAAGTCTCCGGCGAGCGGTTGCCGCCGTCGGCCACCGCGCACCGGCCGGATCTCGCCGGCGCGCCGTGGAGCGCGAGCGGTGTTTCGCTGGTGATCCATCCACGCAATCCGTACGTGCCGACCACGCATGCGAACGTGCGTTTCTTCGAGGCGCGGCCGGAACGCGAGGGCGTGGATCGTTCGTGGTGGTTCGGCGGCGGCTTCGACCTCACGCCGTTCTATCCGTTCGACGAGGACATCGTGCACTGGCACCGCGTCGCGCGCGACGCGGTCGCGCCGTTCGGCGACGACGTCTACCCGCGCTTCAAACAATGGTGCGACGAATACTTCTACCTCAAGCATCGCGGCGAGACGCGCGGCGTCGGCGGCCTGTTCTTCGATGACCTGAACGCCGGCGGATTCGATCGCTGCTTCGGCATCACGCGCGCGGTCGGCGAGGCGTTCCTCGAGGCCTATTTGCCGATCGTCGAACGCCGCAGTCACATCGCGTACGGCGAACGGGAACGCGAATTCCAGCTGTACCGGCGCGGCCGCTACGTCGAGTTCAATCTGGTCTACGACCGCGGCACGCTGTTCGGCCTGCAATCGGGCGGCCGCACCGAGTCGATCCTGATGAGCCTGCCGCCGCGCGTGCGCTTCGAATACGCCTACGCACCGGAGCCCGGCAGCGAGGAAGCGCGGCTTTCCGGGTATCTCGTGCCGCGCGACTGGCTGGCCGGCTGACGCTGCGCCGACCGACGGGCGCTCAGTCGGCGAGCAGCGCCTTGAGTCGCGCGAGGTGGCTGGTGGCCATCTCCTTGCGCTGCTCGGCATCCTGCTCGGCGTCGCGTCCCGACCAGCGCAGGTCGTCCGCCGGCAATTCGGCGAGGAAGCGGCTCGGACGGTTGACGATGTACTCGCCGAAGCGCCTGCGCCGTTTCGCGTAAGAAAGCGCGAGCTGCTCCTTGGCGCGTGTGATGCCGACGTAGAGCAGGCGGCGCTCCTCCTCGATGCGGCCTTCCTCGACGCTGCCTTCGTGCGGCAGCGTGTCGTCGTCCACGCCGACGAGGAACACGAAGCGGAACTCCAGCCCCTTGGCCGAGTGCAGCGTCATCAGCCGCACCGCATTGCCGGGCTCGTCCCGGTCGCCATGCGCGAGCAGCGCGAGCTGCGCAGCCAGGTCGCCGGCGCCGCCCTGCTTCTGCATCGAGCGAAACCATTCGCCCAGCTCGCGCAGGTTCTCGAGGCGCCGCTCGCGCAGGGCCGGTTCCTTCACCTGCGCGGCGACGTGCCCGGCGTAGTCGATGCGGCGCACGAGTTCCTCCACGAGATCGGCAGCCGGCACGCGCTGCGCCTTGGTCGCGAGGTCGTCGATCAGCTCGCCGAAGCGCACCAGCGAGGAGGCCGCGCGTCCGCCCAGCCGGCCGAGCACCGCATCGCTCTGCGCGGCGCGCAGCAGCGACACGTGGCGCGTGGCGGCCAGTTCGCCGAGCCTTTCCAGCGTGGTCGCGCCGATGTCGCGGCGCGGCAGGTTGACGATGCGCAGGAACGCGGCATCGTCGTCCGGATTGTGGATCAGGCGCAGGTAGGCGATCAGGTCCTTGACCTCGGTGCGGTCGAGGAACGCGGTGCCGCCGGTCACGTGATACGGCACGCGCAGCATGCGCAACGCCTTCTCCAGCGCACGCGACTGGTGGTTGCCGCGATAGAGCACCGCGAACTCGTTCCACTGCGCCTTGTGCTTCTGCGCGAGATGCGAAATCGCCCCGGCGACCAGTTCGGCCTCGTGGTCGTCGTCGCGGCACTCGGTCACGCGCACCGGCGGTCCTTCGCCTTGCTCGCTCCACAGCCGCTTCTCGAACAGGTGCGCGTTGTGCGCGATCACCGCGTTCGCGCAGCGCAGGATGCGCCGCGCGCAGCGGTAGTTCTGTTCCAGTTTCACGACGCGCAGCTTCGGGTAGTCGCGCGCGAGTTCGGCCAGGTTCTCCGGGTTCGCGCCGCGCCAGGCGTAGATCGACTGGTCGTCGTCGCCGACCGCGGTGAACGCGCCGCGTTCGCCGGCGAGGACGCGCACGAGCCGATACTGCGCCGCGTTGGTGTCCTGGTATTCGTCGATCAGCAGGTAGCGCAGACGCTCGCGCCATGCCTCGCGCGCCTCGGCGTCGGTTTCGAGCACCGCGAGGGGCAGGCGGATCAGGTCGTCGAAATCGACCGCGTTGAACGCGGCCAGCCGCTTCTGGTACGCGGCGTGGATCGCGGCGGCCTCGCGCTCGCGCGCGCTGCCCGCGCGTTCGGCAGCCTGCTCGGGCGTGAGCCCTTCGTTCTTCGCGCGCGACACCAGCGATTGCAGTGCGAACAGCGCGTCGGGCTTGGTCCCGGCCGGTGCGAGTTCCTTGAGCATGCCTTGCGTGTCGTCCGCGTCCAGGACCGAGAAGCCGCGCCGCAATCCGGCGCGCGCGTGTTCCTGCTGCAGGAAACGCAGGCCGAGCGCGTGGAAGGTCGAGATCGACAGGCCTTCGGCAAGATTGGCGGGCAGCAGCCGACCGACGCGCTCGCGCATCTCGCGCGCGGCCTTGTTGGTGAACGTGATCGCGGCGATCTTCGAGGCGGACAGGTTCCGGCGCCGGATCAGGTGCGCGATCTTCTCGGTGATCACGCGCGTCTTGCCCGAGCCGGCGCCGGCCAGCACGAGCAGGGGGCCGTCGCAGTACTCGACGGCGGCGCGTTGTTGCGGGTTGAGACTCATTGGCGGAAGCGGCGGTGCGGATCGCGATTGTGCCGCGCGCGGCATCACGCCGACAGCTTGACAGCGAGCGCGGCCAGCGTGTCGCCGCAATCGGCGTCGATCGAGAGCGCGAGCAGGTCGTCGGCGCGCGTGCGGCCGATGTTGACGGCGGCCACCGGCTTCCCGGCACGCTGCGCAGCCAGCGCGAAGCGGTAGCCCGAGTACACCATCAGCGACGAGCCGACCACCAGCATCGCATCCGCTTCGGCGAGCGCCCGACCCGCCCGTTCGACGCGTTCGCGCGGCACGCTCTCGCCGTAGAACACGACGTCCGGCTTGAGCATCCCGCCGCATGCCGTGCAGTCGGGCACGCGGAAACGCTCGAACGGCAAGCCGTCGAGCTCGGCATCGCCGTCGGGCGCATCCAGCGCGTCGAGCGCGATCCACTCCGGATTCGACCGTTCCAGCGCCCTCTGCAGGTCCGCTCGCGGGGTGCGTGCCTCGCAGCCGAGGCAGCGCACCGCGTCGAGCCGGCCGTGCAGATCGAGCACGTTTCGGCTGCCTGCGCGCTGATGCAGGCCGTCGACGTTCTGCGTGACCAGCAGCGCGATGCGTCCCGCGGCTTCGAGTGCGGCGAGCGCGCGATGCGCCGCGTTCGGCTTCGCGCTGCCGAAGCGGCGCCAGCCAACGAGGCTGCGTGCCCAGTAGCGCCGGCGCGCGAGCGCATCGGTCGTGAATGCCTGCAAGGTGATCGGCTGCGCGCGCTTCCATGCGCCGTTGCGGTCGCGGTAGTCGGGGATGCCGGAGGCCGCGCTGACGCCGGCGCCGGTCAGCACGAACAGGCGCGCGTGCGCGTCCACGAAGCGGTGCAGGTGCGCGCCATCGGTACGGAACACGGAGGCAGGCATTTCTTCCGGCATCGGCGGAAACGGGATCGCTGGCGACGGGTTCGGCTGGAACGGCGGAGATCGTCGCCGGCGTGGGCGGGTCCGGTTCGGCTACGCTATGCCGCCCGCTGCCCGCGAAACCCGCCGATGGCGAAGCTGTATTTCTACTACTCGGCGATGAATGCCGGGAAGACCACCATGCTGCTGCAGAGCGCGTACAACTACCACGAACGCGGCATGCGCACGCTGATCCTGACGCCGCGGCTGGACACGCGCGCGGGCGAGGGCGTGGTCGCCTCGCGCATCGGGCTGAAGGCGAACGCGCGTCGCTTCTCGCGCGAGGACGACTTGTGCGCGGTCGCGCGCGCCGACATCGCGGCGTGCGGCCCGCTCGATTGCGTGCTGGTGGACGAAGCGCAGTTCCTGACCCGGGCGCAGGTGTGGCAGCTCACCGACGTGGTGGACGTGCTGCGCATTCCCGTGCTCGCCTACGGCCTGCGCACCGATTTCCGCGGCGAACTGTTCGAAGGCAGCCAGTACCTGCTCGCGTGGGCCGACAACCTGGTGGAGATCAAGACGATCTGCCATTCCGGCGCGAAGGCCACGATGGTCGTGCGCGTGGACGAGCGCGGCCGCGCGGTCACCGACGGGCCGCAGGTCGAAATCGGCGGCAACGAGCGTTACGTCTCGGTCAGCCGCGCAGAGTTCAAGAAGATCATGGCCGGCGAAAGCGCGGTCGAGCTCCAGCAGCCGGTGCTGCCGCTGGGCGTTCCGGGAGACGACGCATGAGCAAGGCGAAATGGCCGCGCCCGCAGTGGAGCGACGGCGGGGAGCGCGCGTTCCTGCTCTGGTTCGTGTTCGGCGACTTTCCGGCCGAGTTCCGCATCGATGCCGCGAAGTACCGCACGCGCGGCATGCCGGACGGCGTGCAGGTGATCCGCTACGTGAACCGCGAGCTGGCGAAATGGGACGGCTATCCGCTGGCCGGCGCGCTCGGCGCGATGCTCTGGGAAGAGGACGCGGTGCTGTTCGAGCGTGCGAAGCGCGCACGCGAATGCATCGTGATCCGCGGCGAGATCGCCGATCCGGCCGATCTCGATCCGCTGCGCGACGTGGTCGGCACGATCGCCGGCCTGTGCGATCTCGGCGCCGTCGCGGTCATCGATCCGCAGACGCTGGACATGGCCGATGCCACCGGCTGGCGCGCACGCTTCTTCGACGACGACGCATTCCATCCGCGCGACCACGTGCTGATCCTGTGCAGCGACGACGAGCACGATGCAGGCCGCGCGTGGGTGCACACGCGCGGCATGCGCAAGTTCGCACGGCCGGACGTCAGCATCGTCAACGTGCCGCCGGAGGCGGTCGACGCCGCCGGCGAGCTCGCGTTGCGCTTCGTCGCGTTCCAGTGCGCGGGCGGCATCGTGGAGGAAGGGCGCGAGGTCGAAGTCGACGGTCTGCCCGAAGGCATGCGCGCACGCCACGGTGGCGAGGCCGCGGATCCGGACTTCAACAACACGCATTTCGAGTTGCGCTGGCCCGGATAGGCGCGGCCGCCCGGCGGCCCGAGGCGCCGCGACGGGCCGCGTCGGCCACGAACGCGCCGGGCGCAGGACGATCGCCTCCACGCCCGTGCGGAAATGCCCCGGCGCGGACCGCGGACGCGGACCCGGCAGGCTCTTCCGGTGCCGAAGCCGCGAAACGGGCGGAAGCGGCAGGCGGTCAGCCGGCGACGATGAATCGCTTGGCGTCGTCGATGAAGGTCTTGTCGCCGATCGGTGCCTCGTTGGAGCCGAACGGCATCTGCGCGCGAAGCTTCCACGACGCCGGCACCTTCCACGTCTCCGCAGCGCGTGCATCGACGACCGGGTTGTAGTGCTGCAGGCTCGCGCCGATTCCGGCATCGGCGAGTGTCAGCCAGACGGCGTACTGCGCCATGCCGGCGGAGTGCTCCGAGAAGGCCGGGAATGCATCGGCATACAGCGGGAACTGCTCCTGCAGCGCCTTGACCGTGTCCTGATCCTCGTAGAACAACACGGTGCCGACACCTGCGGCGAAACCTTGCAGCTTGGCGACGGTGCGCTCGAAGCCTTCGGCCGGCGCGACCTCGCGCAACGCATCTTCGACGAGCTTCCAGAAGCGCACGCTCTCGTCGCCGAACAGGATCACCGCGCGCGAGCTCTGCGAGTTGAACGAGGACGGCGCCTGCCGGATCGCTTCCTCGATCAGCGCCGTGATCGCGGCCTTGTCTTGCGTCACGTTGCGTCCGAGTGCGTACTGCGTGCGGCGCTTCTTCAGGAGGTCGAGTGCGGTCTGGGTCATGATTCGTGCATCCGTCGGAAAGGCTTGAAGGCGATGTCGCCGCGACCGCGAGGGTCACGCGATGACATCGACCGCATTCCAATTTCGCGTCGCATGCAGCGGCGCGGAAGGCACGAATCGCGAATGCTGCGTTTCCGCAGGGAAACGCGCCGTCGTTCATCGCTGGCAGCGCGGACAGTGGAACGTGGAGCGCTGGCCGATCGTGCCGACCCGGATCGGCGTGCCGCAGGCGCGGCACGGCTCGCCGCCGCGGCCGTAGACGGCGAGCTCCTGCTCGAAGTAGCCCGGCGCGCCGTCCGGGCTGATGAAGTCGCGCAGCGTCGTGCCGCCGCGCGCGATCGCATGCGCGAGGATGCGCTTCACCTCGTCCGCGAGTCGTGCGAAGCGGGCACGCGACACGGTGCCGGCCGCACGCTTCGGATGGATGCCGGCGGCGAACAACGCCTCGTTCGCGTAGATGTTGCCGACCCCGACGACGACGGCCGCATCCATCAGCAGCAGCTTCACGGCGGCCGAGCGCCCGCGCGAGCGCCTCCAGAGCACGTCGCCATCGAACTCGTCGGAGAGAGGTTCCGGGCCGAGCCCCGCCAGCAGCGGATGGATTTCGCCGGGCGGCTGCCAGAGCTGGCAACCGAAGCGGCGCGGGTCGGTGTAGCGTAGCACCCGGCCCGAATCGAGTCGCCAGTCGACATGGTCGTGCGGTCCCGGCGGCGCGTCGGCGGGCAGCACGCGCAGCGCGCCGGACATGCCGAGGTGGAGCAGCGCGCTGCCGGACTGCACGTGCACGAGCAGGTATTTCGCGCGGCGCTCGATCGCGTCGATGCGCTGGCCGGGCAGGTGCGCGGACAGCTCGGGCGCGACCGGCCAGCGCAGGCGCGGCTGCCGCACATCCACGGCGGTCACGCGGCGGCCGACGAGGTGCGGCGCGAGACCGCGCCGGGTGGTTTCGACTTCGGGCAGCTCGGGCACGTGGGCGACTCGGCGGAAACGGCAAACATCGTGTCGTCCGCGTCTCGATGCAAGGCATGTCCAGGACGAATCGTCATTTGTGCGTTGCAATGCAGCGCGATGACTGCGACCATCGGAGCGGCTTCCGAATCGACGTGGGACTTGCCGATGCGTTCGATCCGCGCCCCGAGACTGCTCGCGCTTTCGTTTCTCGCCGCCCTTGCCTGCGCACGGGCGGAGCCGACGCCGACCGTCACCTTGCAGAAGAGCGGCGCTGGCCCGTCGCTCGCATTCGGCGAGGAAGGACACGACCACTTCGTGCGGATCGAGGGTTCCGGCCGCGGCTCCGGCGGTGTTTCGTGCACGGTGCAGGCGCCGGAGAAGGGCTGGTCGAAGCTCGTGCCCAACACCGCGCGCGACAGCGACCAGTACAGCACGCTGTCGCTGCGCACGTCACTCGCCGACAAGTGCGATGTCGTGATCCACCGCATCGGTGCGCGCCATGCCATCGTCGAGTCGTCGCGCGGATGCGCGAAGGCGTTCCGGCCCGCCTGCGACGAGATCGATTTCGACGGCATCTACGGTCCGGCCGATGGCTCGGTCGGCACCGATACGGAGTCCCTGCGGGAGACGCTGCGGCAGGCCGACGCCACGATGAACGCACGGTTCGAGGCACTGCGGCCCCTGCTTGCGCCGAACGACCGCATCCGGCGCCGGCAATCGGCGTGGGAGCGCGATCGCGAGCGCCAATGCGCGCAGTTCGCGTCCGAGCCCGACCGGGTTGCCTGCGAGATCGCGGTGACCGAGGCGCGCACGGCGATCTTCGAGACCTACCTGCGCGCGTTCGGCGTCGCGTTCTAGCGTTTCGCGCCGTCGCTCGCGTCGCCGCCTGCGGCAGGTCGCGCGAAGAGCCATGCGCTGAAGCGGTCGGGTACCAGCGCGATGCCGTCGCCAGTGGCGACGTAGCGGTCGCCGTGGATCGCATCGGTCGTGCCGAACCGGAGCGTCTCGGCGTCGAGATGCAGCAACGCCTGTGGCGGATCGAGTCCGATCCTGCGCGGATCGAGCGCGCCCGACGCGTGGCGCGTGCGCACCGGCGCGTGCGCGATCGCGAGCAGGCGCGTGACCATCTCGTCGGGAACGGCGACGGCAGGCGCGGGCGAAACCTGCATCCAGCCGTCGGCGCGGCGCTCGTAGCGGCGCACCGCGCAGCCCCGGCATTCGACCTGCACCGTGCGGATCGCCGCGATGTCGATCGCGGTCAGCGGGTCGGACATCGCGGCGCGTTCGTGCTGCACTTGCAGCAACGCGAGCGCGCCGAGCGCGGCGCAGGCCAGCGCGAGCAGGATCGTGTTCCGCGTCCTGCGTCGCATCAGGACCGCCGCCTGCGTCGCCAGGTGATCGTCGCGCCCGCAAGAAGCAGCGCGAGCGGAAGCGCGACGAGGAAGCCGGCGGCGAGCATCCCGAGGCCGGCCTGCGTCAGGCGCAGTTCGCGATCCGGCGCCGTGCGATCGGGCACGGCGATCTGGGCATCGTCGCCGAGCAGCCAGTCGAACACGCGCTGGCCGAACTCGCGGTTGCCGCCGTTGCCGAGGAAGCTGTTGGAGAGGAAGTCGCCGTCGCCGATCACCACGGCACGCTGTTCGCGCGCGCCGGGGCGCGGCGAGATCCGCGCAAGCGCGAAGCCGAGGTCGAGCGGGCCGGCGATCTCCCCGGCCTCGGCGTCGTGGCGGATCGTGCCTTCCGCATCGCCGGCCTTCGGGATCGGTCCGGTTTCGTTCCACGACCGTGCGCTGCTGCGCAACAGCGGCGCAGCGGCCCAGCGGGAGCCGGCGCGTACCGCGAGCGCGGCCGGCTGCGGGAACAGCGTGGTCAATGCGAACCCGTCGGTGATCGCATGCGCCGGGTAATTGCCGATCGCGACGAAACTCGGATCGGAAATACCGAATGCCTGACCGTCGCCGTCGACCAGCGTGCCGGGCAGCGCGCGCACGCCGAGCGCTTCGGCCAGCGCGTCGAGTCCGCCGCGCTCATCGGGCTCGGTCAGCCACAGCAGCGCGCCGCCGCGATCGAGGTAGTCCACCAGCGCCGCGACCAGCGGGCCGGCCAGCGCGACGCGCGGATTGGCGATCACCACGAGATCGGTGTTGTCCGGCACCTTGCCGGTGTGCGCGAGCGGCAGCGGCACGGCGCGCACGCCGCGCGCGGACAGCGACCCGACGAACCGGCCGAGGTCGGCATTGGCGACGCCGGTCGGACTGCGCTCGCCCTCGCCTTCGAGAAACGCGACGATGCGCTCGCCGCCGCGCGACAGGCGCAGCAGGGCGCTGGAGAACGCCTGCTCGCCGAGTTCCCTGAGCCGCTCGCTGCGACCCCGGTAGCGCAGTTCCATCTCGCCGTCGACCGTGATGCCGGCCTCGCGCATCGCTTCCGGATCTTCGTCGGGTTCCACGAAGCGCAGCGAGAGATCCGGCTTGACCTGGCGGTACCGCTCCACGAACGCACCGATCACGCCGCGCAGGCCGCCGCTTCTTCGCGCGTAGCCGATCACCTCGACCGGGCCGTCGATTCGCTCCAGCAGCGCGATCGATGCCTCGCCGAGGCTCGCGCTGCGCGTGCGGCTCCAGTCCTGACGGAAGCCGTGGCGCGTGCTGAGGAACGCGATCAGCGTCGCCGCGACGAGTACCAGCAGGGCGTGCGCGAGATTGCCGAGTCGCGCGCTCATGCGGCGGCCCCGCGCAGCATTCCGAGCCGGCGCACGGCCAGCGCCAGCGCGACCGCGACGATCAGCAGGAAGTACACGATGTCGACGCTGGCGACGATGCCCTGGAAGAACGGCTCCAGGTGTGTCGGCAGCGCCAGGTAGTTGATGCCGCCGTTGGTGACGCCCTGCGCGCGCGCGCCGGCGTCGACCATCGCGAGCAGTGCGTTGATCGCGATCGCTGCCGCTGCCGCCAGCGCCGGTTGTGCGGCAAGCGTGCTGGCCAGCACGCCGATCGCGGTCAGCGCCGCGGAGAACAGTGCGAGCCCGCACAGCGCTGCGGCGAGCTTGCCGAGATCCGGCGTGGTGCCCGCCGCAAGCGAGAGCGGCATCATCGCGACCAGCGCGGTCAGCGCCAGTACGTAGCCCCATGCGCCGAGGAACTTGCCGAGCACGATGCGCGTGTCGCCGATGCCGGCCGCGAGCAGCAGGGGCAGCGTGGCCGCGCGTCGCTCGCCGGCGATCGCGCGCATGGTGATCAGCGGCACCAGCAGAAGCAGCAGGTTGGAGAAGCCGCGCAGCAGCGGCAAGGCGACGAGGTCGGTCGCGCCGGGCGCATCGCGCAGTCCACCGAGCTTCGGTGCGACGTCGAGATAGGTTTGGATCGAAAGCAGGAATTGCCACGCCATCAGCGCGACGACGATCGCCGCCAGCGTCCAGGCGAACGGCTGCATGGCAAGCCGGCGCCATTCGTGGCGCGCGAGCAGCAGCGCGGCGTTCATACGGCCTCCGCGGCTTCGCCGGCGGCGATCGCGAGGAACGTGGATTCGAGCGGCGACGTGTCCGCCACGAGCTCCGTCAGGCCGAAGCCGTGTGACACGATCGCGGCGGCAATCTGCTCCGGGGCGATGCCGGCTGCGGGGCGCACGCGCCAGTGCGACGCGTCGAGTGCCTCGGCGGCGGCAACCTCCGGCATGTCGTTCCAGACCGCGGCCGCGAGCGGTCGCGCGACGCCGACGCGCAGCGCGCCGTCCGCGCTGCCGACCGCGCCGACGTGGCGCAGTTCGCCGCGGTGCAGGATCGCGACGCGGTCGCAGCAGGCCGCGACGTCCGGCAGCACGTGCGTGGACAGCACCACGGCGTGGGACTGGCCGAGGTTGCGCACGAGGGCGCGCAGCGCGAGCGCCTGTACCGGATCGAGGCCGGACGCCGGTTCGTCGAGGATGACGACCTCGGGCTCGTGGACGATCGCCTGCGCGATGCCGACGCGTTGCCGGTAGCCCTTGGAGAGCGCGCCGAGCGGCCTGCGGCTCACGTCGCCGAGATCGCAGCGCTCGATCGCGCGCTCGACGCGGGTCGCGACCACGCCGCGCGCGACGCCGTGCAACCGCGCGCAGAAGGCGAGGTACTCGCGCGCCGTCAGCTCCGCGTGCAGGGGCGGCGTCTCCGGCAGGTAGCCGATCCGCGCACGTCCGCGTTCCGGCTCCTCGCGCAGGTCGGCGCCATGCAGCCGCACGCTGCCGCGGTCGGGAGCGAGCACGCCTGCCATCATGCGCAGCGTGGTGGTCTTGCCGGCGCCATTGACGCCGAGCAGGCCCAGCACCTCGCCGCTGTGGATCGCGAGGTCGATCCCGCGCACCACCGCGCGTCCGCCGAGTCGTCGGGTGGCGCCCTGCAAGGCAAGCGCCGCTGCGGTTTCGTTCATGGCGGAATTGTTCCGGCTTACGGGTGCGTGCGGCAACCGCGGCGTTGCGGACCATGCGCTCGCGTACTGAACGGCGAATCGTCGCACTGTGCAACCATCTTGCGTCGCGACAGGACGCCCCCATTGACGAGCGGGTATAGTCGGGCATCTTTCCCGATCCGATTCGGTTCCCATGACCGTCGACACCATTCTTTCCCTCGCCGCACGTGGCCTGACCCAGGCATCGTGGGGCACCTGGATCGTGTACACGCTGGTCGTCACGCAGTTGACGATTTTCGCCGTCACGCTCTACCTGCATCGCAGCCAGACGCACCGCGGCGTGGACTTCCATCCGATCGTCTCGCATTTCCTGCGCTTCTGGTCGTGGCTAACGACCGGAATGGTCACCAAGGAGTGGGTCGCCATCCATCGCAAGCACCACGCCAAGGTGGAGACGGAGGAGGATCCGCACAGCCCGCAGGTGTACGGCATCCGCAAGGTGTTCTGGGAGGGCGTCGAGCTCTATCGCGACGCATCGCGGCGCACCGACGACATGGAAAAATACGGCCGCGGGACGCCGGACGACTGGATCGAACGGCACGTCTACAGTGCTCACCCGTATCTCGGGCCGACGCTGATGGCGATCATCGACCTCGCCCTGTTCGGCGCGGTCGGCGGCGTGATCTGGGCGATCCAGATGATGTGGATTCCGTTCTGGGCTGCCGGCTTCGTCAACGGCATCGGCCACTGGTGGGGCTACCGCAACTTCGAGTCCGCCGATACCTCGACCAACGTGTCGCCGTGGGGCATCTGGATCGGCGGCGAGGAACTGCACAACAATCACCATGCGTTCCCGAGTTCGGCCAAGTTCGCGCTGCGCAAGTGGGAGGTCGACATCGGTTGGATCGTGATCCGCGGTCTGGAAACCGTCGGCCTGGCGAAGGTGCTGCGCGTGGCGCCGACGCTGGACGTGCGTCCGAACATGAACCTGCCCGACACCGAAACCGTGAAGGCGCTGCTCGCCAGCCGCTTCCACGTGATGAGCGACTATTTCCGCGGAGTGATCGCGCCCACGCTGCGCGAAGAGGCCGCACAGGCCGGTGCCGGCATCAAGGCGTTGCCGCGCAAGTTGCGGCGTGCGCTCGGCAACGGCGGACGCTGGCTGGACGCGGCGTCGCGCGAGCGCATGGCACAGTTCACCGAGAAGCATCCGCGCCTGCGCACCGTGTGCGAGTTCCGCGCGCGCCTCGCCGCGCTGACCGAGCGCAACGGGCGCAACGCCGAAGGCATGCTCGAGGCACTCAAGGAGTGGTGCCGCGAGGCCGAGGCCACCGGCATCCGCACGCTGGCCGAGTTCGCCGCGCGCCTCAAGGGCTATCGCCTCGCCGGCGACGCCACCTGACCACGGCAGCCGGCGGCAGGTACGTCGGGAAAGCCCGCCTTGCGCGGGCTTTTTCGTTTCCCGCGGCCGGTCGATGCCGCCACGGATCGGATCGATGTCGCGGTCGGGCACACCACCGCGCGCGGTCGCGTGTTCGCCGCATGCGGGCGGGCCTCGCGGGATGCCACGCCCCGAGCGGGACGCAGCGCGCTTCAGGTCACGACCGGATAGAGAACCGGGCCGAAGTCGGCCTGCGGATGGTCGAGCATGATCTCGATCATCAGCGGCACGAGTGCCGCGAGGATGTTCGCTCCGTCGCGAACCTGCGCCCGGTTCACCCTGCTGTTCCAGGTCGCGCCGCCGTGCACGAGCTGGTTGCGCAGCACGTACAGCCGGTCGAACACGACGGAGAGCACGCGGTCGGTGCGACCGTCCAGCACGCTGCGCAGCGCGATCTTGCGGCTGGCCTCGAAACGCGCCTCCCATCGTCTGCTCGCGTCGTGCTCGCGCAGTGCGCGCCAGAACGGTTCGAATACATGGCGGTTCTCGATCAGCGTGCGGATCGGGCCGGGGAACGTGCGCAGAAGCAGCCCCGCGATGCGGTCATCGCCATCCAGTTCCAGCAGCTTCGCGAAGAACGAATCGAGCACCTTGCGCGCCGAGCCCTCCAGCGCGAATTCGCCGGCGTAGGCCGCGTTGAACGCGATCCAGAGGAAAACGAAACGGGCGTCGTCGTCCTTCGCCTCCATCTCGGCGCGCGCGATCCAGCTGATGGCGCGATGCAGCCGCACGCGCGCGTGTTCGTCGTGCCGGTCGAGGACGTCTGCAAGTCGCCGCTTCAGGCGCGCCGCGTGCGACTCGGTGTCGGCCGATCCGGGTCGATTCACGAAACCCCCTTTCGTGACTGCGGCAGGCCTCGCGTGCCGCTCCCCGAATTGTCCGTCCGGTCGCAATCGGGTGTCGAGGCAGCGTGGGCGCCGCGCGCAGCGGCTTCCGTGCGGGGCGTGCCATGGCTATAATCCGGCGGCTTTAGCCCGGCCGTCGCCTTGTGCGGCGCCCTGCCATGCCGAGGTGGTCCCGTGAGCAATCCAGTGCCAAAGACCGATGCGGTCTTCCTCAAGCATTTTGCGCAGCTGATTTTCGCGCTGGCCTTCCTGGCGTTCCTGCTGGCGCTGCTCGGCGCCTATATCCATCATCGCCATCCTCCGGAAGGCAATCCCGATCGTGCGAAGGTGCTCGGCGAGCGGATCGCGCCGGTCGGTGGCGTGTATGCGGGTGACACCGGTCTGGCCGCGCTCGAGGCGGCCCGCGAGGCGGCCGCGAAGGCCGCGGCTTCGCAGGTCGCGTATGGCGGCACGACCGATGGTCACGAGATCTACAACCAGCTCTGCCACAGCTGCCACGAGTCGGGTGTTGCCGGGGCGCCGAAGATGTCCGACAAGGGCGCCTGGGCGCCGCGCGTCGCAGCCGGTCTGGATACGCTGCTCAAGCATGCGACCGAGGGCTTCACCGGCAGCACCGGCGTGATGCCGGCGCGGGGCGGCAACCCGGCGCTGTCCGACGAGCAGATGAAAGCCACCGTCGAGTGGATGGTGGATCAGGTCAAGTGACCGATTGCCTCGTCCGCCGTTCGGCGGGCGAGGCGTCGATTCTCAGCCAGGCGGTCCGAACCGCAGATCGTTCTGCAATTCCGCCAGCGTGACGCGCGCGTGTTCGGCCAGTTGCGGCCAGAATGCGTCGAAGTGCGCGTGCAGGGGCGCCTCCATCGCGAGGATCGGCGCAAGCGCATCGGCGATCGGATTCGCGCGCGCGAGTCGCGCCGACATGCCCGCGAGCACGCGCCGCACGGTGTCGATCCGGCCATAGCCTTCCGGCAGGTCGTTTGATTCGAGGAAGCGGACGAACGGCAGCATGCGCGCCGGAAGTTCCGGCCGATGCGAACGCAGCAGTGACCGCACGCGCCGCGAGAACGCATGCAGCGATTCGTTCTTCACGAAGCGGCTCCAGTCGTTGGCGAGCAGGTGATCGAACCAGACATCGAGCACGATGCCCGCATAGCGCCGCAGCGGCGGCTGGAAGCGCCGGCGGGCGGCGGCGGTTTCCGGATGCGCGTCCGTGTAGACGTCCACCGCGCGATGCAGGGCGATGCCGATGCGCACGCCGCGTCTCAGCGCAGGGTCGATCGGTCCGCGCACGAAGTCCGCGATCAGGCTGCCGAGGATGACGTCCGGCTCGGGTGCGCCGAGCAGAGCGTGCGCCAGGTGGTTCATCGGTGTCGCGTTCCGGGCGTCGATCGCGCCACGGTATCATCCGGCACGATGAATCCGATGTCTTCCCGGCCTGCGTTCCCGCCGACGGGCGGCCCGCTGTTGCTGCCCGGCCCGACCGGTGCGATCGAACTCGCCTGCGGCGTACCCGAGGCGAGCGGCGCGCGCGCGGGCACGGTCGTCATCGCGCATCCGCATCCGCTGCATGGCGGCACGATGCACAACAAGGTCGTGACCATCCTCGATCGCTCCATGCTGGAGCTCGGGCTGACCACCGTCCGCTTCAATTTCCGCGGCGTGGGCGCGACCGAGGGCGTTCACGACGAGGGCGTCGGCGAAACCGACGATCTCGTCGCGATCTGCGACTGGGTGCGTGCCGAGCATCCCGATGACGTGGTGTGGCTCGCCGGCTTCTCGTTCGGCAGCTACGTCTGCCTGCGTGCCGCCGCGCGCGTGCGGCCGGCGCAGATGGTGCTGGTCGCGCCGCCGGTCGGCCGCTGGGATTTCGCGGAGGTGGCCGCGCCGTCGTGCCCGTGGCTGATCGTGCAGGGCGAGGAGGACGAGGTCGTCGACGCGCAGGCCGTGTTCGCCTGGGCGGCGACGCTCGTGCCGGCGCCGAATCTCGTGCGCATGCCCGAGACGGGGCACTTCTTCCATCGCCGGCTGATGGATCTGCGCGGGGCGCTGAAGAACGCGCTGGCTCCGAACCTGCCGCAACCCCGTCCGGCATGAGTCCCTCGGCGATGGCGATCCCGGCACGGTCGCCGGGCGAACGCTACGCCGCCGGCGTCGCGAAAGGCGATTGGCAGGACGATTCCGCGCAGCGCGCCGTCTTGCCTGCGCTGGACCGCGTCTGGCGCGCGGCCGTCGAGGCAGGCGCGCCGTCGCTCTGGCAGCGTCTGCGCGGCCGGAAGCGCGTGCCGTCGAAGGGTCTCTATCTCTGGGGGCGGGTCGGCCGCGGCAAGACGTTCCTGACCGAACTCCTGGGCGCGTCGCTCGCGGGCCGTGGCGTGCGGCGCGTGCATTTCCATCGCTTCATGCAGGAAGTGCATGCCGGATTGCGCCGCTTCGATGGCGAGCGCGATCCGCTCGAGCGCGTGGCGGCGGACGTTGCCGCGCGCTCGAGCGTGCTGATCCTCGACGAGTTCCATGTCGGCGACATCGGCGACGCGATGATTCTCGGCAACCTGCTGCGCGCGCTGTTCTCGCGCGGCCTGGTGCTGGTCACCACGTCCAATGCCGCGCCGTCGGATCTGTACCGCGACGGATTGCAGCGCGAGCGGTTCCTGCCGGCGATCGCCTTGCTCGAGGCACATTGCGACGTCGTGGAGCTGGTTTCGCCGCACGACTGGCGCCTGCGCGTGCTGAAGCAGGCGCCGGTATGGATCGTGCCGGCCGGGGCGGAGGCGGAGCGTCGCCTGCTCGCGATGTTCCAGCGCATCGCGCGTGGCGAAGGCGCGACCGATGCCGCGATCGAGCTGAACGGTCGCTCGATCCCGGTCCGGCGCGAGGCCGATGGCGTGATCTGGTTCGATTTCGCGTCGCTGTGCGAGGGTCCGCGCGCCGTGGCCGACTACATCGAGATCGCGCGGGCGTTCCATACGGTGCTGCTGTCGAACGTGCCGCAGTTCACGCCGTTGACCGAGGACGCCGCACGGCGCTTCATCGAGCTGGTCGACGAGTTGTACGACCGCGGCGTGAAGCTCGCGGCTTCGGCGCCGGTTCCGATCGTCGATCTGTACGACGGTGTGCGCCTGCGCGCCGAGTTCGCGCGCACGGAGTCGCGCCTGATCGAGATGCAGAGCGAGACGTATCTCGCCCGTCCGCACCGCCCCTGAATCGCCCTCCGGGGAAGGCGGGCGCCGTGACGAATGGGACGGGCATGCGCGCGGAAGCGGTGCCACGGTGACCGTCTTGCGCCCTGCAACAATCGCCCGCTATTATTGAACTCATTGGTACACTACAATGCGCATGCGGCGAATCGCCGCATGCCGGTCCCGCCGGACCAGAACGAGACCCGACCGCCGCAACGAGGAGCGCGCGGATCGAACGCAGCGACGGTGTCGTACCGCACGCCGCCGGATGCGGATTCCCCCGAAACCACGTGAAACCGCCACCCTGTCGGGCAGCCTGCGTCGCACGGAGCCCCGACCGTGGCGGCGAACCCGTCGAAACCATCAGGAGCCATGCGCATGGCCACGCGCGAATCCAACCCCTCCCGCAAGCCGAGCACGACCAAGCGCATGATCATCATGCTGCTCGTGGTCGGCCTGCTCCTGTTCCTGCTGATCGGCTGGAACGTCATGGGACAGATCATGATGAAGAAGGCGGCGCAGAACATGCCCGTTCCGCCGCAGACCGTGACCACGACCAAGGCAGGCTATGACGAATGGCAGCCCGCGCAGGCCGCCGTCGGCTCGTTGCGCGCGGTGCGCGGTGCGGATCTCGCCTTCGACGTGTCCGGCGTCATCGAGCGCATCGAGATCGGCTCCGGCGACGAGGTCGAGGCCGGTCAGCTGCTGGTCGAGCTGCGCGCCGAGGACGATGTCGCGGCGGTACGCCAGGCCGAGGCGGCCGCGGCGCTCGCGAAGGTCACCTTCGAGCGCATGAAGAAGCAGCTCGCCGTGAAGGCGATCCCTCAGGCCAGCTACGACAGCGCGCAGGCCGATCTGCGTGCCAAGCAGGCCGCGGTACAGCAGGCGCAGGCGCTGCTCGCGAAGAAGAAGCTGCGCGCGCCGTTCGCCGGCCGCGCCGGCATCGTGACGCTGAGCCCGGGTGCCTTCGTCAGCGCCGGCACGCCCATCGTGACCGTGCAGCAACTCGATCCGATCTACGTCGATTTCTTCGTGCCGCAGCGGAATCTCGGCGAGGTGCGCGTCGGCCAGCGCGTGACGCTCGCGCTGGACGCATATCCCGGACGCACCTTCGAAGGATTCGTCTCCGCGATGGACCCGCGCGTGGACGACGCCACGCGCAACACGCGCGTCGAGGCATCGCTGGACAACAAGGACGGCACGCTGATGCCCGGCATGTTCGCCAATGTCAGCATCGACGTCGGCCAGCAGGCGCGCCAGCTCACGCTGCCGCAGACCGCGATCACCTTCAATCCGTACGGCGAGACCGTGTTCGTCGTGAAGCCGGGCGAAGGCAAGGATGCGGAAGGCAAGCCGGCACTGCCGACCGCGCAACAGGTATTCGTGACGACCGGGCCGACGCGCGGCGATCAGGTCGCCGTGCTGTCGGGCATCGAGGAAGGCATGGAAGTGGTGACCAGCGGCCAGCTCAAGCTGAAGAACGGCACGCCGTTGCTGATCGACAACTCGCGAGCGCCGAAGAACGACGCGAACCCTACGCCGCAGGAACAGTGATCCGCCGTCCGGCGCGCCGCGCCGGGCCGGAATTCGCGAAGCATGCGGCCGGGACGGCCGCTCCAGATCGGGCCGCGAGCCCGTGAGGGATCCATCCGATGAAGTTCACCGATCTGTTCATCAAGAAGCCCGTGCTGGCGATCGTCGTCAGCCTGCTGATCCTCGTGCTCGGCCTGCGCTCCGCCGCGGAGATGACGGTGCGTCAGTATCCGAAGACCGAGAACGCCGTCGTCACCGTCACGACGGCGTACTACGGCGCCGATGCCGAGACCGTGGCCGGCTTCATCACGCAGCCGCTGGAAGCCGCGATCGCGCAGGCGCAGGGCATCGACTACCTGTCCTCGTCGAGCATGACCGGCGTGTCGGCGATCACCGCGACGCTGCAGCTCAACTACGACTCGAACCGCGCGCTGACCGAGATCCAGACCCAGATCAGCTCGGTGCGCAACCAGTTGCCGTCGCAGGCGCAGGAGCCGGTGATCACCGTGCAGGTCGGCGAAACCACCGCCTCGATGTACATGGGCTTCTACAGCGACACGCTGCCGGCCAACAACATCACCGACTACGTGATCCGCGTGGTCAAGCCGAAGCTGGATTCGATCGACGGCGTGCAGACGGCAGAGCTGCTCGGCGGACGCCAGTTCGCATTGCGTGCCTGGCTCGATCCCGTTCGTCTGGCCGCGCACGGCGTCACCGCGGCGGACGTGTACGCGGCGCTTTCGGCCAACAACTACCTCACTGCGGTCGGCGCGACCAAGGGCCAGACCGTGACGGTTGCATTGACGGCGGCGACCGACCTGCACTCGGTGCGCGAGTTCCGCCAGCTCGTGGTGAAGGAAAAGGGCGGCGCGCTGGTGCGCCTCGAAGACGTCGCCAACGTCGTGCTCGGCGCCGAGGACTACGACTCGTCGGTCGCATTCGACGGCAAGCAGTCGGTGTTCCTCGGCATCAAGACATCGCCGGATGCGAACGTGCTCGACGTCGCCGAACGCGTGCGCAATGCGTTCCCGGACATCCAGAAACAGTTGCCGAACGGCATCACCGGTCAGATCGCCTATGACGCGACCGACTTCATCAACACCTCGATAGAGGAAGTGGTCAAGACGCTGGTCGAGGCGCTGGTCATCGTCACGCTGGTGATCTTCCTGTTCATGGGCAGCTTCCGCGCGGTGATGATCCCGGTGATCGCGATGCCGCTGTCGCTGATCGGCGCGTTCTTCGTGATGCTGATGCTCGGCTACACGATCAACCTGATCACGCTTCTGGCGCTGGTGCTCGCGATCGGCCTCGTGGTCGACGATGCGATCATCGTGGTCGAGAACATCGACCGCCACATCAAGGAAGAGGGGCGCTCGCCGTTCGAGGCGGCGCTGATCGCGGCGCGCGAACTGGCCGGGCCGATCATCGCGATGACCATCGTGCTCGTCGCGGTGTACGTGCCGATCGGCTTCCAGGGTGGCCTCACCGGCGCGTTGTTCACCGAGTTCGCATTCACGCTGGCCGGCGCGGTCACGGTGTCGGCGGTGATCGCGCTCGCGCTGTCGCCGATGCTCGGCTCGCGCTTCCTCAAGGCGGAGCATGGCAGCAACCGTTTCGTCGAATTCATCGATCGCCAGTTCGATCGCCTGCACCACGGCTACCAGCGGCGCCTGCACGGCACGCTCGATACCTGGATCGTTCCGGTGGTCATGGGCCTGCTGCTGCTGGGCGGCACGGCCTACCTGTTCAACGCTTCGAAGTCCGAACTCGCGCCGGAAGAAGACCAGGGCATCGTGCTCGGCATGGGCATGGCGGCGCCGAATGCGTCGCCGGCGCAGGTGCGCGACTACCTCGAACAGATGCACGAGATCGCCAAGACCGTGCCCGAGGTATCGCAGACCTTCCAGTTCACCGGCTTCTCCGGCCCCAACTCCGTGTTCACCGGCGCGCAGCTCGTGCCGTGGTCGGAGCGCAGCCGCAACGCGAACGCGATCCAGCAGGACCTGCAGCAGAAGTGGGCCGGCATGGCCGGCGTCAACGCGGTGGCGTTCCAGTTCCCGCCGTTGCCGGGCGCGCAGGGCATGCCGGTCGAGGTCGTGATGTCGACCACCGAGCCGTTCGAGAACCTCTACGGCGTCGCGCAGACGGTGCTCGATCGCCTGCAGAAGAGCGGCATGTTCTTCTTCGTCGACATGAACCTCAAGATCGACAAGCCGCAGAGCACGGTCGAGGTCGACCGCGACCTGGTTGCCTCGCTCGGCATGACGCAGCAGGACATCGGCAGCTCGCTCGGTGCCGCGATGGGTGGCGGATACGTCAACTACTTCTCGATCGCCGGGCGCTCGTACAAGGTGATCCCGCAGGTGCTGCAGGCCGATCGCCTCAATCCCGATCAGGTGCTGGACAACTACATTCGCACGCCGGGCGGCGACGTGATCCCGGCATCCACGGTTGCGACCATCAAGAACACGGTCGTGCCGCAGGCGCTGACGCGCTTCCAGCAGCTCAACTCGGTCACGTTCCAAGGCGTCGCGGCGGTGTCGCAGGGCGAGGCGATCGCGGCGGTACGCGAAGCCATCCAGGAGATTGCCCCGGCCGGCTACAACGTCGACTACTCGGGCCAGGCACGGCAGTTCATGACCGAGTCCGGCGGGTTCGCGGTCACACTGCTGTTTGCGGTGATCATCGTCTATCTCGCGCTTGCCGCGCAGTTCAACAGCCTGCGCGATCCGATCGTGATCCTCGTATCGGTGCCGATGGCCCTGTTCGGGGCGCTGGTATTCATCAACCTGCTGCCGGGGTTCGTCGGCATGGGCGCACTGTCGACGCGCTGGGCGACATCGCTCAACATCTACACGCAGGTGGGGCTGGTCACGCTGATGGGCCTGATTTCCAAGCACGGCATCCTGATCGTCGAGTTCGCCAACGAGCTGCAGCGTGCCGGCAAGAGCAAGCGCGAGGCGATCGAGCAGGCCGCCGCAACGCGCCTGCGTCCGATCCTGATGACCACCGCGGCGATGGTGCTCGGCGTGATCCCGCTGGTGATCGCCAGCGGCGCCGGTGCGGCGGGCCGCTACAACATGGGTCTGGTGATCACCACCGGCCTCACGATCGGCACGATCTTCACGCTGTTCGTGGTGCCCGCGTTCTACATGCTGCTCGCGCAGGACCATCACGCCGAGGCGACCAAGCATGTCGATGACGACATGCCGCCCGCACCTGCGCTGACCGAACCGGAGCCGTCGCGCGCGTGACGACTCCGGCGGACTCGCAGCTCGGCAAGGAAACGCGGTATCCGGATCGATACGATCCGGGACTGCTGTTTCCGATTCCGCGTGCGCCCGCACGCGCCGGGCTCGGTATCGCCGGTCCGCTGCCGTTCCGCGGCACGGACATCTGGAATGCCTACGAACTGTCCTGGCTCGATCCGCGCGGCAAGCCCCGGATCGCGATCGGCGAGTTCCGCGTTCCCGCCGAGTCGCCGAACCTGATCGAGTCGAAATCCCTCAAGCTCTACCTCGCGGGCTTCCACCAGGAGCGGCTTGACGACGACGAAGCGTTCGCCGCTCGCGTTCGCCGCGATCTTTCCGCCGCCGCGGGCGCTCCGGTCGGGGTGACGCTACGGGATGCACGCGCGGCCGTGCCGGTTGGTGCGCTGGAAGGTGAGGCGATCGACGACGAGGCGATCGCGATCGACGCGTACGGACCGCCGAACGCGGATCATCTCCGCGCGGAAGGCGCCGAGGTCGACGAGACGCTGGTTTCCGACCTGCTGAAATCCAACTGTCCCGTCACCGGCCAGCCGGACTGGGCGAGCGTGCAGCTTCGTTATGCCGGGCCGCGCATCGACCGCGCGCGCCTGCTGCGCTATCTCGTCTCGTTCCGCACGCATGCGGGTTTCCACGAGCAGTGCGTCGAGCGCATCTTCATCGACATCCTCGCCCGCTGCGCGCCGCGGCGCCTGTCGGTGTATGCGCGCTACACGCGCCGCGGCGGGCTCGACATCAATCCGTGGCGTTCGACGGACGGCGATGCGCCGTCGAATCCGCGGCTGGCGCGCCAGTAGCCCGACGCAATCCGTAACATCCGCTGCCGTACCTGCTTACCCGCCGTTAATCGGAATGCGGTCTAATGATCGGCCTTTCCACCCCGTTACCGAGGAGAGCCGACGATGGCGAACGAGCCGAAGAAGCCGGATTTTTCCAATGTGCAAGGCGCCGCCGCGACGACGGCCGCCACGCCGGCGCCGAAGGCGGACTTCGGCAATGTCGCGTCCGGCGCCGCGTCGACGGCGGCGGTGCCCGTGGACGAGGTCACGCTGCGCACCTACACGGTCGTGAAGGGCGACAGCCTTTCGAAGATCGCCAGGCGCGAACTCGGCAGCGCGAATCGCTGGCGCGAGCTTTTCGAGGCCAACCGCGACCAGCTCGACAATCCCGACCTCATTTTCCCCGGCCAGGTGCTCAAGCTTCCGGCCGCCTCCGAATCCGACGACTGACACGCAGGAGATGACGACGATGACGAACAAGAATCCCGGCCTGATCGCGATCCTTGCCGGCGCCGTGGCGCTGGCCGCTTGCGGCAAGAAGGAAGAGCCGGCTCCGGCACCCGCGCCGGCCCCTGCTCCGGCACCCGCACCGGTCCCGCCGCCGGCCCCTGCTCCGGCTCCGGTTGCCGTGGCATCGGTCGAACTCGGCAATGCCGTGGGCGCCGACCAGAAGGTCAGCGCGCCGGCAACCGAGTTCGCGCCGACCGACACGATCTACGCGGCGGTTTCGACCACCGGTTCGGCTTCCAATGCGGTGCTGAACGCGAAGTGGAGCTATCAGGACGGCCAGACGGTCAACGATTCCAGCCAGACGATCGCACCGAACGGACCGGCCGTGACGACGTTCCACATCAGCAAGCCCGACGGCTGGCCGGCCGGCAGCTACAAGGTGGAGATCTCGCTGGACGGTCGTCCGGTCGCGAGCAAGGATTTCAGCGTCAAGTAAGCACGATTCCAGCGCCGAAATCCGGACGGGGCGCGGAGCAATCCGCGCCCCTTCGCGTTTCCGGGTCAGGCGAACTCGTAATCCTCGGCGGCGAAACCGAGCGTGATCGCGCCGGTTCCCACGTTGACCATGCCGGTGATGCTCATCGGCGCCTCGAACACGTCCACGCCGTTCTCGATGCAGGCGCTGCGAAGCTCGAGATAGCCGGGCATCGTCGCGAGTTCGGCGAGATCGCCGCCGTAGCTCACGCACAGGACCGGCGCGAGCAGGCCGGCGCGCACGCGCGATGCGGCGTGTTCGAACAGCTGCCGCGCGCCGTGCTCGAAGCCGCGCACCTTCGCGACCGGGCCGGTTTCGCCGCGATGACCGCGCAGCAGGGGCTTGATGTCCAGCGCCGTGCCGAGCGCCGCCGTCATCCAGCCGACGCTGCGGTCGCCCTTCTTCTGCGCCCGCGCCCGCATGTAGTAGAGATCGCGCGGCAGCATGTAGCCATAGGTGTGATGGGCGATGAACTCCAGCCGCTCGCGGATCTGGCCGGGGGTTTGTCCGCTGGCACGCAGCCGGACCGCCTCCACCGCGGTGACGCCCTGCGCCGCGAACAGGTTGCCCGTATCGATCACCCGCATGAGGAACGGACCCGGCACGTCCGCGTTGCGACGGATCGGGCGGTAGTCGGAAAGGATCGAGAAACTCGCCTGACTCGCGTTGGCATGGATCGGGCTGCGCGTCGACGTGATCGTCAGGCAGAACACGCAGTCGTAATCGATCACCAGCCGGTCGAGGAACAGGTCGCGGATCTGCTGCACGTCGTACGGCACGGTTTCGGCTGCATGACCGCGTGCGCCGAGATGGTTTTCGAGATAGAAGGCCGTCGTCGCCGGGTTGCGGTCGTCGACCAGCACCTGGCCGTCGATGCTCACCGCGATCGGCAGGACGACGATGTCGTTATCCCGGAAGTACCCGGTCGGCAGGTCGCATGCCGAATCCACAACGATGCCGATGCGCATGTCCGCCTCCGCCGTCGCGGCGCCCCCCGTGGCGCGTGACACGAAAAGTATACGTTGTCAGCGCCGGGTCGAGTTCCGCAGCGCAGCGAGGCGGCGGCTTCATCCGGCCCGGGGAACGCGCGACAATAAGCGGCTGCGCCGCGACACGCGCACATCCTTCCGCAACCCGGAGTCGCCCATGAGCCAGTTCACCCCCGTCCCGCCGCCCGGCGGCCAGAAGATCACCATCGCGAACGGCGTGCTGACCGTTCCGGACCAGCCCATCGTTCCGTTCATCGAGGGCGATGGCACGGGGCCGGACATCTGGCGTGCCAGCGTGCGCGTCCTCGATGCCGCCGTCGAGAAGACCTACGGCGGCAAGCGCCGCATCCACTGGATGGAGATCCTCGCCGGCGAGAAGGCGTTCAACGAGACCGGTAACTGGCTCCCGGACGCGACCGTGGACGCCTGCCGCGAATATCTGGTTTCGATCAAGGGGCCGCTGACGACGCCGGTCGGCGGCGGCATCCGCTCGCTCAACGTCGCGTTGCGCCAGATGCTCGATCTCTACGTCTGCCTGCGTCCCGTGCGCTGGTTCAAGGGCGTGCCCTCGCCGGTGAAGGATCCCTCCAAGGTGGACATGACGATCTTCCGCGAGAACACCGAGGACATCTATGCCGGCATCGAGTTCCAGGAAGGCACCGACGATGCGCGCAAGTTCGAGGCGCTGATCCGCGAGAACTTCCCGGACCGCTACCGCAAGATCCGCTTCCCGGCGACTTCCGGCTTCGGCATCAAGCCGGTGTCGAAGGACGGCACCGAACGCCTCGTGCGCGCCGCGCTGCAGTACGTGATCGACAACGACCGCAGCTCGCTGACGCTGGTGCACAAGGGCAACATCATGAAATTCACCGAGGGCGCGTTCCGCGACTGGGGCTACGCGCTGGCGAAGAACGAGTTCGGTGCCACGGAGCTGGACGGCGGCCCGTGGATGACATTCAGGAATCCGAAGACCGGCCGCACGATCACCGTCAAGGACGCGATCGCCGACGCGTTCCTGCAGCAGATCCTGCTGCGCCCTGCCGAGTACGACGTGGTCGCCACGTTGAACCTCAACGGCGACTACCTCTCCGACGCGCTGGCCGCGCAGGTCGGCGGCATCGGCATCGCACCCGGCGGCAACATCAACTACGTGACCGGTCACGCCGTGTTCGAGGCCACGCACGGCACGGCGCCGAAGTATGCCGGTCTCGACAAGGTCAACCCCGGCTCGGTGATCCTGTCCGGCGAGATGATGCTGCGCTACATGGGCTGGACCGAGGCCGCCGACGCGATCATCGCCGCCATGGACAAGGCGATTGCCGGCAAGCACGTGACGTACGACTTCGCGCGGCTCATGGAAGGCGCCACCGAGGTCAAGTGTTCGGAATTCGGCGATCGCCTGATCGCTGCGATGTGATGCGTCCTGCCGCGCCGAATCCCGCCCGTCATCGCCGGTTCGGCATCGATGCGGGCCGGCGCGGCGGTCGTGCGTCCCCGGAGGTGCGTGCGTGAGTTCGTCCTCCGGCGGCGCGCCGTCGGTCGAGGCGCGCGCGGCCGCGCTGATCCTCGATGCGTTCCTCGACTACAACGCGCGCTTCTCCGACATCACGCGGCGTGCCCGACGCTGGTTCGAACGGCGCAGCTGGAAGCAGGCGCAGATCGACACGGTCTGGCGCATGGACCTGTACGACGAATGCGTCGTCGACACGCTCGGCCGCCTGCAGGTCCTGCTCGACGACCGCATGCGCTCGCGCGCGCTGTGGGCGCGCATCCGCGATGCCTATGCCGAACGCATCGAGCCGCTGCTCGACCGCGAGCTGACCAAGACCTTCTTCAACTCGGTGTCGCGGCGCTTCTTCGGCACCAGCGGCGTCGATGCCGCGATCGAGTTCGTCGCGCTGGAGACCGATCCGCTCGCCGGCATCCGCACGAGCGTGGCGCGGGACGCATACGAGGTCGGCGACGATCTCGCGGACACGTGCGCACGCATCCTGCGCGACCACCCGTTCGCGACCGGCCGCGGCGAAGCCGGCTATGCCGACCTTGCCCGCAGCGCCTCGGCGATCGCGGCGGCGCTCGTGCGGCGTTTCGGCATTCCGACCGGACACGCGATCCTGCGCATCGAGCTGCTGCAGACGATCTTCTTCCGCGAGCGGCGCGCCTGTCTCGTCGGCCGCGTGCTCAGCGGACGCGCTGCGCGCGGCGCGGACTGGAGCCCGCTGCTGATCGCGCTGGTCAACGACGCCGACGGCGTGCGCGCCGACGCCGTGCTGTGCGAGCCGAACGAGATCACCCCGCTGTTCGGCGTGACCCGCAGCAGCTTCCTGGCCGACCTGCCCGGCGTGGGCGACGCGGTGGCATTCCTGCACGAACTGATGCCGAACCGGCCGATCGGCGAGCTGTACACCGCGCTCGGCCGCATCAAGCAGGGCAAGACCGAACGCTACCGCGCGGTGTTCCGTCATCTCGCGCATGCGCCGGACGAACGGCTCGTGCATGCCGACGGCATCCGCGGCATGGTCATGGCGGTGTTCACGCCGGTCGGCTTTCCGGTGGTTTTCAAGGTGATCCGCGACCGTTTCGCCGAGCCCAAGCAGGTCGTGCGGCGCACGGTCGAGGAGAAGTACCGCCTCGTGTTCCGTCACGATCGCATCGGTCGGCTGGTCGATGCCCAGGAGTTCCGCCACCTGCGCTTCCCGTTGCGGCAGGTTGCGCCGGAGCTTCTGGACGAGCTGCTCGGCGAATGCGCCGAAACCGTCGCGATCGATGGCGACGACCTCGTCGTCAGGCATTGCTACGTCGAACGGCGCCTGCGTCCGCTCGACCTGTACGTGCGCGAGCAGCCGTTCGAGAAGGCGCGCGCCGCGGTGATCGACTACGGCCAGGCGATCCACGACCTCGCCGTCAGCAATCTTTTCCCGGGCGATCTGCTGCTCAAGAACTTCGGCGTGACCGCCGGCGGTCGCGTGATCTTCTACGACTACGACGAGATCTGCCTCGTCGAGCAATGCCGCTTCCGCCACATTCCGAAGGCGCGCGACGAGGACGAGATGCGCCCACTGGAAGATTGGCTCTCCGTCGGCAACGACGACGTGTTCCCGGAGCTGTTCTCGCGCTTCCTCGGCCTGCCCGCGAACCTGCGCCTGCTGCTGCTCGACGCGCACCCGGAAATCTTCGATGCCGGCTGGTGGCAGGACGTGCAGCGGCGCATCGCCGAGGGCGCGCTGGCCGACATTCCTCCGTATCCGCAATCCGCGCGCCTCGAAGCGGCGAAGGCGAAGGACTGAACCGCTGCGCGGCGCATCAGCGCAGCGCAGCGGCCGCCATCGTCTGCAGGCGGTCGGCCGGCTGCGTCTGCGGGCTGGCCGCGCCGAGTCGCGCGAGCATGCGCGCGTGAACCGGTGCGAGCATCGCGAGTGCGGATTCCGTGTCGCCCGACTCGAACAGCGCCAGCGCCCAGTTGATCCGCGCGAGGTCGGTGATCGGATGTTCGGTGCCCACGTCTGCGGCGAAACCCTCGCTGACCCGCGCGCGGAATCGATCGCGGCCGGCCAGGCGTGGCGCTTCATGGCGACATCGTGGAGGTCGACGAACACCATCAGGCTGCGCGTGTGCCGCTCGCCGAGGTACGGGTCGGCACCGACGTGCCTTCGTCGGCCGCCGTATCCGACCGGCTACCCGTGTACCACGCCGCGGGACCGGGCAAGGTTCCTTGCGCGCTGCGCAACCCGATCGATCGCGCATTCGCTCCGAATCTCTCCGGCGGAAACTGCTTCAGCCGCGCATGGTCGGTCGGCAAAGATCGCGCCGTCACGCTCCCGGCGCGTGCCGGGTGCGTCGAGCGCCAGCGGAAGTCTCGGCGGAATCGAAGCGCCGCGGTGCGATCCGCGGCGCCTTCCTCGCGATCACGAGCGACCGCGCCTGCCGAAGATCAGCGACGCGACGAACAGCACGAGGAAGACCACGAACAGGATCTTCGCGATGCCGGCCGCGGCGCCGGCGATGCCGGTGAAGCCGAGCACGGCGGCGATCAGGGCGATCACCAGGAACACGATGGCGTAATGCAGCATGGGGGCACCTCCGTTCCGTTGAGGGGGCTCGTGCGCGATCCGGCCGAGCCGGATCGCGCGGAGCCCATGCAGTGCAGCGCGTGGCGCGTGAACCCGCGGTGAGTCATGGCCTCGCCCGGCCGGCTCGCGTTCATTTCGCTGCTGCATCGGGCGCATCGCGTTCAGTCGTCATCGTCGACGAACGCCCGCGAACGAGCCGACTCGCGTCCGTTCCGCCGCGCGATGGGGCGATGGCCGTGTGCTAGGCTCACGCGCCCCACCCGCATCGCAGGACTCGACCATGAACATGAACCTTCGCCTCCTGCCGTCCGCGCTCGCGCTGGCCCTCGTGGCATGCGGCGCGCCGGAGTCGCCGCAAGCACCCGCCGCGCAGACCGCAGCGCCGGTCGACCAGCCCGCGGAGGAGGTACCGCCGCAGAGCGCCGCGGACGTGGTGCAGGAGCGTCTCGACGGCGTGCTGGCCGGCGCATGGCGCTCGGCCGGGAACCGTGCGCGCGATGCGTTCCGCCATCCGAAGGAAACGCTCGAGTTCTTCGGCGTCAAGCCCGGCGACACCGTGGTGGAGATCACGCCCGGCGCCGGCTGGTACACCGAGATCCTCGCGCCGTTGCAGAAGGGCAGCGGACGCTACATCGGCGCGATTCCGCTCGACGCGAGCTCCGACTATGCGGCCAAGGGCAATGCGAGGCTGCGCGAGAAGCTTGCCGGCGACGCCGACGCCTACGGCGAGGCGACGCTGGTCGAGTTCGATCCGAAGGCACCGTCGTTCGGCGCGCCGGAATCGGCCGACGTCGTGCTGACCTTCCGCAACGTGCACAACTGGGGCGACGGCGCACCGGCGATGTTCAAGGGCTTCTTCGACGTGCTCAAGCCCGGCGGCACGCTTGGCGTCGTCGATCATCGCGCGGCGGCCGGCGCCACGGCGGAGAGCGTCGCCGACAGCGGCTACCTGCCGACGGACTACGTGATCGGCCTCGCCACCGGCGCGGGCTTCGTCCTTGCCGGGCAGAGCGAGATCAACGCCAATCCGAAGGACACCAAGGACCACGAGAAGGGCGTCTGGACGCTGCCGCCCTCGCTCGCGCTCGGCGACACCGACCGCGAAAAATACCTCGCGATCGGCGAGTCGGACCGCATGACGCTGAAGTTCGTCAAGCCGAAGGGCGACGGCATCTTCTCGCAAGGCGCCGAAGCCGCAGCCGAGGACGTCGCCGGGAAGGAAGGCGACTGATCGATGCAGCGCCCGCGCGGCGGCGCGGGAGCGTTCCGCCGCGCGCCATGCTGATCCTGTTCAACAAGCCGTTCGGCGTGCTGTGCCAGTTCACCGACCGCAGCACGCCGCCGCGCCCGACGCTCGCCGGTTTCATCCCGCTGCCGGACGTCTATCCGGCCGGGCGGCTCGACTTCGATTCCGAGGGCCTGCTGCTGCTCACGGACGACGGCGCGCTGGCGCATCGGCTGACCGATCCGCGCCATCGCCAGCCCAAGACCTATCTGGTGCAGGTCGAGGGCGATCCCGCGCCGGATGCACTGGACGCGCTGCGCCGCGGCGTGATGCTCGCCGACGGCCCCACGCGGCCGGCCGAGGTCGAGCGCCTGCCCGGCGCGCCGGACTGGCTGTGGCCACGCGATCCGCCGGTGCGTTTCCGCAAGACCGTGCCCGACGCCTGGCTGCGCCTCACGATCCGCGAAGGCCGCAACCGGCAAGTGCGGCGCATGACCGCCGCGGCCGGATTGCCGACGCTGCGCCTCGTGCGCGAACGCATCGGGCCGCACGCGCTCGGCACGCTGCGGCCTGGCGAGTGGCGCGAGTCCGGCTCGCACGCGTGATCCGGCTTCAATCCGGCGGCGTGGCTTCGAAGCCGTCGGCGAACACGGCATCGACGGTCATGCCGGCCACCGCTTCCCACGCGATCGCCTGCATCGCGGCCGCGGTCGCCGCGCCGGGCAGCGCATACGGCGTGCCCCACTCGTTCCCGATCTCGTGGGTCAGTCCGACCGGCGACTCGTCGTAGATCGTCGCGTACATCACCAGCGCGATGAAATAGTTGCCGGCATCGGTCAGGTGGATGTCGTCGGCGAACAGCTCGAAGACGTCGTCCATGCCCGGCACGGCATCGGCCGCGATGCGGTCATGGAGCAGGCCGAGCGCGGACCCGCCCGGGATGCGCGCGGCGCGTGGTCCCGCGAAGTTCGCGTCGAGGTGATCCGCGATGCCTTGCCATTTCGCGACATCCTCGTCGATCCGCTGGCGCCACGGGACATCATCGCCGTCGTCGTAGGCGCAGCCGGCCGGCGTGCCGCTGCCGGTGCAGTGCCAGGTCTCGTAGATGAAGGTGCGCGTGGACGGATTGCCCGCGAGCGCGAGTCCGTGGAACAGGCCGGCGTAGGTCAAGGTATCCGACCACGTCAGGTGGTTCTGCAGCGGAATCGCCTCGGTCAGCACCAGCACGTCCCAATCGCCGGTCGGCAGCGCGACGCGCGCATCGATCCCCTGCGCCTCGTGCGAATGCTCCCAGTTCCACGACAGCGGCGCGCCGATGATGATCTGCTCCGCGCGCTGATGGCTCTTGCCCGCATCGGTGGCCAGCACCGAGAGCATCCGCGGCATGTCGAAGTTGACGAGACTGTGCCCGACCATCAGCACGCGCGCCTCGTCGGCGGCATGCGCCGGCATCGCGGCGAGCGCGGAAAGCAGCGCGAACGGGAAGCGGGAGAAGCGGCGGGTCATGGCACGGGTCCGTGGCAGGGCGCGTGGAGGCGGCTCGCCAGCGAGCTCGCGTGGCGATGCCGGCACGCGCGTGCGCGCCTACTCGTGCGTCTGTGAACGGGTGGCGACGATCGGCTCTCCATCGGTGACGATGATCGTGTGCTCGTACTGCGCCGAGCGGTTGCCGGGTTCGCCGATCAGCGTCCAGCCGTCCGCCGCCTCGTTCACGAAGCGGCTGCGCGTGGAAAGGAACGGCTCGATCGCGATCACCTGACCATGCCGGAGACGGCGCGTGTCGCCGCGATCCTCGTAGCCGACGATCGCCTCCGGCTCCTCGTGCAGGCCGCGTCCGATGCCGTGCCCGGCGAGGTTGCGGATCACGCGGAACCGGTGCGCCTTCGCGACGCGCTCGATGGCGCGGCCGATGCGGTGGATCGGCGCGCCGGCGCGGGCTTCGCGCAGCGCGCTGTCGAGTGCGTGCCGGGTCGCGTGGCAAAGCCGCTTCGACGCGTCGGCCGCGGGCGGCACGATGGTTGTCGCGCCCGTGTCGGCGAAATAGCCGTCCAGTTCGGCCGACACGTCCACGTTGACGACATCGCCCGGCTGGATCACGCGCTCGCCCGGGACGCCGTGCGCCGCTTCCTCGTTGATGCTGATGCAGGTGAAGCCGGGAAACTCGTAGGTGACCTGCGGCGCCGATCGCGCGCCGAGGCGCTCGAGCATCGCGCCGCCGATCGCATCGAGCTCCGCGGTGGTCATGCCCGGCTCGATCGCCGCGAGCATCGCGTCGCGGACCGCGGCGACGACGCGTCCGGCGGCGAGGATCCCATCCAGATCGTTCTGGTTCGCGATGGTCATGCGTCTTCGCTCGCGTGCAGGGGTGATGAGGCCGCAGTGTCGGTGCTCGCCGGCGATCGTGCAAATGCCGTGGCGCGCTTCAGCGATTGGTGAGCTGGATCTCGATGCGTCGATTGCGCGCCAGTGCCTCCGCGCTGCCGCCGCTGTCCACCGGCTGGAACTCGCCGAATCCGTTGGCGGACAGGCGGTTCGCGGGGATGCCCTGCACGACGAGGTATTTCACGATCGCCACCGCGCGTGCGGTGGACAGCTCCCAGTTCGACGGAAACTGCGCGGTGTGGATCGGCACGCGGTCGGTGTGGCCGTCGATGCGCAATACCCAGTCGAGGCTGGACGGGATCTCCGCGGCGATCTCGCGCACCGTCTGCGCCAGGCCCTCCAGCCGCGCCTGCGCGTCGGTGTCCAGTTCGGCCGAACCGGACGCGAACAGGATGTCGGCGGGCAGGACGAAGCGGTCGCCGACCACGCGCACGTCGTCTCGGTTGCCGAGCGCCGCGCGCAGCTTGCCGAAGAATTCCGAGCGGTAGCGCTCCAGTTCGTTGACGCGGCTGGCCAACGCGAGGTTCAGCTCCTTGCCGAGATCGGCGATCTTCGCGTCCTTGGCCGCGATGTCCTTGTTGGCGATGTCGAGAGCGCCCTGGATCTTCGCGAGCTGTTCGTTGAGCGCGGCGAGCTGGCGGTTGAGCAGTTCCACCTGCGCCGCGTTCGAGGCGGCGAGATCGGTCTGCCGGACCAGATCCGCGTGCGTCGTGTCGAGATCCGCGCCGAGCCGCGCGACTTCTGCTTCCAGCTGACGCTTCAGCTCGGCCAGCGCGGCCACGTCGGCGGACAGGCGCGCGACCTCGGCCGAGGCCGCGTCGCGCTCGCTGCCGGTGCTCGCCAGCGAGGCGGACAGTTCGGCCACGCGCGCGTCCAGCACGCGCTGCTGCTCGTCGCGCAGCGACAGCGTGCGCGCCAGTTCCGCGATGCGCGCGTTGAGGGAATCGAGCGCGCGGTTCTTGCCGGCCAGCGTGTCGGTCAGGACGAACTGGCCGATCGCGAACAGGAGCAGCACGAACACCATCACCAGAATCAGCGACGACAGCGCGTCGACGAAACCGGGCCAGATGTCGAACGCGCGTCGGCGCCGCAGCGTGCTCATCGGCGGGGTTCGCGTTCGGCGGTGATCGGACCGGCGCCGCGCGGCCGCTGGCCATCGAGTGCGGCGGCGATGGTGCGCGAGAGCAGGCGCAGTTCCGCGCGCAGGTCCTCGCCGAGCGAAGCCGGCTGCGCGTTCTGCTCGGCGAGCCGGCGCAAGGCCGAGGCGAGTTCCTGCTGGGTGGCGGCGGCGGCCTCGCGCTCGCGCGCGTCGCGCGCGAGGACATCGTTGAGTCGCGCGAGCTGCGCGCCGAGCTCGCCGAGCTGGCGGCTTGCGCCGTGCCGTTCGCGCTCGGATTCGACCAGCGCACGCTGCATGCGGTCGAGTCCGTCCGCGGTCTGTTCCAGCAGCGCCTGCACGTACGCCGGCACCGAGGCGTCGGCCTCGATCGCGGCACCCGAGGAAAGCCGCGTCATGCCGGACAGCCATTCCTCCAGTTCGTTGTGGAATCGGTTCTGCGCGCGTCCGGCCTGCAGGTCCAGAAAGCCGATCACCAGCGAACTGGCGAGGCCGAACAGCGAGGTGGAGAAACTCGTGGACATGCCCGACAGCGGTTCGCGCAGATGCTCCTTGAGCGATGCGAACATCGCCGCCGCGTCGGTGCCGGCACCGAGCGAGCCGATGATGTCGGCCACCGAGCGGATCGTCACCAGCAGGCCCCAGAACGTGCCGAGCAGGCCGAGGAAGATCGCCAGTCCGACCAGATAGCGCGACAGGTCGCGCGATTCCTCCAGGCGCAACTGCACGCTGTCGAGGATCGTGCGCATCGAAGCGGCCGACAATGCGCTGCGCCCGCGTTCGCGGCCTTCCATCATGCGCGCCATCGGCGCCAGCAACCGCGGCTTGCCGGCCGGCGCGCGTTCCGGGTTGGAACGGCGGAACGAGTCGATCCAGCGCACCTCGCGCGCGAGCACGAATACCTGGCGCAGGTTCACCGCGATGCCGGCGGCGAGCACCGCGAGGATCACGCCGTTGAAGAACGGGTTGGCGGCGAACATCTGCGCGAGCCGTGGCGCGAGCAGCGCCGCCAGCAGGCCGACGGCGGCGAGGAACGCGATCATCCACGGCAGCACGCGGCGCGGGTCGGTCATTGCGGATTCCTTCGGGGTTGCAAGGTTCGATGCGTCGCAATTCGGACCGGCTGCGCCGGCAATGGTTCCGGTGCGGTCGTCAATGGCGGTGCGGACCGGAAATGTTGAGCAGCCGGCGCGGCAGATCGGCCGGCATGCCGTCGCGCTGCAGTTGCACGAGCGGATGGTCGCCATCGTCGAGCACCAGTTTCGGTCGCTGGTTCTCGTCGTGCGTCAGCACGGTGCCGCCGAGCGCGAGCGTGGCGTGTTCGCAGAACATGACGTCGTTGGCGATGCGCCCGACCGGGCCGCGTTGCAGGCGCTGCGCGGCCTGTCCGCCGTCGAGCGGCCCATTCCCGCGCGACGGATCCAGTCGTTCGATCCAGATGCCGAGGTGGTAGGCGGCATCGCGGCCTTCCACCCGAAGCGGCAGCAGGCCGCGCTCGAAGCGGCGCCGTCCGTCGAGCACGATCCGGTCGCCGTCGTCCTGGATGCGGTGCCGCCACTGCCATGCATCCATCCCGAGCACGGCGTCGGGCAGGCGGTGCGAAAGCTCCAGTTCGTCGTGCACCTGGCCGCAATCGGCGCAGCGCAGCGCGTCATCGCTGATCGGCAGGGTCAGCCGCTGCGCCGCCGCCGGCGCATGTCGGGTGCGGCGACCCCAGACGAGGCGGTGTTCCGCAAGGCGCGGCTCGCGCTGGTAGATCGCCATGCCGGCGGCCAGCACGTGCCCGAACAGGGGATGCTCGCGCGCCTGCGCGCTGCCGACGAAGGGCGTTTCGTGCGGGTCGAACCAGGATTCCTCGCGATCGAGCAGACTCATCCCGGAGTTCGATTCGTGCTGCGAGTGGCACAGTGCGAAGGCCACCTGCCGGTCATCCTCGCCGAGTGCGACGAGCAGGTCGATGTCCTGCGCCGCACCCTCGATCCAGTGCATGCCGTAGCTGCCGATTCCGCGTCCGCCATCGAACAGCACGCCGTAGCCGACGCGATGCACGGCGCCGCAGCAGCTGCACACCTGCACGCCTTCGTCGACCCACGGCTGCACGCGCAGTCCGCGCGCGGCGTGCCGGCGCCAGAGCTGCGGGAAGCGCGCGGGCAGCAGGTCGGGGTGCGGCCAGGGTTGCTCGTCCTCGTCGTCCGGGTGCGCGAGCGGCCGCAGCGGCGCGCGTTCGACCGCCGGCACGGCGTCGAACAGGTCGCGATCGAAACGCTGTCCGTACACCTCGCGCGGGAGGGTCAGGATATCGTCGAACCAGGTATTGCGCCGCCGGCCGATCGGCGAGCGCGACAGGGCCGCGAGCACGCCGTCCGGATCGCGCAATGCGCGCTGCACGACATGCCGGCCCTGCATCGCGAGCCAGGCCGCGAACGAATCGAAATCGTGCGGGTCGGCCGCTTCGCGCAGCACGTTCACCGCGCTCCACAGCTCGGGCGTGCGCAACTCGGCGAGCGCGACATCGAAGCCGCGCTGGAACGCCTCGATCTCGACCGCGGACATGGCTTTGAGCTCGCGGCGCAGCGCGGCGGCAACGCGCCGTTGCGCGTGGCGTGGCACGTCGAGGGCATCGACGAGGGTCTGGAACAGGCGGGTCTCGCTCACGGGCGCGGTCATCCGGTACGGGGCGCGCATTGTGCCGATGCGCGGCGAATCGGGCCATGAATGCGTCAGGTTCCGCGCGGCTTGGCGCGGTGCGTCGGTGTCGCACCCCATGGATCGTCCGGCCATGGATGCTTCGGATAGCGGCCCTTGAGCTCCCTGCGCACCTCCGGGTAGGTGCGTTCCCAGAAGCTGCGCAGGTCGCGCGTGACCTGCATCGGCTTGCCGCCCGGCGAGAGCAGGTGCAGGGTCAGCGGCACGCGGCCGCCGCCGACGCACGGCGTGTCGGCGAGTCCGAACAGCTCCTGCAGCTTGACCGCGAGCACCGGGCGTTCCGGCTCGGTGTAGTCGATGCGCCGTTCCATCCCGCTCGGCACGCGGATCGCGACCGGCGCCGCGGCGTCCAGCGCGCGGCGTGTGGCGTGGTCCAGCCGCGCCGCCAGCGCCTCGGACAGCTCGGCAGGCGTCAGCGCATCGAGCCGCCGTTTGCCGGACAGATACGGTGCGAGCCAGTCCTCCAGTGAAGCGAGCAGTGCCTCGTCCGAGAAGTCCGGCAGGGATGAATCGGTGCCCCAAGCGCGCACCGCCGCGACGCGCTGGCGCAAGCTGCGCGCCGCGTCGCTCCAGGGCAGCGCGTCGAGGCCGAGTTCGCGTACCGCGTCGAGCAGCGCCGGCAGCGTGTCGGCGGGTTGCGCGGGCATGCTGCGGCGGTCCAGCACGATCGCGTCGAAGCGGTGCTCCTCGAACACCTCGACCGCGCGCGTGTCGCGGTTCCAGCGCACCACGCGCGCATCGGCGAAGCGCGCCGGGAAATCGCGGGAGAGTCGCTCGGGATCGAATGGCGCGGCCGCAAGCACGAGGCTGTCGCGCGCCTCCTGCCGCAGCTCCAGCACGACCAGCCACGGCTCGCCGTGCAGCGAGCTGTCGTCGGCGAGGTACGCGCCGCGGCCGTTGGCCAGCGTGTAGCGACGCGGGTCGTTCGCGTCCTGCCGCGCGATGCGATCCGGGAACGCATGGATCAACAGGTCGCCGGCCGCCGTCGCGGCGGGCGTGCCGGTCGCATCCGGACCGGCGTCGGCGCGACGGCGCCAGGCATCGCCTGCCTGCGCGATCGCGGCGAGCGCGCCGGGATCGGCACCGGCGGCACGCGCCGCGTTGCGGTCGCGCGCGCGCCATGCATGCAGCGCGTGCAGCCGCGCGCGGAAATCGTCGCTGCGGCCGGCATCGCCGCGCAACGGATTGCGTGCTTCGAGCAGCGCGACGAGGTCGGCGGCGAGCGCCCGCTCGTCCGGCGCCGCGCGCAGCAACGCGGCGGCAAGCCGTGGCGACGCACCGAGCGCATGCATGCGGCGGCCGAGGTCGGTCACGCGATCGGCCGCGTCGAGCGCGCCGAGCCGGCGCAGCAGCTCGCGTGCCTGCGCCATCGCGCCGGGCGGCGGTGGATCGAGCCACGCCAGCGCATCGCTGCCCCAGACCGCGAGTTCCAGCGCGAGGCCGGACAGTTCCACCTGCGCGATTTCGGGGCGTCGCTCGGCATCGAGTCGGCGGCTTTCCGGCCACAGGCGCAGGCACAGGCCGGGACCGAGCCGGCCGGCGCGACCGGCGCGCTGGTCGGCCGAGGCTTGCGACACGTTCACCGTGGCCAGCCGCGTGAAACCTGCGTTCGGATCGAAGCGTGGCTCGCGCGCGAAACCGAGATCGACGACCGCGCGCACGCCGGGGAGGGTCAGGCTGGATTCGGCGACGTTGGTCGCCAGCACGACGCGCCGCTTGCCGGCCGTGGCCGGCGCCAGCGCCGCCCGCTGCTCGTCCAGCGCGAGTTCGCCGTGCAGCGGGATGCACTCGCCGATGCCGGGCACGCCTTCGAGCATGTCGCGTGCGCGCTCGATCTCGCGCTTGCCCGGCAGGAACACCAGCACGTCGCCGTCGGTTTCGCCGAGCGCCTGCTCCACCGCGCGGCGCAGGTGCGCCGGCCAGCCGCGCTCGGGAAATGCCTCGCCGGCTCGTGCCGGCGGATGCGTGATGCGCACCGGGAAGCCGCGTCCTTCGCTGGCCAGCCGCGGCGCGTCGAACCAGCGCGCGACGCGCTCGCCGTCGAGCGTGGCCGACATCAGCACGAGGCGCAGGTCCGGACGCAGTGTTGCCTGCACGTCGAGCGCCAGCGCCGCGCCGAGATCGCCGTGCAGGTGACGCTCGTGGAACTCGTCGAACAGGATCGCGCCGACACCGGCGAGTTCCGGGTCGTCCTGCAGCATGCGCGTGAGGATGCCTTCGGTGACGACTTCGATGCGCGTGGCCTGCGAGACGCGGGATTCGAAGCGGATGCGGTAGCCGACCGTCTGCCCGATCGCCTCGCCGCGTTCGGCGGCGATGAAGCCGGCGGCGGCGCGCGCGGCGATGCGGCGCGGTTCCAGCATCAGCACCTTGCGTCCGGCGAGCCAGCCCGCGCCGAGCAGCGCCGGCGGCACGCGCGTGGTCTTGCCGGCGCCGGGCGGCGCTTCGAGCACGAGACGCGGATGCGCGTCGAGGCGCGCGAGCAGCGCGGGCAGCAGCGCGTCGATCGGAAGTGGAGGGCGAGCGGACATCCGCACGATTGTAGGTGCGCCGGAAACGGAAGCGGCGCGCCCGTTGCCGGACGCGCCGCGTTCGGACCCGCGAACGGGAACGGCCTATTCGCAGACCAGCCCGTTCGGCGCGAAGATGCGCGTGTACTCGGTGACGCCGGAGAAGCCGAGGATCGGATCGGGAAGATCCGTGCGCGCCTCGAAATCCACGCTGACGTGGTTGCAGTCCGGGAGCTGGATCGTCGCGGTGCCCCATGGTCGCGTGACGTTGTCGATGTCGAGGTAGGCAAGATCGAACGTCAGCGATTTCGCGCCGACCTCGAACGCCGCGCTGCCGACCAGCCACATCGGGTAGCCGTCGAGGTCGAGCGACAGCAGGTCGAAGATCACCTGGCGGACCAGCCGGCCGCTGCCGTCGTACTGCTCGGTCACCTGGAGGAGCAGGCCCTCGCCGAGTTCGCTGTTCGTGTACTGCGCGGCGGCGTAGCCGTCGATCTCGCGCGGCGAGAACGCATCGGGATAGGTGCCCTGCGTCGGGTTGTACGCCGGAATGTTCAGTTCCAGGGTCGTGCCGCCGGTGTACGCCGGATCGACCTGCAGCGTGAACGCATCGCTGAAGGTGAAGTAGCCGTAGTTCTGGTACGGATAGTTCTCCAGCACGAACGTGGTGCTGTCGATCACCAGGCTGCCGAAGGTGATCTCCGACACCACCGTGTTCGGCTCCTGCGCGGCGCGGACGAGGCTGGCGGCGCCGGTCAGCGGCGAGCCGTTCTGCGAAACGCGCAGCAGCGGGAAGGTCGGGATGTAGGTGACGTCGCCCTCGTATGCCGCCGCGCGGTCGATGCGCATGAGCGTCATCGCATTGGAGTAGCCGTCCGGGTTGTAGGGCGTGGCGTCGCCGCTGCTGCTGCAGGCGAGGCGCCAGACCGTGATCGTGACGGTCTCTTCGGCCGGATAGCCGCCGGTTCCGCTGACGGCGTAGAGCTTCACGCTGCCCGACCATTTCGGCGTCGTGCCGGTCCACGCATCGGGCAGCGGATCGGCAGCGCAGCTCGGCGGGTAGGCGCGGAACGGATTGGCCATCGGCGTGCCGGGCAGGGTCTGGCTGCCGGTCACCTTTGGCGCTGCCGGGCCCGGTTTCGCGATGCGCGTGCGTGCGCGGGCGTCGGCGGCAAACGACTGCACCGCAACGGCGTGGGACAGAGCCGCCTCCGCCGGCAACGGCGTGCGATCGGCCGCATGGACAGGCGCCGCGAGCGCGCCTGCGACGGTGGCAAGCAGGAAAAGGGTGGTCTTCATTCAAGGGTCCCCGTGGGTTGAAGCACCGCCGAGCATCGCGGCGCAGTGGTGAATTCGTGGTGAACCGGAATGGTGCCTCTTTCCGGCCGCAACTTGCATAATCCCGGGTTTCCTACCATGCCGGCCGCGATGACTCCGCTCCACGACCTGATCGACATCGGTGCCAATCTCGCGCACGAATCGTTCCGGGCCGATTTCGATGCCGTGCTCGAGCGCGCGCGCGAGCACGGCGTGGCACGGATCATCGTGACTGGCGCCAGTGCCGGCGGCAGCCGTTCCGCGCGCGAGCTGGCACGCGCGCAGCCGGGCTTCCTGCATGCCACCGCCGGGGTCCATCCGCATCATGCGATCGAATACGACGAGGGTACGGACGTTCTGCTGCGCGAAATCGTCGCAGACCCGCTGGTCGTGGCGGTTGGCGAAACCGGGCTGGACTACCATCGCAACTACTCGCCGCGCGAGGCGCAGATCGACGCGTTCCGCCGCCAGCTCGCGATCGCGGCCGACTGCGGCAAGCCGCTGTTCCTGCACCAGCGCGACGCGCACGCGGATTTCCTCGCATGCATGGATGCGTTCTCCGGGCGCATCGGCAAGGCCGTCGTGCATTGCTTCACCGGCGAGCGCGAGGAACTGGTCGCCTATCTCGATCGCGGCTGGTACATCGGCATCACCGGCTGGATCTGCGACGAGCGGCGCGGACTGCACCTGCGCGAGCTGGTGCCGCTGATCCCGGCCGATCGCCTGATGATCGAGACGGACGCGCCCTACCTCCTGCCGCGCGACCTCGATCCGAAGCCGTCGCACCGGCGCAACGAGCCGATGTACCTCGCGCACGTATGTGCCGCCGTCGCGCATGCGCGCGGCGAGCACCCTGCCGCGACCGCCGCCGCGACCAGCGCGAACGCGCGCGCCTTCTTCGGGCTGGCGTGACGTTCCGCCTGCCGCGTCAGGAGCGCAGGCCGATGCCTCGCTCGATCAGGTACAGCGCGATGGCGCCGAGCACGAGCGCGAAGCCGATCATCACCGCGAACGCGATGCCGAGCGGAACGTCGGTGATCCCGAGCAGGCCCCAGCGGAACGCGTTGACCATGTACAGGATCGGATTGGCGTAGCTGATCTCGCGCCACGGCGAGCCGAGCGCGTTCACGGAGTAGAAGACGCCGCCGAGGTACGTCAGCGGCGTCAGCACGAAGGTCGGCACGATCGCGACGTCGTCGAACTTCTTCGCGTACACCGCGTTCACGAAGCCCGCCAGCGAGAACACGATCGCGGTCAGCAGGACGGTCGCCAGCGTGATCCACGGATGGTGCAGGTGGATGCGCGTGAAGAACAGGGAAATCGCGAGCACGATGCCGGCGACGATCAGCCCGCGCAGGACCGCGCCGGCCACGTAGCCGGCGAGGATCACCCAGCTCGGCATCGGCGAGGTCAGCATCTCCTCGACGAAGCGCTGGAACTTCGCGCCGAAGAACGAGGACGAGATGTTGCCGTAGCTGTTGGTGATCACCGCCATCATGATCAGTCCCGGCACGATGTAATCGATGTACGCGATGCCGGGCGCCACTTCGCCGATGCGGCTGCCGACCATGCGCCCGAAGATCACGAAATACAGCGTCATCGTGATCGCCGACGGCAGCAGGGTCTGCGCCCAGATGCGCAGGATGCGCACCACCTCGCGGCGCGTGATCGTGCCGAGTGCGACCACGTTCGCCTGCGCGCTCATGCGGCCTCCTTGCCGTTCTCGACCAACCGCACGAACAGTTCCTCCAGCCGGTTGGCCTTGTTGCGCATCGAACGCACGGTGATGCCGGCGTCGGTCAGCGCGGCGAACAGCGAATTGAGATCGCGGCTGCGCGACATCTCCGCTTCCAGCGTGCCGTCGGGCATGGCGATCAGGCGCACGCCGTCGATCCGCGGCAGCGCGTGTGGCATTGCGTCGACGTCGAGCACGAAGGTTTCCACGTCCAGCCGCGTCAGCAGCGTGCGCATCGAGGTGTTCTCGATGATCCGGCCGTGGTCGATGATCGCGATGTTGCGGCAGAGCTGCTCGGCTTCCTCGAGGTAGTGCGTGGTGAGGATCACCGTGGTGCCCGCCGCGTTGATCGCGCCGATGAACTTCCACATCGAGCGGCGGATCTCGATGTCCACGCCGGCGGTCGGCTCGTCGAGGATCAGCAGGCGCGGCTCGCTCATCATCGCGCGCGCGATCATCAGGCGGCGCTTCATGCCGCCCGACAGCGAGAACGTCTGGTGTTGCGCCTTGTCCCACAGCTGCAACTGCTTCAGGTTGCGCTCCGCGCGTTCGCGCGCGACGGCGCGCGGAATGCCGTGGAAGCCGGCCTGGTTCACGCAGATGTCGAACGGCTTCTCCCACTGGTTGAGATTGAGCTCCTGCGGCACGAGGCCGATCAGGCGCATCGCCTCGCTGCGCCGCTCGCGCACCGAAACGCCGAACACGCGCGCATCGCCGCCGGTCGCGTTGACCAGCGACGACAGGATGCCGATCAGCGTGGACTTGCCCGCGCCGTTCGGTCCGAGCAGGGCGAAGAAATCGCCCGGCTGCACCGTGAGCGAGACGCCCTTGAGCGCCTCGACGCCGTTGGCATAGGTCTTCTTGAGCCCGATGACTTCGAGCGCGGGAGTGGTTTCCATCGAGTCCGATCGTGGCCGGAGCGGCGAGGCCGGCCTGCTAGTATAGCGGGCTGTCCCGCAGCGTCCCGGTGCGATGGAACATTTCAAGCTCCGCCTGGCATCCAGCCGCATGATCGCGCCGTCGGTGCGCCATCTCGCGTTCGAGCGCGAAGACGGCAAACCGTTCGCATTCGTGCCGGGCCAGTTCATCCAGATCCACTTCCGTTACGCGGACGGCACGCCGACCAAGCGCAGCTACTCGGTCGGCACGATCGGCGTGGACGGCGCGACGCCCGTGCCCGTGCTGAAGATCGCCGTGTCCTATGTCGAGGGCGGCGCGGCGACGGAATTGCTGTCGAGGCTGGAGGAGGGAGGAATGGTCGACGCGAGCGGTCCGTACGGGCGCTTCTGCCTGCAGGATGGCGATGCAAACCGGCGTTACCTGCTGGTCGCCACCGGCACCGGCGTCACGCCGTATCGCGCGATGCTGCCGCTGATCCGTCGCCTGTCCGAGGCGCGCGGATGTCGCTTCGACCTTGTCTACGGCGCGCGCACCGAGGCCGAACTGCTGTACGGCGACGAATTCGAGGCGTTCGCGCGCGAGGTGCCGGGGTTCGCGTTCCACCCGTGCTTCAGCCGCGTTCCGCGCGCGGTGCCCGGCCCGAACGACCGTGTCGGGCGCGTGCAGGTGGCACTGAAGGCGCTGGCACCCGATCCGGCCGGCGACATCGCCTACCTCTGCGGCAACCCCGAGATGGTCGATCAGTGCTTCGCGATGCTGAAGGAAGCCGGTCTGCCGATTGCGCACATCCGCCGCGAGAAATACGTGTCGTCGCGATAGGGGGGGCGGCTCCGATCTGCGGATTCCCGCGCGGGTGATGACGCGGAACGGGGTGGCGCGTGCCGTGGAAACGCCGCGTCGGGAGTGGATATCGGGTGCGGGCAACATCTGCCATCGTGCTTCGGCCCATCGCCGGCACGGTGCGCGGTGGATCAGAGGTTCCCAAGCGCCCGGTGACTTCATGGTTGTGACTTGTTCATCGCGTGCTTGCGACATGTAAAGGACGCTTGACATGCGGAATCGGGCGCCCGAGAATGGCTGTCAAGTTTCCTTGACACGCTATCCGCCATGAAATCCCGTTGCGCACCGCCGCCCGCCGCGATCGCGCTGTTCATCTGCGCCGTATCCTTCGTCGTCGTCGGCGCGAGCCAACCGCCTTTCCTCGGCATCGGGTTCGCGCTGCTCGGGGTCGGCATCGCCATGTGGCACAAGGCACGCGCATGACCCGTTGCCGACGCATCGGTCTGGTCGCGCTGCTCGTCGGCATCGGCCTGCTCGTGGTGGCCGCGCTGGTGGCGCATGGCGTGATCCCGGACGGGCCTGGTCGCGTCTTCAGGCTCGCGGTGCTGGGCGGCATCGCCGTGCTGATGTGGATCTACACATGGTTCTGGCCCGGCGAGATGCACGATGGAACGACGCAGGCGCACGCGCGGCGCTACTACCGCGAGTTTGCCCCGCCGATGGCCGCGTACGTCGTCGTGATGATGTCCTGGACGCGCCTGCTCGCAAGCGTCGATGCGACGTGGCTGCGCGTGCTGATCGCCTTGCTGCCGACGGTGCTGGTCGCGTTGGTGATCCGGGCGGCGGCGCGCTACGTGCGCGACGCGGACGAAATGCAGCGTCGGCTGGAACTCGAATCCATCGCGATCGCCGCCGGACTGGTGGGCGGGGTGTACATGTCGCTCGGTTTCCTGCAGAGCGCGAAGCTGATCGCGTTGGGGGCCGAGGCGGCGATGCTGTGGGTGTTTCCGTTGCTGTGCATGCTGTACGGCTTGGTCAAGCTGGTCATCGTGCGTCGCTACGCATGAACAATCGCGTGCGGGAATTGCGCGATGCGCAGGGCTGGTCGCAGCGCGAACTGGCGGAACGGCTGGACGTGTCGCGCCAGACCGTCAACGCGATCGAAACCGGCAAGTACGATCCGAGCCTGCCACTCGCATTCCGGATCTCCAAACTGTTCGGGCTGCCGATCGAGCGCATTTTCCAAGCGGAGGATTGAATGGATCGTCGCAGGATCATGAGTGCCGCCATCGTCGTTGCCGTGCTCGCCTTCGTCGGCGCACGTGCATGGCTGCGCGAATCGCGCACCGAAGGTGCGGCGGAGGGCGCATCGGCCGCCTACGTGCGGATACCCGGCACGGACGGTCTTCGTTTCGGCGAACTCGCGTTTTCGCCATGCGAACTCGCGCAGCCGAACACCGCCGCGACGGTGTCGGCGCTGTGCGCGAGCCACGCCGTGCCCGAGGATTGGAATCGCCCGTCCGGGCGCAGCATCGACCTGCGACTCGCGCTGATTCGCGGCCGCGCGACTTCACCTGCACGCGATCTGGTCGTGCTGCTTGCAGGCGGCCCCGGTCAGGCGGCGACCGAAGTCTGGCCGCAGGCAGCGGGCGGCTTTTCCGGATTGCTTGCCAGGCGCGACGTGCTGCTGCTCGACCAGCGTGGTACCGGAGGGTCCAATGCGCTCACGTGCAAGCAGATGGACGACGCGATGGAAGCCGGGTTCGACATCGCGCGCGTGCAGGATCAGGCGCGCCGCTGCCTTGCCGAACTCGCGCCGCGCGCCGACGTGCGCCAGTACACCACCGGCGCAGCGGTGCGCGATCTTGAAGCCGTGCGCGTCGCGCTCGGTTCGCCACCGCTCGATCTCGTCGGCGTTTCCTACGGCACGCGCGTCGCGCAACAGTTCGTCAAGCGCTACCCGGGGGCGGTGCGCAGCATCGTGCTCGACAGTGCGGTGCCGAACGATCACGTGTTCGGCTCCGCGATCGCGAGCAACCTGGACGCCTCGCTGCGCGCGCAGTTCGCCGAATGCGAGCGCACGCCCGCGTGCAAGGAGCGCTTCGGCGATCCGTGGCAGTCGTTGATCGCGCTGCGCGACCGGTTGCGCGCCGTTCCGCAAGACGTCGCCTATCGCGATCCGGTCGACGCCACACGCAAGACCGCGCGGCTCGACCCCTACGTGCTCGCGATGCTCGCGCGCATGTACGCGTACACGCCGGAGACAGCCGCGCTGCTGCCGCTCGCGATCCGTCAGGCCGCCGAGGGAGATGCCGCGCCGCTGGTCGCGCAGTCGCGCATGCTGATGCGCCAGTTCGAATCCCTCGGTACCAATGCGATGCAATGGTCGGTGATCTGCGCCGAGGACGCCGATCGCCTCGAACCGCGGCCACAGGATGCCGATTCCGTGCTCGGCCGGGAGATCGTCGACGTGTTTCGTGCCGTCTGCGACGTGTGGCCGCGCGGCACGCGCGAAGCCGATTTCGCCGAGCCCGCTGCCGGCGACGTGCCGGTGCTGCTGCTGTCCGGTGCGTTCGATCCGATCACGCCGCCGGCCTATGCCGAGGCGATCGCCGCGCATCTGCCCAACGCGCGCGTGCTGGTCGCCGAGGGACAGGGCCACAACGTGATTGGGCGCGGTTGTTTTCCCCGGCTCGTCGCCCGCTTCGTCGACACGCTCGACGCCGCCGCGCTCGATGCCGGCTGCGTGGACGATTTCGCGCCGACGCCGGCATTCCTCGACTTCAACGGAGCCGCGCCATGATCGAAGCATGCGGGTTGAACAAGGCATTCGGCGACGTGCGCGCTGTGGACGGCGTCTCTTTCGTCGCGCGCGACGGCGAGATCACCGGGCTGCTCGGACCGAACGGCGCCGGCAAGACCACCACGCTGCGCATGCTCTACACGCTGATGCGCCCCGACGACGGTCAGGTGCGCGTCGACGGCATCGACGCCGCGGTCGATCCGATGGCCGTGCGCCGCCGTCTCGGCGTGCTGCCGGATGCGCGCGGCTTGTACAAGCGGCTCAGCGCGCGCGAGAACGTCGCGTACTTCGCGCGGCTGCAGGGTCTCGACCCCGCCACGCGCGATGCACGCATCGCGGCGCTGTCCGCGGCACTGGAGATGGACGACATCCTCGACCGCCGCACCGAGGGCTTCTCGCAGGGCCAGCGGGTGAAGACCGCGATCGCGCGGGCGCTGGTGCACGATCCGCGCAACGTGATCCTCGACGAGCCGACCAACGGACTCGACGTGATGGCGACCCGCGCGATGCGCCTGTTCATGCGCCGGCTGCGCGACGAGGGGCGCTGCGTGCTGTTCTCCAGCCACATCATGCAGGAGGTCGGCGCGCTGTGCGACCGCATCGTGGTGATCGCGCGCGGCCGCGTCGTCGCCGACGCCTCGCCCGACGCGCTGCGCGAGCAGACCGGCTGCGACAGTCTCGAGGACGCCTTCGTGCGCGTGATCGGTTCGGAAGAAGGGCTTGCCGCATGAAGACCGCATGGATCGTGTTCTGGAAGGAGGTTCGCGAGAACCTGCGCGACCGTCGCACGGTGCTCAACACGCTGTTGACCGGCCCGCTGCTGGCGCCGCTGATGTTCGTGCTGATCGTGCACGCGGCGGTCACGCGCGAACTGGACAAGGCCGAAAAGCCGCTGGAAGTGCCGGTGATCGGCGCCGAACATGCACCGAACCTGATCGCCGCGCTGGAGCGCGGCGGCGTGAAGATCGAGGAGGCACCGGCCGATCCGGAGCGCGCGGTGCGCGAACAGGACGCCGATCTCGTGCTGCGCATCCCGGAGGGGTTCGGCAAGGCGTGGTCGGCCGGCGAGCCGGCGCAGGTGGAGATCGTGTACGACCGTTCGCAGCGCGACGCGCAGGGATCGGTGTCTCGCCTGAGTGCAGTGCTCGACCGCTACGCGCAGCAGAACGCGGCGCTGCGCCTGGTCGCGCGGGGCATCTCGCCGAGCGTGGTGCAGCCGGTGGTGGTCGCCGAGCGCGACCAGTCCACGCCGCAATCGCGCAGCGGGATGCTGTTCGGCATGCTGCCGTACTTCTTCATCCTCGGCGTGTTCATCGGCGGCATGGCGCTGGCGATCGACACCACCGCAGGCGAGCGCGAGCGACAGTCGCTGGAGCCTCTGTTCGCCAATCCGGTGCGGCGCGGTGCGCTGCTTGCCGGCAAGCTCGGCGCGACCGGCGCGTTCGCATTCGCGTCGTTGTTCCTGTCCATCGTCGCATTCTCCGTTGCCGGCCGGTTCCTGCCGACCGAACGCCTCGACATGAGTCTGGAGATCGGCGCGCGCTTCGGCGCGATCACGCTGTTCACGATGCTGCCGCTGGTGCTGCTGCTGGCCGCGCTGCAGACGCTGGCCGCCGCGTTCGCCAGGAGCTATCGCGAGGCACAGACCTACCTGTCGCTGCTGATGTTCGTGCCGGTGGTGCCGACGCTGCTGCTCACGCTGTTCCCGATGAAGACGCAGGCGTGGATGTACGCAGTGCCGCTGATGGGCCAGCAGGTAATCATCACGCGTCTGCTGCGCGGCGAGATCGTGCCGTGGGAAGGCATCTGGCTCTGCTTCGGATGCACCACCGTCGCCGCGTTGCTGGCATGTCTGGTCACTGCCGCGGTCTATCGCAGCGAGCGGCTCGCGATTTCGGCCTGACGCGCCGTCAGGGAGGCGTGGGCTCTTCGACCAGGCGCATCTGCTGCCACTGGCGACTTCCGTCGCTCGCGTTCTTGCAGGTGGGCCACGAGGCCTCGTACTCCTCGGCCTGATTGCCCCATGCCGACCACCCGGGTCGAGTCCCGCGCGCGAACAGCTCGAGGCAGGGTCCGGGGCTGCATGCCTCGATCAGCGTGCAGAACTCGATGGTGGAGTACCGTCTCGCGGAATTGCTCAACCGCCGTTTCCACCTTCCCTCCATGTTGCCGCGACTCCTCCATGCCATGATCCTCTGCAAGCCCTCTCAGAGCCGACGCCGCGAGCGGAAGCCGGTGATGTTCGACGCTGACCACGTTCCGGGATGCGTTTGTTCATGTCGGCGGTGTACGCGATGTGGTCAGAACAGGCTGCCTTGCGGGGAGGGTTCCGACGGCGGCACGAAGCGGCTGGTGTCGAGCGCGAGTCCGCGCCCGCGGTCGATGCCGTGGCGGCGGCAGGCGAGGGCGAAGCGTTGCGCGATGATGTGAGCGAATGCGCCCTCTCCGCGCATGCGCGAGCCGAAGCGCGGGTCGTTGTCGCGGCCGCCGCGCATCTGGCGGATCGCGCTCATGACGTGCGCGGCGCGCTCGGGCAGGTGCAGTTCCAGCCATTCGCGGAACAGGTCGCCGAGCTCGTGCGGCAGGCGGATCACCGTGTAGCCGGCATCGCGCGCGCCAGCCGCGGCGGCGCGTTCGAGGATCGCCTCGATCCAGCGGTCGGTGACCATCGGGATGATCGGCGCGACCATCACGCCGCAGGGCACGCCCGCTGCGTTGAGCGCGGCAATCGCTTGCAGGCGCCGGTGTGGTGCGCTCGCGCGCGGTTCCAGCGCGGCGGACAGGCGGTTGTCCAGTGAAGTCACCGAGACGAACACGTGGACGAGCTTCGCGCGCGCCATCGGCGCGAGCAGGTCGAGGTCGCGCTCGACCTGCGCGTTCTTGGTGATGATCGTGCACGGATGAGCGCATTCGGCCAGCACCTCCAGCACGCCGCGCGTGATGCGCATGCTTCGTTCGGCAGGCTGGTACGGATCGGTATTGGCGCCGAGATTGATCGGCGAGCAGACGTATCCGCGCCGCGCGAGCTCGCGTCGCAGCAGTTCGGCGGCGTTGGCCTTGGCGAACAGCCGTGTCTCGAAGTCGATGCCGGGCGACAGGTTCAGGTACGCGTGCGACGGTCGCGCGTAGCAGTAGATGCAGCCGTGCTCGCAGCCGAGATACGGATTGATCGACTGCGTGAACGGCACGTCCGGCGACTCGTTGCGGCTGAGGATCGAGCATGCGCGCACCGCAGTGACCCGAGTCGCGGGGCGCGGCGGCGCGTCCGCTTCGCGGTGCCAGCCATCGTCCTCGTGCGTCGTCTCGCGCGCTTCGAAGCGACCGGCCGGGTTCGAGGCCGCACCGCGGCCCTTGATGCGGGCCGGGCGGTCGATGCGGGCGGGGTCGGTCGAGCCGGTCATGCCGCGATTGTCGCGAACCGCGTCGCAGATCGTGCGAACCCGCGGTGGCGGACCGGTACCGCGCGGAACGCGATCCGGCGATCATGCGAGCTTCGCGTCTTCCGAATGCCGCCGCGATGCCGTCCGAGCCGCTTTCCGTGCATACCGCTGCGCCGCTGATCGAGCTGGACCATGCCAGCGTCCTGCGTGACGGCCGGCTCGCGCTCGATGCGCTCACGTTGGTGCTGCCGCAGGCGCGGCATGTGGCGATCCTGGGGCCGAACGGCTGCGGCAAGTCGACCCTGATCCAGCTCCTGACCCGCGAGCTCCATCCGCTGGCGCGCGAGGACGGCAGGCCGGCCGTGCGCATCCTTGGACAATCGCAGTGGGACGTGCGCGCGATCCGCTCGCGCCTCGGCGTCGTCAGCGCGGCGCAGCACGAGGTGCTTCGCTCGCTGCCGTCACTGCGCGTCGAGCAGGCGGTGATCGGGGCATTCGATGCGCGGATCGCGGTGGACGAGGACGCGCCTGCGGACGCGGCGCGGCAGGAGGCGGTCGATGCCGCGCTGGTTCGTGCCGACGCCGCGCATCTCGCGGGGCGCCGATATGCGGCGCTTTCCACCGGCGAGGCGCGCCGCGTGCTGCTTGCCCGCGCGCTGGTACATGCACCGCAAGCGCTGGTGCTGGACGAACCGACCACCGGCCTCGATGTCGCGGCACGCCACCGGTTGCTCGCGACCCTGCGCCGCCTCGCGCGCGATGGCGTCACCTTGCTGCTGGTGACCCATCACGCCGAGGAGCTGATTCCGGAAGTCGGGCATGTCGTGCTGATGCGCGAGGGCCGGATCGTGGCCGAGGGGCCGCGCGAGGAGATGCTCGTGCCGCACTGGCTCGAGCGTGCGTTCGGCACGCCGCTGTGGCTGCGCGACGGCGATCCGCCCGTGTTCGTCGTCGGCGAACCGACCTGAGGCCGCGGCGGTGCGGGCCGCGGGCGCGGCGTCGTGTCGCGCCGCGCCCGCGAACGGCTTGTGGAAATCATGCTGCAATCGCAGCATGCCAAGCTTGTCGGCTTGATTCCGAAACCGAACCGTTTCGATGCGTTTCCCGATCCTGCTCTGTGCCTGTCTTTTCGCCTGCGGTCCGGTCTCGGCCGACTTCGTGCCGAGCGTGTTGTTCGGCCGCAGTCTGCTCAAGCGCGGCGACTCCGCCGAGCAGGCGCGCGAGGTCGCCGGCGCGCCCCGGCGCGTGGAGCGGATCGACGAGGACGGCGGCAAGCCGATGGAAATCTGGACCTACGAACGCGGCGGCCGCGAGGTGACGCTGTGGATCGTCGACGGCCGCGTCGTGCAGATCGACGAGCGGACCGGAACGCACGACGCGTCATGATCGCGACACGCGCTCAGACGAGGCCGGTCGCGTAGTAGACCGCGATGATCGCGAACACCGCGAGCGTCTTGATCACCGTGATGGCGAAGATGTCCTTGTAGCTTTGCCGGTGGGTGAGGCCGGTCACCGCGAGCAGCGTGATGACTGCGCCGTTGTGCGGCAGCGTGTCCATGCCGCCGGAGGCCATCGCGGCGACGCGGTGGAGGACTTCCATCGGGATGCCGGCCGCGTTCGCGTTCGCGATGAAGCTGTCGGCCATCGCGCCGAGCGCGATGCCCATGCCGCCCGATGCCGAGCCGGTGATGCCGGCGAGCGCGGTCACCGTCACCGCTTCGTTGACCAGCGGATTCGGGATCGCGTGCAGTGCATCGGCGACCAGCCGGAAGCCCGGCAGCGCCGCGATCACCGCGCCGAAGCCGTATTCGGAGGCGGTGTTCATCGAGGCGAGCAGTGCGCCGCCGACTGCGGTCTTGCTGCCTTCCGCGAAGCGCGCGACAACGCTGCGCCACGCAAACAGCAGCACGCAGGCGATGCCGAGCAGCAGCGCGCCCTCGACGGCCCAGATCGCGGCCACCTTGGGCACTTCCTGCACGATCGGCTTCGCGTCGCCGACCACGCTCGGCGAGAACGAGTGGGAGGTACCGTAGAACGCCGGGATCGCGCGCGTGAGGGCGAGGTTCGCGACACCGACGACGACCAGCGGCAGCAGCGCAAGGAGTGGATGCGCGAGTTTCGCATCCTCGAACGGCGCCGGTTCGTTGACGAGGTCCGTGCCGTAGCCTTCGCCGTTCGCCGCGGCCTTGCGGCGGCGCGATTCGAGGTAGGCGAGGCCGCAGGCCAGCACGAACAGCGCGCCCAGCGTGCCGAGCCACGGTGCGGCCCAGGCATTGGTGCCGAAGAAGCCGGTCGGAATGATGTTCTGGATCTGCGGCGTGCCGGGCAGTGCGTCCATCGTGAACGTGAACGCGCCGAGCGCGATCGTGCCCGGGATCAGGCGCTTGGGAATGTCGGCCTGGCGGAACAGTTCGGCCGCGAACGGATACACCGCGAACACCACCACGAACAGCGACACGCCGCCGTAGGTCAGCAGCGCGCAGACCAGCACGATCGACAGCATCGCGCGCTCGCGACCGACCACGCGGATGGTCGCCGCGACGATCGATTTGGAGAATCCCGAAAGCTCGATCAGCTTGCCGAACACCGCGCCGAGCAGGAACACCGGGAAGTAGAGCTTGAGGAACCCGACCATGCGTTCCATGAACAGGCCGGTGAACATCGGCGCGACCAGCGAGGGATCGGTCAGCAGCACCGCGCCCAGTGCGGCGACCGGAGCGAACAGGATCACGCTGTTGCCGCGATAGGCGACCACCATCAGGAAGGCCAGTGCCGCGAGCACGATCAGCAGGGCCATTGCGTGGGCATCCTCCAGTGCGGTCGAACGGACAACGCCGCGCCCGGCCGGCCGGCCGACGACGGTCCGACGAGTATGCGTACGCGACCGTCCTGGCCCACTGTACGAACGTACAGGTGCCGCGCCGTCGCCTCGCCGCTAGCCTGCCCGCATGCCGAGAGAACTTCGGCGCTTCGTCGTGACCGCATTGCGAGCGGCGCGACTCGATCGCACCCGATACCACCGGAGGATTCCATGCAACGCCGTCTGCTCTGCCTTGCGATCGCCTGCGCGTTCGGCGCGCCCGCGATGACCGTGTCCGCGGCCGGGGAATCCGCGGTATCCGCCGAAGCGGCCGTACCCGACGGCGCCGCGCCGGAGGTACCCGATTCCGACGGCTCCGCCTCGCCCAGCGAGCTGCAGTCGGTGACCGTCACCGCGCGGCGCCGTTCCGAGAACATCGAGAAGGTGCCCGTCGCCGTCAGCGCGTTCAGCGAGGAGGACCTGAAGGACCTGCAGGCCACCAACATCGACGGCCTGCAGGGCGCGGTTCCGGGGCTCAACATCGTGCAGGGCCGTGGCTCGTCGTCGTCTGCCAACGTGTTCATCCGCGGCATCGGCCAGCCGGACGCGCTGCAGACGTTCGATCCCGGCGTCGGCATGTACGTCGACGACGTCTACTACTCGCGCATCCAGGGCGCGCTGATCAGCCTGTTCGACGTCGACCACATCGAGGTGCTGCGCGGACCGCAGGGAACGCTGTACGGCAAGAACTCGACCGGCGGCGCGATCAAGATCGTGACCCGGGAGCCGTCCGACGTTCCGACCGGCTCGTTCGAGGCCACGCTCGGCAACTACGGCCGCGCCGAGGGCCGCTTCTACCTCGCCGGCGGCCTCAACGAGATGTGGTCCGCTTCGATCGCCGGCGCCGTCGTCGGCAACGATGGCTACGTCGAGGACCCGAACGACGGCCGCAACTACAACGACGACGACACCAAGGCATTGCGCGCCAAGCTCGCGTTCCGGCCGGGCGAGTCGTTCGATGCGTCGCTCACGCTCGACTACACGCGCCAGAAGACCGCGCTGACGCTCGGTTCGGCGACGGCGCCACTGGTTGCCACGGACCTCGCTACCGGCGCCGCGCCGGTGCTCTACGTGCCGCCGTCCGGGGAGTACGACTTCCGCTCGACGACCTCGTTCGATTCCGGAAAGGGGCAGAGCCTGACGCACAAGGGCGTCGCGCTGCACATGAACTGGAACCTGTCCGACGCGTGGACGTTCAAGAGCATCAGCGCCGTGCGCTGGCTCGACAGCGATTCCTACATCGACATCGACGCGACCGAGTTCGAGCTCGGCGACGTGTTCGTCGGCTTCGACCAGAAGCAGGCGAGCCAGGAGTTCCAGTTCCAGTTCGACAACGGCGACAACCTGCAGGCGACCTACGGTCTGTACTGGCTGCGCGAGCACGTGCCCTCGCATCAGGAGGCCTATGCCGACGATCTGCTGCAGCTCGCCGGCCTGCCGATCGACTTCCTGCGCACGATCGACGACGACCTCACGACGAAAAGCTATGCCGCGTTCGCGCACGTGAACTGGGAGTTCGCGCCGACCTGGACGCTCGCGGCCGGCCTGCGCTGGACGCACGAGACAAAGGACTACGAGCGCACCACCAGCGCGTTCTTCGGCGAGCCGCTGTCCGCCCTGAGCGCCGATCCGCAGGCGGTGATCGTGCCGACCAGCACGAGCTGGAAGGCGTGGACGCCGTCGTTCAGCCTGCAGAAGCAGTTCAACGACCAGGTCATGGGCTACGTTTCGGCCAATCGCGGCTTCAAGTCCGGCGGCTACAACGGCCGCGCGAACTCGCAGATCGAAGCCAACAGCCCGGTATTCGACCCCGAGTTCGTCTGGACCTACGAGATCGGCCTCAAGACGCGCAGTGCGGATGGCCGCCTGCAAGGCAACGTCGCGGCCTTCCACAGCAACTACAAGGACTTCCAGGCGCGCGTTTCCGACATCGTCGATCCCGAGGCGGAAACCCCGTCGTTCTCGTTCCCGGTGCTCAATGCCGCCAAGCTCACGATGGACGGCATCGAGTTCGAGGGCGCCGCGCTGATCGGAGAAGGCACGCGCCTCTCCGCGCAGATCGCCTACCTCGATGCGCGATACGACGAGTTCGTCGACCCGCGCGTCGATCTCTACCCGGTGCTCGCGAACCTGCACGACCACGTGCCGTTCTCGCCGAAATGGACCGCGCGCGTCGCTCTGGCGCAGACCTTCAACCTGTCCGGCGGCAGCGCGATCACCGTGGGCGGCGACGCGTCGTACCGCTCGGACACATGGCTCAGCGTCGACAACCGCGAGGGCCTGATGCAGCCCTCGTACACGCTGGTCGGCCTGTTCGGCGTCTACGACTCCGCCGACGGCAAGTGGCAGTTGCGCGCCGGCGTGCGCAACCTGACCGACAAGGTCTACAAGACCGATGGCCAGGAGTTCTCCAGCGTCGGCAACATCCAGACTGCGTACTACGGCTGGCCACGCAACTGGTACGTCTCCGCACGCTACTCGTTCTGACCGCCCGACCGCGCGCGACCCGGCCGCGCCCCTCCCCCCGCTTCGCGGGGGCGGGCGCGAAGCGGAAGGCGACATGCGCCACCGTGCCGGCCGGCTCGACATCGATGTCGCGCTTCCTCGAGCCCGACTCCTTCCCGAAGCGAGCGACGTACATGACACCACGCATCCGATCCTTCCTTGCTCTCGCCTTCGGCTTCTCGTGCGGCCTCGCGCTGGCCGGCGGCGGGGAACTTCCGGCGCTGAAACTCGATCCCGCGCGCACGACGGTGTCCGGCATCTCGTCCGGCGCGTACATGGCGCATCAGGTGCACATCGCGTTCTCCGACCACGTCGCCGGCGCGGCGCTCATTGCCGGTGGCCCGTACCATTGCGCGCAGGGCGTGCTGCAGACCGCACTGTCCTCCTGCATGACGCCGCATGCGAGCAAGGGGCCGGATGTGGCGGCGCTGGCCGCGCATGCGGGCGAGGCAGCGAAGGCAGGCGCGATCGCGCCGCTGTCGGGCCTTGCCGGCGACCGCGTGCTGATCCTGCACGGCAAGGCCGACGAGACCGTCGCCGAATCGCTGAGCACGGACACCGCCTCGCTGTACGGCATGCTCGGCGCCTTCGCGCAGCCGGCGCTCCTCGTGCGCAGCGATCTCGCGCGTGGCTTCACGCACACGTTCCCGACTATCGACGCCGGCACCTCGTGCGAGCAGGCGACCGCGCCCTATGTCGGCCGATGCGGCTTCGACGCCGCGGGCGAGATCCTTGCCGCGCTGTACGGCACGTCGCCCGCGCATGAGCCAGCGAGGGACGCGACCGGCGCGCTGCGCACGTTCGACCAGAATGCGTATCGCCCGGACGGCGCGGACGCGTTCCTCGCCGATGCCGGTTACCTGTACGTGCCGGAGTCGTGCGCGAAAGGCGCGACCTGCGGGCTGCACGTCGCGTTCCATGGTTGCCAGCAGAACGCGGACACCATCGGCGAGGTGTTCGTGAAGGAAGCCGGCTACAACCGCTGGGCCGACGCCTACGACGTCGTCGTGCTGTATCCGCAGACGCGCGCGACGATGGCGCCGCTCAATCCCAAGGCCTGCTGGGACTGGTGGGGCTACGGCGGAGCCGACTACGACACGCGCGACGGCGTGCAGATGCGCGCGGTGGCGGGCATGGCGAAGGCACTCGGCGCGCCGCTGCGTTGAATTCCGCGCGTCAGGCCTTCTTCACGAACTCGGACTTGAGCTGCATCGACCCGATGCCGTCGATGCGGCAGTCGATGTCGTGGTCCCCGTCGACGAGGCGGATGTTCTTCACCCGCGTGCCGACCTTCACCACCAGCGACGAGCCGCGCACCTTGAGGTCCTTGATCACGGTCACCGTGTCGCCGTCGGCAAGCACGTTGCCGTTGGCATCCTTGACCACCTTCTCCACCTCCTCGCCGTCGGCCGCCTCGCCGGGGCGCCACTCGTGCGCGCATTCCGGACAGACCAGCAGATCGCCGTCCTCGTAGGTGTACTCGGATGCGCATTTCGGGCAGGGCGGCAGCTCGCTCATGGGGTTCTTCGCTGGCATGAAAGCCGCGCATCGTGCGGTTCCGGCGCGCCGGGGTCAAGCGGGACCGGCGCGTTGCAGACGAAACATCAGTGCGTCGCCAGCGCGAAGCGCAGCACGCGCTGGATCGCGATCATCAGCACCGAGGCGTGATCTTCGTCGGGAAACACGTGGAACGCGACGCGGCGCTCGCCGGGGAACGAGCGCAGCGTGTCGGCGAAGGATTGCGCGTTTGCGATCATGCGGCGTTCGCTGCGTCGCCGGATGGCTTGCATATCGGCTGCGTGATTGCGCGGGGAAAGATCGCCCTCGCGCTCGCCGACGCCGATGAACACGTCGGCGTCGCCGCCCTTCGTGCGTGCGAGGTGTTCGCGCAGACGCGCTTCGTCCCACCAGATCGACGGGCTGATCGCGGCGAACGTGCGGAACGATGCGGGTCGCGTCGCGAGCGCGTGCAGCGCGAGATAGCCGGCGAGCGAATGGCCGAACAGGATGCGTCGCGCGGGATCGAGCGCGTGTTCGCCATGCAGCACGGGCGCGAGTTCATCGGCGAGGAAGGAAAGAAACGCATCCGCGCCGCCATGCGTTCCGGTTGCCGATGGCTCGTCGAATGCGGGTGGGCCGGGCGTGTAGTCGCATTGTCGGCCCGGTCCGTCGAACAAGGCATCGCCATCGTGCGCGATGCCGATCACCGCAGCCGACGCGATGCCGGTTGCCTGCGGGCGCACGGTCGAGCGCCGGATCGCTTCGACGAAGGTGCCGAACAGGCCGTTCGCATCGAGCACCCAGATCGACGGAAATCCCCCGGGCGGCGCTTCCTGCGGAGGAATCCAGGTGCTGACGCGATACGCACGATCGTTCGACACGGCGTGCAGCGTCCGCACTCCGGTATTCGCCAGCGCGAACGGCGGGAATGCGGGAACGGCTTCGGCGTTCGTCACGACGGCGAGCCTGTGCCTTCGAGCACGTCGTCCACCATCACCTGCAGGCTGCCGGCCGAGCAGCGTTCGATGCGCGCGCGCACGCCGTAGACGTTGGCCAATGCCTGCGGCGTGATCGCGTCGGACGGCGTGCCGCTGGCGGCGACGGCGCCGCGCGAGAGCATCACGATGCCGTCGGACCAGCGCGCGGCGATTTCCAGGTCATGCAGCACCATCAACACGATCATGCCGCGCTCGCGCGCGAGATCGTGGACGATGCGCATCACGCGCAATTGATGGCGCAGATCGAGTGCGCTGATCGGTTCGTCCAGCAGCAGCACGCGCGGCTCGCGCGCGATCGCCTGCGCCAGCGAGACGAGCTGGCGCTGTCCGCCGGAGAGATGATCCAGCCCTTCCAGCGCGAGCGGCAGGATGCCGACCCGTTCGAGCACGCCGATCGCGCGTTGTTCGATCGACGCGCGCGCGTCGTCGGCGGATGCGGTGCGCAGTGCGCCGATCACGCTTTCCAGCACGCGCAACGCGACACCTTGTGGCAAGGTCTGCGGCATGTAGGTGACGCGGCGCGCGTGTTCGGCGAGCGGCAGGCCGATCAACTCGTGACCGTCGAGACGCACCGATCCGCTCGCAGGTTGCAGGCCGGCCAGCGCGCGCAGCAACGTGCTTTTGCCCGCCGCATTCGGCCCGACCAGCGAATACACCTCGCCGGGTGCGATCGCGGGCAGATCGAGCGCGTCGATCACCTTGCGTGTGCCGTAGCCCGCGCGCAGACCGCGCACTTCGAGAAGGCCGACGCTCACGTGCGCTCCGGGCGACGGAAGATCAGGAACAGGAACACCGGCACGCCGACGATCGCAGTCACCACGCCCACCGGCATCAACACGCCCGGTACCAGCGTCTTGCTGGCGACCGATGCGAGCGACATGATGAGCGCGCCGGTGAGCAGGCTCGCCGGCAGCAGAAAGCGGTGATCCTCGCCGAGCAGCAGGCGCGCGACGTGCGGCCCGACCAGGCCGATGAAGCCGATCGTGCCGACGAACGCGACCGAGGTCGCCGCGAGCACGCTCACCCGCAACAGCGCGAAGAATCGCAGCCGGTTCACGTCGACACCGAAGCTGCGCGCGCGATCCTCGCCGAGGCGCAGCGAGGTGAGTCGATTGGCGGCGAGCAGCGAGAACGGCGTGACCAGCGCCAGCGCGATCGCGAGCACGCCGGTGTTCTGCCACGTCGCGCGCGACAGCGAACCCATGCTCCAGAACACGAGTTGCTGCAGCGATTCCTGCGAGGAAAGGAACTGCACGAACGCGACCAGTGCATTGAACGCGAACACCAGCGCGATGCCGAGCAGCACCACGGTTTCCACGCCCGTGTTGCGCCAGCGTGCCATCAATTGCAGCAGCAGCACCGATCCGAATGCGCACGCGAAGGCGTTGAGCGGCACCATCCAGTCGGCCGGCACGAACGGCAGGCTGATGCCGGCCACGATCGCGAGCGCGGCACCGAACGAAGCCGCAGACGAGACGCCGAGCGTGAACGGACTCGCCAGCGGATTGTTGAGGATGGTCTGCATCTCCGCGCCGGCCAGCGACAGCGCGGCACCGACCAGCACCGCCATCACCGCATACGGCAGCCGCACCTGGAACACGATCGCCGACTGCGCCGGCGTCAGGCTCTGCGGATCGAGCAGGCCGCCGAACAGTTGCGCAGGCGTCAGCGCCGAAGGACCGGTGACCAGATCCAGCGCGAACGCGGCCACGCACAGCAAGGCGAGGCCGGCGACGGTCGCCACGCGGCGCGCGACGATGCGCCGGTAGGCCGCGAGTACGGTATCCCTGTCGAGCGGCGGCGCAGGGTGCGTGGTCGTGCTCAATCCTCGCGACTCCGGAAGGGAACGATGGCGACTACGGAATCGGCTCGAGGTCGATCCAGCCGGTGCCATCGTACGGCACGGAGAGGAAACGGCGGTTGATTTCGTCCAGTGTTTTCGCCGGATCGACGTCGGCGAAGCGTTCGGGATGGATCCACTTCGCGAACGCCTCGATCGCGACGATGTCGATCGGCGAGTTCAGCAACTGGTGCGCGATGCCGTGCGTGTTGCCGCTCTTGACCGCGCCGAGTTCGGCGATGCCCTGACGGCTGGCGATCTTCCGCAACGCGGCCTGCACGCGTTGCGCGTCGTAGCCGACGCCGAGCACGAGTCCGCCGCTTCTTTCCAGATGCGGTCCGCCGGTGGCGATGTAGATCTTCGGATCGCGCGAGATCACGTATTCGAGATTGATCTTGCCGAACGGCCCCTTGAGCACGTCGGCGCCGATGTTGTGGCCGCCGACCAGTTCCACGTAATCGCCCATGTTGCCCTTGCCGGGCGAGTTGCAGCAGTCGGTGGTGACGCCCGCGTGCGCCTCGACGAACACGCTCGGGCGATCGGTCTCCGAAAGGCCGGCTACGCCTTGCGTGATGCGTTGCAGGTGCTCCCGACGGAATGCGATGAACGCGTCGGCGCGTTCGCGCGCGCCGGTCAGGTCGCCGAGCAGGCGCAGGCTCGCCTCCTGATTGCGGAACGGGTTGGTGAAGAAGTCGATGAACACGACCGGGATGCCGGCCGCCTGCAACTGCGCGACCTGCGCGTCGCTCGGGCCGCTGCCGAGAGAGACGACGGCGACGTCCGGCGCGGCGGAAAGCACCTGTTCGACGTTGAAGCTGCCGGCGGAGCTGGCGACCAGCGGCAGTGTCTTCAGCGCCGGAAACTTTGCGACGTAGCGTGCGTACGTTTCCTCGCCGATGCGATTGGTGTCGCCCGACCACGCCGCCAGCGGCCTCACCGGATCGGCATGCAGCAGCGCGAGCGCGACGAGATAGCGACCGTCGTCGATGGAAATCTTCTGGATCGTGTCGGGCACCTGCACCTTGCGATCGCGCAGATCGACCACTTCGGCCGCGATCGCGGGCAGCGACAGCAGCATGCAGAGCAGCCACGCGATGGTGCGCGACGTGGACAGGCGGGTGATTCGGGTTTTCATCGAAAGGCTCCGCATGCGGATCAGAAACCGAGGCCGAGACTCAGCCACACGCGACGACCATCGTCCACTTGCCAGTTGCCGTCGAGGCCGGTGAGGCGGTTGCGCCGATCGACCCAGGCACGCTTGTCGGTGAGGTTGAGCAGGGCGGTGCGCAGTTTCACGTGTTCGCCGAAAGCGTAGCTGGCGCCGACATCGTACGTGGTGGTTCCGGGACGACGGCGCACCGATTGCGCCGAGTTGCGGAAGTTGGCCCAGAACTGTTCGCTGGATGCGTTGATCGCCAGATACGACGACAGCGCATCGCTGAAGCGCCAGTCCGCGCGCAGGTTCAGCGCATGGCGCGGCGTGCGGTCGAGTGGCTGGCCGCGCAGCGATTCGCGGTTGAACGCGATTTCCTCGTCGCTGCGGCGTTCGGAATCGGTGTAGGTGTAATTCGCGTCGAGTCGCAGTCGTTCGGTGATCGACCAGCCGACGCTGGCTTCGGCACCACGGATCGATGCGCGGCCGATGTTGCCCCACGCGTACAGCGCGCCGGTCGTGCCGTCGCAGCCTTCCACGCACTGGCTGAAGATCTTGTTCCTGAAGTCGTTGTCGAACACGGTCAGCGCGGCGACGAAACCGGGGTCGCCTTCGTAACGGATGCCGATCTCGCTGCTGGTGCCGGTTTCCGGTCGAAGATCCGGATTGCCGGGCAGGCGGCCACTCGGCACGCCGATCTGGCCGACGCCTTCGGCGCTGGCGTATTCCGGTGCGGTCTGGCGCAGCGTCGGTGCGCGGAACGCACGCGAGACGCCGCCGCGAAGGCTCCAGTGGTCGGAAAGGCGATGGATGGCATAGATGCGCGGACTCCAGTTGCCGCCGTAGCGACCGTCGTGCGTGTAGCGCATGCCGCCGGTCAGCGACAGCGCATCGAGCGGACGGAACTCGTCTTCGGCGAACAGCGCCCACGAGGAATTGTCGATCGCGTCGATCGTGTTGCCATTGCCTTCGTTGGTCATGCCGCTCAGCTCGCTGTGCTGGTATTGCGCGCCGGCGATCAGCGTATGCACGTCGAACGGCAAGGTCAGGTTGCCTTCGAACGTGGTGTTGGCGATGCGGTTGCGCGGCCAGGTGTTGCTGACCGCTTCGCCGACGCGATGGTCGGTTTCGCCGACTTCGCGGTACAGCGCGAGATGCGAGCTTCCGAAACTCCATTGGCCGTCGTGACCGAGCGTGTAGTGGCGGCGTTCGTAGTCGAGGTCGAGTGCGGCGGGTGTCGCGATGGTCTGCCCGGGCGTTGCATGGAACTGCAGTTCGTGCGAGCCGGCTTCCAGGACGACTTCCTGCCCCTGCGCCAGCGCCAGCGTGAGGCGCGCGGTCGCGCCTTCGTCGCGGCGGTCGTAGGCGCCGTCGACGTGTTCGGCTTCCGTGCGGTCGTCCACGTTGCCGTAGACCTGCAATCGCGCGCGATCGGCGGCGAACGGACCGCCGATGTAGAAGTTGCCGCCGCGACGGTTGCCGAGGTCGGAATGCTCCTGCACGGTCGTGTCGAGGTTCAGCGCGCCGGTCCATTCCGCATCGGGCTTGCGCGTGATGATGTTGACCACGCCGCCGATCGCGTCCGAGCCGTACAGCGACGACATCGGCCCGCGCACGATCTCGATGCGCTCGACCGCTTCGAGCGGCGGAATCTGCGCTGCCTGCGTCGCGCCGATGTCCTCGCGGCTGGAATTCTCGCGCGTGCTCTGGCGCAGCCCGTCGACGAGGATCAGCGTGTAGTTGCCCGGCATGCCGCGCAGCTGGATATCGGTGCGGTTGACGTTGGAGCCGGTCAGGCTCACGCCTTCGACGCCGCGCAGTGCATCCTGCAGATCGACGAACGGACGCACTTCGAGTTCTTCGCGCGAGATCACGCTGATGCTCGCGGGCGCGTCGGCGATGAGCTGCTCGTAGCCGCCGGCAGTGACGACGATGGTGTCGAGCCGATCGCCATCGTCGGAATCAGCGGGTGCTTCGACGGCAAGGGCGGGCGTACAGGCGAGCGCGATGCCGAGTGCGAGCGGGCCGCGCGGGAAACGGAAGGACAGGGATGCGAAAGGCAGCGGATTCATCGCCGTGGCTTCTCCGGAGAGGATGGAAATCGTCGCCGCTTCGTCTGCAGGCAAGCGGCAACGAGACTGGCTGGGCGGTTGGCGGGGCGGCATCCGCGGATCGCACGCATGGCGCGATCCGCGGATGCGCCCGGTCACTTCTTCAACGCGATGCGCGTGATGCGATCGCCGTTCGCGTCGTCCTCGCCGCTGGACTTGTTCACCGCGAAGACGTTGCCCTTGCCGTCGGCGGTCACATGATTCGGGAACGAGCCGCCGTCGAGGTTGGCCACGAGCTTCCCGCTGGCCGGATCGACGACTGCAACCGTATTGGCGCCACGGTTGCTGATGTAGGCGAGTTTGCCGACCGGGTCCCAGGCCACGTTCAGTGCGCCTGCACCGACGTAGACATCGTGCACGACCTTGCCGGTCTGCACGTCGATCACGTGCAGGTTGTCGCTGCCCTGGGAGACCGCGAGCAGGCGCTTGTCGGCTGCGTCCCATGCCACGCCGACGGTATTGCGGGCATTGTCGAGTGCGATCACCTTCTCGACCGCGCCTGCGGCGAGATCGATGACGGCCACTTCACCCGTCGTCAGTCCGGCGGTGTAGAGCTTGCCGCCCTTCGCGTCGAGGGCGAGGCTGGTCGGCGTGAACGTCTTGCCGGATTTTCCGGATGCGATCGTGATCTTCGGCAGCGGTTCGAGCGTCCTGGTGTCGAACACCGCGATGAAATCCTCGCCGGTCGCAGACGAATAGGCCTTGCCACGCACGCTGTCGATGGCGACATCGCGCGCATGCGGTACCGCGTCGCGCGGGAACTGCTTGACCAGCGCGAGATCGTCCTGCCTGTAGACCGCGACCGTGCCCTGGCGCGTGTTGGTCACCCACACCGTGCCGTTGGCGTCATCGACGGCGACGCCGTACACGGCGTAGAGACCGCCCTCGCGCGGCTCCTGGCCCGGCGTCGGTTCCGGCGCAGGCGCGGCGGCGGGCGTCGTGCGCGCGACGACCTTCAGCGTCTTCGGATCGACCTTGAGCAGTTCGGACTGCTTCACCGGAGGGCGACCGACCGCACTGGTCACATAGACCGCATCGGCCTTCGCGCTGTAGGCGGACTGGTACAGGCCACGCACGAGCTTTTCGCTGGCAACGACGAAGCGATCCTGGCCGGACAGCGGAAGCCGCCTGGAGATCTTCATCTCGAAGTCGACGGCGGTGCCGCCCTCGACCTGCGCCTTGACCGGGAACGGCCCCGGCGCGGCGTTGGCGGGAACCGGGATCGAGCCCGAGAACGCGCCTTTCGCGTCGACGACGAACGGCTCGGCATTGAGCTTCCTGCCGTTCGCCGAAAGGGTGATCTTCTGGCCGGCTTCGAAGCCCATGCCGGCGACGTCGGCCGTGGTGCCCGCTTCGACCAGTTGCGAGGTGGAGCGGACCATCGGTCCGCGCGGCGCCGATTGCGCCGCCACGATGCCGCTGGTCGTGCACAGCAGCAATGCGGCGGCCAGCAGGTTTGCGCGCAGGCAGGTGGTGGAAGGGCGGATGCTTGAATGGCTCAAGGGAGACTCCCGGGGCAGTGAGATGGACGATGGGCGGGACCACGCGCCGTTCGCGACGGCGGGGCGTCCGGGCGCCGCACATCGACCGGCGCGCGGCGCGCCATCTCGGCCGGAAGCAGGCTGGGTTCGCCCGGATCGCCAAGATGGCCTGTTTGAGAATGATAGTGATTCTCATCTACGGCTTCAAACCCTGCAGCTTCGTCCCGGCGCCGACGGTCGCGAATCCGCGTGGGGCACCACGAAACCGGCGATCCCTGTTGTAAACGCGAATGCGAATCACTATCGTTTCGCGTCGCGTCATTCGAACGGCCGCGCTTGCGCGGCACCGTGGCGCGGTCCGGCAGGCGAAGCGCGATGCGCTTCATGCGGCACCGCCGCCCTCGTGCTCACGGCCGTGCAACGCCCCGAATTCCGATAACGAACACGATAATCGCCATGAACCACGATCTCCGATTCCCGACTGCCGCGCGCTACGGCGGTCATCCAGCCTCCGCCCCGTCCGGCACCCTCCCGCGCCGGACGCTCGGTGTTGCGATCGCCTTCGCACTCGCGCTTGCCTCGGCATCGGCCTGGGCGCAGGAGGCGCCTGCCGAGGACGACGATACGCGCGACACCTCGCAATCGTCCGCCGGCACGGCCGCGGGCGAGTTGGAGACCGTGCACGTCACGGCAGCCGAGATCGGCAAGCAGGCGCTCGGTTCGTCCGTGATCACGGCCACCGACCTGGAGCGCAGGCCGCCGGCCAACGATCTGTCGGAAATCCTGCGCACGATGCCGGGCGTCAACCTGACCGGCAACAGCGCCTCGGGCCAGTACGGCAACAACCGCCAGATCGACCTGCGCGGCATGGGGCCCGAGAACACCCTGATCCTCATCGACGGCAAGCCGGTCGGCTCGCGCGATTCCATCCGCATGGGCCGCAGCGGAGAGCGCAACACGCGAGGCGACACCAACTGGGTGCCGGCCGAGGCGATCGAACGGATCGAAATCCTGCGCGGCCCGGCCGCGGCACGATACGGGTCGGGCGCGTCGGGCGGCGTCATCAACATCATCACCAAGCGCCCCGGCAAGACACTTGCCGGCTCCTTCAACCTGTATTCGCTGACGCCGCAACACGACGAGGAGGGCGCCAGTCGCCGCGCAGGCTTCACGCTCAGCGGCCCGCTCAGCGACACGCTTTCGTTCCGCCTGTACGGCAATGCGACCAAGACCGACGCCGACTCGCTGGACCTGAACGCCGAGTACGCGTCCGGCGTGACGCCGCCGGCCGGGCGCGAAGGCGTGCGCAACCGCGACATCAACGGCCTTCTGCGCTGGGATCCGATGGAGGGTCACATCGTCGAACTGGAGGCAGGTGTCAGCAAGCAGGGCAACATCTATGCCGGCGACCGCGCGGTCAGCACCGGCGGCAGCGACCTGATCACCGAGCTGGCCAATGCCGGCGCCACCACCAACCGTCTCTACCGCAGCAACGCCGCGTTGACCCATCGCGGCGACTTCGGCTTCATGACCTCGCGCATCAGCCTGTCGTGGGAAGGCACGCGCAACAAGCGACTGCGCGAAGGGCTGGCGGGTGGCGGCGAAGGAAGCATCAACACCGCGACGGGCTGGGCTACCTCGCTGCTCGACAACTACATGCTCGACGGCGAGTTCAACTTCAACCTGCAGGACGGCAAGCAGGTCGTCACGGTCGGTTTCGAGCATCGCGACAGCCGCCTGGACGATCCGTTCTCGGTCAGTCAGGGCGGCAGCAGCGGGGGCGGCATTCCGGGCATCGAGCCCACCGGCCGGAGCGGCAAGGCCGACGCGAAGCTGACGGCGGTATTCGTCGAGGACAATGTCTACATCGGCGAGAAGCTGATCCTCACGCCGGGGCTGCGTTTCGATCACCACAGCAAGTTCGGCAACAACCTGAGCCCGAGCCTCAATGCGCAATACCAGCTCGCCGGCGACTGGCTCGTGAAGGGCGGTATCGCGCGCGCGTTCAAGGCGCCGAACCTGTACCAGTCGAACCCGAACTACCTGTACTACACGATGGGCAACGGCTGCCCGGACAACTACCCGAGCCTCGGTGCCGGCTGCTATGTCCAGGGCAACCCCGACCTCGATCCGGAAACCAGCATCAACAAGGAAATCGGCATCGAATGGGCGCCGCAGAACGGCTACCACGCATCGCTGACGTACTTCCACAACGACTACGAGGACAAGATCCAGGCCGGCTACATCCCGGTCGGCACCAGCATCGACGGGACCGCGCGCATCTTCAAGTGGGAGAACATGCCCAAGGCCGTGGTGCAGGGCATGGAAGGCAATGTCGCGATCCCGCTGCTCGGCGACGCCGGCGACATCCTGCAGTGGAACACGAACGTCACCTGGATGCGCGAGAACAAGAACAAGGAAACCGGTCAGCCGTTGTCGATCATCCCGAAGTACACGATCAACACCTCGCTGGACTGGCGCGCGACCGAGAAGCTCTCGTTCTACCTGACCGGCACGTTCTACGGAAAGCAGGAACCGCCGCTGCTCGACATGAACAACGATCCGCGTTGCGCCGAGGACAACCCCGCTTCGTGCCCGGCACTGAACGCGCGCGATCCGTACCACATCTGGACCGTCAGCGGACGTTACCGCTTTACCGACAAGGTCAGCCTCGGCGCCGGCATCAACAACCTGGCCGACAAGCGCCTGTTCCGCGAAAGCAATGCCAACGCCCAAGGCGCGGCGACGTACAACGAGCCGGGGCGCGCCTATTACGTGTCGCTCAACGTCGGGTTCTGACCGCAGCCGCCGGGTGTGCAGGATCGGCATGACGATGCGGGCGATCGGTGCGTTGCTCGCGCTCTTCGCTTTCGTCGCGATCACGGCGGGCCAGGCATGGGCCAGGCATCGTCCGCAGGCGGTGATGGGACAGACCGTGCGCGATCTGCCGTCGTCGCACTATCGCTTCGAGCGCTTCGTGATGGACAGCGCCGACGGCGAGCGCCGCTGGGCCGTGGATCTCGCGATCCCGCGCCGCGAGCCGCCTGTCGGCGGGTTTCCCGCGCTCTGGATGCTCGACGGCAATGCGGCGCTGATGGTGTTCGACGCGGAACTGCTCGGGGCGCTGGCGCGCGCGCCGCGACCGCCCGTTCTGGTGTTCCTCGGCTACGACAACGACCTGCGCATCGACACGCCGGCGCGCACGCACGACTACACCTGGCCGCAGCGCGCCGATGACCGCGGCCGCGGTATCGGCAGGGGCGGCGGTGCGGACGTGCTGCTGGCATCGATCCGCCAGCGCATCCGCCCCGCCGTCGAGCGGCGCATCAGCCTCGATCCGCATGGGCAGACGCTTTGGGGCCATTCCTTCGGTGGCCTGTTCGTCCTGTATGCGCTCATGGAGCGCGCGGGCGAATTCAGCGGATACGCCGCGGGAAGTCCGTCGTTGTGGTGGGCCGATGGCGCGTTGGCGACGCAATCGGTCCGTCGCTTTTCGCGCGCGCGGGAGAAGCCACCCGTCTCCGTCCTGTTGACGGTCGGCGGCGGTGGCGATCCGGGGTCGGCGTCGGACGACGCGTCCGCGGTATTCGCGCGGCGGCTTTCCGGGGCAGAGGGTATCGAGCTGGAGTACCGTGTGTTTCCCTCCCTCGGCCATGGTCCGATGTTCCGCGCTTCGCTGTTGCAAGCCTTGCACCGGTTCGCTGGTATCGCCGAACGCGATATGCATTCGTCGGCCGTGGAGGAAAGGCCATGAGCGAGGTCGCCGGCTATGTCGCCGACGTGGCCTATCCCGACCGCTTCCATCGCGAGCTGATGCCGACATGGCTGCATGCGGTCGCGACCGCACTCGGGCGTCCGGCACCCTCGCTTGCCGCGGGCTATCGCTGGCTCGAGCTCGGCTGCGCAGGCGGCGCGTCCGCATTGGTGGCGGCCGCCTGCAATCCCGAAGCCCGGTTCGTTGCGGTGGATGTCGACGCCGCGCAGATCGCGCTTGCGCGCGAACGCGCGCGGGAAGCCGGCATCGGCAACATCGAGTTCGTCGCGGCCGACCTGCGCGAATACGCGACGCGAGGCGGCGAGCCGTTCGACTTCATCGTCTCGCACGGCGTATGGTCCTAGGTTGCGCCGGACGTGCGCGACGCGATGCTCGCGATCGTGCGCGAACGACTCGCGCCGGGCGGTCTGGTGATGGTGACCTACATGTGCCATCCGGGGGCGTCGCCGCTGCAGTCGGTGCAGCGCCTCATGCGCGAGGCCGCGCGGCACGTGCAGGGCGATTCGGGCGCACGCGCACGCACCGCGCTGGGGCTGGTCGAGCGCCTTGCCGTCGCGAACGCCGGCTTCTTCGTCGAGCATCCCGGTGCGCGGCGCCAGGTCGAGGCGATGGCGCACGAAATGCCGGACTACCTCGCGCACGAATTCCTCACCGACCATTGGCAGCCGCAGCACGTCGCCGACGTGATCGATGCTTTCGCGGGCGCCGGTTGCACCCATGTCGGCAGCGCGACGCCGCTGGAAAACATCGATGCGGTTTCCGTTCCGGGTCAAGTGCAGCCGTTGCTGCAGGGCCTGCCATCCGGTGCGCTGGCCGAAACCGTGCGCGACCTCGCGCGCAACCAAAGCCTGCGTCGCGACCTGTACCAGCGCGACGCCCTTCCGCTGGATTCCGCCGCGCATCGCGCCGCGCTTGACGCGATCACGTTCATGGCGTTGCCCGGCGCGCCAGCGAACGGCGGCCTGCGCCTGGATACGCGCCTCGGGCCGGTCGAATGTCCCGCCGAGCTGTTTGCACCGGCACTGCGCGCCCTGGCGCAGGGGCCGCAGACATTCGCCGCGCTGCGCGCGTTGCCGCCGTACGCATCCGTGCCGGGGCTGCTCAATCAGGTGACGCAGACGCTGCTTTGGGCCGGCCTCGCGCATCCGCTGCGCGAATCCGCGTTGCCGGCATCATCCGCCGGATTCGCATGGCAGCCTGCGCTGCGCCTGCTCGGCGCGGCCGGCACCGCGATCGCGGCCGGCGCGCGTTGAATCCGGCGGGTGCCCGGCAAGACGCCGGGCGCGGATCGCGATCACGGCATCCTTCCCCGGCATGCGGCTCGCGCGACGGCCCGCCGGCACGGTCGCACTGGTCGGAGACGCAAATCGATCCATGAAACCGGACGAATGACGCGTCGCGTACGGGCCGGTTCGCACGGGACATGCCTTGCGTCCATCGCCGGATGCGCTTCGCAGCCGATGCCGTCCCGTATCCTCGTTCGCAACGCGCGTGTTCGGGATGTGCGCGGATGCGGTGCCTCGCGCCACGCCACTCGGCCGCACGGACCTCGGGAGGATGCTCATGAAGAAGACCGGCATGCGCCTTGCGCTCGTCTGCGCAACGGCACTCGCCTGCGGCCTCGCCGCCGCGGAAGAGGAGTACGGGGCGGGCTACCAGCCGTTCTCGTCCGGCAACACGATTCTCGTCTGCAATCATCCGCCCGATGCACGGATCACGCAGAAGAACTTCGACACGATTTTTCCCGCGCTTTCCGTGTACGTGTACGAGAAATGGAAGTCGGGGATCGTTTCCAACGCGTACTTCCTGGCCACGATCGACCAGGGCATCCTGCTCGTGGTGCGCGAGGGCGGCGGCAGGAGCAGCAGCGAGAACGCGAAGGAAATCCTGACCCGGCTCGTCACCCTGTTCGCCGAGGCGGACGTGCCGCTCAAGGCGAAGTGCGTGCTGCATGACGTGGGGCCGATCTGGCTCGACGACGCATCGCGCACGCGCGACGCGCATCGCGGGTGACTGCGCACGGGTGACGGCGGCGCACCGCGCTCCGGCCCGCCCTTCATGCTTCAATGCGCGCCTGCGAGGCGGACAGGGCGCGGATGAAGTACTACGGCTTTCTCGTGGCACTGGCGGGCCTGGTGTGGCTCGTCGTGCTGTTCGCGGTGGCACGCTACGGCGAGCGCCGTCCGCAGGCGTTCGCGCGTCACTGGGCCGTCGTCTACGCGCTGTCGCTCGGCGTTCACTGCACGTCGTGGACGTTCTACGGCACGGTAACGCAGGCCGAGCGTTCGGGCTGGTGGTTGCCGCCCACGTTCGTCGGGATGATCCTGCTCTACGCCTTCGCCGCAGGCGTGCTCGTCAGGCTCGTGCGGCTCGCGCGCGAGTGCAACGCCAGCTCGCTGGCCGATCTCGTCGCCGCGCGCCTCGGCGGACATTCCGGGCTCGCCGCGCTGGTCACGCTGGTGACGGTGATCGGCATCGTTCCGTACATCGCGCTGCAGCTCAAGGCGGTCGCGATGAGCTACGCGCTGTTCGGCCGGGGCGACAGCAGCGCGACGCCGGCATGGCAGGACGGCGCGCTCTACGTCGCGCTCGCGATGGCACTGTTCGCGATGTTGTTCGGCACGCGCCGCGCGCCGGCCGCCGCGCACAATCGCGGGCTGGTGCTCGCGCTCGCGTTCGAGTCCGCGTTCAAGCTGCTGGCGATGCTCGCGATCGGCGTGTTCGTGCTGCAACTGCCGGATCTCGCCGCCGCGGCAAGCGTCGCGCCGCGTGACGCGAGCGGCTTTCCGGCGCTGATCGTGCTCGGCGCGCTGGCCGCGTTCACGCTGCCGCACCAGTTCCACGCCGGCGTGGTGGAGTGTCGCGATGCCGCGCACATCCGCACCGCGCGCTGGCTGTTCCCGCTGTACCTCGTCGCGATGGCCCTGCCGGTGCTGCCGCTGGCCGAAGCGGCCGGCGCGCGGCTCGGCTCGCTCGGCGTTCCGTCCGATCTCTACGTGCTCGCGCTGCCGATGGCGCAGGGCCGGCATGGCCTCGCCGTGCTCGGTTTTCTCGGCGGCCTTTCCGCCGCGACCAGCATGGTGATCGTCGCCACGCTCGCGCTCAGCCTGATGATCGGCAACCACTGGATCGCGCCGCTGCGCGTGCGCGCCGAGTGGGCACGCGCCGATGCCGGCGACCTGCGACCTGCGGTGCTGCGCCAGCGCCGCGTCGCGATCCTCGCGGTGGTGCTGCTCGCATGGCTGTACTCGCGGGTGCTGGTCGGTGGCAACGCGCTGGCCGACGTCGGCGCGCTGTCGTTTTCCGCGCTGGCCGGCCTGATGCCGGCAGTGCTCGCGGCGATGTACCGGCCGGCGATCGGCGCGCGCGCGATCACGATCGGGCTCGCGGCCGGCACGCTGGTCTGGCTGTACGTGTTGCTGCCTACGTGGCTGCCCGACAGCGGCGCGGCCACGCTCGCGCCGTTCGGCCGCGACTGGCTCGGCCCGGCCGGCCTGTTCGGCCTCGGCGCGTGGAGCGACCTCGCCCGCGCGGTCGGCACCAGCCTCGCGGTCAACGTGCTGGTCACCGCGATCGTCGCGCGTTCGCGCTGGGCGCACGGCGGCGGCGACGCGGCGGCGAAGGAGCTGTCGCGCGCCGAGCTCGCCGCACTGGCCGCGAAGTTCCTGCCGCCCGAGCGCGTGGATGCGCTGTTCGACGGACGTCGCGGCGGCGAGCGCCCCGATGCCGCGACGATCGCCGCGGTCGGCCACGAGCTGGCCGCGGTGATCGGCGCGTCGTCGGCACGGCTGCTGCTCGAAGTCGCGCGCCGCGAGCGCGGCGAGCCGTTGGCGACGGTGGCCGAGATCGTCGACGAGGCGAGCCGCGACCTGCGCTTCAACCAGCGCGTGCTCGAAGCCGCGCTGGAGAACATGAGCCAGGGCATCTGCGTGGTCGACGCGAACCTCGACGTCGTCGCGTGGAATCGCCGCTACGAGGAAATGTTCTGCTATCCGGAAGGACTGCTCGCGATCGGTCGGCCGGTCGCGGACCTCACGCGCTACAACATCGAGCGCGGCATGATCGGCGACGGCGACGTCGAATCGCGTGTCGCGCGCCGCCTCGCGCAGATGCGCGACGGCACCGCACACCTCTCCGAGCGGCGCTTCCCGGACGGTTCGATCATCGAGATCCGCGGCAACCCGATGCCGGGCGGCGGTTTCGTCGCGACGTTCACCGACGTGACCGCGTTCCGCGAGGCCGAGCTCGCACTCGTGCGTGCGAACGAGACGCTCGAGCAGCGCGTGGCCGAACGCACGACCGAACTGGCCGGCGCGACCGCCGCCGCCGAACGCGCCAATCGCGAGAAGACGCGTTTCCTCGCCGCAGTCAGCCACGATCTGGCACAGCCGCTGCACGCGGCACACCTGTTCACGCATGCGCTCGCGCAACGCGGGCTCGACGACGACGGACGCGAAACCGTCTCGCGCATCGACGGCGCGCTGGGTTCGGCCGAGGCGCTGATCGCCGGCCTGCTGGACATCTCGCGCCTCGACGCCGGCGGCATGCGCGCCGAGTCGCGTGCGTTCGCGCTCGGCGAACTGCTGCGCGGACTGGCCGACGAGTTCCGCGTGACGGCCGCGGAAAAAGGCCTTTCGCTGCGCTGCTGCGGCACGCGCGCGTGGGTGCTCAGCGATCCGCACCTGCTGCGTCGCGTGGTGCAGAATTTCCTGTCCAACGCGATCAAGTACACGCAACGCGGCGGCGTGGTGCTCGGCGTGCGCCGCCGTGCCGGCGGCCTTCGCATCGAGGTGTGGGACAGCGGGCCCGGCATCGCCGAAAGTGATCGCGCGCTGGTGTTCGAGGAATTCCGCCGCCTCGATCGCGGCGGCGCCGGGCTGGGGCTCGGGCTCTCGATCGCCGAGCGCATCGCGCGCCTGCTCGGCCATCGCCTGACGCTGCGCTCGCAGCCGGGCCGGGGAAGCGTGTTCGCGATCGACGTTGCGCGCTCGATCCCGGTGGAAACCGCGGCGCCGCCAGAGGACGAGGTCGCGCGCCCGGAACTCGGCCACCGCGTGCTGGTCGTCGACAACGACGAGGCGGTGGTCGCGGCGACGCGAGCGTTGCTCGAAGGCTGGGACTGCGAGGTGCGTGTCGCGCGCGACGTCGCTTCGGCAGCCGCGCACTGCGCCGCGGCGCGCCCCGACCTGCTGCTGCTCGACTACCACCTCGATGGCGGCCTGACCGGGCTCGCGCTGCGCACCGCGCTCGGGCAGTCCGTCGCCGGCGTGCCGTGCATCGTCGTCACCGCCGACCATGGCGAGGACGTGCGCGAAGCGGTCCTCGGCGCCGGCTGCCACCTGCTGCACAAGCCGCTCAAGCCGCTCGCGCTGAAGTCGCTGATGGCGCGCCTGCTCGCGGCCTGAGTCAGTCCCGCGGACTCGGCGGCCCGCGGCTGGTCATGGCTCCCACAGCGGCGCGATGTCCGCACGGAACAGGCCTTCCTGGAGCAGATCATCCTGTTCGGGCGTGACGGCTGCGTATACCTGCACAAGGCCGCACGGCGCACCGGGCGTGCCCTGTGTTGCAGCGATGACGAGGTAGTAGCGCCCGGAATCGAGTGCGGGAAGATCGATCGTGCCGCCCGCTCCGGGTGATGCTGGCGTGCCGGCGCTGCACGGCGCGCTGCCGTCGCAATCGGCGTGCAGGACGAATGCGTACGGTTCGAAGCCCGCGTCCAGCGACCGGACGAGAACCGAGCCGAGCGGGTAGTGCATGTCCAGCAGCACGACGGCCGCCGGTCCGGCCAGCGGGAGCGCACCGCAGACGAATGCCAGCGAGGATTCGCCCTGGCAGGTGTCGAACACGTAGCTCGTGTTGGCGGTGATGGCTGCGGGAACCGTGCAGGTCTGCGCGCGCGACGGATCGGACGATGCCATGCACAAGGAGGCAAGCGCGATGCAAGCGGAAAGCCTGTGGGCATGGAGCGGGCATGCGGGGCGGATGCACATGGGCGTGTCCTTTCCGGTTTTCTTGCTCGGGGTGTGCGCAGTCAGGGACACAGACCGACACAGTGATCGAATCCGTTGCGGAATATCAGGTCCGAAGAGGGTGGTGCCTCGACCGCACCGATGTCGGCCGCGAGGCCCTGGATGCGTGGAAAGCCGCGCTGGTCCGTTCCCGCGTCGTTGTCGTCGCCGCGGTCGATCGCGCCACCGTCGGCACCCGGCATCCGCGTCCGCGTGGGGCCGCCGTTGTCCTGCAATGGGCCGAGTTGCGGGTCGTCGTGCAACGTGTCGTACGGCACGTGGATCAGCGAGACGCCGATCAGATTGTTGCTGCCTTCGATGCGGTAGCCGAGCGGACCGCCGATGTCCGCGCCGATCGTCGTGTCGCGCAGGTGGTTGCCGTGCACGATCGTGCTGGAAATGGTCAGGTACTGGCTGGTCGCGAGTCCGAACAGGATGCCGGCACCGTGCGAGACGCCATCGACATTCGATTCGATGTTCCCCGCGATCGTGCTGTTCCGGATCACGGCAGGCGAGGTGTTCATGTACAGCGCCCCGCTCAGCCACTGGTTCGATGCTTCGGTTTCGTTGCCGGTGATCGTGCTGCTGTACACGCCGGCTTGCGTCGATTGCGCGCCGTGGAAGGCGATGCCGGACGCGCCGCCGACGGAGGCGTTGTTGGAGATCGTGGATCGGACGACCCAGCCGCCCGCCCGGACGACGGCGCCGCCGCCGAAGCCTTCGGACACGTTGCCGTCGAGCGTGCTGGAGTCGATGAACGCCCAGCCGCGCGTGAAGAAACCGCCGCCATGCACTGCCGATGATGCGCCGGACGTGGTCGCCGAATTTCCCGTGATCGTGCTGTCCTCGATCGTGAGGAAGCCGTCGGCCGCGTAGAGCCCGCCGCCGAGCGCGTCGCCGTTGGCGGAGCGCACCTGATTGCCGGAAAGCGTCACGCGGGACAACGTCGTGTCGTTGCCGTAGACGGCGATCGCGCCTCCACGCACCGCACCGCCCGTGCCGACGGGGGCGAACGCAAGGCAGCCGTCGAACACCGCGTCGGAGATGCGGACGGTGCTGCCGGTCGAGCGCAGGCAGGCGCCTCCCTTGCCGGCGACGGACTCGTACTTTGCGCCGCGCACGGTGAGATCGCGGATGGTCAGGATGCCGCCGTTGCCCGCGTGATCGAAGATGCGCTTGCCTCCATTGCCGGCGCCATCGATCGTCAGCGTCGTCGCGCCGGGGCCCGCGAGTTCCACATCGGGCAGGGCGATGGCGCCTGAGGTCAGCGAAATGGTGCTGCACGCGAGCGCGGACAGATCGATGCCGTCGCCGTGCCGTGCATGCGCGGCGACGTCGCGCAGGCTTCCGGGGCCGGAGTCGTTGCAGTTCTCGACCTGCCACAGGATGCTGCCGTTCGGTTGCGATGGTGCCGCGCGGCTCGTGGCCGGAATGCTGCCGAGCGCCGCGAGCGCGAGCGCGAAGGCGAGCGCGTTCGGTCGCGGATGAAGCGTCGTTGCGGAATCCATGAGGATGTCCTCCGGTTGCTGCGGGTGGCCGCGTGCGCGGACGTTTCGCCGGGTCGAAGCCGGCGCCTACTCGAAGCCGTCGGTGAAGATGCGTTCCTCGCGCCAGACGCGCAGGGCGCTGTCGCTGACGGCGTGCGAGGCGTTGTGGGCGCCGCCGGCACTCGCGCCGCTGGCCCGAAGCGTTTCGTCGAACTGCGGCGGCAGCGAGCCGAAATCGAAGCGCCAGCCGCCGGCGATGCGCGTCATTTCCCCGTGCATCGCCGTGCCCGCGAACATCAGCGGCGGCGTCGCCAGTTCGGGCGCGGTGCCGCTGCGCAGCCAGGTCGCCTCGCTGCCATGCAGTGCCAGCGACTGCAGCGCCGCCTCGCCCAGTGCCAGCCGCGCCACCCGGCCGCGCGGCTGGCCGTCGACCGTGTCGAAGCCGCCGCCCGCCAGCAGCTTGCCGTCGGCCTGCAGCGCGATCGCGTAAACAGGGCCGTTGGCGGCGGGATTGGCGAAGTCGGGGTCGTAATGTCCGGCAGGGGTCAGCCGCGCGATGCCGTCCTGGAGCGCCACGTAGCCGGGACCGTCCATGCGGGTGAACGTGCCGGCGATCACGATCCTGCCGTCGGACTGCAACACGATCGAGGTGACCATGCCGTCCAGGTGCAGATCCGGGAAGTCCGTGTCGAGGCTGCCGTCGGCATTCAGGCGTGCGAGGTAGCTGCGCTCCTGCCCGCCGACGCGGTCGAAGCTGCCGCCGATCAGCACCTTGCCGTCGGGCTGCACGGCCAGCGTCATCACCGAGCGGTAGATGCCGCTGGTGCTGCCGGTCACGCCCGGGTTGGCGAAGCCGGCATCGAAGCTGCCGTCGGCGTTGAACCGTGCGACGCCCTCGCACGGCAGGCTGTGCGGGGGTGTCGTCGACGTGAGGCGCGAGGTGAATGCACCGCCGAGCAGCACCTTGCCGTCGGGCTGGCGCGCCAGCGTCAGCACGGCATCGTCGAGGCGCGGGTCGGCGTAGCTCGTGTCGAGACTGCCGTCGTATTGCAGGCGCGCCGCGCGCCGGTACTGGGCACCGGCCACGGTCGTGAAATCGCCGCCTATCATCACGGTGCCATCCTGCGGATCGGCGTCCAGCGCATACACCGTCCCGTCCACGTGGGGATCACCGAAGCCGCCATCGAGGGCGCCGTTGCTCGCCTTCAGGCGTCCGACGGAATGGCGGAACTGTCCCCGCAGGGAGGTGAAGCTGCCGGCGACCAGGATCGTGTCCTGGAACACGCTAAGCGAAAGCACCTCGCCGCTGGCGCCGGGATCGGCGAAGCCCGTGTCGAGACTGCCGTCATGGTGCAGTCTCGCCACGCCTCCGCGGGTATTGCCGCCGAACGCGGTGAAGCTGCCGCCGACCAGCACCTTGTCGTCGACGAGCGGCGCCAGCGCGAACACCTCGGCGTTCGCGCCGGCATCGGTGTCGAAATTCGCGTCGAGGCGGCCGCTGGCGGTCAGGCGCGCGAGTCGGCCATGCGGCTGGCCGTCGATTTCGCTGATGTCCCCGGTCACGAGGATCTTGCCGTCCGGCTGCAGCGCGAGTGCGCCGACCCAGTTGTCCACGCCGGGATTGGCGAATCGGGTATCGAGCGTCCCGTCCGCGGCGAGACGGGCCACGTGTTCGCGGCTCTGTCCGCCGACGTTCAGGAAGAAACCGCCGAGCAGCACATGGTCGTCCGGCTGGACGATCAGCGAGGTGATCGTGCCGTCGATGCCAGGGTCGACGTATGTCGTGTCGATGCGGCCGTCCGCAGCGAGGCGCACGAGGTAGGCGTGTGGTTGACCATCTGCCTCGGTGAAGCGACCGGCGACCAGCAGCTTGCCGTCTGCTTGCGTGGCCAGCGCGTTGATGCCCACGTCGGCTCCGATGCGGAAGACGGGCGCGGAGAACGTCGCATCGACCCTGCCGCCTGCATCGAGGCGCGCCACGCTGTGACCGGACACGCCCCCGACCGAGGTGAAGCCGCCGGCGAACACCAGCTTGCCGTCGGCCTGCCAGGCCAGTGAATTGACGCCGCCGTCGAGCTGCGGATCGACAAAGCCGTCGTCGACGCTGCCAGCGGCGGAGAGACGCGCAAGGCTCCTGCGTGCCTGTCCGTCCACCGTGTCGAACACGCCGCCGATCATGATCCGGCCATCCGCATGCACCGCGATCGCCCGGACGGACGAACCGCCGGCGCCCGTGAGCGTCGGTCCGGCGAAGCTCGCGTCGAGGCTGCCATCGGCATGGAGGCGCGCGATCCGAGCGCGCGGTTGGCCGTCGACCGTGGAGAAGTAGCCGCCGATCAGGATGCGGCCGTCGGGTTGCAGCACGATCGCATCGACCGTGCCATCGACAGCCGCGGCATCGAACGTCGGATCGTGGCGACCGTCGACGAGCAGGCGGCACAGCTTCCGGCAGTCCGGATCGTTCATCTCGCCGCCGACGAGCGCCTTGCCGTCCGGTTGCACGGCGATGACGCCGATCCGGCCGGCGATCTGCGGTGCGTAGCCGTCGAGCGAATACTGCGCCTGCACCGACGCCGTGCCGGCAAGGAGCAGCGCCATGCCTGCACATGCATGCAGGGAGCAGCGGGAGCGGGACGGGGATGCCATGACGAACCTCCGGGTCTGCGAGTGGGATGCCTATTCGAAGCCGTCGGCGAAGAGGCGATCGGCGCGCCATGCACGACGCACGCTTTCGACGCGGCTTGCGGAGCGACTGCCGGCGACGACCCCTTGTGCCTTCAGGAAGAAGTCGGTGTCGACCGGCATGGACACGCCGTCGCGGCGCCAGCCGCCGGTGATGCGTGTCATCGGGCCGATTGCGCCGTAATGGACGTCGTCGAACGAGGCGTACAGGACCGGCGCCGCAGCGAAGTCCGGTGTGGTGCCCGCGCGCAGCCAGCGCACACTGTTGCCGGAAACGTCCAGCGACTGCACCGCTGCATCCGGCAGCGACAGGCGCGCCAGACGCCGACGTTCCAGGCCGTCGACCATCGAGAATTCGCCGCCCAGCAGCACCTTGCCGTCGGACTGCACGGCGACGGCGCCGGCCCATCCGTCCACATCGGGATCGGCGAAGGATTCATCGACGTCGCCGTTCGCGCGGAGGCGCATGAGGTGCGCGGACGTGCCGACCAGGAGCTTGCCGTCGGTTTGCAGGATGAGCGTGGTGGGTGCCTGCTCGATGGATGCATCGAGTCCGGCGAACGTCGCATCCAGGCTTCCGTCGGGGTTGAGTCGGGCGAGCAGGCGGCGCATCTGCCCGCCGATTTCCTCGAAGGTGCCACCTGCCATCACCTTGCCGTCCGGCAGCACGAGCAGCGAAAGGATCCAGTCGTTTGCGCCGACGTCGGCGAACGACGGGTCGAGGCTGCCGTCCTCATGGAGTCGTGCGAGATGCGCGCGTGGTGTGCCGCCGACCGTGGAGAACGTCCCGGCGACGAGCAGCTTGCCGTCCGCCTGGCGCGCGAGGGCCACGATGGAGCCATCGAACGCGGGCGGGACGAACGATGCATCCGGCGTGCCGCCCGGACGCAGGCGGGCCAAGCCGTTGCGTGGCTGTGCGCCCGCCGCGTTGAAGGTGCCGGCGATCAGGATTCGGCCATCCTCCAGCACATCCACGAGCGCCACGTCACCATCCACGCCCGGATCGTTGAAGGTGGTGTCGACGGCGCCATTGCCGAACAAACGTGCCACGCCCCTCCGCGCCTGGCCGCCGACGGACCAGAACGTCCCGCCGATCACGATCTTGCCGTCCGCCTGCAAGGCGAGCGCGTGCAGGCGGCCATCGAGTTCGGGTACGCCGAAGCCTGCGTCGCGCTTGCCGTCCACGTGCAGGCGCGCCAGATACTTCTGCGCCTGGCCATCGACCATGGTGAACTCGCCGCCGATCACGATGCGGCCGTCGGGCTGCGTCGCGATCGTGCTTACGGATACATTCAGACCGAGGTTGGCCAGGGCTTCGTCGTTGCGGCCGTCCGGATACAGCCGCGCCAGTTTGTTGTGCGCCTTTCCGCCGATCATCGCGAACAGGCCGCCCGCAAGCAGCTTCCCGTCCGGCTGGACGGCGATCGCGTTGACCACGCCGTCGGCCGCGGTGTCGGTGAAGCTGCCGTCGAGGGTGTGGTCGGTGCGCAGTCGCGCGATGTGGTTGCGGGCGAAACCGTTGATGACGGTGAACGCACCACCGATCATCACCTTTCCGTCGGGCTGCTGCGCCATCGCCACGATCGCGCCATTGGCGCCGGAATCGCCCAGGCCGGCATCGAGGCTGCCATCGGCTGCGAGCCGTGCCAGTGCCTTGCGCGGCGCGCCGCCGACGGCCGCGAAATTTCCGCCGATCAGTACCTCGCCGTCGGCCAGCGCGAGCAGCGCGTTGACGGTGCCGGCCACGCCGGGATCGCCGAAGCCGTTGTCCACGTTGCCGTCGGGATGCAGCCGCGCGACGCCCTTGCGGGATTGCGCAGCGACGGACGAGAAGCTGCCGCCGATCAGCACCTTGCCGTCGGCCTGCAACGCCAGCGCCTCCACCGGGCCATCGACCCCCGCATGCACGAAGGACGCGTCGAGGGCGCCGTCGGCATGCAGCCGTGCCACGTAAGCGCGCATTTGTCCGCCGATGTCGGTGAACCAGCCGCCGACGAGGACTTTTCCGTCCGGCTGCACGGCCAGCGCGGAGACCCAGTCCCCGGCGACGGGATCGGCAAAGCCGGCGTCGAGGCTGCCATCGGCATTCAGTCGTGCGAGATGGCCGCGCGTGTTCGCGCCGATCGAGCTGAAGTTGCCGCCAACGAGGATGCGTCCGTCCGACTGCACGGCGATCGCCTTCACGGCGCCGTCGATCGCCGGATCGAGAAATGCCGGATCGACGCGCCCGTCGGCTCGCAGCCTGCACAGGTGTCTGCAGGACTGGCCGTCCACGGTGGTGAAGTCGCCGCCGATCAGGGCCTTTCCATCCGGCTGCACGGCGATCGCCGACACCGCGCCGTTGGGCAGAGGCGTGTAGCCGTCGGCCGCGTTCTGCGCGTGCGCGTCCATGGCCGGCAGGCAAGCAAGCACGGTCAGCACGAGCAGGCGTGCAAGGATGACGGACGATGCGGACAGGTTGACGGGCATGGCGAAGTACTCGAATGGGGGGCGTTCGAAGCGGCGGCAACGTGGGCGCGTCAGTGCTTCGATCCGCGCATCTGCTGCATCGAGCGTGCGCACCGCGCCGCGCAGGCGAGCAGCAGCGCGAGCAGTGCGAGCACCGGCGCGGACAGGGTCGGTGCCGGTCGGGCCTCGATCGGTGCGGCGATGCGCGAACGTGTCGCGACGAACACGTCGCCGGGATCCGACGCGTCGAGCTTGCGTCCGAAGTAGAGCCGCGTTCCGTCACCGGACAGCGATGCGCGCGTCTCCGAAGCGGCGGTGTTGATGGTCGCGATGTCGAGGCGCTGCGGTGTGGACCAGGGCGAGGTCACGCTGGCGCGCGTGGCGACGTAGATGTCCTGGTCGAACGGCGTCGCGCCGGCGCGGTTGGAGCTGAACACGATCTCCAGGCCGTCGGCGCGCACGTTCGGCATGCGGTCGTCGGACGCGGTGGAAAGTTCCGTAACGCGCACGCCCGCCGAGACGCTGCCGTCGGCGTTCACCTGGCTCATGTAGATGTCCTGACCCTGGCTGTCCGGGTAGCCGTTGCTGGAGAAGAACAGGAACGTGCCCGCGGAGGTCGTCACCATCGACGGGCTGAACTCGGCGCCCGCGGTGTTCGGGCCGTCCGGGTAGCAGCCGAGGTTGGCTGGTGTCGACCATGTCCCGGTCGCATCCTCGTGGGCGAGGAAAATGTCGCCGGCGGAGGGGCCGCCGGTCGGTGGCTCCGGCGGCGTGTCGCCCGGGTAGCAGTCGTCGGCGGTTTGCCGCGAACTGACGAGCAGCAGCGAACCGTCGTCCAGCGGTGTCGGGCAGTAGTCGAATTCGGGCGAGTTGGCCGGCGCGGCGAGGTTCTCCGCCGTGCCCCATTCCGCCTGGATCGAGGCGCGCCGCGACCGCCAGTTGTCGAGCTTGCCCTGTCCGCCCGGTCGGCTGGATGCGAAGTACAGGCCCAGGCCATCGGGCGCCTCGATCGGGCAACCTTCGGCCGCACTGGTGTTGATCGCGGCGACGGGGGCAGGATTGCCCCACGGGCCGAAATCCTGTGCAGGTGCGGCGCAGGGAAGTGCGAGGGCGAGGGTGGTGGCGAAGGCGGGAATTCGCTTTGCGGCGCTCATGTGCAGCTCCTGTGGGGACGGAAACGGCGGCGCGATTGCGCTGCGCGGCCAGGGCCTCAGGCTGCACGTGGTCCCGATGCGAACGCTTGATGCCGGTGTTGGAACTGCGTGAGGGATCGATGCCGGTTCGTTGGGTTCGTGAGGTCGCGACGCATTTTTGCCACGCGCACGGGCGCGGAGCAGAATCGCGCCGAACGGCATGGAACGAGTGATGGACGAAGGAGACTCCAGCCCGACGCGCTACCGCTGCGGCGACGTCGAAGTCGATGTGCGGCTGCATCGCGTGCTGCGAGACGGCACCGAGCTGACGCTCGAGCCGAAGGCGTACGCGGTGCTGCTGGAATTGCTGCGGCGCAATGGCGAGGTCGTCCCGCGCGATGTGCTGCTCGACCGCGTCTGGGGCCACCGTCACGTGACGCCGGCAGTGCTGAGCCGGATCATCGCGCTGCTGCGGCGAGCGCTCGATGACGACGCGGACCATCCGCGCCTGATCCGCACCGTGCATGGAGTCGGCTACGCATTCATCGGCGAGCCGGTCGTTGCCGGCAGCGACGCGGAAGTCGCGCCCGCGCCCTCACCGGAAACCGTGTCGATGGCGCCGGCCACGTCCGCGGCGCAACCGGACGTGGTTGCGGAGCGCGCGCGGAAGGATCCGTGGCACCGGCGCGCCGCGGCAATCGGGGGTCTGGCGGCGCTCGCCCTGTTCTCCGGCTTGCTCCTGCTGCGGCCATGGAGCGTGGCGCCGCGCGCGGGGAGCAGTCCCCCCGCAGCCATCGAGGCCTCTCCGGTGCGAAGCGTCGCGGTGCTGCCGCTTGTGGAGGTCGGTGGCGATGCGAGCCAGCGGTTCTTCGCCGACGGCCTGTCCGAGAACCTGATCACGATGCTGTCGCAGTACGACGACCTGAAAGTGATCGGTCGAGGCTCGTCGTTCCGTTTTCGCGACCGGGAGGAGGCTGCGGCGGCGATCGGCGCACAGCTCGGCGTCGCGTACCTGATCGAAGGCAGCATGCAGCGCAACGGCGAGGACGTGCGCATCCACGTCGAACTGATCCGAGCCGCCGATGGCAGCGTGGTGTGGACGCGACGCTTCGACCGTCCCTATCGCAACCTGTTCGCGCTGCAGGACGAGATCGCGCTCGCCGTCGCGGGTGCGCTGCAGGTCAAGGTGCTGCATTCGATGCCGTCGATGGTCGAGACCGGCCGCCCCGCCAGCGGGAGCCTCGATGCGTACGAGGCCTACCTCCGTGCCGCGTCGGAGATGGGCAGCGGAGGCGATCTCGCGAAGGCGATCGAGCACTTCACGCAGGCGACTCGCATCGATCCCGGCTACGCACAGGCCTGGTCATGGCTCGGCTTCGCGCGCACGCTGCTCGCGCGCGGCGAGAGTGATCGCGCTGTCGCGCGCGCCGGTTACGCGCAGGCGCGCGAGGACATCGACACCGCGCTGCGCCTGGCGCCGGAATTCGGCCAGGCGCACGCGATTCGCGCGAACCTGCTTGGCACGGCGGATCACGACTGGAACGGTGCGCTGGCGGAGTTCCGCATCGCGCTGTCCCTCGTGCCGGACAACGATCCGTCCCATGGCGCGGTCAGCCGGCTGCTCGCGACCCTGGGCAAGATCGGCGAGGCGCTCGAGGAGCGTCGCAAGTACATCGCCGGCGATCCGCTGGCTGCATTCGCTCGCGTGTACCTCGCCGACCTGCTGGCCAGCGTCGGTCGTCTCGACGAGGCCGAGGCCAACCTTCGTGCCGCGGTCACGCTCGATCCCGAGCCGAGCCCGGGCGAGCGCGACTGGTATGCCAGTCGGCGCTCGTATCTCGCGATCCTGCGCGGGGACGCGGCGGCAGCGCTTGCCGAAGCCGATTCGATGCGGCCGGGCTCGTGGCGTGACGGCGCGCGCGCCCTGGCCTTGCAGATCGGAGCCGACCACGCGGCGGCCGACGCCGCACTGCGGCTGTTCGAGGCAAATGAAGCCGCATCCAATGCATACGCGCTCGCCCGCGCGTATGCGCTGCGCGGCGATGCCGACCATGCCTTCGAGTGGCTGCAACGCAGTCTCGATCGCGACGAATCGGGCATCCACTTCGCGCTGTCCGATCCGTTGCTGCTTCGCTTCCGCGACGATGCCCGTTTCGCGGCGTACTGCCGGAAGGCGGGGTTGCCGATGCCCGAGGCGAGCGAGGCGCTCGGTCTCGACGCGATCCGTGCACTGGTCGCGCGGCGCTGAAGCGCGACGCGGACGGCATCGCGGTTCAGGACGGCGATCGAGCCTCGGCCCCGCGGGCCAGCGCGGCGCGCACCTCGTCCAGTGCGCTCGCGTCGTCCAGCGTGGACAGGTCGCCCGGATCGCGCGCTTCGGCCAGTGCCTGGATCGAGCGGCGCAGCAGCTTGCCGGAGCGCGTCTTGGGCAGTGCGGAAACCAGATGGACGCGCGCCGGGCGGGCGATCGCGCCGAGCTGATCGGCGACGCACTGCTGCAGCGCCTGCGCGAGCGCGCAGCGGTCGTCCGGGTCGGCGCTCTTGAGTGTAGCGAACACCACCGGCACCTGGCCCTTCACGTCGTCCTTCATGCCGATCACCGCGGCTTCGGCGACCGCCGGGTGCGTGGCGACGGCCTCCTCGATCTCGCGCGTGCCGAGGCGGTGGCCGGCGACGTTGATCACGTCATCGGTGCGGCCGAGGATGAAGTAGTAGCCGTCCTCGTCGCGGATCGCCCAGTCCAGCGAGCTGTAGAGCAGTTCCTTGAAGTGCGAGAAATAGCCGGCGAGGAAGCGCTCGTCGTTGCGCCATACCGTGCTGAGGCAACCGGGCGGCAGCGGCGGTTCGGCGACCAGCACGCCCTTTTCGCCGGCACCGGCGTCGGCGCCGGTGACTTCGTTGATCACGCGCAGGCGGTAGCCGAAGTTGGGCAGGCCCGGCGAGCCGAACTTGACCGGCTTGAGATCGAGTCCCGGTTGCAGGCAGAGCACCGGCCAGCCGGTTTCGGTCTGCCAGTAGTTGTCGATCACCGGCTTGCCGAGCGCGTCGCCGATCCAGTGCGCGGTCGGCTCGTCCAGCGGCTCGCCGGCGAGGAACAGCCAGCGCAGTTCCGGCAGCTCCACCTCGTGCAGCCATTTCGAATCCTGCTTCTTCAGCACGCGGACGGCGGTCGGCGACGAGAACATCGTGCGCACGCCGTAGCGCGCGCAGATGCGCCACCAGATGCCCGGATCGGGCTGCGTCGGCAGGCCCTCGTAGAAGATCGAGGTCGCGCCGACCAGCAGCGGCCCGTACACGTTGTAGGAATGGCCTACCACCCAGCCGATGTCCGAGGTCGAGAACATCACCTGGCCGGGGCCGACGTCGTACACCGTGCGCATCGACAGCGCCAGCGCGACCGCGTAGCCGCCGACGTCGCGTTGCACGCCCTTCGGCTTTCCGGTGGTGCCGGAGGTGTAGAGGATGTAGCTCGGCTCGTTCGACTCGAGCCATTCGACCGGGACCTCTGCGCCGGCATGCGCCTCGCGCAGCGGGCCGTATTCCACGTCCCGGCCCGGCGTCATCGGCAGGTCGGCGACGAGCCCGCGGTTGACCACCAGCACGTGCGGCGGTGGCGCGCTGGACTGCGCCAGCGCTTCGTCAACCAGCGGCTTGTACGGAATCACCTTGCCGGCGCGCATGCCGGCATCGGCACAGATCAGCAGTGCCGGTTCGGCATCGTCGATGCGCAGCGCGAGGTTGTGCGCGGCGAAGCCGCCGAACACGACCGAGTGGATCGCGCCGATGCGCGCGCAGGCGAGCATCGCGACCGCGGCGTCGAGCGTGTGCGGCATGTAGATCACCACGCGATCGCCGCGACCGACGCCGAGGGACTTCAGCACCGCCGCGAACGCGTTCACCTCGCGATGCAGCTCGCGGTAGGTGAGCTCGCGCACGCTGTCGGTCTCGGTGGACCAGCCGACCAGCGCGAGCTGGTCGCCGCGCTCGGCAAGATGCCGGTCCACTGCGTTGTGGCAGAGGTTGGTCAGCCCGCCCGCGAACCAGCGGCGGAACGGCGGCCTGTCGCATTCGAGGATGCGCTCGGGCGCCTTGTGCCAGTCGATCGCCTTCGCCTGCTCGGCCCAGAAGGCCTCGGGCTGCTCGATGGATTGGCGGTACAGGGTTTCGTAGTTCATGGGCTGGCCTCCGCTTGCGCGGGCAGGCTAGCCCATGCGCGGCAGCGTGCGATTGCGACTTTGGTCGAACGCCGCGCTTGATTCCGGTGCGCTGCGGCGATGTGCCACGCGCCACGCGCGGTCACGCGCGCGCGGTCGGTTCGCCATCGTCGTCCGCAGGCAAACGCGCTTCGGGCACGCCGAGCGAGCGCAGCAACACGCCGGCTTGCGTCCGGTTGCGCACGTCGAGCCGCTCGAAGATCGCGGTGAGATGAGCCTTGACCGTGCGTTCCTGCACGCCCAAGCGGTCGGCGATCTGCTTGTTGAGCAGGCCCTCGGCGACCAGCGACAGCACGCGCATTTGCTGCGGACTGAGCGAGGCGAGCCGCGCGGCGAGCGCGCGGTCGTCGGCGTCCGCCGGCATGCCGGCCACCGCGCCGCGCAGTGCCGGTGGCAGCCAGGTCTGGCAGGCGAGCACAGCGCGCAGGGCGTCCTGCAATTCGGCGAGGCCGGCACGCTTGGAGATGTAGCCGGCTGCGCCGTAGGCGAGTGCGCGCCGGATCGTGGCCGGATCGTCGTCGGCGGAGATGATCGCGACCGCGACCGCGGGATGCTCGCCGCGCAGCGTGGCCAGCCCCATCAGCCCATGGTTGCCCGGCATGTGCAGGTCGAGCAGGACGAGGTCGGTGTCCGGTTGCTCGGCCAGTGCAGCACATGCGGAAGCGAAGTCGCCAGCCTCGGTGAGCGAAGCCTCGGGTGCGACCGCATGCACGGCCTGCGCCAGCGCGAGTCGGAACAGGGGATGGTCGTCGGCAAGCAGGATGCGCATCCGGGCAAGCCTACCGCGCCGCTTGTTCGGGTACGCGACCGCCCCGCGCACGGATCATCGGACCGCAGCCGTTTCGTGAAGGCCACCGGCGCTCCAGCGCGAGCCTGGCAAGGTCCACATCGGCGGCAATCGCGTGAAGACAACTCGCTGGTGGATCGCGATCGCGGCTGCGAATCGGTCGCCCACGCCCAGCTTGTCGTAGATCGTGCGCAGATGGCTCTTGACCGTGTCCAGTCGAATGCCCAGAAGCTGCGCGATCGCCTCGTTCGATTTGCCTTCGGCGATCCAGCGAGCGACCTCCCGCTGCCGCGCGGTGAGATCGGGGCACAGGTGGACCAGGCGTTCGACCAGCGGCATCGAGCGTGCCGTGCGATCCAGCGCGTGCCGGTACACGAGCGCCACATGCGCGCGGATCCGCTGCATGCGGTCGCGTTCGGCATCGGAAAAGGGTGGCCTACCGAGCATGCGATGGGCTGAAATCGAAAGGGCATAGCCTTCGTTGGCGATCACGAACAGCATCTGCCGGTGCGCACCGCTGGGCAGGTAGACCTCGCGCGCGATCGGCAGCGCCATGTACTCGGCATCGCTGAAGAAGTCCGACTCCCGCAGGACACGATCACCGAAAAATTCCGGGTCCCGCGCCCAGAACGGATGGCTTCGCGCATGGCGCAGATACGCCGCGGCGACGCGCGCGCGGCGCTCGGGATCCGGATCCGGATGCGAAAACTCGGCGCGATACTCGCCCGATCCCGCATGAAACTCGCTGTAGGCCACCAGATCGCAGCCGGTCGCCGCGGCGACGCACGCGAAGACCTCGCCGGGCAGCGCATGCAGGTCCGGCTCGGCCGCATGGAGTGCGAGAAGGCGTTGCGTGCAGGCGAGTTCACAGCGGGTCTCGTCGATGGCGTGTTGGTCCATGGAGTTCACTCCAAAGTGTGATTGCACGAGTTTGGAACACACTGCTTTCATGTCGGCTGCTTTCGCGCCTTTTGCGCGGATGTATACCCGGCATGGGGGGCGAGCTGCCGGCTGCACGTCAGGTCACGGGCGCGCGTGCAAGCGCTCCAGGGCGTACCCGGGTGGCGGCAGGGACACTCCCGCAACCGGAACGAATACGCGGCGCGAGCGCCGCGCACGCGCCTGGACGAAGCTGCCTGTGACCCATCCGATGAAACCCGATCCGATCGATTGCCTCCCCTGCCGAGGTCCACGTACCCGGCTGCCGCGTGCCGCCACGCGCCGCGCGGTGCTGTGCCTTGCCTTGCTGGTCCCGATGCTGGCGTCCGCCGCCGTGCAGGCGGCGACCTGGACCGTCGTCACGCCGGGCGAATTCGATTCCGCCGACCCCCTCGGCGGCAGCGATTGTGACGCCACGACGTTCCAGTGCACCACGCTGCGCGATGCCGTCAATCGCGCCGAGGGCGGCGACACCATCGTTTTCGACCCGGCGCTGGACGGACAAACCATCACGCTCAGTCGCTATACCAACTGCCTTTCCCTGTCCGACACGGGCAGTGCCACCTGCCTGCCGCCGGCGGGCGGGTGGAGCGAAGGATACGTCAGCCAGTTCGGTCCGTCGGCCTTCTTCATCCGCGACCGCACCATCACCATCAACGCCATGGCCAACGGGCTCACCCGGGGCGTGGTGATCGCGCGCGATGCCGGTGCCGCCAGCTTCCGCCTGTTCGACATCGCCGGCGATGGCGGGCTGGAACTGGTCGGCCTGACCCTGCGCAACGGGCGGGCCGTCGGCGGCGGCGGCAATCGCGGTGGTTCGGCCATGGGCGCGGGCGGCGCGATCTTCAATCGCGGGCAGCTGATGGTGTACTACAGCACGCTGGTCGGCAACGTCGCCAAGGGCGGCACGTCCGGCACCATCGGGGCGCTCGGCGGCGGCGGCGTGGGGCAATCCTCGTGGGATGCGCCGGGGGGCGGCCCGAATGGCGGGAACAGCGCCGCAGGCGGGTTCGGCGGCGGCGGCTACGGCTATCACTACGGCGGCGTGAGCATCGGGTTGGCCGGCGGGTTCGGCGGTGGCGGCGGTACGCCGGCCGGACCCGGTGGTTTCGGCGGCGGTGGCGGCGGCGGCCCGACAGGCGCAGCGGGCGGCTTCGGCGGCGGGCAAGGCTCCAGTTCGGCTTATTTCGGCGGTGGCGGCGCGGGCATGGGGGGCGCCATCTTCAACGATGCCGGCGGGGTCTGGCTGATGAATTCGACGCTCGCGGACAACCGGGCCGCCGGTGGCGGCGCCTATACCGGCCGGGGCTCCGGCCTCGGCGGCGCGATCTTCAGCTACGCCGGTACGGTGCGCATGAACTTCGTCACCGTGTACGGCAACCGCGTCGGGCTGGACGCCTCCGGCACCGGCGGTACCGCTTCGGGCGGCGCCGTCTACCACGTGGCCGATTCCAACGCCAACTGCGCGACAGGCGGCAACGTCACCTGCACCAGCGGCGCCGCCATGCTGGAGTTTCGCCATTCCATCGCGGCAGGAAGCGCCGATGGTTCGGGCAACGCGGTAGCCGACATCGTGATGCACCGGCTGAGCGGCGGAATGTTCATCCACTCCTACGACCCCGGCGAGTACCTGGTGGGTCAATGGAGCGCCGTCAACATGTCGGGAGCGCCGGCCAATTCCGATCCGGCGGAAATCGCCGCGCTGAATCTCGCGCCGATGCCGGCAACGCTGCACGGCGGTTTTACCGATGTATTGGTGCCGCTGGCGGGCAGCAGCGCGATCGATCGACTCGCCGACTGCCATGACTTTGCCGTCGACCAGCGCTTCGTGGACCGCCCGCAGGGCACGGCCTGCGACATGGGTTCCGTGGAGCATCGCAGCGACGCGACCCTTGCGGTGACGGTCAGCGGCAGCGGCAGCGTGGATGCCGGTGCGACGCCCGCGCCGGTCTCCGGCGCGATTGCCGCTTGCGCGCAGGGCAGCGGCGACTGCGTGGCCGTCTACGACGGCGAGCGGATGCCCGAGGTCACCCTCGCCGCCACGCCCGCCACGGGCTGGCAGATCACCGGCTGGGGCGGCGACTGCATCGAGGATGCGGTCGATCCGCGCGTCGCCACGGTCACGATGGACGGCGACAAGACCTGCAGCGCCACTTTCGCCATCATCGCATACACGGTGGCCGCCAACGCGACCGGCAACGGCACGGTGACGCCGGCTTCGCAGAACGTGGATCACGGCGATACCGCAATGATCACGATCACGCCCGACGCGGGCCACCACGTCGACACGATCGGCGGCACCTGTCCGGCCGGCACGTTGACCGGAACCAGCTACCAGACCGGCCCGATTACCGCCGCCTGCATCGTCGAGGT
>ENA-UOVV01000068-UOVV01000068.1-compost-metagenome-genome-assembly--contig:-NODE-68-length-163167-cov-17.908241_pt1 | contig 163167 bp, 137 predicted proteins | sample MGYA00238155_ERZ761577 | MGnify/ENA primary metagenome ERZ761577 (study PRJEB28898, sample SAMN06268775) | compost metagenome | isolation source: Emeryville, CA | place: USA:Emeryville, CA | collected...
TTTCTTCAAGTAGAAGAGCAAGGAATAATTTGTACTCATGATAATACATCATTTATGGTGAAACAAAATTAGCCTTGCAGCCTATGGTAGTCAAGATGTTTAGTTATTGAACAGGTTGTCATTCAACAACTTAATGTGCTTTCAGTGAGTAGCGGTAGGTCAGGGATTGACTCACTGAATTACTCACTGTTTTTATGCGAATAATTGAATGAATCAGGATGCCGTAAAAAACAAAAAGCCCGCAAACGTTTAATTTGCAGGCTTTTGTATGTTTTGACTTCAAGATGTGTAGCCCGTAGGGGAATCGAACCCCTCATTCATCCGTGAAAGGGATGCGTCTTAACCGATTGACCAACGGGCCATTGGTGTTTTGGGAGTGCAAAGATAATAGGGTATTTTTTTTCATCCAAAAAAAATCGCCAGGATTTTTTTTATTCTTCGTCTCCGCCTTTAATTCCCCCCGTACCCTAAAATTTGCATTATTTGTCAAAAGAACACGATTATTCGTAAATTTGTTTCCTCAAAACCAATATTTTAAATATTTATATTATGAGCACAGTAAAAGTTGCAATCAACGGATTTGGAAGGATAGGGCGCCTGGTATATCGCCAGATCTATAAAATGGAAGGTATCGAAGTGGTAGCCATCAACGACCTTACCAGTCCGGAAATTCTGGCGCATTTGCTGAAATACGACAGTGCTCAGGGAAGATTTGAGGCTGAAGTGACCTCTTCTGATAATTCCATTTCAGTGAATGGAGATGTGGTGAGCGTATACGCAGAAAAAGATCCGGCCCAAATTCCCTGGAAAAAACACAATGTGGATGTGGTTCTGGAATGTACCGGATTTTTTGCTGAAAAAGAAAAAGCCGAAGCGCACATTAAAGCCGGAGCTAAAAGAGTGGTTATCTCCGCCCCCGCTAAAGGCGACCTGAAAACCATCGTTTTCAACGTAAACCATCATATCCTCGACGGTTCTGAAACCGTTATCTCCTGCGCGAGCTGTACAACCAACTGTCTGGCTCCTATGGCCCAGGTACTGGATGAAAAATTTGGTATCAAAGCAGGTTTTATGACAACGGTTCACGCTTATACCAACGACCAGAATACTCAGGACGCGCCGCATAAAAAAGATATGAGAAGGGCAAGGGCAGCTGCTGCCAACATCGTTCCCAACTCTACCGGAGCTGCCAACGCCATTGGCCTGGTACTGCCTAACCTGAAAGGTAAACTCGACGGTAGCGCTCAACGTGTACCTGTAATTACCGGTTCTCTTACAGAACTGACTACAGTACTGGATAAAAAAGTTACTGTTGAAGAAGTGAATGCCGCGATGAAGGCCGCCGCCAACGAAAGTTTCGGTTATACTGAAGATCCTATCGTGAGCAGCGATATCATCGGCATTACCTACGGCTCTTTGTTCGACGCTACGCAAACCAGCGTTATCACTGTAGGAGATACTCAAATGGTAAGAACCGTTAGCTGGTACGACAACGAAATGAGCTATGTAAGCCAGCTTGTACGAACAGTGAGATATTTCGCTCAACTGATTTCAAAATAAACCTCCGAAAAAGCTGTACCTCCGGTGCAGCTTTTTTTCCCTTATACCCTTCCGGCCGGAAGGAATTTTTCTGTTTCACATTTTTAGGAAATACATATGAGTAATTTTTCTGCCACCAATTTCAAAGATGCCAGAGTGCTGGTGCGTGTAGACTTCAACGTTCCACTCAACGAAGATTTTTCTATTGGCGACGATAACCGTATGCGTGCGGCCGTTCCTACCATTAAAAAAATCCTGTCTGACGGCGGTAAAGCCATTATCATGTCGCACCTGGGAAGGCCCAAAGAAGGCCCCACCGAAAAATATTCTCTCAAGCACCTGGTAGGGCATCTATCCGAACTCCTCGGAGGAGTGAAAGTGCATTTTGCCGATGACTGCATAGGGGAAGATGCTTATCGTTTAGCCGAATCCATGCAACCCGGAGAAGTTTTGTTGCTGGAAAACCTCAGGTTCTATAAACAGGAAGAAAAAGGCGATAAAGAATTTGCCCAAAAGCTTGCGAAACTGGGGGATTACTATGTGAACGATGCTTTTGGAACAGCCCACAGGGCACATGCTTCCACAGCGGTAATTGCCGATTATTTTTATAAAAACAAAAAGATGTTTGGCTACCTGATGGAAGCCGAAATTGAAAGCGCAGAAAAAGTACTGCATCATGCCGATAAGCCATTTACCGCAATTCTGGGAGGGGCGAAGGTTTCCGATAAGATTATGATGATTGAAAACCTTATGAACCGTGCAAATAATATCATCATCGGGGGTGGTATGGCTTATACTTTCTTCAAAGCCATGGGAGGAGAAATAGGAAACTCTTTATTAGAAGAAGACAAGATGGATGTGGCTAAAGAAGTTTTGGAAAAAGCTAAGAAAACCGGCGTAAATATTTACCTGCCTAAAGACAGTATTGTGGCAGATAAGTTTGCCGCCGATGCAAATACCAAAGAAGCAGAGAACGGAAAAATAGAAAACGGTTGGATGGGACTGGATATAGGACCGAAAGCTATAGAAGAATTTAGTAAGGTGATTGCAGCATCCAAAACCATATTATGGAATGGTCCTATGGGGGTGTTTGAAATGGAAAAATTTAGTCATGGTACCATAGCTATTGCCAAAGCTGTAGCTGAAGCCACTAAAAAAGGAGCATATTCGCTTGTAGGTGGGGGTGATTCGGTAGCTGCGGTAAACCAGCTGGGTTTTGCCGATGCTATCAGCTATGTCTCTACAGGAGGCGGAGCCATGTTGGAGTTCTTTGAAGGAAAAGAACTTCCCGGCATTGCAGCCATCAGAAGATAATGGCAGAAAAATTCGCCTTAAAAAACAAAAAAATAGTAACTTTTAGAATCTCAACACTAAACTTCATCAATCATGAAAACCGGTAACCTCGTATTAATAGTTGTATTACTGTTTGTGCTGATCTTCGGCGGTTGTGCCTGCGGAAGATACAATTCCATGGTACAGCAGGATGAAAATGTTACGGAAAAATGGAACAATGTTCAGAGTGATTATCAGCGCAGGGCAGACCTGATTCCCAACCTGGTAAACACTGTTAAAGGTGCTGCCAACTTCGAGCAGGAAACGCTAACCAGGGTGATAGAAGCCAGGGCTAAAGCTACTTCTGTTCAAATTAACAGTGCCGAAGAGCTTACTCCGGAAAAACTGCAACAGTTTCAGGCTGCACAGGGTGAGTTGAACAGTGCATTAAGCCGTTTATTGGTTACCGTGGAGCAATACCCTGAGCTGAAAGCTAACCAAAACTTCCTGGACCTTCAGGCGCAGCTGGAAGGCACAGAAAACAGGATAAAAGTTTCAAGGAACGAATTCAATGGTGCTGTAAGGCAATACAATACTACCATCAGACAGTTCCCTAATAACATATTTGCCGGAATGTTCGGATTTCAAAAGAGAGAAGGATTTACAGCAGAAGAAGGTGCTGAAAGGGCTCCTACTGTTGAATTTTAAATTGAATCATGAATTTGTTTTATCCATTTAATAAGCAGGTATTCCTGGAAGCTCAGGACCAGAAGGAAATAATTGACGCCATAAGGGAAGCGGAAACACAGACAAGTGGTGAAATCAGGTTGTACCTCGAAAGCCATTGCAAGTATGTGAATCCGCTTGACCGGGCGGCAGAAATTTTCTGGAACCTGAGAATGGATGAGACCAAAGACAGAAACGGAGTACTGATTTATATCGCCGTTAAAGACCACCAGTTTGCCATATTGGGAGATAAAGGTATTTATGAAGCACTAGGCCCTGAATTCTGGCAAAACGAGGTGGCTGCCATGCGATTGCATTTTCAGGAAAATCATTTTAAAGACGCCATCCTCCTTGTGATCAGGGATATTGGCAATGCCCTTCGCATACATTTTCCCTATTCCGGTAAAACCGATAAGAATGAACTCCCCGATGATATCGTATTCGGAAACTGATAATTGTTGAAGATGAATTTTTTTTACAGGCACGGAAAGGCGGTTTTGTTATCTGCATGGATATTGCTTCTTGCAATTAATTCTTATGCCCAGCAGATTCCACCCAAACCCGATCCTCCGAGGCTTGTAAATGACCTTGCCGGAGTAATGAGCGCTCAGGAAAGGCAGATGTTGGAAGATAAGCTGGTAGCTTACGACGACAGCACCTCCAACCAGGTTGCCATTCTCACCATCAACACGCTCGACGGTTATCCAATTGAAGAATATGCTTATCAGGTGTTTAAATCCTGGGGAATTGGAAATAAAAACACCAATAATGGCGTACTGATAGTTGCGGCTATTAATGACCGTAAGATTAGGATTGAAGTAGGTTACGGACTTGAAGGGGCTATCCCCGATGTTATTGCCAGCAGGATTATCAGGTACGATATTTCTCCCGCATTCCGTGAGGGAAATTATTACGAAGGTTTTAATAAGGCGGCTGAATCTATTATCAAAGCCGCAGCAGGGGAATACCAGGCTCCTGAAGGTTATCGCGACAGGGGAGAGTCGGAAGGTATCCCTGTAGGGTTAATCATTTTAGGTATCATCTTTCTTGCCATCATTATCAGCAGATCAGGAGGCGGTGGGGGCGGTTATGTCAGCCGCAGGGGATACCGCGATAATGTTCCCCCTATATTCTTTCCCGGGTCATTCGGAGGAGGCAGAAGCAGCGGTGGCTTTGGTGGTGGAGGTTTCGGCAGAGGTGGAGGCTTTGGTGGCTTTGGTGGAGGAATGAGCGGAGGCGGTGGCGCAAGCGGAAGCTGGTAAAGCGATTTACGATTTACGACATACGATTTAATACCTAATGCTAATTCCCCTATTCCTGATTTTTTTCTATTGTCCTTTTGAGTGCAGTGATTGTCCTCCTGAGCGCAGCGAAGGACGACATGCGATAATTCTCCATTCCTAATACTCTATTCCGAATACCCATAATTACCTCAAAACTTATCTAAATCCTAAAAAATCATCAATCGTCCATCGTAATTCGTAAATTTCTTTTGCCTTAAATCTATAAGATATGCAAAAGTTAATTTTATTCCTCGGGTTAATCTTTGTTCTGTCATGCGCAGAAAGAGCCAAAACAGTAGAAGTAGAAAAATATACTATTGAACAGTTTTATAAAAACAAATCCATCGGAGGGGGTTATTTTAATTCTGATGGTACCAAACTACTGATTAATAGTAATGAAACCGGAATTTACAATGTGTATGCACTTCCGGTAGATGGGTCTGCTCCTGTGGCACTTACAAATTCTACAGTGGAATCCAATTTTGCAGTGAGTTTTGTCCCCCACAGCGACCACTTTATCTTCTCGGCAGATAAAGGCGGTGATGAAAATTCCAGATTGTACTACAGTGATGGAAATTCGGTAAAAGACCTCACACCTTTTGAAAAATCTTCTAACTCCTTTTTTGGTTGGGCAAAAGATGAACAAAGCTTTTTCTTTAATTCCAACAAAAGGGATCCGAGGTTTTTCGATGTATATGAAATGAAAATAGCTGAATTGGCTAAGGAGAAACCCACTGCAACATTGTTTTATCAGAATAATGATGGAATGGATGCAGCCCTGATTTCTGACAACAAACAATACATCGTTTTGGTGAGAGCCTTAACCACCAGTAACAACCGGATGTTTCTGCATGATAAAAATACCGGAACAACCACAGAACTGACTCCGCATGAAGGAGATGCTACCTATTCCCCTCAGTATTTCAGCAAAGACAATCAGTACCTCTTTTACATCACCAATGAAAACAATGAATTTACCTATCTGGTAAAACACAACCTTCAGACCGGTGAAAAAGAAACCGTGATGAAGAAAGACTGGGATATCTGGTATGCTTATGAATCTGAAAATGGCAAATACCGTGTAGCGGGAGTAAATGAAGATGCAAGGACTAAAGTGTATATAACTGAAACCGCTACAGGGAATGATGTAAGGCTTCCGGATATCAAAGACGGAGATATTACGTCGGTAGCGATTTCAAAGGATGAAAAGTTGATCAGGCTGACTGTAGGTACTTCCACTTCTCCTTCCAACATTTATGTATACAATTTCGAAACAGGAGATTTGAGAAAACTTACAGAATCTCTTAACCCGGAGATTAAGGAAGACAACCTGGTTCAGGCAAAGGTAATTCGTTATAAATCATTCGACGGGCTGGAAATACCGGCAATATACTATGAGCCTAAAGAAGCTTCTGCGACCCATAAAGTTCCTGCATTGGTTTGGGTACATGGAGGTCCGGGAGGGCAATCAAGGGTTGGATATTCTTCACTAATACAATATCTCGTGAACCATGGTTATGCAGTGCTTGCAGTTAATAACAGGGGAAGTGATGGCTATGGTAAAACTTTCTTCACCATGGACGACCAAAAGCATGGCGATGTAGATTTGAAAGATTGCATTGAAGCGAAAAAGTTTCTTGCAAGCACAGGCGTAATTGATGAAAACAAAATTGGTATCATAGGAGGTTCTTATGGTGGATATATGGTTATGGCTGCATTATGTTTTGCTCCTGAAGAATTCGCCGTAGGGGTAAATATTTTTGGTGTAACCAATTGGTTGCGCACTTTGAAATCCATTCCCCCATACTGGGAATCCTTCCGCAATGCCCTGTATAAAGAAATGGGAGATCCTTATACCGCCGATTCGGTAAGGCTGTACAATATCTCTCCGGTATTTCATGCCAAAAACGTTACCAAACCACTAATGGTTTTACAAGGCGCTAACGATGTTAGGGTACTAAAAGTAGAATCAGACGATATTGTTGAAGCCGTTAAAGCCAACGGAGTGCCTGTAGAATACATTGTGTTCGATGATGAAGGCCATGGATTTTTGAAGAAGGAGAATGAAATAAGAGGGTATGGGAAGATTAAAGAATTTCTGGATGTTTATCTGAAAAATTAATGAGAATTAACAATGTAAGCAGGCAATGGAATTAAAATTATATCGTATATCGTATGTCGTAAATCAAATCTAAATTCCTAATTAAAAAAGGCTGTCATCAGACAGCCTTTTCCACCATTCAAAACAAACCAATTAACAAACTACTATTGTTTTTTATCACGGGGTACGGATGGTTTAGGGGCGTTTTTTCGGGCGGATTGTAGCTTTTCTTTTTGTTCTGGGGTTAAAATAGATTCGAATTTATTTTTCTGGTCTTCTCTTATTTTCTTCATTGCAGCTTTTTTAGCTTCTTCGCTAAGGGAAGTATTATTTTTTAAAGCTTCCATCTTTTCTTTTGATTCTTTGGTGATGGCGCTCATCTTAGCTTTTTGGTCTTCGGTTAATTGAAGGTCCATTTTCCTGTGAGGAACTGCTTTTCTTCCCTGGAATTGTTTGCCGGGTTGTCCTTTTTTAAATTCACCTGCTCTGGCTTTTCTGGCTTCCATCATCTTCTTCATGTTCTCTTTTTGTTCGGGAGTATATACCTCCATTCTGGCTTTTTGTTCTTCCTTCCTTAATTCCATCATTTGCTTTCTCTTTTCTTCCTGGCTTAAAGAAGAGCTTTTTAGAGTTTCATATTTATCCTTATACTCTTCCCTGATGGCGGAAAGTTTAGCCTTCTGCTCGGCTGTAAGGGTTGAATCCATGCGTTGATGCATAGGTACGGGGCGCTTATGTTTGCCTTCTGCTTTGTGGTCCTGTGCCATTACTGCTCCTGAGATAAACAGGATGGACAATGCTGCGATTATTTTCTTCATGTTTTTTTCTTTTTTGTTTGTGATACTCTTCTGACTGCCGCTAAGGCTTCAGGTTAAAACCAGAAATGTTAAAATTCTCTTAACGGGTAAAAGGGTTTTACCCTTCGGAAAAAGGGATGGAAGAATATGTATAGTATAAAACTTGTTAAGCCGGATTCAGGCGGGTTTTGTTAGCCAGTTGTCCGCAGGCGGCGTCTATATCTTTACCCCTGCTTCTTCTCAGCCTGGCATTTACTTTATTGTTTTCGAGGAATTTCATAAACCTGTTTACAGCTTCTTCTTCAGGTTTACGAAATGTGGCATTGTCAATAGGGTTGTATTCGATAATGTTTACCAGGTCAGCAGGAACCTGGCGGAAGATTTTGGTAAGTTGGAGTGCATCTTCTTCCGAATCGTTGAAATTTTTGAAAAGGATATATTCCAGGGTGATTTCATTACCGGTCTTTTGATAAAAATAATTCAACGCCTCTACCAATGCTTTGATGTGATTGGTTTCGTTGATGGGCATAATTTCATTACGCTTTTCATCGGTTGGGGCGTGTAAGGAAAGTGCCAACTTAAACCTTACCTGGTCGTCACCCAGTTGTTTGATCATCTTGGCAACACCTGCAGTAGAAACGGTAATCCTTTTCGGACTCATGCCAAGCCCTTCGGGAGAAGTAATTCTTTCAACTGAACGTAATACGTTTTTATAATTGAGCAATGGTTCTCCCATACCCATATACACGATATTGGTAAGCTTTTTACCATATTGCTCCAGACATTTTTCATTGATGATGGCTACCTGATCAAAAATTTCGTCAAATTCCAGATTTCTTTTACGGTCGAGGAATCCGGTAGCACAAAACTTACAGCTAAGGCTGCAGCCGACCTGACTGGATACACATGCTGTAAGCCTTTTTTCAGTAGGAATCAGCACTCCTTCTACCAGATGATGATCGTGGGTGCGGAAGCGGATTTTAATAGTGCCGTCGGCAGATATCTGGGATAAGTCTTCGCGTATAGATGGAAGTGAAAATGTTTCTTCCAGCTTTAGCCTGAGTTTCAGGCTGAGGTTGGTCATTACGGAAAAACTTCTCGCCTGTTTGCTCCAAAGCCATTCATACACCTGTTTGGCCCTGAATTTCTTTTCACCGTTTTCCAGGAACCATGCCTCCAGCTCTTCGTAGCTTAAATGGCGGATGTTTTTCTTCTGCATTTTGCAAAATTACTGAATAGCATGGCATTTTCTGAATGATAAAACTTTTCGGGTAGTTAAAATTCCCTCAATTACCAAAGGAATCCGCTTATTTTTGGCAAAACGATGCTTATGCAGGATGTATATATTTTGGATGCAGTACGTACTCCCATAGGAAAATACGGAGGAATGCTTGCCACAGTCAGGCCTGATGATTTACTGGCTATTGTAATTAAAGCTATTTTGGAAAGAAACCCCGGTATAAATCCTGAAGAGATTGAGGAGGTAATAGTCGGCGCTGCTAACCAGAGCGGGGAAGACAACCGTAATGTTGCCCGAATGGCTGCGCTTTTAGCCGGATTGCCTGTATCGGTAGCCGGAGTAACCGTAAACAGGTTATGTGCTTCCGGACTGCAGTCTGTTATGGATGCTGCCCGTGCGCTCAATAACCATGAAGGCATGTATTACCTGGCAGGAGGGGTAGAAAGCATGACCCGTGCGCCTTTTGTTATGGGTAAATCAGAATCACCCTGGAGCCGGAATGCCGAAATTTTCGACACTACCATGGGCTGGCGCTTTGTCAATAAGCGTTTGGCAGAAAAATACCATCCTTATTCAATGGGGGAAACAGCAGAAAATGTAGCCCGCCGGTGGAAGATTAGCAGGGAAGAGCAGGATGTTTTCGCTTTACACTCTCAGGAAAAATATTTTAAAGCATTAAAAGCCGGAATATGGAAAGAGGAAATTGTGCCGGTGGAAGTAAACTTCCCCAAAAACAGGAAAGAAATTTTTGATACCGACGAACATCCCCGCGAGACCAGTTTGGATAAACTTGCACAGTTAAAACCCGCCTTTGTTGCCGATGGAACCGTCACGGCAGGAAATTCCTCAGGGATTAATGACGGGGCTGCCATGCTTTTGCTCAGCAATGAGGAAGGGGCGAAAAGATCCGGAATAAAGCCACTTGGGCGTGTAGTGTCTATGGCCGTAGCCGGTGTGGATCCTTCCATTATGGGGGTTGGGCCGGTTCCTGCCACTCAAAAAGCCCTCAAAAGAGCAGGGTTAAACATGAGCGATATCGGATTGGTAGAGCTGAATGAAGCTTTTGCTGCACAATCAATAGCCTGCATTCGCGACCTGGGTTTGGATGCTTCCATTATTAATGTTAATGGTGGAGCCATAGCCCTCGGACACCCATTAGGTTGCAGCGGTGCCAGAATCAGTACTACCTTATTATATGAAATGAAAAGGAGAAAAGTCCGCTACGGCCTTGCCACCATGTGCGTAGGCGTAGGACAGGGCGCTGCAATAATATACGAATCAATGATATAATATTATTAAAAATAAAAACCGGTAAAATTTTTACCGGTTTTTACATTTGGATATTACTGATTTAAAAAAGCAGGTAACTTATCAGCGAGGCTGTCCATTTTAAATTCCTGCTGATGTCCTGTTTCCAGATTCTTTACATTGCATACTCCGTTTTCCAATTCCCTTGATCCGATAATGGCCACGAAAGGGATTTGTTTCTTCTGCGCATACTTGAACTGCTTATCCATTTTGGCATTTTCATGATACAACTCACCACTGATACCTTTAAAGCGCAGTTGTTGCAGCAGGTTAAAACTTTTTTCACATTCTTTTTCTCCAAGGTTGAAGAATAATATTTGCGGACCGGAATAAATGTTTTTAGGGAAGAGGTTGAGTTCTTCCATTACATCGTAAATCCTGTCGATGCCAAAAGATATTCCTACTCCTGCAATTCCTTTAACTCCGAAAGTTCCGGTCAGGTCATCATATCTTCCCCCGCCACCAATGCTTCCAATTTTAACAGAAGCAGGTGCTTTTACTTCCATAATAATTCCGGTATAATAATTCAATCCTCTTGCAAGGGTAAGATCAACCGTTATAGCTTTATCTTCTTCCGGAAGCGGAGAATGATGTTGTAAAACATTCAGCACAAATTCCATTTCTTCTATTCCTTTTCTTCCTTCTTCCAGATGCCCGAGCAGTTTTTTCAATGCCGCCAGTTTTTCTGCATTGCTTCCGGAAATCTGTAAAAAATCTTCAATGAATTGTATTTGTTCTTCAGAAAGGTTTTTAGATTGTAATTCTTCTTTTACTTTTTCCTGCCCTATTTTATCCAGCTTATCTATTGCCACGGTGATGGTAACCAATAGCTCTTTGTTTCCGCAGGCCTCTGCGAGGGCAGATAAAATTTTTCTGGAATTAATTCGTATATCCGTTCCTGTTATTCCAAGGTTTTTGAATGCCTGTTTGTATATATGTATCAGTTCTACTTCATTCCACAAGGATGTACTGCCTACAATATCTGCATCGCACTGATAGAATTCGCGGTATCTTCCTTTTTGTGGCCGGTCGGCTCTCCATACAGGTTGTGCCTGATATCTTTTAAATGGCAGTGTAAGGCTACCGGCATTCATGGCCACATAACGCGCAAAAGGAATGGTGAGGTCGTAACGCAGTGCTCTTTCGGTGATACCTTTTACATTCCTGCCTTGTAATACCAGTTCAAAATCTTTTCTTGCAGCATCAGCTTTGTCGGGATTATTCAATCCGTTGTTTAGGATTTTAAAAATCAGCTTATCCCCTTCTTCACCGTATTTGCCCATCAGGTTTTCAAGGTTTTCCATTGCAGGGGTTTCCAGCGGGCCAAAACCGTAAAGGGTAAAAACATTCTTTATAGTGTCGAGAATAAAATTTCTTTTCCTGACAACTTCCGCACTAAAATCTCTTGTGCCCTGAGGCAGTGTTGGTTTGCTCATGCTATTGTTTGTATATGAGTAGTTTTTCAATCAGTTTGTCACATGCGGCATCAATCATATCGAATACCTCATAATAACCTTCTTCCGGTCCGTACCAGGGGTCGGGTACATCCATATCGCTTCCTTCGTAAAGAAAATTCATCAGCAGGTGGGTTCTATCAGGATCGTAATGGCGGCCAGCAATGCTTTTAATATCTTCCAGCACATCTCCTGCCATGGCAATAATAAAGTCAAACTTCTGATAGTCAGATGCTTTAAACCTTCGTGCCCTTTGCTGGCAAATATCAATTCCTCTTGCCAGGGCCACTTTTTGAGAAAAACGATGAGGCGGTTCCCCTATATGGTAGCCGTTGGTTCCGGCGCTGTCTACAAACCAGTTAAGTCCCATAGCATTGGCCTTATGCCGTAATATTCCTTCAGCCAGCGGGCTGCGGCAGATATTTCCCAGGCAGACCATTAAAATTTTCATGGGCGCAAAACTAATGAAAAGGCAGGAAGCAGTGAAAATAAAGGATTTGAGGCAGCTGAGTTTAAGCTTAGAAATGTAAATGAAATATGATGAAAAGACCCGGGTGTGAAATTTTAAAATAATATTTTATGGAATAAATTCTGATCCCGCTCTAAATAGGGTAAAAGGTTCTGAAAATTGCGAAAAATCAGGCAAGTGTCAGGTTTTTGTACGAAAAACGCATAAAACACAGCAGAATGTTAAAAAATATGCGAACAAATTAATCTTGTTTTATGCGCTTTTAATCCGAATTCCTTAACTTGCCCGTCGCCCAAACCCATGTAGTATGGATATAGATGAAAAAAAGCATAAGCAGTACGTATTAAGAAGATCGATTACGGATTTAACGATGGGGATTTTGTATTCTGCCATGGGAATCTTTTTTGGCTTTAAGGATATAATGGGATGGAACTTTGATTTTCCTCCTTCTCCTTTCAGCTACTTTTTTGGCGGGCTATGCCTGATATATGGTGTGTTCAGAATCTACAGAGGAGTTAAAAAAGAATATTTTAATTAATACTGATGAATCGTAAACGGCGAATAGTATCATTTTCACTATTGGGTAATTTAATTTTTTTATTTTACCTTGGAATCCTCCTGGTGGGATGCGGTGATAATAATACAGAATACACCCATACCCGCGATACTGTGAGGAGTGGCACTATTCACATTAGTGTAGACGAGGCTTTTAAACCTGTTATCGATTCGCAGGTCAAAGTATTTGAATCGCAAAATCCTGATGCGAAAATCATAGTTCATTACAAGCCTGAAGCACAATGTTTGCAGGACCTGGATGTTGACAGCATCCGTATGGTCATCGTCACCAGAGGGCTAACCCGCGAAGAAGAAAATGCCTTTCATAAAAAGCTGAGGTATCATCCCGGGTATGGTCCGCTTGCATGGGATGCTGTTGCGGTAATTACCAATAAGAATTCTCCTGATTCTTTATTTACCATGGATGAAATCAGGGACTTGGTTAAAGGAACCGGCAAACCTAAATACAAGGTGCTGATGGATGGAACTTCCGCCACAAGTAACGTAAGGTTCCTGATGGATTCTGTACTGAAAGCGGGAGATACACTATCCTCAAACGTTGTGGCTGCTCAAAGCAGTGAGGCAGTGATTGATTATGTAACCAGGAATACCGATGCGATTGGATTGATTGGGGTGAGCTGGATAGGTGACAAAAACGATCCTCAGGTGCTGAATTTCCTGAGCAATGTGAGGGTGGCCGCTTTGGAATGCCGTGACTGTGACGGAAAATTTGTGTTACCCGTTCAGGCCAATATCGCTTTGGGAAGATATCCGATGGTAAGGCCTTTGTATTATATTCTGAAGGAAAATTATGCAGGGCTTGGAAGCGGGTTTAAAAACTTCCTTATCCATGAAAAAGGACAACTCATTTTCAGAAGGGCATATTTATTGCCTGCAAGAATGAGTTTCGATGTAAGAGATATGAGTATATCCGAATAACAACAACTTTAATTATTAAACAAAACCAGCAAGGACAATGATGAAACGAGTATTAAGCTTAATCGTATCAACTGTCATTACCGGCCAATTGCTTTTTGCACAGAGTGTCGATGAAGGCAGAAAGTATTTATACTACGAAAGGTACCAGAGTGCAAAGGAAACTTTTGAGAAGATTCTGGCTCAAAATCCTAACAATATAGAAGCAACTTACTGGCTTGGTCAAACACTGCTGGAAGATCCTAACGTAAGAGATTCTTCTCTTGCAAAAGAGGTTTACCAGAAGGCACTGGCCAATAATGGTAATGCTCCGCTGTTACTGGTAGGTATGGGGCAGATTGAACTGATGGAAGGAAAAACTTCCGATGCAAGACAGCGCTTTGAAACTGCTATTGCAGCAACCAAAGGACGTGATATCCAGGTGCTGAATGCAGTGGGCCGTGCCAACGTTTATACCAAACAAGGAGATGCCCATTACGCTATTCAAAAGCTGCAACAAGCTACTGAGGTAAAAAAATTCAATGATCCTGATACATACCTGATTATGGGTGATGCTTACCGTAAGCTGATTGATGGTGGTAATGCAGTTACTTCCTATAATAAGGCTCTGGCATTGAATCCGACACTGGCAGCAGCCAAACATAAAATCGGTAAAATTTATCTTACCCAGAACAACCCGGAATATTTCCTTCCGGCTTTCGAAGAAGCTATTTTCTTCGATGAGAAATATGCTCCAACATATTACGAGCTGTTCTACTACTGGTATGATAAAGACGTTAACAAGGCTGCAGAATATCTTGAGCCTTACATTGCCAATTCCGATCAGGGTCCGTCTATTGAATACCTGAATACCGACTTCACTTATTCAAAAGGTGATTTCGCTGGAGCAAGGGCAAAAGCAAAAGAACTCATTGCTAAGTACGGAGATAAGGTGAACCCGAGGATGTACAGGATGATTGCCTATACTTCCGATACACTGGGCGACCTGGATGAAGCCAAACAAGCCATGCTTACCTTCCTGGAAAAAGCTGATGAAGGAACCATCCGTCCTACAGATTATGTAGAGCTGGCCAACATCAATTCCAAAATACCGGGATTTGAACTGGAAGCATTTGAAAACTTCAACCAGGCTATCGAAATGGACACCCTGGCAGATAACAAGAAAAAATATGCTGTTCAGGCTGCTGAACTGGCCAAAAAACTTGGCAACAGGAATTCTGAAGCCGAGTGGCTGGGTAAAGCTTACCAACTGGAGAAAAATCCCGGACAGTTAGACCTGTACAACTGGGCTTATGCTCACTATCAGGCCGGAAACTACGAAATTGCCGACAGTTTATTCTGTGATGTATATACCACCCAATATCCTGACGCCATTTACGGATACCTGTGGTGTGCAAGGGCAAAGCAGGCGCAGGATACTACCATGGAAAATGGTTATGCGGTAGAAGCTTTCAAAACCCTTTCAGAGAAAGCAGTTACGCTGGAAGAAGGTAAATTCAAAAACCAGGCTATTTTCGCCAACTTCTACCTGGTACAGTACTACCACGATATAGCGAAAGAATACGATACTGCTGTATATTATCTGGATAAAGTATTGGAAATTGATCCTGAAAATGCTGATGCTATCAGAATTAAAGAGATCATCTCTAAAACCAGCTTACAGCAAAAACAATCGTCCGAAGGCCGGGCACGTTCAGAATCCCGGGAACCTAAAGGCAACTAAATTAAAATTCTATTAAATACAAGCTCCGGAACTTTCTCCGGAGCTTTTTTTATTTAATTCATTTTGTGTTAATGACTTGTTTATTGGAAAGGCTGGCTTATTTTTGCTAGTCAATTTTATGGGCATATGCCCTGCTAATTATCTGATAACCTAAGCTCAAATGAAACTATTTATCCTTCAGGCTGCACCCGATAGCGGATTTTGGTTCCTGCCCATAGTGATTCAATTTATTCTGGCTATCGTGTTTGTGGCGGTAATGATGGGAGTAACCCATTTGCTCGGTCCTAAAAGAAAAACCAGGGATAAACTTGCCAACTTCGAGAGTGGTATTGAAAGTGTGGGTAACGCCCGCCAGCCTGTGGCCATCCATTACTTCCTGGTGGCCATTTTGTTTGTGTTGCTGGATGTGGAAGTGGTTTTCTTTTATCCCTATTCGGTAATCTTTAAGGAACTTGGCTGGTCTGGATTTATAGCAGTGATGATGTTTGTAGCCTTCTTTTTAACAGGATTTATCTATATTCTGAAAAAAGGGGCATTAAAATGGGAAGATTAATAACGAAAAAGTTATCAATCTTCTTTAATCCGTATAAAACATTGAATTATGGCACGTCCGGTAAGGTATAATTTAACAGGAGAAAGAGACCTGAAGCTGGTGAAGGAAGGCCCTATAGGCTATGCCGGGGAAGGCTTCATGGCCACCACGCTCGATCAGATTATTGGCCTGGCCAGGAAAAACTCTCTCTGGCCCCTGCCTTTTGCTACCTCCTGCTGCGGAATCGAATTTATGGCTACCATGGCAGCTACCTACGACCTGGGAAGGTTTGGTGCTGAAAGGGTAGGATTCTCCCCCCGCCAGTGCGATATGCTGCTGGTGATGGGTACAATAGCCAAGAAAATGGCTCCCGTTGTGAAACAGGTTTACCTCCAAATGGCCGAACCCCGCTGGGTAGTGGCTGTTGGTGCATGTGCATCCAGCGGAGGAGTTTTCGATACTTACAGTGTACTGCAGGGAATTGACCAAATCATCCCCGTTGACGTATATGTACCCGGATGCCCTCCAAGGCCCGAAGCTATTCTCGACGGAATTATGAAAGTGCAGAACCTTGTAGGGAAAGAAAGTTTAAGAAGAAGAAACGGAGAACATTATAAAGCATTACTGAACAGTTACGGTATTGAGTAACCGAAAGCGGAAGCGATATGGCATTAACCAATGAAATAGTAAAACAAAAGCTGACAGAAAAATTCGGAGACAGCGTGACCAACTTCGAGGAGCCTTTCGGCATGCTCACCTTCGAAGCCCCAAAGGAAATGAACCTGAAGGTGCTGCAGTTTTTGTACGATGATGAAACCCTGGGTTTCAGGTTTCTTACCGACCTTACTGCCGTGCACTATCCAGATAACCCGGGAAGGGAGCTGGCAGTAGTTTACCATCTGCACAACCTCAGGGAAAATTTCAGGGTAAGGTTTAAAATCTTTACTTCTATAGAGAACCCGGATGTGTTTACCGCAACAAAACTTTTTGCTGCAGCCAACTGGATGGAAAGAGAAACTTACGATTTCTACGGAGTGAATTTCATAGGCCATCCTAATCTGAAGAGAATTCTGAACGTGGACGAAATGGATTACCATCCTATGAGAAAGGAATATCCGCTGGAGGACCGTCAGCGTACCGATAAAGACGACGAAATGTTCGGAAGAGGAGAAATTTTTCCTAATCAAGCTTAAACGGAGTACAGGAAATGCAAGACCACCATATCAAATTACCAGAAGGAGGAATAGAAAAACATACCAATATTCTTAACCTGGGCCCCACCCACCCGGCAACCCATGGTGTATTTCAGAATATCATTGAGCTGGATGGAGAAAGGATTATTTCTGCCGAATCTACCGTGGGGTATATTCACCGTGCATTTGAAAAGATTGCGGAAAGAAGGCCCCTGTATCAGATAACTCCGCTTACAGACAGGCTGAACTATTGTTCAGCGCCTATAAATAATATCGGCTGGCATCTAACCTGCGAAAAACTTTTAGGGATAAAGACCCCAAAAAGGGTAGATTACCTCAGGGTAATCATTATGGAACTTGCCAGGATTACCGACCACCTGATATGCAACTCTATTATGGGTGTGGATGCCGGAGCATATACCGGTTTCCTTTACCTGATGCAATACCGCGAATTGGCTTATGAAATCTATGAAGAAGTTTGCGGGTCAAGGCTTACAACCAACATTGGAAGAATTGGAGGTTTTGAAAGAAACTTCTCCAATACCGCCTTTACCAAACTGGAAAAATTCCTCAACGAATATCCCAAAGCGTTGGATGAATTCAACACCATGCTTACCCGCAACAGGATATTCATGGAACGTACTATGGGTGTTGGCGGAATTTCTGCAGAAAAAGCACTAAACTACGGATTTACAGGGCCCAACCTCAGGGCAGCGGGAGTGGATTACGATGTCAGAAAAATCAGTCCGTACAGCAGCTACGAAGATTTTGATTTTTATATCCCTGTAGGAACTACCGGCGACTGTTACGACAGGTTCCTGGTACGTGATCAGGAAATGAAGCAGTCTCTTGAAATTATCAGACAGGCTTACCGGAAAATTCAGGAATTCAAAGGTGCAGAAGCAGAAGTATATCATGCAGAGGTTCCTGAATATTATCTTCCTCCTAAAGAGGATGTGTATACCAAGATGGAAGCCCTGATTTGGCATTTTAAAATTATTATGGGTGAAGTGGATATGCCTAAAGGTGAGGTATATCACAGCGTGGAAGGCGCTAATGGCGAACTTGGTTTCTACCTCATCAGCGATGGCGGAAGAACCCCATACAGGCTGCATTTCAGAAGGCCATGCTTCATCTATTATCAGGCTTATGAAGAACTGGTAAAAAACCATCTCATTGCAGATGCCATTATGGTGATGAGTAGCCTGAACCTGATAGCAGGAGAAATGGATGCATAATTTTTAAAACTAAATCCGGTTTTCCGGAATTAAATAAAAGACCATGTTTCAGTTCTCAGAGGAGAAATTACAGCAAGCTCAGAAAATCATTGCCAGATATCCTGAAGGAAAGCAGAAGAGCGCCCTGATTCCCTTGTTGCATCTTGCCCAGGAGGAAGCAGGAGGATGGCTGGATGTGCCCGTTATGGACTATGTGGCTTCGCTGCTGAGCATCGAACCTATTGAAGTGTATGAAGTGGCAACCTTTTATACCATGTTCAACCTGAAACCGGTTGGAAAACATGTGTTTGAGGTATGCCAAACCGGTCCATGTATGCTGAGGGGAAGTGATGATATCATTTCCTACATTAAGGAAAAACTGAATATCGGACCCGGTGAAACTACCCCCGACGGTATGTTTACCCTTAAAACAGTAGAATGCCTGGGCGCCTGCGGTTATGCACCAATGATGCAATTGGGTAAAACTTACAGGGAGCATCTCACCAGGGAAAAAATAGATCAAATCATTGAGGAATGCCGCAGGCAGGTTGCCGTAAACAATTAAAAGCCTGAGGCATATTAACCGAATATTGAACTATGGGAAGAAAATTATTACTGGATAAAATAGGAATTGAAGGGATCAAATACTTTGATGCCTACCGGAAAAATGGCGGATACCGGGCTCTGGAAAAGGCATTGAAGATGAGCCCCGATGAAATTGTGGAGGAAGTGAAGAAAAGCGGCCTTCGTGGTAGGGGAGGTGCAGGATTCCCTACGGGGATGAAATGGAGTTTCCTGGCAAAACCCGAAGGAGTACCCCGTTACCTGGTGTGCAATGCCGACGAATCGGAGCCGGGAACCTTTAAAGACCGATACCTCATGGAGCATATCCCTCATCTGCTGATTGAAGGGCTGCTCATTTCTTCCTATGCACTCGGATCAAATAAGACATTTATCTATATCAGGGGAGAATATGCCTGGATAGTGGATATCCTTGAGCAGGCCATTGAAGAGGCAAGGCAGCATAACTTCCTTGGCAAAAATATTTTGGGAACCGGCTTCGACTGTGAAATTTATGTTCAGCGGGGCGCAGGTGCTTATATCTGCGGTGAAGAAACCGCACTTATCGAAAGCCTTGAAGGTAAAAGAGGCAATCCCAGAATTAAGCCTCCTTTCCCAGCCGTAAAAGGTTTATGGGATTGCCCCACTGTGGTGAATAACGTTGAAACCCTCGCTGCGGTAGTGCCCATCATCAATATTGGCGGTGAAGAATATGCGAAAATTGGAGTAGGCCGCTCAACAGGAACCAAGTTGATTTCCGCCTGCGGAAATATCAATAAACCGGGAGTATACGAAATTGATATGACCATCACCGTGGAAGAATTCATCTTCAGCGATGAGTACTGCGGTGGTATTGCTAATGGAAAAAGGCTGAAAGCCTGTATCCCCGGAGGTTCATCGGTACCCATCCTTCCTGCCAACCTGTTGCTGAAAACAGCAAAAGGAGAGCCTCGTTACATGAATTATGAAAGCCTTTCCGACGGTGGTTTCCAAACCGGTACCATGATGGGTTCGGGAGGTTTTATCGTATTGGATGAAGATCAGTGTGTGGTTAGACATACGCTTACCCTTGCAAGGTTCTATCGCCATGAAAGTTGCGGTCAATGTTCGCCTTGCAGGGAAGGAACAGGATGGATGGAAAAAATCCTGCACAAAATCGAATACGGAAAAGGCACCATGAGGGATATAGATCTGCTTTGGGAAATCCAGAGTAAGATTGAAGGTAACACCATTTGTCCGCTCGGAGATGCTGCAGCATGGCCGGTAGCTGCCGCCATCAGGCATTTCAGGGATGAGTTCGAATGGCACGTAACCCATCCTGAAGAAGCTTTAAAAAGAAATTACGGACTGGCACATTATGCCGATGAAAGAGCGGTTGTTGCCCAGTAAATTTTTGAATAATTGAACCGAAGATAATGGCTGAAGAAAAAAAATTGTTTAACGTAACCATCGACAACATCACCATTCAGGTTGAGCCGGGAACTACTATCCTCCAGGCTGCCCGCCAGATCGGCGGAGATGTTACTCCTCCTGCCATGTGCTACTACAGCAAGCTTCAGGGCAGTGGAGGTAAATGCCGCACCTGCCTGGTAGAAGTTGCCGCAGGTTCCGCAGCAGATCCCCGTCCTATGCCCAAACTCGTGGCCAGCTGTCGTACTGCTGTGATGGACGGTATGGTGGTAAAAAATATCACCAGCGACCGCGTGAGAGATGCCCGTAAGGGAGTGGTGGAATTCCTTCTGCTGAACCACCCGCTGGATTGCCCCATCTGCGACCAGGCCGGAGAATGCCATTTGCAAGACCTCAGCTATGAGCACGGCGCTGCCGGTACCAGGTACGAATTCCCTAAGAGAACTTTCCAGAAACACGACCTGGGTCCCTATATTCAACTGCACATGACCCGCTGTATCCTCTGCTACCGTTGCGTACAGGTAGCCAACCAGGTTGCAGGGAAAAGAGTGCATGGTGTGCTCGACAGAGGAGATCACGCACAGATCGCTACCTATATAGAAAAAGCACTCGACAGCGAATTCATAGGAAACGTAATAGATGTATGTCCGGTAGGAGCCCTTACCGATAAAACCTTCAGGTTTAAAAACAGAGTATGGTTCCTGAAACCCGTTGACGCACACCGCGATTGTCCTAACTGTAAAGGAGAAGTAACCTTGTGGTACAGAGGAGATGAAGTGTTCAGGGTTACGGCCAGAAAAGACCAGTGGGGAGAGGTGAAAGACTGGATATGCAACACCTGCCGCTTTGAAACCAAGCGCACTTCCGACTGGATTATAGACGGCCCTACCGAAGTGAACAGACATTCGGTGATATCTCAAAATCATTATACCAAAATGGTACGCCCCAATGAAGTATTTGAGAAACTCATGGGTCGTAAGCCTAAATTGTTGCTGAATATTCACGATGTAAGTGAGGTGAACAGGCCGGAAGTAAGACTTTCCGAATTCAACCGGCCTCCGAAAGCAGAAGATTATCAGGCATCAAGGGCATTAACGGAAGGGAAAGAAAAAGGAGAAGCACAATAAACATCATCCCCTGAATTATGATCAACTTATTGCAAATAGATTTTGGATTTATTCTGGAAAAAGTTATTCTGATATCTGTAATTATCGGGATTTCTCTGTTTGTGGCCATGTATGAAACTCTTGTTGAAAGAAAGGTGGCAGGATGGATGCAGGACAGGTATGGTCCAAATCGTACAGGCCCGCTGGGTATCCTTCAGCCATTAGCAGATGGTGGTAAACTTTTTTTCAAAGAAGAAATTATCCCCAATGCGGCTAACAGGGTACTGTTTGTACTTGGCCCCGCTGTAGCCATGCTTACAGCCATGATGACCTCAGCGGTTATTCCCTGGGGTAGTCAAATGGAAATAGCAGGAAGAACCGTACAACTCCAAATTGCAGATATCAATATCGGCGTGTTGTACATTTTCGCAGTAGTGGCATTGGGTGTATATGGAATCATGATCGGAGGATGGTCTTCCAACAACAAATTCTCTCTGCTTGCAGCCATGAGGGGGGCATCACAGGTCATTTCTTATGAACTGCCCATGGGGCTTTCACTGATTGCCGTGCTGATGCTTACCGGTTCTCTGAAGATGAGTGCTATAGTGGGAGCACAGTTAGACAGTGTTTACCATTTCTTCTACCAGCCTCTGGGATTCCTCATCTTTCTCGTATGTGCATTTGCGGAATGTAACCGTACGCCCTTCGACCTTCCCGAAGCAGAAAGCGAATTGAACTTTGGATACCATCAGGAGTATTCTTCCATGAAACTGGGATTCTTCCTGTTTGCTGAATATATCAACATGTTTATCAGCAGTGCCGTGATGGCTACCATTTACTTCGGAGGATATGATATTCCTTTTGTAAATGATACCAACCTGGCTGCATCAATAGGGCAAAATACCACCGCATTGCTGCAGGTGCTTTCATTATTTGTAAAAATCGCATTGTTTATATTCTTCTTCATCTGGGTACGCTGGACAATTCCACGTTTCCGTTACGACCAACTGATGAACCTGGGATGGAAGAAACTGATTCCGTTGGCATTGGTGAATATGATTATTACCGCTATTGTGGTATTAATGCTGAATAAATAACGGCGGAGGATAAACGAAATTTATTTATCAGGCTAAAGCCTTTAAGAATATTATATGGAAAGATTAACCGATAAGGCAAAGCAGGTAGACAGGCGACCGATGACCTTTCTGGAAAGCCTTTATTTGTGGAATATCGCAAAGGGAATGGGCATTACCTTAAAGCATATTTTCAAGAAGAAGGTAACCATTCAGTACCCTGAAGAGCGCCGCGAATTCAGCCCGGTGTTCAGGGGATTGCACGTGCTGAACAGGGATGAAGAGGGTAGGGAGCGTTGTACTGCGTGCGGACTTTGTGCGCTTTCTTGTCCTGCTGAGGCTATTACCATGGAAGCTGCAGAACGCCAGCCCGGAGAAGAGCATCTGTACAGGGAAGAAAAATATGCTGCCAGGTATGAAATCAACATGCTGCGCTGCATATTCTGTGGATTCTGCGAAGAGGCTTGTCCAAAAGATGCTATCTACCTGAGTGAAACCTTTGCTCCGGCCAACTATCAGAGAAAAGGATTTATTTACAATAAGCAAGACCTGTTGATACCTCACCCCAAGGAAAACCCTGAAGATTATAAAAGAGCTAAGGGTGAGATAGAGAATAGAAAAAAATAGTTAATCGAACCTAACATGAACATTACAGACATACTATTCTATTTCCTCTGCGCATTATCCATCGGCAGTGCCCTTATGGTGGTGATCAGCCGCAACCCGGTGCATAGTGTGCTTTGGCTGATATTTACCTTCTTTACCATCACAGGCCATTATTTAATGATGAATGCCCAGTTTCTGGGAATCGTTAACCTCATCGTGTATGCAGGGGCCATTATGGTACTTTTCCTTTTTGTGATCATGCTGATGAACCTGAATACGGCCGATGAACCACGCAAAAACAAATGGCTGAAAATAGCAGGAACGGTTTCAGCAGGCTGCCTTCTGCTGATAATTGTAGCCACCCTGAAAGATGCAGAAGTGAAAGGTTCCGATTTGCAGGTGGTGGAAGGCAATATCGGGCTTATCGAAAACCTGGGAAGGACATTGTTTTCAAAATTTGTTATACCCTTTGAAGTGAGCAGCATCCTGTTTCTGAGTGCTATGGTAGGTGCCGTGCTGCTGGGTAAAAAATAATCCAACATTCATCAACCTAAAACTTTTATAAAGTGCCGGTAGAACGTTACATATTTTTGGCCATTACCCTGTTTTGCATCGGAATGGCCGGTGTGCTTATCAGAAGGAATATGATCATCGTGTTTATGTGCATTGAGCTTATGCTGAATGCCGTTAACCTTCTGCTGGTAGCATTTTCCAAAATGCACCACCTGGCAGGTGCTGCCGATAATCCGCTGGCCGGAATAGACGGTCAGCTGTTCGTGTTTTTCATCATGGTGGTAGCAGCAGCAGAAGTGAGTATTGGCCTGGCCATTATCGTGATGATATACCGGAATGTAAATTCCATCGATATCAATTTCCTAAACAGATTAAAACATTAATCCTGGGATTAATTCATCAATAACGCCCTGACCGGCAACATAGACAGTGTTTATGAGCAATATGATACAACTGATTTGGCTGGTTCCTCTTTTGCCACTTGCAGGATTCATTATCCTCGGATTGGGAAGAAACCATTTGTCTAAAGCGATTACGGGAACTATAGGAAGCGCAACCGTGCTGGGAGGTTTTATCATCAGCCTGCTGTGCTTTAATGCGGTTTTGAATGGCAAAACGGATACTGTTACACTGTTCAACTTTTTACATGTTGGGGAATTTTCCATTCCCTTCGCTTTTCAGGTAGACCAGCTTTCTGCCCTCTTCCTTTTAATTATCACAGGAGTGGGATTCCTGATTCATGTGTATTCCACTGCCTACATGAAAGAAGAAACCCCCGACCACTTTGCAAGGTATTTTGCTTACCTGAACCTTTTCGTGTTCTCCATGCTGCTGCTGGTGCTGGGTTCAAACTTCTTCATTATGTTTATCGGTTGGGAAGGAGTAGGATTGTGTTCTTACCTGCTAATCGGATACTGGTTTAAAAACAACGATTATACAAAAGCCGCCAATAAAGCTTTCATCATGAACAGGATTGGTGATGCCGCATTCCTCATCGCCATGTTCTGGATGATTAAAGAATTCGGTTCCCTTACCTATTCCGAAATTTTTCCAAAAGTTCCGGAAATGACCATGGGCAGCATGGTGCTTACGGGCATTACGCTGTTGTTATTGGTGGGTGCTACCGGTAAATCAGCCCAAATTCCTCTGTACACCTGGTTGCCCGATGCTATGGCAGGCCCCACTCCTGTTTCTGCACTCATTCACGCCGCAACCATGGTTACCGCAGGTATTTATATGATTGCCAGAAGCAACATCATGTTTACCATGTCGCCGGTAACCTTAACGGTGGTAGCCATTGTTGGCCTCGCAACGGCTCTGCTTGCAGCAATGATAGCCATTAAGCAAAACGATATCAAAAAAGTACTGGCTTATTCCACAGTAAGCCAGCTTGGATATATGTTCCTCGGCCTAGGAGTAGGAGCTTATGTAGGCGCTGTTTTCCATGTGATGACGCACGCCTTCTTTAAAGCCTTATTATTCCTTGGAGCAGGTTCGGTGATACATGCCATGCACCACGAACAGGATATGCGAAAAATGGGTGGACTGGCAGGTAAAATGAAAATTACGCATATCACCATGCTTATTGGCTGTATCGCTATTGCAGGAATTCCTCCGTTCTCAGGATTCTTCTCAAAAGACGAAATTCTTGCAGCGGCATTTTCCAAAAACATAGTGTTCTGGATACTTGGGGTATTAGGTGCAGCCATGACTGCCTTCTATATGTTCCGCCTGTATGCCATGACCTTCCGCGGAAATTTCAGGGGTACAGAAGAGCATGAACATCACGTGCATGAAAGCCCGGCCGCCATGACCATTCCTTTGGTGATCCTGGCCGTATTGGCAGTGATTGCAGGATTCTGGGGAATACCTACTGTATTTGCAGAAAATGCACACAAACTTTCCAACTTCCTGGCACCAATATTCGAAACTTCCTCCAAAATAGCAGAACACCATCATCCCGATCATTCCACCGAATATATGCTTATGGGAATTTCAGTGGCAATTGCCCTGGCAATGGCTATTTATGCATGGAGGAGGTTCAGCAAACGCCCGGAAACCGAAGAACCTTCAAGACTGGGCAAAATCATGGCCAACGGATTTTACATCAATGAGTTTTATAATGCGGCAATCGTAAGCCCCATTATGAAATTCTCAAGGTTCCTGAACGTGCACATTGAAAAAAACCTGATCGACTGGGTGGTGAACGGATTTGGAAGGCTGGTGCAATATGGTGGCCGCCAGATGAGGTGGATGCAAAGCGGACAGGTAGGCAACTACATATTGCTGATGGTAATAGGAATGTTGCTGTTACTGGTGTTACAATTTTTCTTAAAGAAATAGTTTGACTGAGCTGAGATAAAAATTAAAAAATGATTCCAGTTTTACTGATACTAATCCCTCTGATCGCCGGTTGCGTGGCCTTTATGCTGAAATCAGACAAGGCTGCAAAATCCTGGTCATTGTTGGCATCGCTGGCTACGCTCGTAGTAGCTGTTTTAGGATTAACGGCATTGAAAGATTACAGCTATCATCATATTGATTATCCCTGGCTTGAACTTTTAGGCAGCAATTTTTCGCTGGCTCAGGATGGCATGGGTAAAATGCTTACCCTGCTTACTGCAATTTCATACGTAGCGGTATTCGCTTCCACCTGGAAAACAGAGCAACCCAAATCGGGTGCTTATCACGGATTTATGCTGTTGATGCAGGCCGGTATTACAGGCGTTTTCCTGGCAGCGGATTTTCTGTTGTTCTACTTCTTTTGGGAACTGGCGCTGATTCCTGCATACTTCCTCTGTTCAGGATGGGGAGGGGAAAGAAGGATTCAGGTAACCATCAAATTCTTCATTTATACGTTTATCGGTTCCCTGTTTATGTTGGTGGGTATTCTTATTCTTTACTTCAAAACCACCACACACGATTTTGCACTGACTTCATTTTATCAAAACATTTTCGTTCCGGCGAAAGAACAAAGCTGGCTGTTCTGGCTCTTTTTTATTGCTTTTGCCATTAAGATGCCCATCTTCCCCTTCCATACCTGGCAGCCCGATACCTACGAGCAGGCCCCCATTGGTACGACCATGATACTTAGCGGGGTAATGGTAAAAATGGGAATTTTCGGGGTAATTAAATGGTTAGCTCCCATTCTTCCAACTGCTACATGGGCATGGGGAGATACCGTTAGCTGGCTGTGCATCATCGGAATGATTTACGCCTCTCTACTGGCTATGGTTCAAGACAGTCTCAGGAGGCTAGTGGCTTATTCTTCCATTGCCCACATCGGGTTGATGTGCCTGGCTATCTTTTCCACTACCGATCAGGGAATGAACGGTGTAATGATCCAGATGTTCAACCACGGTATTAATGTAATAGGGTTATGGATCATCGTAGGATATATTGAAAAACAATTTGGTACTGCTAAAATCTCCGAGCTGGGAGGTATTGCCCAAAAAGCACCGGTTTTATCCATACTGCTGGTAGTATTCTCACTGGCAAATATTGCTCTTCCGCTTACCAACAGCTTTGTGGGTGAATTCCTCATGTTCTCAGGAGTGTATAATTCAACCATAACCAAATTCAGTACTTTATTTACAGCCTGTGCCATTGTTTCCATCATCCTGGCTGCAGTATATACCCTGAACATGCTCAGAAGGGTACTGTTTGGAGATATGAATGCCAACACCGTAAATGCGGTTGACATGAGCATGAACTATAAACTGGTATTATCGGTATTTGTCATCATCATACTGGCTCTGGGTGTTTATCCTCAGCCATTCTTTGAGCTGACCAGCGATACCGTTACGAATATATTGTCGAGAATGATCACCAAAACTCCGTAGGAAATAGAATATGAACGCAATAATTATATCTGCAGTTTGGGGTGTTATTATGATGTTGACCGGCCTGGTAAAAGACAACAGGACGCTTGGTAGGAATATGGCCATTGCCGGAGGCGGTTTACTCGTACTTGCCAACCTGCTTGAGCTTCAGAATACAAGGCTTTTCAGTTTCGACCTTTCCGGAATGCTGAAGATTACGGAATTCGGACTGGTGTTTAACCTTTTGGTATCAGTGTGTATACTTTTGTATTTTCTGGTATCGGCTTCCGATTTTCAAAAATCCGGAAAGGATGTTCCCGAATATTTTGCCTTAATATTTTTTATCCTTTGTGGAGCGGCACTTGCAACTTCTTTTACCAATCTGCTAATCTTATTCCTGGCGATAGAAATCATTTCTATTCCAACGTATATCCTGGCAGGTATTGAAAAAAATAACCTTAGAAGTAACGAAGCTTCCATGAAATATTTCCTCATGGGATGTTTTTCTACCGGCGTGATGTTGATGGGTATTGCCCTGATTTACGGATCTGCCGGCAGCTTCTATCTGCCTGATATCGCCGCTAAGGTAACCGAAATGAAACCCATGTTCAGCATTGGCCTTATGCTTATGCTGATTTCCATGGCATTCAAAGTGAGTGTGGTTCCTTTCCACTTCTGGACGCCCGATGTATATGACGGTGCTCCTACTGTGGTAACTTCTTTCATGGCTACCATTGTAAAAATTGCAGCTTTTGCAGCATTTTACCTGTTGTTTAAAGAAGGTTTCGGCCACCTTTCTGCCCACTGGCTATTGTATGCGGCTATCCTTACTGCGCTTACTCTGGTAGTAGGGAACATCACCGCAGTATTCCAGCAAAGTGTTAAAAGAATGCTGGCCTATTCCAGTATTGCCCAGGCAGGGTTTATGATGTTTGCTATAGTAGCACTCAACCCTACCGGTAAAGAAGGATTGCTGATATATGCTGTAGGGTACAGCCTGGCTACTATCGGAGTATTTTCGGTGCTGGCCAAGCTGAAAGATCATTCATTTGAAGGGCTGAACGGATTGGCCTCCAGGCATCCAGTGATTGCCGCTGCCGTGGCTGTATGCATGCTGAGCCTTGCCGGTATCCCCGGTACAGTAGGGTTTATGGCTAAGTTTTACATGCTTTCTGCTGCCGTAAAAGCAGGAGGATTGCTTTGGCTGGTTATTACCGGTATTGTATGTGCTGCCATCAGCGTGTATTATTACTTCAAAGTAATTCAGGCTATGTATTTTAAACAGGGAGAAGTACAGGAATTTCAATATTCCGGAGGGTTTAAAATCAGCCTGCTGGTAATTACCGTACTGATTGTACTGCTGGGAATCTTCCCCGGACTTGTAACCGGATTGTTGAATTATTTCCTGCTTTAAAATAAATACCTCCCTTTTGCCATGCGGGAACCACTGGAGGCATCCGCATGGCATTTTTATTTTCTGCCGTTCATCATTTATTATTTCCACCAATTGCACGAAATATTTAAATTACACTTGTGAAATTCTCCGAAAACATAAGTATGGCTTACAGGACTGTACGTTCCAATAAATTGCGTACAGGCATCACCGTTACAATTATTGCATTTGGAATTATGGCATTGGTGGGAATTAGAACCGCCATAGAAGCCATGCAGCAGAAATTTGTAGAAAGTTTTTCTTCCATGGGAGCATCAGGATTCTCCATCAGGTATCTTGAGCCCAGATTTATCTTCAGGAATAATTCATCCGAAGTAGAAGACAAAACCATCAGAAAAGAAAAGAAATCCAATCAGGGAAAAATAATTACCCGTGAACAGGCTCAGCAGTTTAAGCAAAACTTCGACTTCCCTGCAAAGGTTTCCATTTCCCTTTTCGGTTCAAGCAATGCAGTGGTAACTTATGGAAGTAAAAAATCGAATCCTACTACAAGAGTGGTAGGAGGAGATGAAAACTATATTGACCTTAACGGTTTTGAGATAGCTTATGGAAGGAATTTGAATAACCTTGATGTACAAACCGGGAGGAATGTATGCATCATAGGATCAGATGTTGCCAGGAAATTTTTTGGAAATCAGGAATCACCCGTTGGCGCAATGATTAAGGTGAACAATATTCCATACAGGGTGATAGGCACGTTGAAGGAGAAAGGTGCAGCGATGGGAATGAGCCGGGATAATGTGATTATTACATCTTATGAAAATACCAGGAAGGTATTTCCATTAGGCAATAATGTTTCTTATAATATCCTTGTAAAAGTAGATGATATTAAAATGCTGGATGCAGCCACATCAGAAGCAGCAGCAACGTTTAGGCCTATACGAAGATTAACACCTTCTGAAGAGGATAACTTCGTAATTGATAAAAGCGACAGTTTTGTAGAGTTGTTACTTACTCAGTTAAGCTGGTTAACCATTTCTGCTCTTGTTATTGGTTTCATTACCTTATTAGGGGCAGCTATAGGATTGATGAATATCATGCTGGTGGCAGTAACGGAAAGAACAAAAGAAATAGGTTTGGTGAAAGCAATTGGGGGAAAACAGAAAACCATACGAAATCAGTTTTTGATGGAATCTGTACTGATTAGCCTGGGTGGCGCAGCACTGGGCATTTTACTGGGAGTACTGGTGGGTAATTTATTTGCCATTTTTATGAATACAGGATTTGTGGTGCCCTGGTTATGGGTAATTATAGGGATAATTATTTGTACCATAGTAGGCCTTTTATCGGGGCTTTATCCGGCTTTAAAAGCATCCAGATTAAGGCCTATTGAAGCTTTGAGATACGAATAAAGATCTAAACTTACAGCCGTTAGCCCGGCTAATGAAAACACCTGAAAGTCTAATAATCTGATTTTCAGGTGTTTTTTATTGCGGCTCATCCATTGTAATGCAGTACAGACAAAGGTTTGGGAGCGCAAAATGGTTTGCTTTTTCAGGAAACTTTTAAGCGGCGTAATGTTTAGGTAAAGCCATTTCTTAACAAATAATACAGATGTTCATTTAGGCAAAAAAAATTTGAATTTTCAACCCAAGTTTTTTTATATATTCGGTGCTTGTTATTTGGGGTAATGATTAGGTTTTGACAGAGATCAGGGTTAAGGCAAATAGCATGAAACTCCCGTTAATTCTGTTCCTTATTATTAACCTGACTACATATAAATTCCTTATCTTGTGGGCTTCAAAAAAAAGTTTCCAGATTTTTTTTCAGGAATTTTTTTTTGTAGAATTGTACGACAAAAATTAGTGTTCAGTTTAATTAAAAACAATTTTTAAAACGAAAATCATGGCAGAAAACAAACCAACTGCAACCAATGTTTCAGCAGCAAAAGCACCAACTTCCGTTCAACCCAAAAAGAAGTCCAATCTGATTTCATGGATTGCACCGTTCTTATGTTTACTTATCGGGTATTCAATTTGGCGTTTTCTTTTGGGTCACCCAAGCAACTTTACTGATCCTGATTTAAGCGGTGGTTTTTGGCCGAAACACCATGGACCGACCTCAGCCCTTACCAGGATGTATGAAGGAGGTATCGTAGTACCTGTACTGATTGCGTGCTTCCTGATTGTAATTACTTTCACCGTAGAAAGACTGTTAACCATTTCCAAAGCAACCGGAAAAGGAAACATCGCAGAATTCATCCGCACTGTACAATATCACCTTGCCAATAAAAACGTAGATCAGGCTATTTCTGCCTGCGACAAGCAAAGAGGTAGCGTGGGTAATGTAATGAAAGCTGGTCTGCGCAAATACAAAGAAATGATCACCAATACCGAACTGGATAAAGACCAGAAAGTACTGGCCATTCAGAAAGAGGTAGAAGAAGCTACTGCACTTGAATTACCAATGCTTGAAAAAAACCTGGTGTTCCTTTCTACCATGGCTTCACTGGCTACCCTGGTGGGTCTGTTGGGAACTGTAATTGGTATGATTACCTCATTCGCCGCTCTTGCTTCAGATGGTGGTGGTAACGCAGCTGCCGAACTTTCAAGAGGTATCTCTGAAGCGCTGTATAACACCGCTCTGGGTATCGGTTCTTCCGCTCTGGCTATCATTTTCTATAACGTGTTCACTACCAGAATCGACTCTATTACTTATGGTATCGACGAAGCTGGTTTCACGCTTACACAAAGCTTCGCTTCTCAGTATAAATAAGTAAAAGTTTTGCAGGAAAATTTATGGAATCCTGCGTAGTGAAACATCTTATCAAAAAGGAAAATATAGAATATGCCAAAAATTAAAGTACCAAGGAAGAGCACGGCTGTTGACATGACTGCAATGTGTGACGTTGCCTTCCTGCTGTTGTCCTTTTTCATCTTAACAAGTAAGTTCAAGCCCTCTGAAGAGCTGAGCGTAGTTACACCATCTTCTGTTGCTACAGAAACGGCTCTGGAAAATGATGTGGTGCTGATTACCATGGATGCGGAAGGAAGAGCATATTTTTCGGTTTCTGATGATGCTGAAGAGCAAAAAAGAAAGATTATTGATGAGGTAAATTCAGAAAGAAATCTTAACCTTACCGATGCCGAAAAGGCAGGATTTCTGAGAGCAGGTTCATATGTAGGAGTTCCTTTCTCTCAATTGAAGTCATTCCTTTCTATGACTGCAAAAGAAAGAACTCAGGTAGAACTTCCCGGAATTCCCATCGATTCAGCCAATAATGAGCTGAGAGTTTGGTTAAAGGCTGCCCAGAATGCGTTTATGGGACAGAAAATGAACCTCATGCTGAAAGGGGATAATGAAGCCAAATACCCTACATTTAAAGGCGTTTTGGATGCCCTGAAGGCTAATGATATGCTGAAATTTCAGCTGATTACCTCACCTGATGCCATTCCGGAAGGAACTGAATTCTACAGAATTCAGCAGCTAAAAGCTAAAGGCATAGAGGTATCAGATGGTGATTAACAGCTTGATTATCAGGTAATCCGGAAAATTATTACATTATTCACACTAAAACCCAAGAACAATGGCTGAGATAAATACCGAAGGGGGTGGCAAGAAGAAAGGCCCGGGGGTCAAGAAAGGTAAAAAGTTGTCTACACGGGTAGACCTTACCCCGATGGTGGACCTTGGATTCCTGCTGATTACCTTCTTCATCTTTACCACTACAATGAGCCAGCCAACGGCTATGAGGCTGTATCTTCCTAAAGACACCGAAAGGCAGGAAGAGCAGACTAAAGTCAAAGAATCAGGTGCGCTTACTATCCTTCTGGGATCCAATGACAGGATTTTCTACTATGAAGGAAAGCTTGCAGATGACCAGTCTAATGTTGTGGAAACTGATTTTGCAAACGTTAGAGATGTCATCATCAACAAGAAGAAAACCACTGATCCTGAAGACTTTGTAGTGGTTATCAAGCCCGGTCCCACATCAGTTTACAGAAACACTGTAGACATCCTGGATGAAATGACCATCAATGCTGTAAAACGCTATGCATTGGTAGACATTTCCGACGTGGAACTGACTATGGTGCAAAAAATTGAAGCAGGCCAATAACCGGCATTAGCTTTATGGAATTACATAAGTTGAGCATCTTTTTTTAATAAATCATTTTAAATGGAAGCGAATAAAATATTAACTGCCGATATTCTCGACATTATCTTCGAAGGAAGAAATAAGGAGTATGGCGCGTACGAGCTCCGCAAAACCTACAATAAGAGGTTGCTGTTTGCAATCGCTTTCATGGGGCTTGTCTGTCTATTGGCTTTCCTGGGAAGCATACTCGGAGGTAAAGGCTCCGATGATGTGGAAGAAAAAGCCATAGTAGTACAGGAAGTGCAGCTCGAAGAAATTAAGGAAGAGCGTCAGGAACCACCTCCACCTCCACCTCCACCTCCACCTCCAGAACCTCCAAAAGTGGAAATCACCAAGTTTACTCCTCCAAAAATCGTGAAAGATGAGGAAGTTAAACCTGATGAGAAACCACCTGAAGTGGAAAAGCTGGAAGAAACCAGGATTGGTGTGATTAACCAGGAAGGTATGAAAGACCTGGGTATCGTAGCCCCTCCTGTGGATGACGGAGGAAAAGGAGTGGTTGAAGCACCTAAAAAGGTAGAAGAAGACTGGGATAAAACCTTTACCAAGGTGGAAATCGAGTCTGAATACCCCGGTGGTAGAGCCGCCTGGATCCGTTACCTGCTCAAAACCCTTACTTATCCTCAGGTAGCGCAGGATAATGAAATCGAAGGTACTGTTGTGGTACAGTTTATTGTGGACAAAGAAGGAAACGTGAGTGATGTGGTAGCCATCAGCGGTCCAGAAGAATTGCGTGCCGAAGCTGTGAGGGTAATTAAGAGATCCGGTAAATGGACTCCGGCCATCCAAAACGGACGTAAGGTGAAATCTTATAAGAAACAACCTATCGTCTTCAAACTCGAAAGATAATCTTATCTGAATATAAAAGAAAAGCCCGCAAAAGCGGGCTTTTTTATTTAACCGGATAATTGCATTTGAGGAATTTGTTGGCAAGGGTAAATGGCAAATATTTATGTTAATAGGAATAGGGAGTTAAGAATAAAATCGTAAATCATAAGTCCCTTCACTACGCGCAGGATGCGGATGGGGAAAATGCCCTTCCCCGTAGAGTTGTCGTTCAGAGCGAAGCGAAAACATGGCTGATACTGCCACACGCCATAGATGCTCTGCAGGACTCAGCATGAAAACCCGGAGGAGGCTCTTAGCAAAGAATCGCAAAGAAATGCAATAGGAAAGAAGAATTCAACCCTATATCGTATATCGTATATCCTATATAGTATATCGTAAATCGTAAATCGTATGTCGATTATCGTATGTCGAAAAAGGAGTTATCGGTGTAATTTGCCATGGCAAGGTTTGCATACAGATACTAACCAGTGTATGGGCTCCTTGCCAATATTATATTTGGCATATTTCAGGTGATGCACCTGTGTGGCTTTGTTACCGCAATATTTGCAACGCCAATTATCCCGTTTTAAAACAACATAACGTTTTCTTTGCCAGGCTTCCGATTTAAGGTATACATTCCTATAGTAATCACGCCTTTTTTTCCACCTTATGTAATTAAGAGGCGAAGAAATGATAAAATGAAACCTTCGAATGCTTTTATACAAATTCCCTATCATAACATTGATATAACGGAATTATAGTAGGATTTAATATTCAAAAAGGGTCCCCTGGGGGATGTAGTAAACATGGATGTAAGAGGTGAACTGAAAATCCTTATGGGATGGAATCTAAGGAAATACGGGCTTTTCATTATCGGTTTCTTCAACTTTATTTTTTCAAATCCTATTATAGAGTGGGAAACTACAAATGGTAATAATACTGCCGTAATGATGCCTAATCCATATTGAATTTGGTTGAGTATTCTGGATAACCCCGGGTTAAGTACTACCAGGGTAGCTGCTATCAGAAAGGCCACATGCCATCGCATGTTTTTGCGGGGAATCATAGATAGGAGGTAGAATAAAGAAAAGGTGGTGATGTCGATGACAGCTATAAATGCCGAGACAGGGGCATTGTTGTTTTGGACGGCAATATCTCTTTCAATTTGAAGTTTTGAAAGGATGGCAATGGTGATTACTAAAACCGGGGCGAGGAAATAAGATAGCTTTCCAACCTTGCGGTGTAGATGGGTCTTTTTCTGTTTAATTAATAAAGACTGAAGGATAAGCAATGTCAACCAGGCGGAAAAAGCTAAAAAATGGATATGCACAACTGGTGGGAACCTGCTGAATTCGGGTAAATATTTTAGGTAAGATTTGAAAAAACCGAATAAAGTAATTAAAGCTACGGCGGCAAAAAAGAAGAGCAAGATATTTGTTTTCCTTTCCATTATGGGATGTTGATTGGGTTTTAGTAAATGGATTATTTCATACCTTGCTCTTCAACAATCTTCTTAAATGGTATGTCTTTTATCTTTCAAAAGTGGATTTTCTCCAGACTTCTAAAAGTTGACGTTGTTTTTCTTTATCCATTGTTACAATGCTTAGAACAAAATATTTATCTGCAAAGCGCCTGCTGTAAATTAAGTATTCCATTTTAAAATTAAAATCATCTTTGATGGTGATTTTAAATCCGTAAAAATCAAGCCCTCCAATGGTTTCCCTGAAAGATGAGGAATCAATATTTGCAGTTGGCATTTGAGATTCCACAATGTCTAACAGGGTTTCAGTTAAGGAAGAGAATTGTTCTTCAAAAGAACCCTCTTCCGGGTTAAATTTATCCCAGTTGGATTCAAATTGGTTGAAATTGCCGCTTCGCATGATAAATAGGGATTTGCCTCCTTCAGTATCAATTCCATAATTGTCTTCTAAAACTTCAGAACTTTTTTTATATATTTCTTTTTGCTCGTCCTCGCTCAATACTTTAAATCCTTTCGGAATTTTTATTCTCCATCCAAATTCTTTGCTGTAAAATTCTTTGGGTTGAGGATTTTGCCCTTTTGAACTAAAAGAGAGTAACGTAATTAAAAATAGAACGAAAATTTTCGGCTTCATATTTGTGTGGGTTTGGTTAGGATTGTAAGATCTCGTTTCGGTTATTGCTTAACGAGATAGAGGATAGAATCTCTTCTGGGAAACATTAGCCGAAAGGATTGTATGTTGAAAATAAGGAAAAAATAAATAGGTATTAGTCCATGGTCAAAAAATATGCGCTGTAAAATTTCTTCATTCTTAATAGTCTATGGGATATCCGTATAAAACTGTTGGTGGAAATTTTTGCAATTGTTTAATTACTTCTTATTACTTGTTTAATTATAACTTCTGATTTCAGGAGAGTGAACATCTGTTATGGCAGAGCATTTGAACCCAATTAATTTTTTGTTTACAAGATTAAAACTTTTTATTATCAGCAATAATATTTTCCTATTTCCCAATACAGAAATTAGTACAAGCCGTCGTAACCTTCTCGTTACGCAATACAACATTTGTTTTATTTGCCACCTTGGCATTATTATTTGGTGGTATTTATGCGTTAAAACATACGCCAATTGAAGCTTTTCCGGATGTTACCAATACAAGAGCACGTATCATAACCCAATGGCCTGGAAGAAGTGCAGAAGAAATGGAAAAATTGGTGACTTTGCCCATTTCTAAAGTAATGAACAGTATTCCGCATAAATCCAATATTCGTTCGATTTCTTTATTCGGTTTATCGGTTGTAACCTTTCAATTGAAGATGGTGTGGATGATTTTTATGCCCAACAATATGTTTCCAATAATTTAAGTGGTGTCGATTTACCTCAAGGTGCCGATCCTTCTATTGAACCGCCTTCGGGAGCTACGGGGGAAATTTCCCGCTATGTAATCAAATCCGATTTACCGATTAAGGAAGTTACAGCCATACAAGATTGGGTGATTGAGCGTGAATTACTTTCGGTACCAGGAGTTGCCGATGTGGTGAGTTTTGGTGGAGAGGAAAAAACGTGTGAAATTAAAATCAATCCAACTGAATTAAAAAATTACGATTTATCCCCTTTGGATGCGTATGAAGCCGTTTCAAAATCCAATATTAACGTAGGTGGAGACGTTATTCAACAAGGGGATCAAGCCTATGTAGTTCGAGGAGTTGGATTGTTGGATAAAATCCAAGACATCGAAAACATCACCGTAAAACTAAACGGTTCTACCCCAATTTTGATTAAAAACGTAGCGGAAGTAGTCGTATCAAGCAAACCACGTTTGGGGCAAGTAGGCTACAACGATCAAGATGATTTGGTGGAAGGTATTGTCGTTATGTTGCGTGGTGAAAATCCATCAGAAGTCATTGCCAATTTGAAGCAAAAAATCGAAGAACTGAACGAACGTACTTTGCCAGACAATGTCAAAATTGAAACCGTAGTCGATCGTACTAAATTGGTGGATAATACCGTAAAAACGGTAGCAAAAAACATTGTTGAAGGTATTTTATTGGTTTCCTTAATCGTCTTTATTTTCTTGTATAATTGGAAATCAACTTTCATAGTAGCTTCCGTGATTCCATTAGCGTTCTTGTTTGCCATCATTATGCTAAAAATTCAAGAATTACCCGCAAATTTAATTTCGATGGGAGCCTTAGATTTTGGTTTATTGCTCGAAGGAACATTGGTGATTGTAGAAACGGTATTTGTGGCTTTAGCAACGATGCAGCATAAAGTTGGTCCAGAACGTTTTGCGAAAATGAGTAAGATGGGGGCGATCAAGAAAAGTGCCGGAAGTGTGGCTTCTTACATTTTCTTTGCCTTAATCATTTTAATTGTAGCTTTATTACCGATTTTCTCTTTCCATAAAGTAGAAGGGAAAATGTTTACGCCATTGGCGTTTACATTAGGATACGCTTTATTAGGGGCATTAATCTTGAGTTGAACCTATGTTCCTGCCATGTGCAAATTGCTATTCACCAAAAACATCGAAGAAAAGGAAAACATCATTTCAAGATTTTGCTCGAATGTTATCATTAAATTGTTTAATATCTCGTTCAAAGCCAAGGCCATTACGATAGCTGTTTTTATTGGTTTACTTTCTATTTGTGTGGTGAAATTTATGAACTACGGATCAGAGTTCTTACCACAACTCAACGAAGGGGCTATCTATATACGTGCCACATTACCAAATAGCATCAATTTGCAAGAATCAACACGTATAACGAAAGAAATGAAAACTTTGTTGATGAAAGATGCCGATGAGATTGATTTTATCTTAACACAAACCGGTTGACCAAACGATGGAACCGATGCTGCAGGTTTCTTTAATATCGAATTCAATATTCAATTAAAAGATGTATCAGAATGGAAAAGAGGATTATCGAAGGATGAAATCATTCAAGAAATGCGTCAGAAATTAGCGAATTATCCGGGTATTACCTTTGGCTTTTCTCAACCGATTCAAGATAACGTCGAAGAATATGTGGCTGGTGTAAAAAGCTCGTTAGTGATTAAAATTTTCGGTGATGACTTATATGATTTAGAACGTTATGCGAACAAAGTTCGCGACTTCAAGAAAACCAGTTACCGTAGTTATTGGAAGAATCTTGCCTTTGTTTTTCTTCCGTTAATTCCTCAAAGAATGCCAAAAAAGTTCGTTTAGATTTCGTAGTATTCTTAAAATCGAATTTACCTTGAACATATTCCGCTTTCTTTATAGCAAGAACATTTTCCGCAAAAGTTACAGCTTCTTTGTTGTGGTTTTTTTCACTAGGAGTTTTTGGATCAGAAAATAAATAAGTATCAAGATTTACAAAACTTCGCAAATGCCTCCTTTTACCTTCTTCATTAATCTCTGATCCACGTTAATGAAATTTTCATAAAAATAACTTTGTACTACATTTAGTTAAACTGTACCACATTTAAAAATGTGTGGTACTTAATTAGTACCAAATATACTAACAAAGTATTATAAACGAAAATATAATTTACATAAAATATTGTAAATCAACTAAAAGAACACAAAAGAAACTAAAAGAAAACAAATTTATTTCCCAATACAAAACCTCCCAAATATCGTCCCTAATATATCCCTGTCTACTTCTACCTGGCCGGTAATTTCACCCATGTAATGCAGGGCACGGCGGATGTCGATGGTAAGCAGGTCGCCGGGGAGGTGCCGGTCCATGCCGTTTTCGATAGCATTCAGGCTTTCCATGATTTTTAAAAGCGATGCATAATGGCGGGCATTGGTGACAATGACGTCGTCGGTTTGTACATTGCCTCCTACAGTTTGTTGATAGAGCAGGTCTTTCAGCTCGGATATTCCTTCCCCAGATTTTGCATCTATGGCTATCCTTCCTTCTAAAGATTGGCCGGGATGGCTTTCCCTCCAGGGACGGAGTTTGTTATATACCGTTAGGGTTTTATGAGCGTGGGGTAGCAGCCATTCGGCAATAGAAGGAGCTTCCGGGTCTTTGTCGGTAAGGTCGATGAGGTGGATGATGATATCGGCTTTTTCCGCATTGGCCTTACTGCGTTCAATACCCTGGTTTTCGATAACATCGGTACTGTGTGTTCTTATTCCTGCGGTGTCGATTAACCGAAACAAGATGCCATGGATGTTCAGGGTTTCTTCAATAGTGTCACGGGTGGTTCCGGCAATATCGCTTACGATGGCCCTTTCTTCATTCAGGAGGGCATTTAATAATGTACTCTTTCCAGCATTAGGCTTTCCGATGATGGCTACCCTTACCCCTTTTTTAATGACGTTGCCTAAGCGGAAAGAATCCAGCAGCTTTTGCGTGCGGGTTTTCAATTCTGTAATCAGGTTGCGGAAAGCGGTGCGGTCGGCAAATTCAACGTCTTCGTCGCTGAAGTCGAGTTCCAGCTCCATCAGCGAGGCAAATTCAATCATCTTTTCCCTGAGTGCAGAAAGTTCTTTGGAGAAACCTCCGCGGAGTTGTTGCAATGCTGCCTGGTGCTGAGCACGGCTTCCGGCGGCTATCAGGTCAGCTACGGCTTCTGCTTGTGTAAGGTCGAGTTTGCCATTGAGAAAAGCGCGTTGCGTAAACTCTCCCGGCGCTGCCATGCGGGCTCCCGCAGCAATGGCGGCTTCCAGAATTTTCTGTAGGATATAAGGCGAGCCATGACCGCTGATTTCCACGGTGTCTTCACCGGTGAAGGAATGCGGATTTTTAAAAACGGTCAGCAACACTTCGTCCACCACGCTTCCGTCTTCCGGAGAGATAATCCTTCCAAAGTGTGCGGTATGCGAAGGCTGTTGGGCAGGATGCTTGCCCTTGAAAATTTTTGCGGCAATGTCAAAAGTGTTCTTTCCGCTGATTCTGATGATTCCAATGGCCCCCGTACCCGGTGCCGTGGCAATGGCTGCAATGGTGTCGTCGAAGCCCGAGAAACTATTCATGCGTCAAAAATACTGCATTTCAACAGGCTATGGGAAGGGGAGGGGAGTTTTTAAAGTTTTAAGTATTTGCAGGTAAAAAGGTTGTGATAACTGATGCTATCACAACCTGAAAAGCCTGCGGTTATTCGATTCGAAAGACTATGGACTGGCGTTTGTACGATTTTACCCTTTTCCCGTTGTGTAAAGCGGGTGTCCATTTGCCGCTTTTGGAGATGACCCTTACGGCTTCTGCCCGAAGTTCATCGGGGCCGGAGATGGCAACCACCCCGCTTACCCGACCGAGAGTGTCCACAATAAACTGTACTTCCACCGTACCTTGAACTTCCTTATCCCTTGCATTATCGGGATAGTTGAGGTTTCTGCGTAAGTGAGCTGGAGTTTGGTTAACCTTTGGATGCTTATGAGGTTGATTTCCATATGGGGTTGGGAAAATTTTCGGTTATATTTAATCGTTATACAATAGCGGTTTGGTTTACACCTGGATTACTGTAAAGGAAGGTATTTATTGAGATGAGAAGGTGGGTGAAATCCATAAAAAAGATAAATCGCAAATGAATTTACGATATACGACATACCAATGACGATTTATCTTTCGGGATAGGAATTATATTAGGGCTGCAACTATTAGATTCTTCACACGTACAGGAAGACCAAACCATTACTTTTTACATAAATAAAAAAGCGCCATTACGGCGCTTTTTTATTGTATCAACACAATCTCAATACTTATTTACCTGTTGGCCTGGGCGCCCATTTATCGTAGGGAGTCATGTCGAAGTTGTTGACTTCTTCCATAGTTAGGCCAAGGGCTTTTGCAACCCCTTCTCCGTATTCAGGATCTGCTTTGTAACAGTTTCTGATATGGCGAATTTGGATGAATTTATCAGCCTGTCCAATTTGGTTGGCAGTGTTTTTAAATAACAGGTCTGCTTTACCATCAGCTTTGATAATCCTGAACAAGTCTCCGGGTTGTGTGTAGTAATCTTCATCGTCATCCCTGAAGTTGTGGGCATAGGCTGCACCCTGAAGTTCCAGTGGTGGTTCTTTTTGCTCGGGCTGCTCCTGCCATTCTCCATAACTGTTAGGATTATATGATTTGGCCGCTCCGTAGTTGCCGTCGACACGCATGAAACCATCGCGGTGGAAGGCATGATAAGGACACTTAGGCTGGTTAACAGGAATCTGATAGTGGTTAACTCCCAAACGATAGCGTTGTGCATCACCGTAAGAGAACAACCTTCCCTGAAGCATTTTATCAGGAGAGAAACCAATACCGGGAACAATGTTGGCAGGGTTGAAAGCAGCTTGCTCTACATCCATAAAATAGTTCTCCGGGTTTCTGTTCAGCTCAAATTCGCCTACAGGAATCAGCGGGAAATCTTTTTTAGACCATACTTTGGTAAGATCAAAAGGATGGAAGCGATAGGTTTTGGCCTGCTCTTCGGTCATGATTTGAACATACATGGTCCATTTTGGATAATCACCCCTTTCAATCGCTTCAAACAAATCTCTCTGGTGGGATTCTCTGTCTTGTCCAATCAGTGCGGCTGCTTCTTCATCAGTTAAGTTTTGAATGCCTTGTTGGGTTTTGAAATGAAATTTCACCCAGTGACGAACATTATCTTTGTTGATGAAGCTGTATGTATGACTGCCAAAACCATGCATATGCCTGTAGCTTTTCGGAATGCCCCTGTCGCTCATCACAATGGTAATCTGATGCAATGCTTCAGGAAGCAGTGTCCAGAAATCCCAGTTGTTGTTAGCACTACGCATGTTGGTTTTAGGATCGCGCTTAATAGCGTGGTTCAGGTCGGGGAACTTCATGGGGTCGCGGAAGAAGAATACGGGTGTATTGTTTCCTACCAGATCCCAGTTTCCTTCATCGGTATAAAACCTTAGAGCAAATCCGCGGATATCCCTTTCCGCATCTGCAGCTCCTCTTTCACCTGCAACAGTTGAAAACCTAACAAACATGTCGGTTTTCTTTCCAATTTCACTGAAGATGCTTGCTTTGGTATATTGGGTAATGTCGTGGGTAACGGTAAACGTACCGAAAGCTCCTGACCCTTTTGCGTGCATTCTTCTTTCAGGAATGACTTCCCTGTCGAAGTTGGCCATTTTTTCCAGGAACCAAACGTCCTGCATTAACAACGGTCCGCGGGGTCCGGCAGTCATGGTGTTCTGGTTATCTCCTACCGGAGCACCATTCTGACGAGTGAGTTTTTTGTTTTGTTCCATTTTTAAAACATGAATTTTATTGAGAAAATCTTTTTCTAACGGTTTGGCAAAGCTAATTATAACTTAACGCATTCCCTCCTTTATTGTCAAAATCCCATTAAGGTTTTCTTCTTAAAAAATATAGTTTAACTTTTGTTTAAAGAATACGAAACCCGTATTTGTTTTTTTAGTTTTTATAATGGCGCCGGCTGAAGGTATGCGGCTTAGCTTCCGTTGCCTCGCACACTGCGTCTTTCGGTAATGTGCTTTACTTTCCCGTAAGATATCTGAACAAACTCCTATAAAAGACTCCATTTTGCTGAAGTTTTTTTTCCTAGGTTCAGATAACTTTTTCGGCTTTTCTTCTCACTGAGTACTATTTTCGCTGCAAAAGTTTCTGAGAGATGAATTTGGTGAAATGGATTTTCATTGTTGTTTTATTATTCATTGCCTCTTTTGTGAATGCGCAAGACCACGATGAACTTGATCCCGTAACGGTTTCCGCTTCCATTAGCCCTGTTCCTGTTTCCAGAACCGGCAGAAATGTTACCGTTGTTTCCGGGGAAAGCTATTCTGTGCTTCCTGTGATGTCTGTGGATGAATTTATCAAATACCTACCGGGCATAGAGGTGCAAATGCGCGGACCGGGAGGTTCACAGGCAGATATCGTAATTCGTGGAGGAACATTTCAGCAGGTATTGGTTATACTGGATGGAATAAGAATCAATGATCCCAATACAGGTCATTTTTCTGCTTATATTCCTGTAACGCCTTCTGAAATTGACAGGATTGAAATTCTTAAAGGTGCTTCTTCGGCCTTATACGGATCTGATGCGGTAGGAGGGGTGGTACATATTATTACCAAAGCTTTTGCTGCTCAGCAAAACAGTGAAATTCAAACTTTATCCGTCGGAATGAAAATAGGAGAATACGGATTAAGGAATTTGTATGCCGGAGGAACATATAAAAAAGAAAAATCCGTTTTCAACATTGGAGTGCAGAACAATCATTCCAACGGACAATTACAAAGGGGCACAAGAGGGTATTTTGATAACAGTATCCTCTCTGCAACCTACCGGCAGTTTTTTAAGTCGAATTTTGATATAGCCATTAGGGCAGGTTATGACAGCAGGGATTTTTCAGCGCAGAATTATTATACCTCCTTCCTTTCGGATACAGCTGATGAATCGGTTCTATCCTACTGGACGCAATTCAAATTGAATAAAAGTTTTTCTTCTCACAAAATAACGATTGATGCAGGGTATAAGCACCTTCAGGACAGGTTTTTATTTAATCCTTCTTCCAGGAGAAATGAAAGCGAATCTGAAATGCTCCAGCTTGGGATAACGGATAATTTTTTTGCCGGAAAGAATTCTGTACTGGTAACAGGTATTCAGTATAACAAACGCTCCATTGCCTCCAACGACCGCGGCCATCACAACAGGAACCAGTGGGCGGCATTTGCAATGTTTAATCAACACTGGAAAAGGTTCGCTGTTAGTCCGGCAATAAGGGTAGATGATTACGAAGGAAGAGGAACAGAAGTCGTCCCGCAGATTAATCTCTCTTTTCATCATGAACAATTACAAATAAGAGCTTCTGCGGGTAAAACCATCAGGGATGCCGATTTTACAGAACGGTTTAATAACTATAATAATCCTTTGGTAACAGGAGGAAGTATTGGGAATCCCGATTTATTGGCCGAACGTTCCTTTAGTTATGAAGCCGGAGCAGATTACAGAATATCCAGAGCGGTGAAAATTTCCCTTTCTGCCTTTCAACGCAGGATGAAGCAGCTGATAGATTACGTTCCCACCCCATATGAAGACATGCCAAGGAAAGATAATCTTTCTCCAACCGGGAGTTTTGCACTGGCAAAAAATATAGGTAGGGTAGTAACATCCGGATGGGAAGCAGATCTTCAGTTTAAAAGAGATCCTCTCACGGCAGCCATTGGCCTTTTATGGTTGAAGAGCGATGCCGGTGATGAGGATTTGTCCTTTTATCTGTCTTCTCACTCCAGGTTTTTGGCCAATATGCATGTAAGCTATCAATTCAAACGATTATACTTTTCTTTTACTTCTGTATATAAAAACAGAGCGCCCCTGGAAGCACCGGCAATTCATGCTATTATCCCTGAGCACTCCTTTCTGGCGAACATGAAACTTGGATATCGTTTTGCAGGAGAAAAAATCCGAATTCACCTTCAGGCAGATAATATCTTTAATACAGAGGTTTCAGATTTATTAGGTGCCCGGTTGCCCGGAAGGTGGATTTCCGGAGGGATGGACTTTAAATTGGGTTCCTAAGAGAGGGCCTGTGTTTATCCATCGGTTAGTAATGAAATTGTAGCAGGATTCTTGTTGGGAATTCTCATTAAAACAATCGCCATGAACACAAAAACAGATTTTCAAATTGACCACGATAATTTGAGAATTATAGTGGAGAGAAATTATCCTGCTCCTTTAACCAAAGTTTGGGAGGCATGGACGAAACCGGAATACCTCGACCAATGGTGGGGGCCGCAACCCTGGCGGGCAGAAACCATATTGATGAACTTTAAAGAAGGAGGGAAATGGTTTTATGCAATGGTAGGTCCGGAAGGCGAAAGAGAATATTGCGCTGCAGAGTTTAACAACATCCAGCTTCATAAATTCATAGAAATAAATGAATACTTTGCTGATGAAAATGGCGACAGGCGTTTGGACGCCCCCGGAGCATATTGGACAGAAGAATTTGTTGAAGAAGGTAATTCGACCAAAGTGAAAATTACTATACGTTTCCAGACTGAAGAAGACATGAAGTGGTATATTCAATCCGGATTTGAACAGGGATTTTCAATTGGCCTTCAGAATCTTTCAGAGGTGTTGCAATCGGAAATATAATACAGAGATTTTGGTATTTGTGACAGATGGCAATGAATTTTCATCATTCCTGCTGAACTTTGGTGCATTCAGCCATCAGCATGAAGCAGATCAGGAAAATAATACATATCGACATGGATGCATTTTATGCATCCGTGGAGCAGCGTGATTTTCCGGAATACAGAAACAAACCTCTTGTGGTAGGCGGAAGCCCCGAAGGAAGAGGAGGCGTTGTGGCTACAGCCAGTTATGAAGCCAGGAAGTTTGGAATAAAATCTGCCATGCCTTCTAAAGCCGCTCAAAGGCTTTGTCCGGATGTGATTTTCGTAAAACCCCGTTTTGAAGTTTATAAATCGGTATCAAATTCTATCCAAGAAATCTTCAGGAGATATACTGATATTATAGAACCTTTATCCTTAGATGAAGCATATCTGGATGTTACCAATGATAAACAAGGGATAGGTTCTGCCATAGAAATAGCCCGAAGGATAAAAAAGGAAATTCTGGAAGAGTTGCGTCTTACTGCCTCTGCGGGAGTATCCGTAAATAAATTTGTAGCAAAGATTGCTTCGGATATGAACAAACCCAACGGGTTAACCTTTATTGGACCTTCCAGGGTTGAAAGCTTTATGGAAAAGCTTCCGGTAGAAAAATTTTACGGAGTGGGAAAGGTGACGGCTGAAAAAATGAAGGCGATGGGATGCCGTACCGGCGCAGATCTGAAAAAGCTTTCTGAAGAAGAGATGATCAGGCATTTCGGCAAAACAGGAAAATTTTATTATAACATTGTAAGGGGGATTGATGACCGGGAGGTAAAAACCGAAAGGATTGTCAAATCGTTAAGCGTGGAAGATACCTATCCGGAGGATTTGACAGATTTGGGAACCATATTAAAAGAGCTGGAAACCCTTTCGGTAAAATTGTCATCCCGCTTAAAAGCAAAGGAACTCAAAGGCAGAACCGTTACGGTGAAATTTAAATTCCATGACTTCACTTTGATTACCCGAAGTCTTTCTGTTAATGATTATTTCAATGATGCACCTTCCATCTCCGGTTTGGTAAAAACCATCACTTTACAGGCACCCATTCAGCATAAAAGAATCAGGTTATTGGGAGTAGGATTATCTAATTTTGAAATTCCCCGGCCACCGGGATCTGCAATTCAGCTTAGCTTGTTCTGAAAGCCTGATTGAGGCCGGCTATTCCTGCAGAGGTTAAAGCTGTAATATCAGAACCGGTTGGTGCCTGGTAAACTTCCAACCCGAAGAATCTGGTGGCAGAAAAAATATGGTCGAAAATATCCGATTGGATGGTTTCGTATTCAACCCATTTTACGGTATTGGTAAAGCAATAAACTTCTATCGGCAGACCGTATTGTCCGGATTCCATTTGTCTTACGATTAAAGTCATTTCCTGATTTATACCGGGATGATTGCGTAAATAGGATTCAATATATTTTCTGAATACCCCTATGTTGGTCATCCTTCTTCCGTTAATTAAGATGGAAGGGTCGTAATTTTTACTTTTATTATATTCTTCAATTTCTTTCTGCCTTTCAATAATATAATCTTTAATCAGATAAATCTTTTTGTATTCTTCCCGCATTTCGGGGCTGACAAATTTTATGGAATTGATATTGATATAAATAGGCCGTTTGATTCTTCTGCCTCCGCTTTCCTGCATTCCCCTCCAGTTTTTGAAACTGTCGCTGATAAAGAAATGCGTGGGGACGGTAGAGTAAGTTTTATCCCAGTTTCTAATTTTTACAGTGTTTAGGTTAATAGCGGTGACTTCACCATTAGCGTTATATTTCTCCATTTCTACCCAATCGCCCACTCTTACCATGTCGTTAGCCGAAATCTGAATGCTGGCCACTAAACCTAGTATAGTGTCTTTAAACACCAGAATTACAACAGCCGAGATAGCGCCAAATGCACCAAGGAAATACAGGGGAGATTTTTCCAGTAAAATAGAAAGGGATAATACTCCGCCCATTAAATACAGTAAAATTCTTGCAAGCTGAAACCAACTGGCAACCGGTTTTTCTTTATATAATTCCAGGTGGGCAATATAATCTTCGGTTCCCCTCAATATAGCCACTATTATTCTGATGATTACATACACCAGATAAACTTCCAGGAGGTTGAGAATAAAATGAAGCCAGGTGTTATTTTCAAAAATTACGGGAATGGCAAACCGTAAAATCATTACGGAAAGCAAAAGCGTAAAGGTTTCAAATACCTTATGCTTTAATATATAATCATCCCATTTGGCTATGGTTCTGTGTATAATAAAATGGGCAAGTTTGCCGAAAATTATCCTTGCAACATACAATACCAGTAAAATCACCAAAAGGGTAGCAAGGCAAAGAATGAAAACGATGATACCGTACTGCCACGATTCAGGTAAAGAAGTTTTAGAAAAAATCTCCTGCAACCACTGTTTTAAATTATTCATAAAATCCACATTCCGGGTTTTGGGAAGGCAAATTTAGTCATAGTTTGGGCTTTATATAAAAGATTTGCAATTTCTCGGAATGCAAATAGGCTGCATATCTATTGTTTATATTTATCGCATATGAGAAAGTTGTTGATTTTCCTGCTGGTCTTACCCTTCTTTTGCTGTGATTTGGTAGCTTCTCCTGACTTCAAAGAGTATACGGGGAAAGTAACCAGGATTATTGACGGGGACACTTTTGAGGTTTTGCTGGAAGGAAATCGTACCGAAAAGATTAGGTTAAATGCTATTGATTGCCCTGAAAGGGGACAGGATTTTTATGCTGTTGCCAGAAAGGGATTGTCTGAATTGATATTTCAGAAAGAAGTAAAAATCAGGTTGTTGTATTACGATCGGTATCAGCGTGCTATTGCAGATGTATATTTACCAGATGGGCAATATGTAAATGCCCTGATGATTCAATATGGTTGGGCCTGGCATTATAAGCAATATTCCAATGACACTCATTTGGCGGAATTGGAAAATAAGGCAAGAACGAATAAGATAGGGCTCTGGGAACATCCCAATGCCACGCCCCCGTGGGAATTCAGAAAAAAGAAAAAATAATTGTTAGATCTATAAATTTATCTGCATGGAAATTTATTTGTTAGTAGCAGCACTTATCCTGCTGCTGGTGTTGATTTTACTGCAATTTTATAAGTCAGATTCCAATAAGAATCCTGTTAAGAAAGAAATTGATTACCTGACAATGAAGCTGGAGGCTATAGAATCTGGTATTAAAAGAGATGCCTCCCTTCAGCGCGAGGAATATCAACGTACTGCCAGAGAGGGTAGGGAAGAATTGTCGGAATTATTCAGAAATTTCCAGCATGCCCAGCAGCAGGAGTTTAAAGTATTCAGGGAAATGTTGAAAGAGCAGGAAGACAATGCCGACAGGCAACTGGTGCGTCTTGGGGAATTGGTGGAAAACCGGCTGAAAGATTTCAATTTCTTATTGAAACAAGAGCAAGGCAATTTAAAAGATTCAATGAAGCTGGCTATGGATGCTTTTAAATCGGCTTTTGATGAAAGAATGAAATCTTTCAATGAACTGCAATCGGAGAAAATGCAAAACCTGGAAGAGCGCCAACAGGAGATGATCAGAAATACAGCAGAAAAGTTGGAGTTCATCAGAAGCACGGTGGAGGAAAAACTTGAGAAAACACTCAGTGATAGGTTGGGACAAAGTTTTGAAACGGTAGGCAAGCAGCTGATTGAAGTGCAAAAAGGGTTAGGAGAAATGCAGTCTATTGCTTCTGAAGTAGGTGGTTTGAAAAAAGTATTAAGTAACGTGAAATTGCGAGGAGGGGTAGGCGAAGTGCAGTTGAGTATGCTATTGGAACAAATGCTGGCGCCCACGCAATATGCAGCGAATGTAAAAACCAAAAAAGGAAGTAATGACCCGGTGGAATTTGCCATCAAACTTCCCGGGCGTTCAGATGAAGAAGGAGATTTCGTTTATCTGCCAATAGATGCGAAGTTCCCCAAGGATATATATGAAAATCTTGTCGCAGCCTATGATTCAGGAGATTCCTCCATAATTGAGGAGGCTTCCAGACAATTAACGAATTACATCAAGCGGATGGCAAGGACGATATCAGAGAAATATATTGATCCTCCAAATACGACAGACTTTGCCATTATGTTCCTGCCATTTGAAAGCATATATGCTGAAGTAATCAGAAATTCTTCTTTGGTAGATGAACTGCATCGTGATTATAAGATCACCGTTGCAGGCCCCACCAACCTTGCGGCAATTTTAAATAGTCTGCAAATGGGCTTTAGAAGCCTTGCCATTCAAAAACGCAGCAGTGAGGTTTGGAAAGTATTGGGTGAAGTAAAAGCTGAATTTGAAAAATTTGGCGGACTATTGGAAAGAGCACAAAACCATATCCGGAGGGGGTTAAATGACCTGGATGATATTCAGGGGGTAAGAACCAGGGCAATCAACCGGAAACTTAGAGATGTTGACAGTCTGCCGGTTTCCGTTGAAGAAAAGGACGGAGAACAAAAACTGATAGAATAAATCAAAAAGGTGTGGGTTTTCCACACCTTTTATAATATCTGGTTCACCGGAGTGTGATTATTCTGCAGTTTCATCAACAATTGAAGCATCCGGAGCATTTTTTTTGACAGATTCAATACCTTTTTTCATCGAAGCTTCTGATTCGTACATTTCGCTTGTTCCTATTACCTGCCCGTTTGTTGCTTTCAGGTTAAAATAGTGTTTGCCATTGGTGGAGATTTTGGTTTCATATCTTTTGTCTTCCACCGCATTTTTCTTGACTGATTCGATGCCGTTCAGGCAACCGGCTTTAGCGTTATAACCCTCACTCCGAAGAATGGTTTCTCCGTTGCCAGCTTTCAGCACAAATTGGAATTCCCCATTTTTGCGTTTTGTAATTACAAATTTTCCCATGTTAATAATTTAGGTGAGTTAATACCAAAAAATTAAAACAAAATTTCCGCATTAAAAAATTATTATCTCTCCCGGCATAAATTATTATCTTTCTTGTTTTTACTCTCATATAATCAAACCTCAGGTTATGCATCGAAGTTTTATGAGCAGGATTCTGATATTTCCTGTTTTGTTTTTTTCGGTTATGGTTCAGGCTCAGTTTACACTTGAACAAATTACTTCTTATCCTTTCCCTTCAGAACTCACAACGGCAGGTTCCGGTTCCAGAATTGCATTTGCCGTAAATGAAAAAGGGCTCAGGAATATATATGTGGCAGAAGGTCCGGAATTTAAGCTGAGAAAGCTTACCGCTTATCAGCAGGATGATGGCCAGGAACTTACAAGTGTGGGGATGAGTCCAGACGGTAAAACGGTTGTATATGTACGTGGTGGAGACCATGGAGGATCCGGGGGAAATATTCCCAGAAATCCTGCCAGCAGTGTTGTTGAAACCAGTGTGAAAATATTTTATATCCCTTTTGAGGGAGGGGAACCGGTGGAGGTTGGTATTGGGGATTATCCGGTGTTTAATTCAAAAGGCGAAATTAGTTATATCAGAAACGGACAGATATGGGTTGTTGTTCCGGATGGAAAATCCAAACCTTATCAGTTGTTTTATACAAGAGGGAGAATTGGGGATTATAGTTGGTCTCCCGATGGGAATGCTCTTGCTTTCAGTGTGTCAAGAGGAAATCATTCATTGCTGGGGATTTACAGAAGAGGGGCTGAATTTATTCAGTGGATAGACCCCCGGGCTGCAAGAGACCTGAATCCGGTATGGTCACCGGATGGAAAAAAGCTGGTATTTGTGAGAAAAGTGGCCTTAGGGGGAGAAAGTGATTCACTTACTGCCAGAAGGCCTGATCCTTGGACAATCAGGATAGCGGATATTGAAAAGGGAATTTCCCGGGAAATATGGGCTTCCCCCAATACGCTGGAAGGTTCTACACCATCTGTACACGGACGTTATAACATGCACTGGACTTCCACCAATAAAATCGTATTTATGTCTTACCAGGATGGATGGCCGCATATGTATGCCATTGATCCCGATGGAAAGCATTTCACCCAGCTTACAAAAGGAAATTTCATGCTGGAGCATATCAGTCTTTCAGCAGACGGAAAATATCTTTTGGCAAGTGCTAATACAGGAAAGGAAGCAGATGATATCGACAGAAGGCATATTATAAAAATCCATACCGATAAGCCCGGTTTTGAAATACTTACACCAGGAAAAGGCATAGAAACTTTTGCCAAGAATACCGGAGACGGTAAGCATATTGTCTATTTCAGTGCCGATTATCAAAGACCTACAGTATTAGCCGTAATGGATGCCGATGGCGGGAATAAAAAACTTCCCGGAGAGGTATTGATACCCAAAGATTTTCCTGCTTCCCAATTGGTAATGCCCGAACATGTAAGGTTTACAGCAGAGGATGGCGGTCAGGTATATGCCCAGTTGTTTATGCCTAAAAACAAAAATCCCAAAATGCCGGCAATTGTGTTTATTCATGGTGGACCTCAAAGGCAAATGCTTCTTGGGTGGCATTACGGAGATTATTATGCGAACACCTATGCTTTAAATCAGTATCTGGTTTCTCAGGGATTTATTGTGCTTTCAGTAAATTATCGATTGGGTATTGGTTATGGATATCAATTCCATCGGGCTCCCAATACTTATTTTCACGGAGCTGCAGAATATCTTGATATTAAAGCAGCAGGAGAGTGGTTGGCCGGAAGAAGTGATGTGGATAGTAAAAAGATAGGGGTATATGGAGGTTCATATGGAGGCTTTCTCACTGCCCTTGCATTAGGCAGAAATTCTGATATCTTCGCTGCAGGAGTGGACATTCATGGAGTGCATAATTTCACAAGGAGGTTACCGGAACCCTCTGCCAACCCCGCTCCTGATGCAGAGTTATCTGCAGAACTTATCAGGAAATCACAACCTATATCTTATATTGATACCTGGGAATCACCGGTATTATTTATTCATGGAGATGATGATGCGAATGTAAATTTTAATGAAACCGTTGATATTATCAGGAGGTTTGAGCAGAAAGGGAAACCTTATGAAAGCTTGATAATACCTGATGAAACACATCACTGGATGAAATATTCCAATATGTTGAAGGTTGATGAGGCTACTGCAGAATTCCTAATCAGAAATCTAAAAAATAAAAAATAATTTACCACATACCAATTACACATTAGCATTCAATAAAAAGTAGTAATTATGATTAAAAACATTCTGGTATTAGGACTTGGAAAAGTGGGAAGCCTGGTAGGTACCTTGCTGAATCAGCAATTTCATGTGGTGGGTATAGATAAGCAGGCTCCTCATTATGATTTTCCATTAAAATTTAAGATTGAAACCGGGGATGTATCGGATAGAAGTTTTATGTCTGAGAAGCTGAAAGGGTTTGATGCAGTAGTATCTGCTTTACCCTATTTTTTAAATAAGACAGTAGCGGAATTAGCTGCGGAACATGGGGTGCATTATTTTGACCTTACTGAAGATGTTCCTACTACAGATTTTATTCGTAAGCTGAGTGAAAAGGCCAATTGTGTGATGGCCCCTCAATGCGGATTGGCACCGGGGTATATAGGAATTGTTGGAGCAAGCCTCGCCAAAGACTTTCAGGAATTGAGATCCATAGAAATGCGGGTTGGGGCGCTTCCTAAATTTCCTTCCGGTAAATTAGGCTACAGTATTACATGGTCTGCAGCAGGAGTGGTGAATGAATATATCAATGATGCTGAAGCCATTCACAATGGACAAAGAAAATTTGTTCCCTCCCTGCAGGGAAAAGAGGTGATTCAAATTGACGGATGCGAATATGAAGCCTTTTATACTTCCGGTGGACTGGGTACCATGTGCGAAACCTATGAGGGAAAGGTAGACAGGCTGGATTATAAAACCATTCGGTACCCCGGCCATTGCGATTTGATGAACTTCCTTATTCATGAACTGCATCTGAAGAATGATAAAAAGTTACTGGAAGACATATTGCAGAATGCCAAGCCGGCAGTGGATGAAGACATAGTAATTGTATATGCCGCAGCAGAAGGGAAAAAAGCTTCCGGGAATTACAGAAATGAATTTTGTAAAAAATATGGTCCTGTTGAAATTGAAGGGGTATCCTGGAGGGCTATTTCCTGGACCACAGCAGCCAGTATTGCAGCAGTGGTAGAAATGGTTTCCAAAGGGGTATTGCCTTCAAAGGGGTTTATTAAGCAGGAAGAAATATCTCTCGATGATTTTCTTTATACCTCATATGGAAAGTATTTCAGGGACTAAATAACTAGCATAATCCCCAATCAAGTCATAAATCTTTTCTAATTTCCGCTTTCTTAACAGGAAGCGGATTTTTTTATGAACAAATTCATCTCCTTAAAAACGCTTGCACTCCTAGCCGGGCCTTTAGCATTTATCTGTATACAAATGTTTCCTCCCGAAGAATTATCCCATGAAGGGAGATCTGTATTGGCATGTACGGCATGGGTGGCTATTTGGTGGGTAACCGAAGTGGTAGAACTTGCAGTAACATCCTTATTGCCCATTGTGATCTTCCCGTTATCGGGAGCATTGTCGTTGGAAGCTACCACAACTTCTTATGGCAATCCCTATATTTTTCTTTTTATGGGAGGTTTTATTATTGGATTAGCGATAGAGTACCGTAACCTGCACAAGAGGATTGCATTTTCTATTATTAACAAGGTAGGAACAGGAGAAAAGAAGCTCATATTAGGCTTTATGGTTGCCACCGCTTTCCTGTCGATGTGGTTATCCAATACTGCTACTGCCATAATGATGCTTCCGATTGCATATTCGGTTATATATCAGTTTGGCCATGTACAGCCTTTTTCCAGGAACCTTATGCTGGGAATTGCGTATGCAGCCTCCATAGGAGGAATAGCCACTTTGATAGGTACTCCTCCAAATCTGATTTTGGCTGGAGTTATCAAAAGCAGCTTTGATGTTGAGATATCCTTCTTCCAATGGATGATTTTTGGAGTACCTTATGCGGCATGCATGCTGTTGATAACATATTTTTTCCTAACCAGGTTTAAACCATCTGTAAAGCAGGCAATAAGTTTTGCCCCCCTTAGTCCGATAACAGTGGCGGAGAAAAGAGTTCTGGTGGTATTTGTATTGACTGCTTTATTATGGATTACAAGGTCATTCCTTTTTGATAAGATTTTACCAGATTTGGATGATACGATCATTGCCATTTTTGGTGCCTTAATGATGTTTATTATTCCATCGGGTATGGGAGATGGCGGATTGATTCAATGGAAGCAGGCTAAAAACTTACCCTGGGATGTTTTACTGATTTTCGGAGCAGGTTTGGCTATTGCGAAAGGGTTCTCCCAGACGGATTTAGCTACATGGTTGGCTTCCCATTTTATAGCGGTGAATGTTTTGGGACCTTTTATATTAACCTTGTTTGTGGTGGCGGGTGTAAACTTACTTACAGAGATTACTTCTAATACAGCCACAGCAAGTATGATGTTGCCATTGTTGGTTTCTATGGGCGCTTCTTTAGGAATTGATCCATTGCCATTAATGGTAGGAGGGGTACTTTCTGCATCTTGCGCTTTCATGCTTCCTGTAGCCACGCCTCCCAACGCGGTAGTTTTCAGTTCGGGTACAATCCGGATAAAAGATATGGTTAAAACAGGATTTTGGTTAAATATTATGGCTATACTTATTACAATGCTTTTTATTCAATTGGTATGGCCGCCGGTGTGGGGGATGGAGATTTTTAAATAGTGAGGAATTATAAATTGTGGCGTTAAAAAGGTAAGGAGAATTAATAAATGGTAATAGGTTATGGGAGGGGAGGTAGGATGGGAATAAACTCATTGTTTCCTGAGGGAATCCTCAAAAATGTTGGGGAAAATCCCCTGGGCGGGCCCTCCCTCCCCCACCACCAACACTCCTTTTTTTGATAAGGAATAATATGCTTCCTATTGGATTCTCATCCAATTTTCTGTTACCATCTCTCCGGAAAAACAGTACGCAGTATTTTAAATATGTTGACGGTAGTTCAAATTTAAACCCACACGAAAAGGAAAAAATGGTTTTTTACGGGAACACGTAAGTGTTTTTTCTCTCGTGATAAAAGGGAAAATGTTCCAGGAAAATAGGAAAAAAGAAAATAGAGCAGGGAAGAAGTTTGTTGAAAAGGTCAATTTGAAAGGAGTAAATTCCCAAAAATGTTGGGGAAAATCCCCCGGGCGGGCCCTCCCTCCCCCACCACCAACACTCCTTTTTTTAATATGATATAATATCCTCCCTATTGGTTCTTTAACCAACTCTAACTTCAATTCTCCCGGAATAATTGACTTATATCTTTCATGCTGACGGCCTTATAAACTTACTTCACGCCCATCCCTCTTCCAAAGGAAAATACCCCTATAACCCCGGTATTTTTCTCTCTTTTTCCTCAATAAAAAAGGCCGTCGGAAACGACAGCCTTTCATTTTTATGCCGGTTAGTGGTTGTTAAATGGCATCTGATATAGAAGTAAAATTGAAATTTGCAATCTTCATAATTGGCAGAATATGATTTCCTACCCTGGCTGTTTGGCCAAGCTCTAATACATTGCTGAGCATGTAGGCCGGACTCTCATTAAACCGGAAATTTTTTACAGGATATTTAATCTTCCCGTCTTCAACATAAAACACACCATCTCGGGTTAACCCTGTATATAATAGCGTTTGTGCACTTACAGCCCTTATATACCAAAGGTGATGCACCAAAATACCTCTTTCTGTTCCGGCTATGATTTCTTCAAGAGATTTGTTTCCCCCCGACATAATCATTCCGGAAGGAGAGGGGATAGGTTCAACTCCTTTCTGAGCTGCCCAATAGCGGGAATAACTTAAATTTTTTAAAACCCCGTTTTCAATCCACACCTGTTTTTGAACAGGCAAACCTTCCCGCGTAAATGGAGTACCGGGGTTTAAGGAATTGAAAGGATCGGTGATAATATTAATCCGTTCATCAAAGAGTTTCTCTCCAATTTTGTTGCCGGATCCTCTCTTTCCAAAAAAGCTTCTTCCTTCATCTGCACTTCGTGCATCCATTGCAGATAGTATCATGGGTAAAAGGTCGGCTACCGCTATATGGTCCATAATTACGGTATATTTTCCGGGTTGCAATTCTCTTGCACCCCTGGAAGCTTCAGCAACCTTAATAGCTTTTTCTGTTGCTAATGCAGCATTTAATCCCGATAAGGAATTAAAACTCTGACGGGCATATCCCGATCCTGTATCATCTGAAGTTCTCACGGTAATGGTAAAATCTCCTGATGTGGATTTGTTATAGGCAAACAACCCCTTTGAGTTGCCTATGGCAATAAATCCGGTTTCATCTTCCAGGTATCCTGCTGAAACATGCTTTCCTTTCACTGCTGCGGATATGCTGTCAAATGCAGCTTTTGCACGCATTTCAGGATTCATGCCTGCAAGATCATCCGAATATGTTTTCGAGGGCTGATATTGCTGGGGGCCTAACATCGGCATGTATTCCGGATTCTCAGGTGCAAGCCTGGCAATTTCTTCCGATACTTCTACCAGTCGCTTTAGGGATGCATCATCGGTTTCGTTTCCGGATGCAGATCCAGTTCTTTTCCCAAATACTGAACTCACACTTACTTGCAGGTTTTCTGTCTGACCGGTGGTGGTAACCGTATTACGGGCATACCGAATATTTCCTCCCCGGCTACCTGTTATGGTGATTTGTATATCGTCGGCTTTTGAGTAGGACAATAATTTATCTATTAATTGCCTTGCCTGTTGTTCTGTTAATATCATAATCTTTTCCTGATGATTTATGCTCTTGTATTCAGCACATTAATGTTATTAAATCTGGTTGAAGAACATCCGTGGGATACCGCGCTCACTTGTCCGGGTTGTCCTTTTCCGTCGCGGAAGGTTCCGAAACACCTGTAATCACTTTCATCACAAATCTGTACACAGGAATTCCAGAATTCCTGTGTGTTGCTTTGATAGGCAACATCTTCCAGCATGCCGGTAATTTGTCCGTTTTTGATTTCATAAAACAGCTGGCCGCCAAACTGGAAATTATACCTCTGATGGTCGATAGAATAAGACCCTCTTCCCAGAATATATATTCCGTTCTCCACTCCTTTAATCATCTCCTGTACGCTGAGCTTTTTCTTTCCCGGCCTTAATGATACATTTGGCATGCGTTGGAATTGAACCTTATCCCAGCTATCAGCATGACTGCAGCCCTGGCTTTCCTTCAGGTTAAGGATATGGGCCTGGTCTCTTGTTACCTGATAATTCACTAATATGCCATTTTTAATGATATCCCATTCTTTTGAAGGAACTCCATCGTCGTCGTAACCGATAGTATTAAGGAAATATTTCTGTTTGCGGTCTCCAAACACATTTACTATATCACTTCCAAACCTGAAGTTTTTGGATTCCCATTTATCAAGAGTGGCGAAAGATGTTCCTGCATAGTTGGCCTCATAACCCAGTACCCTGTCCAGTTCTGTGGAGTGGCCAATGGATTCATGAATGGTTAAACCTAAGTTGCTGGGATCCAGTACCAGGTCGTATTTCCCGGGAATAACAGATTTGGCACTGTGCTTTTCTTTTGCCTGCTGTGCTGCAAGGATGGCGTCCTCCACCATATCATATCCATAACGGTACAGCATCACACCGGCAGGCCCCTGCATTTTTTCTTTATCTGCCGAGGTGAGGTATTCATAACCTCTTGCAATGGGGCAGCTTAATGCATCCCGGGTTTTAAATTTGCCGGTGGTTTTATCTACTACCGTGACGGTAAAATTCGGCCACATCCGGTGCAACTCCTGATCAAAATAAGACCCGTCAGTATTAGCGTAGTACTTGTCTTCCAACACAAAACTCAGGCTTGAAGTAATAAATCCGGCCCCGGCTTCCATGGCTTTGGAGTTTACCTCCATCAGTAATTCCACTTTTTCATTAATTGGAATATCAAACGGGTTCTTTTCAATAGGAGTTTTCCAGCTTTTTTCCCCTAACCCTTTTTGCGGAGCAAGGATAACCGGCTCTTTTTGCAGAATGGAATTGGCTTTCGCTATGGCTACGGCGGTGCGTGCGCAATCAACAATTCCCTCTTTAGTTACAGTGCTGGTGGCTGCAAATCCCCAGGTGCCGTTAACGATTACTCTTACGCCCACACCGTAGGAGGTAGAGTTGGATATACCCTGAACCCTGAGTTCACGCGTGTTGACAGACTGTTGCAGATAACGTGAAATTCTTACGTCGGCATATGTAGCTCCGGCAGCTTTGGCAGCTTCCAGGGCGGCATCGGCCAGGGATTTTTTTATACTTCTGTCTAGCCTTTCATTCATCCATCTCAAGGGCTCGGTGGCATGAGCGATACCGGGTATCAGCAGCCCTCCTAAGCCAAAGGCAGATAATTGCAGAAAATCTTTCCTCTTCACAATTGTGTTTTTATAGTTAGATAATGTTCTACTCTAAAAAATTAAGTTAGGGAAAATTTTATTTTTTGCGGCTATAGTTTGGAGATTGATTGATTTTTTCAGCGAAAAGCTTTTCCTGGCATGTGAATTATATACCAATAAGGGGATTAGTCGTAAGTTTATAGGTAAGATAATTTACCATGAATAGTAACTACGTTGTCCCCGCTAAAACCCGTATCGGGCATGTGCATCTTAAAGTGTCTGACCTTGACAGAGCCCTGAGTTTTTATTGTGGATTACTGGGGTTTGAATTAGTGATGAAGTATGGTCCGCAGGCAGCTTTTGTTTCCGCCGGAGGGTATCATCATCATATTGGATTAAACACCTGGCAAAGCAAAGGCGCTCCTCCGGCTCCTGAATATGGAGTGGGATTATACCATGTGGCCATTCTCTATCCCACACGAAAAGACCTGGCGGAAATTTTCAACAGGCTTCGTATTGCAAGGTATCCGCTTACCGGTGCAAGCGATCACGGGGTTTCTGAAGCAATCTATCTGGATGATCCGGATGGTAATGGTATAGAGTTGTATTGGGACAGAGATCCGTCAGAATGGCCACGGACGCCCGATGGAGGAATTGACATGTATACAAAACCACTGGATCTGGCTGGATTGTTGAAAGAACTCGAATGAGATTTCTTCACAGTGCTGAAATATATCAGCACCATTCAATTATATCCATTGAGGTTAAGATCAGATGAAAATCTATGGGAAGGAGAAGTTTTCGGGGGAAGGCAACTCTACACCCCACCCGTAGAGGATTTTAGTGTGCCCGTAGCCGTAATAGGAGGGGGTATCACAGGGGCATTGGTATCGCATGTATTGGTTCAGGCAGGTATTGAAACTGCAGTTTTTGAAAAAGACAAAATTGCCGGAGGAAGCACCATTGCTTCTACCAGCTTTCTGCAATACGAAACGGATATGACTTTATCCGGTTTATCGCAAAAGATAGGGGAAGAGGGAGCAAGGAACGCATACCTCTACTGCAGGAAAGCCGTTGAGCTTATTAAAAATATTATTGCAGAAAATTCACTGCACTGTAATTTTTTGGAAAAGCAATCCCTTCAGTTTGCCCATAATTCCAAAATGGCAAAAATGCTCGAAGAGGAATATGGCTTCAGAAAAAAAATATTCCCTGAGATTCGCTATCTGCATCAGAAAGAATTGTTATCGGAATTTCATATAAAAAGTAACGGTGCAATTCTTTCAACACCATCCGGAGCAATGAATCCGGTGGCGTTTACAAGGCAGTTGATTGAAAATAATTATCAGAAAGGGTTAAGGGTATTTACACAAACTGAGATCAAAAAAATCAGTAATGCACCTGGGAATAAAAAACTCCTGCTGACTAAAACGGGTATTAGAATTACCTGCGATTACCTGATTGTATGTATGGGATATGAAAGTTTCCGGTTTATAAAAAAATGCTCAGCAAGACTGTTCAGCACATGGGCAATCGCTTCAAAGGAGAATGAACCGCTGCCGGAAATTTTTAAAGACACGCTGTTTTGGAATACCGCTTCTCCCTACTTGTATTTTACAGGAACTGAAAAAGGTAGAATCATTGCTGGCGGAGGAGATACGCTCTTTCGTCCGGTAATGTTTACTGAAGGTTTAAAAGCAAGAAAAACTGCATTAATTCAAAAGAAATTTCGGCAATTTATTCCGGATTATCCTCTTGAACCTGAAATTTCCTGGGGTGGGGTATTTGGCAGTTCTCCGGATGCTCTGCCTTATATAGGGAAAGTTAACGATGAAGATAATTTTCTTGCAGTTCTGGGATTGGGCGGCAACGGTATTATCTTTTCCGTATTAGGAATGGAAATAATATTATCGGCTATCTGGAAACAACATCACCCTTTAGAGCAATATTTCCGGCCTTGCCGTTAATATCTTCTCCATAATGATTTTATTGCCATCTTTGCAATCCTGAATCATCATTATGTTTATAGCAGAAAGCGCCCCCGGAAGAAGCGTAATCATCAACGGTAAGGAATATCTGTTCTTTAGTGGCACTGCCTATCTCGGAATGAACAGCAACCCTGCTTTCCATCAGTTGGTAATGGAAGGAATGCATCAATACGGTAGCAATTATTCCAGCTCCCGAAAGTCAAATTTTCAACTAAAAATATTTGATGAGGCAGAAGATTTTCTGGCCAATTGGGTGGGGGCACCGGCTTGTATGACTGTATCTTCTGGTTATATGGCCGGCCAATTGGTGGCGCGCACTTTAGAAGGACGGGGAAAATTTGTATATGCTCCTGCTGCGCATCCGGCAATGTGGAGAAATGCTGCTGATTTTTCCGGAGGAGATTTTCACGAATGGGCTAATGGTATTGCTGAAACAGTTTGCAATAGCGTAGAAGAGGATATTATCATTCTCACCAACTCTATTGATGCCTTATACAGCATTGAATATAATTTCGATTGGGTGAAAGATTTGCCTTCCCATAAGAATATCACCCTGGTAGTAGACGACTCTCATGGCATTGGCCTATTGGGAAAAGAAGGAAGAGGAATTTATGCTCTACTTCCTGAAAAGGATAATGTTAGGAAAATTGTTTGCTGTTCAATTGGTAAAGCACTCGGATTACCCGGAGGAGCAATCTTTGCAGATGAAGATTTTCTCGATGAAGTGCTTAATGGTCCGTGGTTTGGAACCTCATCACCCATGAATCCGTCATATTTATTTGCTTTCGTGCACGGACAACCGATTTACAAAGAAGCTTTATTTGCTCTGCGTCGCAACGCCCGCCAACTGGCGGAAATAGCATCTCAAACAGGGCACCTGAAATACATCCCCGATTATCCGGTGTTTTACTCCTCTGATCCGGAATTATATGATAGGTTGCTGAATCAGGATATTCTCATCTCCAGCTTCCCATATCCCCTTCCTACAGATAAAGTGGTGAACAGAATTGTATTGAATAGTCAGCACACTATGGAGGATCTTCAAAAACTTGAGAAAGCTATTCTAGGGGATTTCGGGAATTAGGAATTGAGGATGGTCAAAACTGAAGGCCGCACATAAGATAATAGGAGCCAAAAAAATTGGAGAACCAGGTATTCCTAATTCTCCAACTAAATCGTCAATCGTATGTCGTAAATTATCTCGCTATATTTACAGCTCTTTTCTCCCTTATTACGGTCACTTTTATCTGACCGGGGAAGGTCATTTCAGTTTGGATCTTTTGAGCAATTTCGAAGGATAGCCTGTCGGAATCAGCATCGGAAACTTTTTCAGATTCTACAATTACCCTAAGCTCTCTACCGGCCTGAATGGCATAGGCTTTTTCAACACCCTGGTAAGACATAGCCAGATTTTCGAGGTCTTTAATCCTTTGCAGGTATTGCTGCATGATTTCCCTTCTGGCGCCTGGGCGTGCGCCACTGATGGAGTCGCAAGCCTGTACAATGGGCGAAATCACATATTGCATTTCTATTTCATCGTGGTGGGCTCCGATGGCATTCACCACAGCAGCATTTTCACCATATTTCTCGGCAAGTTTAGCACCCAGTAAGGCGTGGCTCAGTTCGGTTTCTTCATCAGGAACTTTTCCTATATCGTGCAACAATCCGGCTCTTTTAGCCAGTTTGGGATTGAGTCCGAGTTCAGAAGCCATAATACCGCAAAGGTTAGCAACTTCACGGCTGTGCATCAACAGGTTTTGTCCGTAAGAAGACCTGAATCTCATTTTACCCACCAGCCTGACCAGTTCTTTATGCAGGCCATGGATACCCAATTCAATTACGGTTCTTTCGCCTATTTCTGCAATTTGTTCTTCTATTTGCTTGCGGGTTTTTTCTACCACCTCCTCAATTCTTGCGGGGTGAATCCTGCCATCACTCACCAGCCTTTGAAGGCTCAGGCGGGCAATTTCCCTTCTAAGTGGGTCGAATGAAGAGAGGATGATCGCTTCAGGGGTATCATCCACAATCAGATCAACACCTGTTGCGGCTTCAATTGCCCTGATATTTCTACCTTCCCTACCGATAATCTGCCCTTTAATTTCATCGTTTTCAAGGTTGAAAACTGTAATGGAGTTTTCAATGGCTTGCTCGGCAGCAGTACGCTGTATGGTTTGAATAATGATTTTTCTGGATTCTTTGCTGGCTTTTTGCTTGGCCTCATCAATAATTTCCTGTTGAATAGCCAGTGCCTGAGACTGGGCTTCTTTCTTCATGCTTTCAATTAACTGAGCTTTCGCTTCTTCTGCAGTGTATCCTGAAATTTTTTCCAGTGCCTTAAGCTGCTCTTCCTGATGCTTCTCCAGCTCCAGCTTTTTCTGGTTTACCAGCTCTATTTGCTTGTTCAGGTTTTCTTTAATGGCCTGGGTTTCCCTTTGCTCTTTTTCAAGGTTTTCCAGCTTTTGATTTAATGCCTGTTCTTTTTGCCTGATTCTGTTTTCTGAGTCGCTGATTTTTCTGTTTCTTTCATTTACCTCTTTTTCATATTCGGCCTTGAGTTGGATAAATCTCTCTTTGGCCTCAATCATCTTCTCTTTCTTTATGGTTTCAGATCTTAATTCTGCTTCTGAAATGATGGTTTTGGCCTGTAATTCAGCTTCTTCTATTTTCCTTTTCGTGTTTTTGGCAAAAATGAACTTCCCCGCAATGATTCCCACTAAAAGGGAGGCGAGGGCAACCGATATTAATACAATTATATTTTGTTCCATTTTAAATTTCTGATTATGAATGATTCATCACAGTTGGGGTAGCTTTCCTACCCCAGGAGGTGTAATTTGCGAAAATACAAAAAACAGGCTGTGAATAAATGAATTATAAAAATTTTATACATGAAAATTTGATAAAAAAAATTCTTTTGCCGTTAAAATCTGCATTTTTGTAAATTGCGAAAAAATAAAATATGAAAAGTTTCGTACATCTTGTTTTTCTCACATTACTCTCTGTTTCAGCCTTTGCACAAAAGGGAAACAATAAGTTTACCATTGCCGGAACATTACAAGGTTTTGGGGATAACGTTCATGCCATTTATATGAACTATAGCAAAGACGGCAAACCGAAAATTGATTCTGCAATTGTAAATAATGGTAAATACAGTTTTACAGGCGAACTTGATGAACCTGTAGTTGCCAACCTCCGTGTACGCTGGAAACCTGCGGAAGACGGTTCCGTTCCCAGGCTGGTAGCCAGAGATATAGCGATGGTTTATATAGAGCCCGGTAACATGACTTTTACCAGTGTGGATTCGTTTTCCAATATCAAAGTAAAAGGATCCAAATCTCAGGATGCTTTCGTTGACCTGCTGAAAAAAATTGACAGAAGCGATAAATACAAAGCGCTTTATGCCAAATATGATGAAAAGAAAAATGCCGATGACAAAGAAGGCATGGAGGCGGTAATGGAAGAAATTAATAAGCTGAGTGAAGAAGTCAGAAAAGAATATAAAGATTATGTACAGAAAAATCCTAATTCACCTGTAGCCTTCTATGCGTTGGAACAATATGCCGGATATGATATAGATCCTGTTGATGTAGAGCCTCTCTTTAACCTCCTTCCTGAGTCAAAAAGGACTTCCGTTGCCGGAACTGCCTTTAAAGAAAGAATTGAAAAGGCCAAAAAGACTATGGTAGGAGTAATGGCTATGGATTTTACCCAAACCGATACTGCAGGGGTTCCTGTTAGCCTTTCCTCTTTCAGGGGAAAATATGTGCTGATCGATTTCTGGGCTAGCTGGTGTGGTCCCTGCCGCGTGGAAAATCCCAATGTAGTGGCTGCTTATCAGAAATATCACGATAAAGGTTTCGATATTATAGGCGTTTCTCTCGACAGGCCTAACGATAAAGATAAATGGCTGAAGGCTATTTACGACGACAATCTCACCTGGACTCACGTTTCAGACCTCAAATTCTGGGATAATGAAGTTTCCCGCATGTACGGGGTGATGGCCATTCCTCAAAATTATCTGATTGATCCCCAGGGGAAAATTGTGGCTAAAAACCTGCGTGGTAAAGCATTACATGATAAATTGGAAGAGTTGCTGGGAAAATAATTTTACCGTACGCCAAATACCTGTTTGTAGATGGCAGAAATTCAGTAATTATGCGGAAGAAAATATAATTATATGAAGAAGCTTTTAGTATTTATCGGATTTCTGCTTGCCATACAGGTAAATGCACAAACTGTTAAGCAACAGATAGGCCTGAAAAAAGGCGAGCAATACTCTGCCGTAAATAAAATGGAGATTGTTATTGCTCAGGAACTCATGGGACAGGTATTGGAAGTATTTATGATCAGCAATACCACCAATATTGTGGATATTAAAGATGTGTCTGCAAATAAAATCGACCTCACCAGCAGCCTTGCCAGGTTTAGTATGGAAGTGGATGCAATGGGGCAGCAGATAAACATGAATTCCGATAATCCCGACCAGGCAGGAGAATTGTCTAAATTGCTGAATGTTCCTAACGAGTATGTTTTGGATAATTCCGGAAAAATTACTTCAGTTGTAAAAAATACTCCTGATGTAGAAAATAACGCCATGGGAGATATGAGCGGAAATGTGGGAGAAGTGGAAAAAGTTGGGAATGTTTTCTCTCTTTTGGCTTCCATTCCTGCAGCGGGAGTAAAGGTTGGAGAAACGTGGTCTGAAACAATTGAAGATGAAGGCGTAACCACAACTAGTACATACACCTTAAAATCTGTGAATAACGGTGTTGGAACGGTGGAAATGGAAGTAGACATCAAAATGGAAAGAACCTTGAACCAGCAGGGAATCGATATGTTTATGAACCTTACGGGTAAAGGAAAAGGCGAATTCACTTTCGATACCAATACTCTGGTGGTAAAAACCAAAAACCTGAATACTTCTTCCAGCGGTACTATTGAAGCAATGGGCCAGCTTATCCCCATGTCTATCGAAACCAAACTGGTTAGCGAAAACAGCAAAAAATAATTAATAAATCGGGCCGTTTCCCTGGAAATAAAAGGCTGCCTCAACAGGCAGCCTTTCTTATTTGTTAAGGTAATGTATCGTTTTTACTGGCCGATTTTTTCATCCAGCAGAAATTCTATTTCATTTAACCTTTTGGAAAGGTCCTCGGGAATGGGTTGTTTTTCCATTTCCTTTTGTCTGGTGGCATACCATAAAATCACCATGGAAATGTAGTCCTGAATGTCCTTTCCTGCAAATTCGGTCTTAAATTCCATGAATTTTTCATTAATTAATCGCACGATTCCCCTCACGGTTTCCTCATCTTCCGGAGCAATTTTTATCCGGTAGGTCCGGTCGGCAATTACAACATTTATGGCAATCAGTTCCGACATGCTTGTATTTTTCAAATTTATTTTTTAAGTTTAGAATCCGAATCCAAAATCAAAATTAAAAGCCAAAATCCTAAACCATGATCGCAGTTGAAAAACCAGCAACCTTTATCGATTACTTTCGGGTAAAGCTTGCATCCTGTACCCGCAATTATCTTACCGCTATTTTAAAGGACGAAACCGGCGATGAATGCGCCCGCCTCGAAACTGTTTTGAAATCAGATCCTGCTGAACTTACTTGGAAAAATCTCGATCACCTGCCTTACGGAATTTATACTCTGATATTAAAGCAGGACGATGAGGAAGTTTGCCTCAAAATGGTAAAAAGAATCTGACTGTATTACACCCACAGGCTATACTATTCGCTTAACAGAGCGATGCAGCGGTCTATTTCCCTGATATATCCGGAAATCTTTTTCTCCAGCTCTTTTTTCTCTTCCGGATTTAAATTTGAGGAAAGCAAACGCAAGGCCTGAATCTGGTCGGTAAGCAGACGGATTTTCTCTTCTTTTTCAGAAAGGTGGGCATTGAGCGCATGCAGCTGTTGTTTAAGTTGTTGGTTTTCCTTTTCAACAGCTTCCATTTTCTGCAGGAGCAGTTTCGTTTTCCTGCCAATCCTTTCTATTTGTTCAAGATAATCCATACTGCATCCCTTTATCAGTTTCTGATCTCAGCTCCCGCTTCTTTCTGCAGGGTATTGATCAATTTTTGCATCATGCTGTCTATTTCCTGATCGGTGAGCGTTTTCTCTTCGTCAAGGAAGGTAAAGCTGATGGCCATAGATTTCTTGTCGGCGCCAAGTTTTTCGCTTTCAAATACGTCAAACAGGTGAATTCCCTTCAGCTTTTGTACCCTTGCCTTCTTAATGGCATCTTCCACTTTTCCGTACTCCAGTTTCTTATCTACCACTATTGCCAGGTCGCGATATACCGGTAACTGCCTGGGAAGTTCCTTAAACCGTATGGTTTGCTTTTCGGTAAGCTTCAGAATTTCGTTCCAGTAAAAATCAGCAAAATATACCGGCTGTTTGATATCAAATTTTTTCAGTGTATCCTTGGCAACAATACCTATAAACCCGGCCTGAACGCGATTGATAACTAGCTGAAGTGCTGAACTAAACCCGGAAAGTTGAAAAGGCACCCATTCTGCATTTTTAAGGTTCCATAATTTCATCAATTGTTCGGCTACCCCTTTCAGATAGTAAATATCTGAACCGATTTCCGCTCTTTGCCAGTTTCCTTCCCGAACATTACCCGTTAAAAACAGGCTTAAATGTTCAGGCTCGCTATACTTCCCTTCTTCGGTTTTGTGATAAGTCTTTCCAAATTCGAATAGCCTTAAATGATGGTTCTTACGGTTAAGGTTATACGCTACCACTTCCAGTCCGGTTTCCAGCATGGACGGCCTTAAGACGTTATGAACTGCACTAAGGTTGTTCAGCAGTTTAACAGAATGCTCAAGAGTGGCATCATCGAAATATGCTGAATTGGTAATGGAATTCACTAGAATCTCATTAAAGCCTGCTCCGGCAAGGAAGTTGGCAGTTTTTTCTTTCAGCTGTATTTCCCTTGCGTGGGTTTCCACAGAAGGTGATATGGTAATCGACTGTGGAATGGGAATGTTATCCAGTCCGTCGATACGCATAATTTCTTCCACTATATCGGCGGGATGTGAAATATCAGGCTTATGAAATGGAACCAGCACCGAAAGGTCATCAATTCCTTCCTTGGAAATTTCAAATCCGAGAGATTGCAATATTTTTTTTACGGTATCGAAATGATAAGTTTTGCCACTTAACTTTTTCAGGTAATGAAATTGAATGCTTACCAGTTTCTTTTCCTGAGGATCGGGATATTCATCAATAAATTCAGATGCAATTTCCCCGCCGGCAATATCCAAAATCAATGCAGCTGCCCTTTTCAGAACATTTACTGTTGCAGAAATATCAGTGTTTTTTTCAAACCTTGCTGCTGCATCGGTACGAAGATCATGCCTGAATGATGTTTTCCTTACAGCAACCGGATTAAACCAGGCACATTCCAGGAAGATATTTACGGTAGATTCATTCACTCCGCTGTCTCTTCCCCCAAATACTCCTGCAATACATAACGGTTTTGAATTTGCATCACAGATCATCAGGTCTTCACTGCTCAACTTACGCTCTTTGCCATCCAAGGTAATAAACGGAGTTCCTTCCGGAAGGTTCATCACCTTAATTCCTTTTCCTCCGATTTTATCGTAATCAAAAGCATGAAGGGGAAGTCCGGTTTCATGAAGGATAAAGTTGGTGATGTCCACAATATTGTTAATAGGTCTTTGCCCGATGGCTTTCAGTTTGTTTTGTAACCATTCGGGAGATTCCTTAATCGTAATATTTTTAATGGCAACCCCGCTATACCTTTTACAGGCATCCTTATTCACAATCTCTACGGTAATGGGAAGATCGTTGGATTTGGATTTGAGGGCGTTGTTGTTTAAAGGGGATTTTACCCTGAACTCTGTTTTTTCGTGATGGGTAAAATATGCACAAAGATCGCGAGCTACGCCCAGGTGGCTCATGGCATCCATTCTGTTAGGCGTAAGCCCGAGTTCGTATACGTAATCATGATAGGGCTTGTAATATCCTAAAGCAGGTGTTCCGGGTACAGCGTCGGCAGGAAGTACAACAATTCCGTCGTGACTTTCCCCAATTCCGATTTCATCCTCCGCACATATCATTCCTTCACTTTCAATGCCCCTGATTTTTGCTTTTTTCATGGTAACAGGCTCCCCATTTATGGGATAAATGGTAGTGCCTACAGGGGCCACAATTACTTTTTGCCCCACTGCTACATTGGGAGCCCCACAAACGATATTCAACGGACTTTCGCCACCTATGTTTACTGTAGTCAGTTTCAGCTTATCGGCATGGGGGTGCTTTTCGCAGGTTAATACTTCTCCGATTACCAGGCCCTTCAATCCGCCTTTAATATTTTCGTATGCTTCCAAACTTTCCACTTCCAGTCCCATGGAAGTTAATACTCTTCCAATCCTTTCAGGGTCATGCTTAAAAGGAAGGTAGTCATTCAGCCAGTTGTAAGAAATCCTCATGCTATTCCAGGTATTGTTGCGCAAAGATAAAGGATTGAAATGAGGCTCGGTCAGAAAATGATAATACGGTTTTAAAGCCGGCAATCAGGTGAAACATTTAATTTCAAAAGGGATGCAATGAAAACATCTTCCCAACCTCTTTTAATGACGGCATTTTGAATGTGGAATTTCCTTATAAACTGCGTGAAACAAGCATTTTTTAATTCGTAAAATCACGTAACATTTGCTGCATCTTAATCATAGGGTTTTGGGTAAATAAACAAATTTTTTTGCCTAAATCTTTTCACAAACTGTTTGTGGATAATCCGAAGGAAAACTCTGAAATTTGTGCATAACTGAAAAATTATTGTGGATAGTAAAGGGTAAATATGTGGATAAACCTGTGGATGGGATAGGGAAAAACTTTTAACGGAAAGTGGTAGGCCTTATCAGTTTATTGCTGTTATATTCGCCCTCCGGTGACTGCGTTAACATTGGGTTAACTCTGATTAATATTCGACCCGTCTATTATCTCATCGGTATTTCCAATCCTGACATCCTGGAATAACCCTTATTGTTAAGCATGAACTTCTAAACATTAAAATGGATCTGACGAACTTAAATAAAGATCGGAAAGCAAGGAGGAAAAGCGCCCCCGACCTGAGTACAATGGTATACGGTAAAGTACCTCCTCAGGCCAAGGACCTGGAAGAAGCGGTGTTGGGAGCTATTATGCTGGAAAAAAGTGCATTTGACACTGTAGTGGAAATCCTTAAACCGGAATGTTTCTATGTTGAGGCCAACCAAATGGTTTTTAGAGCTATGCAAAGCCTCCAGCAGAAAAACCAGCCCATTGATATCCTCACCGTGGTAGAGGAATTGCGAAGCCGTGAACAACTGGATTTGGTGGGTGGGCCATATTACGTAACCAGGCTGACCAATGCGGTGGTAACTGCCGCCAATATTGAAGCCCATGCCAGGATTATCCTTCAGAAATTCATTCAGCGCGAGCTGATACGCATCAGTGGGGAAGTGATTAGTGAGGCTTATGAAGACAGTACCGATGTTTTCGACCTGCTCGACGAGGCGGAAAGCAAACTGTTTGAAATTACCAATAACCACCTGAGAAAGAATTTTGACAGTATCGATACTATTTTGGTGAAAACCGTACAGCGTATCGAGGATATGCGTAACCGTAATGAAGATATTACCGGCGTGCCAAGTGGTTTCCGCACGCTCGACCATATCACTTACGGTTGGCAGAATACCGACCTGATTATCCTTGCGGCAAGGCCTTCTGTGGGTAAAACCGCTTTCGCCCTCAATCTTGCCAGAAATGCTGCTCTGGACCCCGTGAAGCCCACACCTGTTGCTTTCTTCAGTTTGGAAATGAGTGCAGGACAACTGGTGCAGAGGATCCTTTCTGCTGAAAGTGAAATCCTGCTGGAAAAAATTTCTAGAGGTAAGCTGGAAGATTATGAAATGAAGCAGCTCTTCCAGAAAGGTATTAACAGACTGGCGCAAGCTCCCATCTATATTGATGATACTGCAGCCTTGAACATTTTCGAATTAAGGGCAAAATGCCGCAGGCTGAAAAACAAGCACAACATTGGCCTGATTCTGATAGACTACCTGCAGCTGATGAGCGGAACCGGCGATAAAAATACCAACCGCGAACAGGAAATCAGCCGAATTTCCCGCGACCTTAAAGGTTTGGCAAAAGAACTGAACGTTCCTATTATCGCTCTCTCACAGTTAAGCCGTGAGGTGGAAAAAAGGAAAGATTCCGAAAAAGTTCCTCAACTGAGTGACCTCAGAGAATCTGGTGCTATTGAACAGGATGCTGATATGGTACTCTTTCTTTATCGTCCTGATTATTACAATATCACCGCCAACGAAATGGGTGAAAGTGTAAAGGGCGATACCTATATCAAAATTGCCAAGCACAGGAACGGTTCGCTGGATACTATCAGACTGAAAGCTCATCTGCATATTCAGAAATTCACTGAACCGGATGATGAAGGATTCAGCTTTGGAGGAGGAAACTTTAAACCCATTCCACGTGATGAGGGCGGTGGACAACTGTACATCCAGGCAGGAAGCAAAATGAACAATATGCCTGCAGATGATGACGATGCTCCTTTTTAGGCATTAACTGATTGACATGAGCATTCCACTTTTTTTTACCGATTTTCTTCCGGGAAAAGGGGCAATAGTGCAGCTCTCCGATGAAACCGCGCGCCATGTGGCGGGTGTGCTGAGAATGCGGGAGGGTAACGTCATCAGGCTTACATCCGGTAAAGGAGATATTGCCCATGCCGTAATTGTGGAAAGTACAAAGAAAAGCTGTACCGTTAGGGTGGATAAGGTAGAATTTGCCGAGCAACCATCCTTTCGGTTATGTATTGCCGTTTCTCTGTTGAAAAACCCTGCCCGATTTGAATGGTTACTGGAAAAATGTGCAGAAATTGGAGTAAATACGATTCAACCATTAATCTGCAAACGCACCGAAAAGCAACAGTTTAAAAAAAGCCGAAGTGAGTCTATACTCAAAAGTGCCATGCAGCAATCGCAACAGCTGTGGCTGACCGAATTGCCGGTCCCCTTAGGCGTGGAATCCTTCATAAAACAATCTTCCCTGCATTATAATAAAAAGTATATCGCTCATTGCGAACCGGAGCAGAAATTTCAGCTTTCCGAAAAATTAACCTCCGTTTCAGAAAACGACCGCATAGCCATACTCATCGGTCCGGAAGGTGATTTCAGTCCGGATGAAATTCAACTGGCTTTGCAAAATGGGTTTGAGCCTGTTGCCCTGGGCAATTCCAGATTAAGGACAGAAACCGCTGCTGTTGTGGCAGCTGCTGTGCTGATGTCCGCTGTGTGGAATAAATGACGGATTATATTCCTTGTTCTCTCAGGCGTGCCACAAGGTATTTATTGATTTCCTTTGCCAGTGAAGGGCCTTCATAAATAAAACCTGTCCATACCTGTACAAGGTCTGCGCCTGCCTGCATCCTTGCATAAGCATCTTCTCCATTGAAAATTCCTCCTGAGCCGACAATAGGAATTTCTTTATTCAGGTTGGAAGCCACATAAGACAGAACGGAATGTGCTTTTGTTTTCAAAGGAAAACCGCTTAATCCGCCGGCGCCGATTTTCTCCGCTTCCTGTTGCGATATCAGGGATAATCCCGAACGATCGATGGTGGTGTTGGAAATTACCAGCCCGTGCGGACGTATATCCAGGCAAAGGGAGATGACGTCATCCAATTGGGCCTGGTTAAGGTCAGGAGCAATTTTCAGCAATATGGGTCTGGCAGGGGAATATTGTTCATTAATGGTGAGCAAATGGTCGAGGATTTTTCTGAGGCTTTCTTTTTCCTGCAGATCCCTTAGCCCTGCAGTATTGGGAGAGCTTACATTCACCACGAAATAATCTACCGTATCATGCAATTCGCGGAAACACTTTTCATAATCCTTCCAAGCCTCTTCATTGGGGGTTTGTTTGTTTTTCCCAATATTTCCTCCGATAATCATTTGAGGGCCGGGATGTGGATGGGATTTCCATTTTCTTAATCTTTCGGCAGCAGCTTTCACCCCTTCGTTATTAAAACCCATCCTGTTGATAAGCGCTTTATCTGCAGGCAGTCTGAACAACCTGGGCTTGTCATTGCCCGGCTGCGGAAGTGGAGTAACTGTTCCAATCTCCACAAATCCAAAACCAAGGCAGTTTAATGCAGAAAGGTATTTGGCATTTTTATCAAATCCCGCAGCCAGTCCAACCGGATTGGGAAATTCAAGTCCGAATACATTTCTTTTTAATACCGGATCATCATATCTGAATTCCTGATGGATTCTTTTTTCAGCAGCAGGAACCGACACGGCGGCAGAAATGGCATCCATTGCCATGTAATGTGCGGTTTCCGGAGGAAACAGGAAGAAAAACTTTCGGAAAATATCGTACATAATGCTACGAAGATACAGATAAGCCCTGAACCGCAAGAGGTTACATCATCGGTAAACTGTTGTTTTTCAATCGCAACCTTGCTGATGCATTCCCAATTATTTTTTTATTCTTCCTTGAATTTCCTAAATTTGATACATAAAGTTGCATAAACAACTAATTTTTCAAAAACTATAGCAAATGCAGGAAGCATATATCGTTGCGGGCTTAAGGACCGCAGTAGGAAAAGCAAAACGCGGAGGGTTCAGGTTTTACCGTCCCGATGATCTGGCAATAGAAGTTATTAAAGGCTTAATGGCCTCTGTACCGCAACTCGACCCTCAAAGGGTGGATGATGTGATTGTAGGGAATGCCGTACCGGAAGCTGAACAAGGACTACAGATTGGAAGAATTATTGCCGCCAGGGCTTTGGGATACCACGCTCCCGGCGTAACGGTTAACAGATACTGCGCTTCCGGATTGGAAACCATTGCCATGGCCACTGCCAAAATCAGAACCGGAATGGCCGACTGTATTATTGCCGGAGGAGTGGAAAGCATGAGTATGGTACCCACTTCCGGATGGAAGACTGTTCCTGCATATTCCATTGCCAAAGACGAACCCGATTATTACCTGAGCATGGGGCTTACTGCAGAAGCAGTGGCGAAAGAATATAAAGTGAGCCGTGAAGATCAGGACGAGTTTTCCTATAACTCACATATGAAAGCCCTCAATGCCATTGAAAAAGGCTATTTCAAAGAGGGTATCCTTCCTATTACTGTGGAACAGGTATATGTAGACGAAAAAGGTAAAAGAAAGACGAAAACATATGTTGTGGATACCGATGAAGGTCCCCGCGCCGATACAAGCATGAAGGCGCTTTCCTCTCTGAAGCCGGTATTTGCTCAAAATGGTACTGTTACTGCAGGCAACTCTTCTCAAACTTCTGATGGGGCTGCCTTTGTTATTGTGATGAGTGAGAAAATGGTGAATGAACTTGGCCTGAAACCAATGGCAAGACTCGTACATTGCGTAAGTGCCGGGGTTCATCCTAGGGTAATGGGTATCGGTCCGGTAGAGGCAGTTCCTAAAGTGCTGAAAAGGGCAGGGATGAGCCTGGGGCAAATAGACCTGATTGAACTCAATGAAGCTTTTGCTTCGCAATCCATAGCGGTAATGCGCGAACTGGATATTGATCCTGAGAAACTGAATATTAACGGAGGGGCAATAGCACTTGGTCACCCGCTGGGATGTACCGGAACAAAGCTTACCATCCAGATTACACACGACCTGAAAAGGTTGAATAAGAAATACGGAATTGTTACTGCCTGTGTAGGAGGCGGACAAGGTATTGCCGGTATTATCGAAAGAATATAATTAGCCGGGGGAAAAATTTAATTCTGATAAACTTTATTTTGAACCGGGAAGGAAATCTTTTCCTCCCGGTTTTTATTATTAGCCGAAAAGTATTTTAACTTCGTTTGAGTCTGTTATGGTTAATAATTTATTGCGGTTTCCGTAATATACCTTTATTCATAATTTTAATGCTTCTTCTTTCCCATACATGAAAGTATTATTCAACTATCTCAAGCCATTAAAATGGCTTATTTTTTTAACCCTTTTGCTGGCATCCGTCAATACAGGGTTTTCGCTGATGGATCCTATCATCTTTGGTAAGTTGGTGAATCTTGCCAACGAAAATGTATTCAATTCCGGCAGCCTTACCAAAGAAGAATTCTTCTGGTCATTTTCCTGGTCTTCACCGGGTGTGATGATGTTGCTGTTAATGTCGGTAGGTGTGGCGCTTGTGAGTCGGTTGGCCAAAAATTTCCAGGATTATTTCCTGAATGTAATTGTGCAGAAGTTTGGAGCAAAAATTTTTACCGATGGATTAAAGCATGCCATGAAATTGCCTTATCAGGAATTTGAAGACCAGCGGAGTGGTGAAACACTTAGTATTCTTAATAAGGTAAGAAGTGATACCGCCAGATTCATCAATTATATTATTAATGTTTTGTTTGGAATTGTGGTAGGCATCCTTTTCGTATGTGTATATGCGGGTACTTATATTCACTGGGCTGTGCCCATTGTGTATTTCGTCGGAATTATTATCCTTACCTGGCTTACCAATATTTTAAGTAAGAAAATTAAAACCATTCAAAAACAAATTGTATCAGAAACTACCGCTTTGGCAGGCTCCACTACCGAATCGCTCAGAAATATAGAACTGGTGAAAAGCCTTGGCCTTACTGAACAGGAAGTAAACAGGCTGAATAATAATACTTACAAAATACTCGGACTGGAATTGACAAAGGTGAAGCGTATCCGCAGTATCAGTTTTATCCAGGGAACGATTGTCAATACTTTAAGGCAAATCATTTTGTTCCTCCTGATGTGGCTGATTTTTGGCAACATGATGGATGCAGGGCAATTGGTAACCATGCAGATTTACTCATTCTTTGTATTCGGTCCCCTGCAGGAAATCGGCAACATACTTTTATCCTATCGCGAAGCAGAAGCTTCTCTGAACAACTTTGAAGAGCTGATGAAAAAACAGCCGGAAGCTAAACCTGAAAATCCGGCGGCTATTGGTCATGTTCACACCCTTGAGTTTTCCGGAGTTGGTTTCCGCCATTTGACAGCAAAACACAATGCAATTGACAATATCAGTTTTACTGTAAAGAAAGGAGAAACCATTGCTTTTGTAGGCCCTTCGGGTGCAGGGAAATCAACCTTGATGAAGCTATTGGTAGGTTTATACCGGCCTCAGTCGGGGAAGATTTTTTACAACGGTACCGATGAAATGCAAATCAATTTCGAAGACCTGCGCAACCAGATCGGTTTTGTTACTCAGGAAACACAATTGTTTGCCGGTACTATTCGTGAAAACCTCGCTTTTGTGAAACCCGATGCTACAGAAGAAGAAATGTATACAGCCCTTGAAAAAGCCTCCTGCATGAAAATTATCGAAAAAGGCAACAACGGGTTAGATACTATGATTGGAGAAGGCGGATTAAAACTCTCCGGTGGCGAAAAGCAAAGGCTTTCCATCGCCAGGGCATTGGTAAGAAACCCGGGTATTCTCATATTTGATGAAGCCACATCCAGTCTCGATTCTATCACCGAGGAAGATATTACCCAAACCATAAGAGAAATATCTGAATCCGGTAATCAGATTACCATTCTGATTGCGCACAGGCTTTCAACCATCATGCATGCCGACAGGATATATGTACTGGAAAAGGGTAATATCGTGGAAACCGGAACCCATTACGATCTGCTGGAATTAAAGGGGCTGTATTATGCCATGTGGAGGCAGCAGATAGGTGAAAGAAAAGCGATAAAACCTGCCTGATAACCTGAGAAGGGAAGGAGTACTACAGGTTTTATATTATCAGATGAAATTTTACCATATGGGTTTTCATCGTTTCTTCTGTTTGCAGATGATTAATCTGTAAATTTGCAGTTTAAATCATTGACAATGCCTTCTAAAGCGCCTAACGCCCTGGTAAGTATTTTGAAAATGAAATGTCCTAGATGCAGAAGGGGCAATATGTTTACCAATAACAACCCTTGGAAACTTAAAGAAACTTTTTCCATGCATAAGGAATGTCCTGTATGCGGACAAAAGACCGAATTGGAAGTAGGTTTTTATTACGGCACCGGATATGTGAGTTATGCCCTTACAGTAGCTATTTCCGTTGCAACTTTTGTAGCCTGGTTTGTGCTGATTGGAATGTCTATTCATGATTCCAGGTTTTTCTACTGGTTAGGTTGCAACATGGTCTTCCTGATACTTATGCAGCCATGGGTTTCCCGGTTAAGCCGGGTGATTTATCTCTGGATTTTTGTTAAATATGACCCTGAAGCCGCGGAAAAGCATTTGTTGAAAGATGTTGAACCGGGTAAAGATTAACCCTTCATATCCCTATCCCCATTTATCCCTGTCAAGGCTGCGGTAATGAATGGCCTCGGAAAGATGTTCGGGTTGAATGTTTACGGAATGGTCAAGGTCGGCAATTGTTCTCGAAACCTTTAATATCCTGTCGTACGCCCTGGCTGAAAGGTTAAGTTTTTCCATGGCAGTTTTCAGGAGGTTTATAGATGCATTGTCTAAAACGCAGAATTCTTTCAGCAAAGCTGAATGCATTTGCGAATTGCAATAAATACCGGGGTATTTTTCAAATCTTTTTGCCTGGATGGCTCTTGCCGCTATCACTCTTTCCCTTACATCGGCAGAGGATTCACAGTGTTCTTTATGAGTAAGTTCAGAAAAAGGAACAGGGGTTACTTCCACATGTAAGTCTATTCTGTCGAGCAAAGGCCCTGAAACTTTATTCAAATATTTTTGTACTGTACCTGGAGCACAGGTGCATTCTTTTTCGGGATGATTGTAAAATCCGCACGGGCAGGGGTTCATAGAAGCTATCAACATAAAGCTGGCAGGAAAATCAATGGCAATTTTTGCACGCGATATGGTCACCTTTCTTTCTTCCATGGGTTGACGCATCACCTCCAGTACAGTGCGTTTGAATTCGGGTAATTCATCCAAAAACAACACACCGTTATGTGCAAGCGAAATTTCTCCCGGCTGTGGATACCCGCCTCCTCCCACTAAAGCCACGTCGCTGATGGTATGGTGGGGAGAACGAAAGGGCCTTCTCGCAATTAAGGATACATTTTCAGGTAGCTTTCCTGCCACTGAATGAATCTTTGTGGTTTCTAATGCTTCTTTCAATGTTAATGGAGGCAAAATGGTGGGAAGCCTTTTGGCAAGCATGGTTTTTCCCGCCCCCGGTGGTCCGATAAGGATGGCATTATGCCCCCCTGCAGCGGCAATTTCCAAAGCCCGCTTGATATTGGCCTGGCCTTTCACATCTTTAAAATCTACCTCAAATTCCTGCTGCTGCCGTAAGAATTCTTCTCCGGCATGGGTTACAACCGGTGTTGCAGAACAGGGGTCCTGCATAATATTTATGACTTCCTGCAAACTGCTTGCACCGTAAACGGTAAGCCCGTTGACCATTCCGGCTTCCTTTGCATTTGCCGCAGGTAGAATCAGCCCTTTAAAGTTTTCCCTTTTTGCTGTTAAGGCTATTGCAAGCGCTCCTTTTATGGGCTGAACGGATCCGTCAAGATTAAGCTCCCCCATAATCATAAATTCCCGGATCGCTTCGTAATCCGTTAGCTGGTCTGTTGCAGCAAGTATTCCGATAGCTATTGGAAGGTCGAAAGCAGATCCGCTTTTCCGGATGTCTGCAGGAGCCAGGTTCACCACTACTTTTATTCGCGGCATCATATAACCGTTAGCCTTTATCGCACTTTCTACTCTTTGAATACTTTCTTTTACCGCATTATCAGGCAGGCCAACGATAAACTGCCCTTTCCCGCTTAATACATTTACTTCAACGGTAATGGAAATCGCATCCACTCCATATACCGCACTTCCGTAGGTTCTTACGAGCATAATCCAATTTCAGATTTGCTCAAACCTATACCATGGGAAAATGATCAGGGAAATTGTGTTTTTTTCTGTCTTCAAGAACAGTATTCAACATTTTCCAGAAGGTGAATTATTATAACTGCTCCAGTAAATCTACCACCTTTTCTCTTTTCAGAATAAGATAACCCAGCCTGTCATTACTTACCCCGTCTTTTAACTGGTAACTGAATACCAGTTGATCATCATTCACAGCAGTTTCAAAATACTTAAAGGAAATGTTGCTGTGTGTTTTCAAATCATCTGCAATTTCATACAAGTGTGTAGATAGAATGAAAATGGAGTTGCGAATCTTGATAAGGCCTTTAATGACTGCTGAAGAGCACTTCATGGCATCCTGAACGTTGGTGCCTTTAAACAATTCATCTATTAATACCAACCATTTTCTACCGTCATTAATTTTCAGAATGGTATTCTTTATTCTCTGAACTTCATTATAAAAGTAACTTTCCCCTTTAAGAATATTGTCGCTGATGTTGATATTGCTTAACAATCCGTCAAGCCTGGAAAGTTTCATATGCGTTGCAGGCACCGGCATGCCCAAATGCGCAAGAAAAACCGCGCAGCCTACAGCCCTGATGAAGGTGCTTTTGCCTGCCATGTTTGCGCCTGTAAGAAAAATAAAGTTGCTGTCTTTGTTCATTTGAATATTGTAAGGTACGGCCTTCGGCAACAACAAATGATACAAGCCGGATGCTTCCAGATAAGGCTGATCGCCATCCAATATCTCAGGAAATTCCAGATTAAAATTCCGGGCTGCCATAGCCATGGAATACCAGGCATCGAGTCTTCCGTATATTTCTACCAGCTCATGGGTTTCTGCCCTGAACTGATTTCTTACATACCTTCCGTAATGAAGGTTTTCACGAATGGTAAACTTATAATCCCTGGGTTTGGATCCTAATTGTCTTAATATGGATCTGTTTAATAATAATTCAGCTTTGTCGATATGTTTTTTTAAAGCAGGAGGAAGGGTTTCTGCTTTAAGGATGTCTAAGATTTCAAACATCCCTCTGATGAAGTCGGCAAAATGAACGATAGAGAATTTCAACAGCGAATGATCGGCTGGGCTGAATACCCTGTATGTCACCGCATTTACCATACTGCCTGAAGGTATGGGATCTACATGGGTTTCGTAGAACTTGGATATGACCAATAAGGTACCGTTGGATATTGATTGCGGCCATTTGTCGAGCATCTTCAGGAATATCCTGATAATCTCCTGGTTTTCCCTAATCTTTTCTGTTGTTTTAAACGGCTTTTCAAAAAATGCCCTCAACCATTCTTTCCCTTCCGAGGTTCGGGTAAAATTGAGCTTGTCGAAAAGTGAACTTTGATTTTCCTGCTGGAAAATTGATAGGTCGCGGTATGTGGTCTTATCCAGTTCCATGATATTGCCTGATTAACGGTTAAATAACAGCCTTTTTCCTACCGGTGGGGAAATGATTCTGCCTTCGGAATAAACTTTGGCTCCATTCACAAATGTTGTATCCACACTCATGGGAAATACAAACCCATCCAGCGGGCTCCAACCGCATTTGTAAAGAATATTGGATGAATTTACCTGATACTTTTTATGGGGGGCAACCATCACCAGGTCGGCATAATATCCTTCACGGATATACCCTCTGTCGGCAATCTGAAAACATTCTGCCACTGCATGGCACATTTTTTCCACCACTTTTTCTATGGTGATTTTTCCCTGCGAAACATAATACAACATCAGCATCAGTGAATGCTGAACAAGGGGAAGGCCGGCATGGGCTTTCAAATATTCTCCTTCTTTTTCTGCCGGGGTATGAGGAGCATGGTCTGTAGCAATTACATCCAGTCTGTCATCCAATAGGGCTTCCCATAACGCTGCTTTATGTCTGGGAGCTTTAATGGCAGGGTTGCATTTTATTTTGTTGCCTTTTTCTGCATAATCATCTGCGGTAAAATGAAGGTGATGCACACATACTTCTGCGGTGATTCGTTTATCCTTCAACGGTATCATGTTGGTAAACAGCCTCAGCTCCTCTTCGGTAGAAATATGGAGAATATGTAGTCTGGAATTGTGTTTTTTAGCCAGTTGAATGGCTGTAAGTGAAGATTGAAAACAGTTTTCTTCATTTCTGATGACAGGATGATCTGCAGCCGTCAGTGGCCTGTTTTCCGCCAATACCCTTTCAAAATTTTCTTTAATGATTCTCTCGTCTTCACAATGTGTGGCTATCAATACTTCCGATTCGCCAAAAATTTTTTCCAGGCTTAATGGATTGTCTACCAGCAGGCCTCCTGTAGAAGAGCCCATGAATATTTTAATGCCACATACTTCTTTCCTTTTTTCATTGGTCTTTAATGCTTCATCTGCATTAGTATTGGAAGTGCCCATGAAAAAGGAATAATTGGCCATGGCAGTTTTGGATGCAATGGAATATTTTTCTTCGAGCAGTTCTTGTGTAAAAACCGGAGGAACGGTGTTGGGCATATCCATAAAGGAAGTGACGCCACCTGCTACTGCTGCAGCAGATTCGGTGGCTATGGAAGCCTTATGCGTAAGGCCCGGCTCGCGAAAATGAACCTGATCATCTATGGCTCCGGGAAGCAGATATTTACCTGTCCCGTTAATTTCGGTGAAGTTCCCGGAAGGATTAATTCCCTCTCCAATCTGCTCAATGCGTTCGCCTGAAATGAAGACATCCTTCACGACTGTTTTCCCTTCATTTACCACGCTTATATTCTTAATAAGGTATTTTTCCATAACTTTCATTCTTAAAACTTTCCCAGATGCAATTTATCATAAAAACCTTACCTGTCTGCTTTATTTTATTCCTCCCGATAATTGCCATCAGCCAGTCTACTTATTTACCTGAAGGTCATAAACATCAGCAACTGCTTGATCGCCTGGATATAAAACTTCAAAGGAATGCCGACCTGAATGTGCTGACCCCCAAGCCCATCAGCAGGAAAATTGCCGTAAGGATTGCAGAAGAAGCTGATTCCATGGGTTTAGCAGATCCGGGCTTATTAACAGATGTGGATGTATACAATATCCATAACTTAAGAATGAATAATTCAGAGTGGGCTACAGGAGATAAATCATCTTTCCAAAGCAAAAAACCTTTATTCAATACTTTTTATACTACTAAAGCCAACTTTCTTGAAGTAGATGCTCCCGATTTTTTCCTGGCTTTAAATCCCATGTTTCAGCCGCGCATTTCATTTGAGCAGGATTATGATGGGGATATGATTTTCCTCAATTCAAAAGGCTTGAACTTTAGAGGGCTGATAGCGGGAAAGGTCGGATTCTCCGGATATATCAGTGAAAATCAGGAAAGAGGTCCTTCTTTTGTAATGGAAAGAATTTACCGCGAACATCAGGCAGTACCGGGGGTGGGTTATTTTAAAAGGTTTAAAAACACTGCGGTGGATTATTTCGATGGAAGAGGCTCCATTGATTTTACGGCAGCCAAATATATCGACATTCAGTTCGGGTATGATAAAAATTTTATCGGAAACGGATACCGCAGCCTTTTCTTAAGCGATTTCGGAAACAGCTATCTCTTTCTCAAACTGAATACCCGCATCTGGAAACTGAATTATCAAAACCTGTTTATGGAACTAACGCCACAGTATGTACGAGGGTCCGACAGGTTGCTGGATAAAAAATATGCTTCTATTCGTCACCTGAGTGTGAATGCTACCAAATGGCTGAATCTGGGATTGTTTGAAGCAGTGGTTTTCGGAAGAAAAAACAATTTCGATTTTACATACCTCAACCCCATTATGTTCCTCAGGATTGCCGAACAGCAGAATGGTAGTCCGGATAATGCTTTAATGGGTGCAAATTTTAAAGCCAATGTAGCAGGTAAATTCCAGTTCTATGGCCAGTGGCTGCTGGATGAATTTAAACTGAATGAGGTAAGAGGAGGGAAAGGATGGTGGGCGAATAAATTTGGTTACCAGTTTGGAGCCAAATACGTAGATGCATTCACCATTAAAAACCTCGACCTTCAGGGTGAATTGAATATTGTAAGGCCTTTTACTTACAGTTTTCGCGACAGTGTAGCAGATTATTCGCATTACAATCAGCCTCTTGCACATCCTCTGGGATCCAATTTCAGGGAAATCATAGGAATTGTTCATTATCAGCCTGTACCCAAATTAAGGGCTACGGGAAGAATTATTCTATGGGAGCAGGGCGAAGATCCGGCAGGGGAGAATTACGGAAGCAATATTTTCAAACTTTATGATACCCGTTCAGGCGGAGATTATGGGTATACGATTCCTTCCGGAATACCTGCAAAAGGGGTCAATGCACAATTGCATCTTTCTTATGAGTTAAAGGAAAACTTCTTCATTGACGGAGCAGTGTTGTTCAGAAAATACAGGGTGGAAAATATGCCCAATTTAGACAGGGATGCCACTGTGGCCAGCATCGGCCTGAGATGGAATATGGCATTCAGGGAATATAATTTCTGATTCCTGAAACAATATTTAAAGCCTCTGTAATTGTATAATGGGCTGGTATGGGATTTAAAGTATTAATATTGCAGTAAATCCGTATGCATGGAAATGAAGGGGAAAACATTGATTCTGGGGGCTTCTGAAAACCCTTCCAGATATAGTTATCTGGCTTTGAAGAAATTAAGAGCTTCAGGAATTCCTGTGGTGGCAATAGGTAAAAAAGAAGGAAGGGTGGAAGATGTGGAAATAACGAAACAAAAATTATCTCTGGAAGGAATTGACACCGTAACGCTATACCTCAATCCGCAACATCAGAAAGAATATTACGAATACATTATCTCACTGAAACCTAAAAGAATCATTTTCAATCCCGGAACGGAAAACCCTGAACTGGAAAAACTTGCCCGGGAAAACAATATTCAACCTCTGGAAGCCTGTACGCTGGTAATGTTGTCTACAGGACAGTATTAGCAGAAATTAATTTTTTGCCGAAATAAAAAATTCAGTTAACTCTGTAATAATAATTTAATCCGCCCCAAAATAAACCGTATGTTAAGGGTTTACGCAATAGTTGTTTTGCTTCTCTGCAGCAACTTCCTGAAAGCTCAGGATGGTTCGGGTACCCTACGGCAGAAACAACTGTTTTCCACTCTGTCAGATAAATTTCAGCTATCAAGTACGAATTTTGATTTGGTTTTCAGTCGTCAGCCCGGCGATACCGTATTGATTTATTTCACTGCCTGGCCGGTTATGGCCGGAGTTATTACGGAAAAAGTTCCAAGGCAGGGGAATGACCTCAGCATGAATATCAGGCTGATCAATTTTTCCAATGCTCTGCTATCAATAACCAGAACGTTCGATTCCTATAACAATGCCGTCTATCAGGGTTTAATTGTGCATCCCGATTATGCCGATGCCTTCTTGGTGAAAACGCATGAAAGTGGATCCGTTGAACTTGTAAAAAAACAGTTGGATAAAATTTTGGTAGAATAATCCGTTTTATGAACAAATTTTTACTAACGGCTTTTCTTATAGCAAATCTGGTTGCTTCGGCTCAGTTGCCCGCTCCTGTGGTATACCTTAATTTTTCGGGAGCTGAAGTAAAAGGTACCGTATGGAACACCAATGGCCCTATTTATGCCCTTCCCTATCAGATACCCCAAAGTTCAAAACTTGAAATCCTCCGAAGGGTACAGGAAGATTATTCCATTTTTGATATAAACATCACGCTTGATTCCAACGAATTTAAAAGTGCTCCTTTAAGCAGAAGGATTGAGGTAATCATCACGCCCACTGCATGGTATTCCAAAGGAGGGGGGGTAGCCTATGTAGGCTCATTTAACTGGGCCGATTATACCCCTGCATGGATTTTTCCTTCAAGGTTGAATAACAACATCAGAAACATAGCGGAAGCTACTTCACATGAAATAGGCCACGTGTTTGGCCTTCAGCACCAAAGCGTGTATGATGAAGCCTGTGAGAAAATATCGGAATACAATTACGGTAAAGGAGGCGATGGCCCCACCAGTTGGGCACCTATTATGGGAAGCAGTTATCATTCTCAAATCAGTACCTGGTTCATCGGGCCATCAGCGGAAGGTTGTCAGTTTATTCAAAATGATATTGAACTGATGGCTTCCCAATCTTTATTAAACCTTCTGCCCGATGATTACGGAGATGATTATAGTTCTGCCTATAACATAGAGGCTACTTCGGGAGAATTCGGTTATACAGGACTGATAGGCCATGCCGGTGATGAAGATGTCTTTAAAATTACTTTGCTGCAAACCACAAGGCTTAAGGTAGATGCTCTTCCATTCAGGGGGAGTGCAGATCCCAGAGGGGCCAATGTGCATTTAGGAATGAAAATTACCAATTCAAGCCTTGTCAGTTCCGCAGAATATAAATCTTACGACAGGATTTCTGCAAGTATTGATACCACCTTAACAGCCGGCATATACTATATAACCGTTACCGGCATTGGTAATGAAAATATGCCAAGAGAATTCGGACTGGGTTCTTATTCTCTGGCAGGTGTAATTACCTATGCATTGCCGGTATCCAGGCTGGATATCTCAGGAGAAGTAAACAAAAACCAACATCTTCTATATTGGAAATATGAAACAGACGAAGCAATTTCATCTGTTACTTTACAGTACTCCTATGACGGAAGTAGGTTTGCGGATTTAGCTACCGTTGATCCAAAAGTTCGCTCCTATTCCTGGACACCCGGCATGCCCCTGGTATATTACCGCGTAAAACTCAATACGCTGAATGCCTCCGGTGCTGTATATTCCAAAATCATAGTCTTAGAATCTCAGCAGCAAAATGATATCCTGATTGTTCAGGATGCCTTCTCGGGAAAAGTAGGGGTGCAATTGCGTACTCCGGCGCAATATGAATTGTACACTGTATCCGGACAGGTGCTGAAAAAAGGCAACCTGCCAAAAGGTGAGCATTACTTCAATTTCAGAAATTATGCACAAGGAAATCTGCTGATCCTGAAGGTATACAACAGCAGTGAAATAAAAGTGCAAAAATTAACCCTCAGGTAGTATAAGCGTTTTTGAGGTTTTCCTGAGAAAATATTAAATTAGGAAAACTAAATGCTTATGGTTTGGAGAAAGTTTAACGGAGACCCCATAGAACTCTCCATCAAAGAGGCAGTGGAAGCTGCCATTAAAAGAGAAATATCTCAAGGTTATCGATTAAAAGTTTGCATCGGCACCGATTCCCAGGTAAAGGGGAAGGAAACAGAATTTGCCACTGTAATTGTCTTTTTAAGAGAAGGCCATGGAGGTTTTATGTTTATCCATAACGAAAAAACCACACAGTCGTACAGTATTAAAGAAAGAATGCTGGTAGAAGTGGCCAGGAGCATTGAAATCGCCTATGAACTATGTGATTTGTTCAATAAGTATGATGTGGATATGGAAGTTCATGCAGATATCAATACCAATCCCAATTTTAAAAGCCATGATGCACTAAAAGAAGCCATGGGCTATATCCTGGGAATGGGATTTGCTTTCAAGGCCAAGCCCGAAGCTATTGCCAGCAGCTGCTGTGCCAATAAGGTGGTAAACTAATTCTTTGCCCTTTGAAAATGCTGAAAAATATTACTCCCTGTTTTTCAGCTCAGTATTTGTTTCTTCTATAAAATCAAGAATTTTATCCCTGCCCATTTTTTTAACTGCACTGGTAACATAATGTGCAGGAAGGAATTGCCATGTCTCTTTCAGCTTGTTCATAAAACCTTTCACATTCTCGCTAACGGTTTTTTGGGTTTCTTTATCGGCTTTGGTGAATACGATACTTAAAGGAATCTCCCATTCACCAAGCTTGTTTATGAAATCTAGGTCTATTTTCTGGGGTTTCAACCTGCTGTCGATTAATACAAACACGTTCACCAGGTTTTCCCTTTGCCTCAGATAGTTTTCTATCATTTTCTCCCATTTCTTTCTCTCTGTTTGGGATACTTTTGCGAAACCATAACCGGGAAGGTCTACCAGGTACCAGTTGCCGTTAACCAGGAAATGGTTGATAAGTTTGGTTTTACCCGGAGTAGCGGAAGTTTTGGCCAGCTTGCTGTTGTTGCAAAGCATGTTGATCAGGGATGATTTACCCACATTGCTTCTGCCAATAAAAGCATATTCGGGCAGGTTTGCAGGTGGGCAGGAGGCCAGGTCCGGACTGCTTTTAACGTAGTTGGCAGATTTTATGATCATGGCTGCAAGTTAATCTATTTCATAAAAACGCAGGGATGCCGCTCTATGGGCTGAAAAGGATAGGATAAATTTAACCAAATAATCAGGGGGATCTGCTGAAATGCCTTGCCTGAATTTGATTAACTTTGCACCCCATGACTGAATATTCTCACGATAATATAGTCCCCTTTAAGGATTCCGATAAAAGTAAAAAGCAACAGGTAGCAGAAATGTTTAACAAAATTGCATTTCGCTACGATTTCATGAACAGGTTTCTTTCAGTGGGTATTGATCAGTATTGGAGGAAGACTGCTATTAAGCAACTTATGGACGTAAAGCCCCGTTATATTCTGGATGTTGCTACCGGTACAGGAGACCTGGCCATCATGACGGCTAAATTGATTGCTCCGGAAAAAATAATTGGCATAGATATTTCGGAAGGAATGCTGGAACTGGGAAGGAAGAAGGTTGAAAAGGAAATGTTAAACGACAAAATAGCGCTGCAGGTGGGCGATAGTGAAGCAATAAACTTTCCAGATAATACGTTTGATGCTATAACCGTTGCTTTCGGTATTCGCAATTTTGAAGACCTTGATAAAGGGCTGGCAGAGATGAAAAGGGTGCTGAAACCCGGAGGCAAGTTGGTAATTCTGGAATTTTCAAAGCCAAAGCAGCCAATATTTTCAGGACTCTATAACGTATACATGAAAGTATTTGCTCCCGGTGTAGCAAGCTGGGTTTCAAAAAATAAAGAAGCTTATTCATATTTACATTCATCCGTAAAAGCATTTCCTGAAGGCGAAACATTTCTACACATTTTACAAAAACACGGTTACAGTTCCACCACCTTAAAAAGACTGAGCTTAGGTATATGTACTATTTATTGCGGAAGAAAAGAAGAGTAGCTTGTTGCCTGATGGTTTTTTGGGTTTTCGCCTTACCCTTGAAATCGGTAGCACAGCGATATCAGTTAAATCTCCCCAATCACGATGATAAAAAATATTATCTGGGAATTGGTTTGATGTACAACAACTCAAGGTTGGCAGTATCTCATCATCCCTCCTTCATCGGCCACGATTCTATCATGGTAATCAATCCCCAAAATACCGGTGGATTCGGTCTTGCAGGGTTACATACTTACAGATTAAGCAGTAGGTTTGAAGTAAGGGCTATTTTCCCGCAACTGCTTTTTTCATACAGAAATATTGCCTATCATCTGGAAACTCCCGATCAGAGAAAAGATGAGTTTCCTGTAACCCAGAAAAGAATTGAATCAATTCTGGTAGGGCTTCCTGTGCATATTAAATTCAGGTCCGACAGGATCGACAACTTCCGCGTATATATGTTTGCCGGAGGAAAAATTGAATACGACCTGGCTTCCAATGCAAGGGCACGAAAAGCAGAAGAACTGGTCAAGCTCAATGCCATGGATTATGGAATTGAAGCAGGAATAGGATTCAACTTTTACTTTCCGGTGTTCATCTTAAGTCCCGAAATAAAAATCAGCAACGGGATAAAAGATATCCATAGCCGTGACCCTTATCTGAAATATTCCGGCAGCATCGATGGTTTAAATTCCAGGATGATTGTCTTTTCGCTGATATTTGAAGGGTAGAACCTTTTAAATCCTTTTCCTTCATTAGAATTGGTTCGGTACGGGTTTTATTGGTAAATTTAAATTCACCAAAATCCGGTTGCCATGAAGTCATTCATCGCATTCCTTCTGCTTTTTGTCTCCTGCCATGTTTATGCGCAAGATGCACCCATAAACAATGATGAACGCCCCATATTGATCAGGGGAGTGAATATTCTTCCCATGGATCATGAGGAAATCATTCCCAATCAGGATATCCTGGTGCATAACGGGATGATAATCAAAATCAGGAAGACTGGGAGAATTCATCCAGAAAAAAATGCTGTGGTGATTGAGGCGAAAGGCAAATATATAATACCCGGACTGGCCGAAATGCATGCCCACGTTCCTCCAACAGAAGATGAAAACGAAATTCAAAGGCAGCTGAACCTGTTTTTACTGCACGGCATTACTACCATACGGGGAATGCTTGGACATCCGAAGCATTTGGTTGTTAGAGCAAAAGTTCTCAATAAAGAACTTCCCGGCCCCAGGTTCTATACTTCAGGGCCATCTTTCAATGGCAATTCCGTAAAATCTGCTGAAGAAGGAAAAGAAATGGTGCGGAAGCAAAAGCAGGACGGTTATGATTTTTTAAAAATTCATCCGGGTTTAACCAGGGAAAATTTCGATGCGGTGGCCGAACAGGCCATGATATCGGATATAGAGTTGGCGGGACATGTTCCCTTTGATGTGGGAATATGGAGAGCAACCGAAACCCGCTATGCTACAATTGACCATCTTGATGGTTTTCTGGAAGGGATAACTCCCGGAATTCAGAATATTGCTGCCAATGATGCCGGATTATTCGGCATCTTTCTTACCGATAAAATAGATACTACTCAGTTTAACAGGCTTGCCAAAGCATTAAGGCAAAACCATATCTGGCTAGTTCCTACACAGGCCCTGGCAGAGCGCTGGATGTCTCCCCTGGTAAAGCCGGAAGATTTAATGAAGGCAGAAGGAATGCAATATATCCCCGCTGCCACAGCCAATCAATGGGCGAATGCAAAGAGAAACTTTATGTCTACCCCCAAATACGATTCCGCTCAGGCTGTAAGATATCTTGAACTTAGAAGGAGACTGATTAAATTTCTTCATGAAAACAGTGTTGGAATACTGCTGGGCTCAGATGCACCTCAGGTATTCAATGTTCCGGGAATTTCCACCCATCAGGAACTCGAATATCTTGTTCAGGCAGGAATATCGCCATATTTTGCCCTGGCTTCAGGAACAGTGAATGTGGGATTTTTCTTCAATAATAATACTGGAATTATCAGAGAAGGGAAGAGAGCTGATTTTCTTGTTTTGGATAAAAATCCTCTCGAAAATATCAGTAATACCCGCTCTATCTGGGGAATCATGTCGGGCCATTACTGGCTGGGCAATGATTACCGCATTAAAATGTTGAAATCCCTTGAGGTGCATCCTTAATGTCGTTTTTCTTTGATGACCTTTACCGGTTGTTACGATTTATGCCAAAACAACCGGATGAAAGCCATTTTACCTTTAACAATACTTATTATAATCTCCTGCAACAACAATACTCCGGAGGATGATTTAGAGCGCCAGGCATTTTCGGAATCAGCTTCCTCTGTAGCCGGCTTTGCGAATTTTGTTGTCGGCAAAGATTATCTGATATACAAACGGGTACGATTAACCGATAATACCGGTTTTTCCGCGCCTGTGGAAGCTTACAGTGCTTTGATTCCTGAAGGGTGGAATTATACCGGAGATATTATCTGGGAGCAGCCCGGTTCGGCATGTATGGGTACTTTCCGCAAATTTTCAACAGAAGATCCTTCAGGTAAAATGAAACTTACCCTTTATCCCGAAACGATTTACAGCTGGGCGACAAATGAAATGCTTCGCGCTCATAACCGGGATGGCCGGCAATCGGAATATTGTATGCAAAAACAACCTTTCGATGCATCGGAGTATCTAAAAGAAATTTTTCTTCCCGAACTGGGGAGTCCAAAACCGGTATATACAGAAGAAGTATCGGGAGTAGTGGAAGAAATGAGAAGAAAATTTAATGCCCAGGCTGCCGAATTGAAAACCTATGGAGCTGGCAACCTCAATTTTCATCCTACCTCCGTTAAAGCAGGAGTGGAGTGGGCCGACGGAAGAAAAGGGATAATAACAGTAAGTGTGGGCATCACCGAAATAATTGTTCCCAATCAGTATACCGGAGGATATGATATGCTGTATACAACAGCGGTAAGCAACAAATCGGTATTTATCTATCCAGCTGATGAGTCGGGAGCAGAAAAAATGTATACAGTAATTATGGGAGGATTCCGTACGAATCCATACTGGGAGAATTCGGTAAATATCTTCTGGAAAGATGTTAGAATTAATAAACAAATCAGGCATATAGGAACCATAAAAGCCATGGATGCGCAAACTGCAAGAATGGGAAGGGACGCTATTGCCAGAGGAAATCAAAGATTGGCAGATATGGACAATCAGTTGCGTTCCTGGGAGCAAAAGCAACAGGTGCAGGATAGAATGCATACCGAGTTTATCAAAACCATCAGAGAAGTGGAGAATTATGCCGATGAAACAGGGAAATATGAAATGGCTGCGGGTTACAGCCATGCGTGGAGCCGGAATGACGGAACCAGTTTTATATTAAGCGATAACCCCAACTTCGACCCTTCCTCAGTATTTCGCGATCAGCGCTGGAAGGAGATGAAAAAGGTCCGGTAATAAGTCACGGAGCCCCATTTATTATAGCGATTCAATCAAAAAAGGCTGTCTGGAAAGACAGCCTTTGCTACTTTAATTATTTCTCTGGTTAAATGAACATCTTCATGGGCTCTTCCAAATATTCCTTCAGTGTTTGAAGGAATGCCGCACCGGTTGCCCCGTCAATTACCCTGTGGTCGCAACTCATGGTAACTTTCATAACGTTACCCGGTACAACCTGCCCGTTTTTCACCACAGGAACCTGTTGAATGGCGCCAACTGCAAGAATAGCTGCATCCGGCGGATTGATGATGGCAGTAAATTCATCTATGCCAAACATTCCCAGGTTGGAAATAGTGAAGGTGCTTCCTTCCCAGTCTGAAGGCTGAAGTTTTTTGTCTTTTGCTTTTTTTGCAAAAGTTTTTACTTCTTCTGCAATCTGGGAGAAGGTTTTCAGGTCGGCATTGCGCACAACAGGAACCAGCAATCCTTCATCCACAGCCACTGCAACGCCAATGTTTACGTGATGATTTACTCTTATGGTATCTCCTCTCCAGCTGCTGTTTACTGCAGGATGTTTCTTCAGTGCGATGGCACATGCTTTCAGCACAATATCGTTGAAGGAGATTTTTACAGGAGAAATTTCGTTCATTTTCGACCTGGCTGCTATCGCATTATCCATGTCTATGGAAACGGTGAGATAGAAGTGCGGAGCAGAGAACTTGCTTTCTCCCAGCCTGCGGGCAATGGTTTTACGCATTTGCGAAACATTCACTTCATCGAATGATTCCTGACCGGCAGGTACAACCGGAGCTGCAGTTCTGTCTGCTTTGGCAGGAGCAGCTTCAGGTTTGTAATTATCTATATCGCGTTTGATAATTCTTCCGTTATCTCCTGATCCTTTTACCTTAGAAAGGTCAATACCTTTTTCGGCAGCCAGTTTTCTGGCAAGCGGGGAGGCTTTTATCCTTCCGTCTTCACCAACAGCAACTTCGCCTTCATCGCTTTCAGGTGTTGCAGGCTTTGAGGAAGCTTGGGGTTCCTCAACGGAAGCTTCCGCAGCGGCTTGAACATTTCCTCCTGATTTTGCGGCTGCTACTATTTTCTCAACATCTACTTTTCCTTCATCCCCAATGATGCACAAAAGATCATTCACTTTAATTTTTTCTCCTTTGGCCGCACCAGCATAAAGGAAAGTACCGTCTTTATAGCTTTCCAGTTCCATGGTAGCCTTGTCTGTTTCAATATCAGCCAGCAGGTCGCCTTTCTTTACGGGATCTCCGGGCTTTTTATGCCATTCGGCAATCACTCCCTCTGTCATGGTATCGCTCAGCCTGGGCATAAGAATGACTTCAGGAATAGATTTCAGATCAATGGCTGAGGTGGCGGAAGATGCCTTTGCTTCGGGCTTTTTCTCTTCCACAGGTTTGCTTTCGACTTTAGGAGCACTTGCACCTCCCTGGGAATGACGGGCAATAATATCGCTGATATCTTCTCCTTCCCGGCCCACCACCGCTAGCAGTTGGTTTACCTGAATCTTGCTGCCGGTTTCTCCACCCAGATACAGTATTACCCCATCTTTATAACTTTCCAGTTCCATGGTGGCCTTGTCTGTCTCCACATCAGCCAGCAGGTCGCCTTTTTTCACTTTATCACCCACTTTTTTATGCCAGGCAGCAATTACTCCTTCCGTCATGGTGTCACTTAAACGTGGCATTAATATCTCTTCAGCCATAATCTATTGAAGTTATTCGGTTATAATTCTCTATATATTAATGAGTACAGGTTACCCTGTTTTTAAATTTGAGGGGTGAAATTAAGTCAAAAACCGCAATTAAGGTGAAACCTTGTGTTTTTTGGCTTGTTTTTTCCCTTAGAATAGCTTAATAATCTACTTCCAAACCCAGCCTGTCTTTTAACTCCTTAATCATCGGGTATTTTTCCACCATCAGCTGATATTGTTCTTTTCTGGTAAGCGGCCTGTTTTTTTCATCTTCAGGATGCTGCTGTTCTCTGAAATCAAACTCCAAAAGGATGGACCGGTTTCTGAATTTTTGCTGAATGACTTCGGCAATCCTTCTTCTCTCACCCTCCATCACTTTCATATCCCAGTGGGTATCTCCGATTATTCTCAGCATGTTGCCGTCTTCGATTTCCAAAGTAGCGGAGGCAAAAGAAATATGAGCATGGTGATTTTCATCCTTCAGCCTGCTAAGCATTTCCGTCCACACTTCCTTTAACAGCTCTTGGTGTAAGGGAATGGCTTCTTCAGAAGAGGCAAGTTTTTGTTTAATCTCATTCCGGATGTTGTTCAGGTTTATGATGTTTTTTCTTCCTTCACCGGGGGAGGGCATTGCTGCTGAAATCGGTTTAGCCTTTATTTCAACAGCAGGGGGCTCCGGAACTTTAATGGAAGGCACCGGTTCATTTACCACAGGCATTTCCGGTTGCGCAGCTGGATTTGCTTCCTTCTTCAGGGGAAGCGGAGCTTCAGGCAGGGGATTTTCTTTTACGATAGGTTTGTTGGCCTCAGGTGGTGGGGAAGGTTTAATTGATTTCTTTTCCACCATGGGCAATGACCTGAACATTACCGGACGGGATGATTCAGTCAGTTTTTTTTTTGAAACGATATTGCTATCGTCTGTTGCCAATTGAACTGCCTGGTTCAGGTAAGTGAGTTTTATCAGAACCAGTTCAACGTGCAGTCTTTTGTTTCTGGCAGTTTTATACTGAATTTCCCCTTCGTTCAGGATATTCAAAGCGCTGAGCACAAATCCGGGATCTGTTTTGGCTGCAGCCTCGGCATAACGGGGTTTAAAGCCTTCCACTACATCCAGCAGCTCCAGTGATTTTTTATCATAAGATACGAGCAGGTTTCTGAAAAATTCGGCAAAACCATTGAGTAGGATATCACCTTCAAAACCTTTACGGTTAATTTCATTGAATATGAGCAACACCTCGGGAAGATTTTGTTGCTGCATCAGATCGAGCAGGCGGAAATAATATTCTTCATCGAGGATATTTAAATGTTCCAGGGTGCTGGAATATTCAAGGTGGCCATTGGTAAAGCTTGTAATCGTGTCCATCAGGCTCAGGGCATCACGCATGCAGCCGTCACTTTTCTGGGCAATCACCTGCAGGGCAGCTTTATCGGCCTTTATATTTTCTTTTTTGCAGATAGATTCAAGATGCTCAACAGTATCGTTGATGGTTATACGCTTAAAATCGAAAATCTGACAACGGCTGAGAATGGTGGGGATAATTTTATGTTTCTCTGTGGTTGCCAGAATAAATATGGCGTATGATGGTGGTTCTTCAAGGGTTTTCAGGAAAGCGTTAAATGCCTGGGCGGTAAGCATGTGTACCTCATCTATAATATACACTTTATACTTTCCCGATTGAGGCAGGTAACGTACCTGTTCTACCAGTTCTCGGATATCTTCAACGCCGTTGTTACTGGCAGCGTCAAGTTCATGAATATTGAGTGAAGAACCGTTGTTAAAGGCCATACAGGAAGGGCACTGGTCGCAGGCTTCCTGGTTTTCGGTAGGATTTTCGCAGTTGATTGTTTTGGCAAGAATCCGTGCACAGGTGGTTTTCCCCACTCCTCTTGGCCCGCAGAATAAAAAAGCATGCGCCAGCTGCTGGTTACGGATGGCATTTTTTAAGGTAGTAGTAATATGTTCCTGGCCAACAACCGTATCAAAGGTTTGCGGACGGTACTTTCTTGCTGAAACAACAAAATTCTCCATAGCTGCAAGGTAAATAAACCCTTTCTAATTTTCTTTCCTTTATATAATCTTTACAGTACCGGATGGCGATGGAATTCCCTGGTGGGATCAAAAATGTAACGATAGGTAGTCAATATCCGGCTCACCTGTGTACCCAGAGATTCCGAAACGTTCATCATTTTAGGATTAAATTCTCCGATCCACTGCAATTCCATATCCGTATAGGAAAGCTGGTTTTGAATCACCTTGGCACCTTCCACTATAATATAAGAATCCACTCCCTTGCCCTGATATTCCGGCACAATGCCGAATACCAGACCTGTAAATTTGGTGCATTTTTTTGTGGCTTTATACCAAAGGAATTTCAGCTTTCCCCACCAGTCGAACCTTCCGTTGAGGTATTTAAACCAGAAGTTCAGGTCGGGAATGTTGGTCCATATGGCGATGGGCTCGTCTTTATAATAGGCAAACCACATGATTTTTTCATCCATCACAGGTTTCATGGTACGGAAGGTTTTCAGCATTACTTTTTCTTCTATTTGCTTCAAACCACTGTGCCCTGCCCATGCCTTATTATATACTATTGTAAAATCGCGGGCATATTTTTCCAAACGGCTTTTTTTCAGGTATTCGGCCCTGAAATTGGGGTCTTGTGCAATAGCCGCATGGCGGGTGTAAAACTTTTCCTGAAGCCTGTCTCTTACCTTTAAGGAATAGCAATACTGGTTATAGAAATTCCTGAAACCGTAGTTTTCAAAAAGTTCTTTATAGTAAGGCTGGTTGTAGTTCAGGCAGTAAACGGGAGGAGTAAATCCTTCCACCAGCAGCCCCCACCATCTGTCTCGCTCTCCAAAGTTGATGGGACCGTCCATAGCCTCCATTCCTCGTTGCATCAGCCAGTGTTTGGCCACGTCGAACAGCATATCGGCAGCTCTCTGGTCGTTGATACAGTCAAAAAATCCTATTCCACCCACGGGAAAGGTATCCCCTTTGTTTTTGTATTTTTTATTGGTAAAAGCAGCAATTCTGCCCAAAAGCTCCCCATCGTCTGACTTCAGCACCCAGCGCTCAGCCTCTCCGAAGCGGAAAGCCTTGTTTTTTTCGGGGTTAAAAACATCCAGGATATCCTTGTCTAAGGGGCGGATATAATTGGGGTCGTGTCTGTTGATTTTTACGTTCGTCAGTAAGAAATCTCTTTCCAGTTCTTTATCTTTAACCTGCAGGAGCTTCATCGATGGATAAATTTTGGCAAACCTAAGAAATTATGGAAAAGGGATAAAGAAGGAAAATCAGATAAAATGGTAATAAATCATTTCCTGAATTGGACTATCTCCCTTACCTTTGCACCCGAATTTAAAGCCGGGTAAACAGTCAGAATATTTCCATTTTCCGGTTTAAATCTTTTAAAAATATCAAATATGCCAAACGTTGGTAAAATCAAACAAATAATTGGTGCGGTGGTAGACGTACAATTTTCAGGAAAGCTGCCTGAAATCTACAACGCGCTTGAACTTACCAAACCCAACGGTGAGAAGCTGGTTCTGGAAACCCAGCAGCACCTTGGTGAAGACAGCGTTCGCTGTATTGCTATGGATGGTACAGAAGGGCTTGTAAGAGGTATGGAAGTAGTGGATACCGGAAGTGCCATCACAATGCCAGCCGGAGATGGAATCAGAGGCCGCCTGTTTAACGTAACCGGCGACCCTATCGACGGGCTACCTCCCGTTTCTAAAGTGAATGGTCGCCCCATCCACTCTAAACCTCCTGCATTCGAAAACCTTAGCACTACTACTGAAATCCTGTTCACCGGTATTAAGGTTATCGACCTGATCGAGCCTTATGCTAAGGGTGGTAAAATCGGTTTGTTTGGTGGTGCCGGTGTGGGTAAAACAGTATTGATTCAGGAGCTGATCAACAACATTGCAAAAGCATATTCCGGTGTATCTGTATTTGCCGGTGTGGGTGAAAGGACAAGGGAAGGTAACGACCTGATGAGAGAAATGATTGAAGCCGGAATTATGACATACGGGGAAGAATTTAAGAAGAGCATGGAACACGGCGGTTGGGATCTGAGCAAAGTAGATCTCGAAGGGTTGAAAGATTCCAAAGCAACCTTCGTGTTCGGACAGATGAACGAACCCCCCGGAGCGCGTGCAAGAGTGGCACTGAGTGGACTGACTATCGCTGAATATTATCGCGATGGCGACGGAACTTCCCAGGGTAGGGATATCCTCTTCTTCGTAGACAACATCTTCCGTTTCACCCAGGCAGGTTCGGAGGTATCAGCACTTCTTGGAAGGATGCCTTCTGCGGTGGGTTACCAGCCAACCCTGGCTACTGAGATGGGTCTGATGCAGGAAAGGATTACATCAACCAAAAACGGTTCCATTACATCTGTGCAGGCGGTATACGTACCTGCGGATGACCTTACCGACCCTGCTCCTGCAACTACCTTCGCGCACCTGGATGCTACTACAGTACTTTCAAGGAAAATTGCCGACCTTGGTATTTATCCTGCTGTGGATCCCCTGGATTCCACTTCAAGAATCCTTACTCCGCAAATTGTGGGTGAAGCGCACTACAATTGTGCTAACAGGGTTAAGCTTATCCTTCAACGTTATAAAGAATTACAGGACATTATCGCCATCCTCGGTTTGGATGAATTGAGCGATGAAGATAAATTAACTGTAAGCCGTGCCCGTAAAGTGCAAAGGTTCCTTTCTCAGCCCTTCCACGTGGCTGAACAGTTCACCGGTCTGAAAGGAGTACTCGTTCCCATTGAAGAAACCATCCGCGGATTCAACATGATTATGGATGGTGAAGTGGATGAATATCCTGAAGCTGCTTTCAACCTGGTAGGTACCATCGATGATGCTATCGAAAAAGGTAAGAAATTACTGGCTCAGGCTCAGGGGTAAGGCAAACGTTTATTAAGAAACAAACTGTAATATGACTTTAGAAATTTTAACCCCCGAAAAGAAAGTTTTCAGTGGTGATGTGTATGGTGTTCAGCTTCCCGGCATCGATGGGCTTTTCGAAGTGCTGGAAAGACACGCACCTATGGTAAGTGCCCTGAAACCCGGGAAAATGAAAATCCTGAAGGATAAACAGCAGCATTCCAGCTTCTATAAAATTCAGGGGGGATTTGCTGAAGTACTCAATAACAAAATCATCGTTCTGGTGGAAGGTGCTGAACCCCTTAGCTAAAACGATAGCCATATCTTGTTGATAAAAAGAGATTGCCGATTTGGCAGTCTCTTTTTTTATGTCCCAACTCAGAAAATTTCGATTAAAAAACTGACAATCAGCCTTTTAACATAATACATTGTTAGAAATACTGCCTGGGAGTTGACAAATTGTTACAAGGCACTTAGTTTGCATGTGTTTGTAGTGGATTTGTTTAATTAATTCATTATTCGATGAAACATTTCAAAATATTCAATGCAGGGTTTATGCTGATTGCCGCAGGTATTTTGTTTACTGCGTGCAGGAAAGACCCTATGAAGCAGTTAACGGAAGAAGAAAGCCGCATTTACATTACCAATTACGATAAGAATGCCGACTTTTCTTCTTATACTACCTTCAGTATTTCTGATTCGGTTGCAGTAATTGAAAACAACAGGCTTTCGGGTTATGCCCTTACTTCCTGGGATGCGGCTTTTCGTTCGGCATTTATTCAAAATATGCAAAGTCGCGGATTTGTACTTGTAAACAGAAATGAGAATCCCGATTTGGGTATTAACTTGAGCAGGGTATATAATACTTATACAGGAGTAATTGACTACAGCAACTATTGGGGATATTATTACGATTACTGGGATCCTTACTATTGGGGATATCCGGGATACAATTATTATTTCCCGCCTATGTACGGATTTTATGAAATTAATGAAGGTGCTGCCAGTGCCGACATGCTCGACCTGAAAAACTCCTCCTCCAATAACCAGATTAACGGAATCTGGAATGCACTGCTGAGAGGTACAGGAGTATTTGACTCGGGGTTAATATCCGAACAGGTTCAGGCAGTTTTCGATCAGTCACAATATTTGAAAAGGAATTAATTTTTATAAAATGAAAAGCCTTAAATATTTATTCATCCCTTTATTAATAGCATGCTCTGCTTCAGTGTTTGCGCAGGGAGGAGAAATGCAGCTTCATCTGGGAATTTCAGGAGCCAAAACCATGGGCGACAGTAAAGATTTTTTACCTAACGGTTCATTGAGGGGATGGAACTTCGGATTAATGTACGGATTTAGTGATAAGATTTCTGCCGGATTGATGGTAGGATTTCAGGATTTTTATAATAAAACAGGCAGAGAAGTATATAACACTGAGAATGGCCATATATCAGCAGTAATAACACATTCTGTTCAAACCATTCCTATTATGATTGCCGGAAGGTATAGTTTTAATCCTGAGGCTTCTATAAGGCCTTTTGCAGGATTAGGAATAGGAGGGAATTTAGTGAGCTTTGGAGAGTACCTCGGCCAGTTTGGAGGTTCGGATACCAAAATCAAACTGGCGATCAGGCCGGAAGCAGGAATGGCTTACCCCTTTGGCAGATTTAAAGACAATGCAGTATGGCTGGCCGCCTCTTATAGTTATTTACCCTATAATGAATTTGATATAAAAGACTTTAGCCAGGGTGCCATCAGCCTTGGAATTACATTACCTATGAGACGATAACTGAAGTTATCCTATAAAAAAGGCTACCTGAAAACGGCAGCCTTTTTTTGTATGGATAGGACAATTCAATATCTAGTTAAGTTGAGGATCAATGGGAAAGTTTTTCATAATCTCATATTCTTTGCCCAAAAGGTCCAGTGCGTCTTTCCACAGTTCATCATTGTTGCTGTGAAATACAATCCGTTTCCTGGCTTTTGCCGTAAGCCATGAATTGGTAGCCAGTTCTTCTTCCAGCTGTCCTTCTCCCCATCCGCTGTAACCTATATAAAACCTGATGTCGTTTTCATCCAGTTGATTTGTTTTAAGCAATTCCACCACTTCATCAAATTCCCCTCCCCAGTAAACCCCATTGATAATTTCAATTCCTCCTGAAATAAGGTCGGGGCGCTGATGAAGGAAATGAATGTTATCTAACTGTACTGGGCCACCGTAAAAAATGGGAATATTTCGGTCGATATCAAGGTCAAGCAGGTCATTCAGGGATATATTGTATTGCCTGTTCAACACAAAACCAACACTCCCTTCCGCCTGATGGTCACAAAGAAAAACTACAGTACGCATGAAATTGGGGTCCTTCATAAAAGGTTCCGCTATTAGCAATACCCCTGCAGCAGGCTGTTCCATGGCGGTGAGGATTTAATTTTAATGTTAATTTACGAATTGCAGGTCAAAAATGACAGATTCAAAAAAATATTCTGTTTTGGTATTAATAAATCTAAGTTAAAGCATGAATGGAAATTCTTTTTAACTTGAGGCTAAGAACTCAAATCATAACTTTGACCGGAGGAAAAAAATCTACACAGTGTCGTTAAAAAAGGTATTTCCTGTAATTATTGTTCTGGTTACCCTGTCGTTGATAGGCATTATTTACATTCAGTATAACTGGCTGGAAACTCTTCTGGAAAATCAGCAGGAAGAGTTTAAGATGAAGGTGAACAAAACCATGCGCGATGTAAGCCTGGAGCTGATGGAACCCAAGCCGACACTGCCCTCGTTGAAATCTTTTCGTTCCCGCCCCGGATTTAACTTTCCTTCCGACCAGTTTCAGTTTGAACTCATCAAACCACCTACCATAGCGCAGAAGTTTACCGAATTCGAAATAGCCGAAAAACTTGCAGCCTCACTGGCTTCTCAGGGATTGAAAGATATCCGTTTTGAGTTTGCCATTACGGGGGATATCAACTCCTTTATTGTGGATTATGAACTCAAATCTCCCGGATTCCTGCAGGCTGCTGCCGATACCGTAAATAATTTTCAGTGGCAGTATCCTTTACAACCTGCTGCCGGCAGTGATTACGAAAGCCTGATGCCGGTACAAATTTTCATCCTTGTAGTGCCCGATATCAAGAAAATCGTTTTACAAAATATGCGCTGGATGATAGTGGGTTCTGCAGTATTTACCCTGCTGATTATTTGCGCCTTCTATATTACCGTTCATGCTTTGTTGCGACAGAAGAAACTTTCTGAAATTAAAAATGATTTCATCAACAACATGACGCATGAGCTGAAAACTCCTCTGGCTACCATATCGCTTGCTGTGGATGCCTTGAGAAATGAGAAAGTACTGAGCGATAAGTCAAAAATGGAATATTTCTCAGGTATCATTAAGGAAGAAAACAAGAGGATGAACAAGCATGTGGAAACCATTCTGCAGGCAGCTTTATCAGAAAGGCAGGAGATCAAGTTAAATAAAAAGTCAATAGCTGTTCAGCCGATGATTGAACAGGTGTTGACCAATTATACCCTTCAGCTTGAAGAAAAGAAGGGTAGGGTAGAATTGAAGTTCAATGCAAAGAATGATGTGATTTTTGCAGATGAGGTGCATTTGCGTAACCTGATTTCCAACCTGATTGATAATGCCGTAAAATACTCCGATAAAGACCTCATTTTAAAAGTCTGTACAAACTCCAACAGTAAGAATTTTATATTAAAAGTGGAGGACAACGGTATCGGAATGAATAAGGAAACGCAGAAAAGAATTTTTGAAAAATTCTATCGCGCCCATACCGGAAACATCCATAACGTAAAAGGTTTCGGATTAGGATTAAGTTATGTGAAAACCGTAGTGGATGCCCATGAGGGGAAAATTAAAGTAGACAGTACCCTTGGTAAAGGGTCCACCTTCACCATTGAATTACCTCTCTATAAAGCCTGATGGTTTCTTTTCGGAATTAAAATACTGCTGTCGCCATAGCTTAAAAACCTAAAATCATTTTTCAGCGCAAACTCATATACCTTCTTCCAGTCATCTCCAATGAATGCTGCCACTAAAAGTAACAGTGTAGAACCCGGCTGATGAAAATTGGTGATAAGGATATCGCAGATTTTAAATTCGTAACCCGGAACTATCATGATTTCGGTTTCAGCATAGCAATGCTCAAGGTTATTTTCGGTTAACCATTTCAGTAATGCTTCTAAAGAAGTTTTGGCCGAGAGGTTGGGATAATGCTCTTCATATGGCATCCATTGGGGAACTCTCAGTTCATGTGCCTGAATTTGCGGGTGCTGATGTATCATTACTCCCAGCCAGTAGATAGATTCCAGTGTACGCATGCTGGTAGTACCCACCGCAGTGACTTTTCTGCCCTGATTTTTCAATAAGGCAGTAATAACAGATTTCTCTGCAATAAAAGTTTCAGAATGCATGGTATGCTCATTAGCATACTTCGTTTTTACAGGCCTGAAAGTACCGGCTCCCACGTGTAAAGTGAGATATTGTATTCCAATCCCTTTCTTTTCTAATGCTTTAAATACTTCCGGTGTAAAATGCAGGCCTGCTGTGGGTGCGGCCACCGAGCCGGGAGTTTTTGCATAACTGGTTTGATATCGTATGAAGTCTTCTTTCTGCGGTTGTCTTTTGATGTATGGGGGCAGAGGAATATTTCCGGCAAACCTCAGAATTTCTTCAAAAATATATTCAGGATTATTCCATGCCAGCTCAATCACAAACCCATCTTCTGTTTTTCGTCTATACGTGGCAGTAAGTATTGCCTCTCCTTTTTCTCCCAGAAGTTTTTTTTCAAGTATCTGTCCGGGTTTCCATTTCGAAGCTCCGCCAATCAAACATTCCCAGGCTACGGAATTGTTTGACTGCATACTCTGTTCGTACGAAGTTTTATCGGCAGGATTCAAGAGGAAAACTTCAATCCTGGCACCGGTAGGTTTCTGGAAAATGATCCGTGCTTCAATTACCCGGGTATTGTTAAAAAATATCAGGGAATTTTCAGGCAGGTTGTCGGTAATGGATACAAAAGGTGCTGAAGCTATTTCCCCTTCCCGGTAAATCAGCAGTTTGGAAGCTGCCCTCTCCTCTTTGGGAAACCAGGCGATACGGTCATCGGGTAGCGTATACTCAAAATCGGATATAGGAATATTCACAAGTTTCATTGGGTTATTCACAATTTTTCAGGATTATCCACATAAATTATCGTAATTCTCCACAAAAACCTGTGGAATTCTGAGGAAAATAAGGTGCTGCCTGCATTTGGGCAACCAGATTTTTGTGGAAAAATAAAAACCACCCAAAAAATCTTAAAAAGTGGGAAAAAGTGTTATTTTGTGGTAGAAAGTAGGTATTTCTAAAAATTATGACAGGTTTCCTCGGTGAATATGAAGCTACGGTCGACGCAAAAGGCCGGTTTCTGTTTCCGGCAGGCTTTAAAAAGCAGCTCCCGGAATCAGCGGGGATGAGCTTTGTCATCAACCGTGGACTGGAGAAATGCCTCACATTGTATACCGTACAGGCCTGGGAAGTATTACACAGAAAGTTGAGCAACTTGAATGATTTTGACCCAAAAGTACGGCAATTCAGGCGGTTGTTTTTAAATGGCGCCACATTCCTGGAGGCTGATGCTGCAGGAAGGATTTTACTTCCTCCTAATCTGAGGGAATATGCAGGGATAGACAAGGATATCGTTCTGGCGTCTGCAATAGATAAAATTGAAATATGGGATCGTAAGACCTATAAAGAGCTCTTTGAACAGTTTTCATCTGAGGAGTTCAGTGATCTGGCCAGTCTGGTGATGGGTGGAGGAAATCCGGGGCTTCCTTCTGATCAATAAAACTGAAGAATGCTTATGGGTAACGCAGCGGATTCGGGATATCATGTACCAGTGTTGTTGAAAGAGGCGGTAGACGGGTTAAATATCCGGCCGGACGGAATATATGTCGACTGCACCTTTGGGGGTGGCGGGCATTCTGCGGAAATTCTCCGGAGGCTGGGAAAGGAGGGCAGGCTGGTAGCTTTTGATCAGGATCCCGATGCCAAGCAGAATTTACCTGCTGATGACAGGGTGCTTTTTATTCCGCACAACTTTCGCTACCTGCAAAGATTTTTGCGGGCAAATGAAATTACTAAGGTGCACGGAATACTGGCAGACCTTGGAGTAAGCAGTCATCAGTTTGATGAAGCAGACAGAGGGTTTTCAACCAGGTTTGATGCTAAGCTGGATATGCGGATGGATACCAGGGGAGGAAGAACGGCATTTGATATTGTGCAGCATTATGATCAGGATGCGCTGCAGAAAATATTCGGTGAATACGGGGAGGTGACCAATGCGAGAACGCTGGCCGCAGAAATTGTAAAGGTGCGGAACATGCGCGACCTGAGTACCATTCAGCAGTTTATGTCGGCCATAGCAGGTGTGGTAAGAGGAAATCCCAATAAATATTTTGCCCAGGTGTTTCAGGCATTACGGATAGAGGTAAACGAAGAACTTGACGTGCTGAAGGAAATGTTGCAACAGGTGCCGGATGTTTTGGAAACAAAGGGTCGGGTGGCCATCATCACTTTTCATTCCCTGGAAGACAGGATAGTCAAGAATTTTTTCAGAATGGGAAGTTTCGAACAGGAAGAAGATATCCCCTTTATTCAAATCGAAAAGCAAAGGCCTTTAAAGGTGATTACCAAAAAACCTGTGCTTCCTTCACAGGATGAAATCAAAAGAAATCCCAGATCACGAAGTGCAAAACTGAGAATCGCAGAAAAAATCTGATCGGTATGGGTCAGGAAAAATATTGGATAGGACAATTTGGACTTTAACACGCTGCTGGGGGGTGGGAACCGCTCAGCAGCACTTTTTTGTTAGCTATGGAAAAACAGGATTTTAATCCCAAATATATCCTCAGGAAAGTGCTCGACTACAAATGGCTGGTGAGAAACTTTCCTTTCTTCATGTTTCTGGCTGTGCTGGCAGTGGTATACATATACAACGGCCATTATTCTGTAAAAACCATTCGAAACATCAGTAAGGAAAGTGCCTTGCTGAAAGAACTGCAATATGAGTATAAGACTTTGAAGAGTGAATTGATGTTTGAAACCAAGCAAAGTGAAATCATAAAAAAGGCCGGGCCGATGGGCTTGAAGGAGATGACCACCCCGCCTTATATTATAAGAGATTCGGACGTTAAAAAACAATAACAAATAACCCATTAAAATCAATTGGAAGTTAGACGCGACATATTGTGGAGAGTGTACCTTAGCTTCCTGGGAATAGTACTGCTCGGAATGTTCATCCTTGGCAGGTCTGTTTACATTCAACAGGTAGAAGGGGATAAATGGCTTGCCCTTGCCAATAAACAGCAGCAACGCGTAATTGAGCTGGAGGCTGCACGGGGAACCATTTACAGTGAAGACGGCAGTATGCTCAGTACTTCCATTCCCTATTTTGATATTTACATCGATTTCGGCGCAGAAGGTTTGAGGAATAAAGAAGGAAAGCTTTTCAGGGAAAATCTCGACTCCCTTTCTGTTTCTCTCGCAGGGTTGTTTAAAGACCGTTCTGCCGCAGAATACAAAAGAATTCTTCAGGACGGTTATAAGAAAAAACACCGCTATTTCCTGCTGAAAAGAAACCTGAGTTTCGACCAGTACAAAAAATTACGTCAGTTTCCTTTGGTTCGCCTGGGCAAAAACAAAAGTGGATTTATCGCCGAAGTGAAAGACAAAAGGCTCAATCCGTTCGGACTCCTCGCCAATCGCACCATTGGGCTTTCCCGTACTTACAGAAATGAAGAGGGAAAGATTGTAAGCACAAATGTAGGATTGGAAAAAACTTATGATGATGTATTGAAAGGAGAATCAGGCAAAAGGCTGGTGCGTTACCTCGCAGGTGGTGTATACAAGCCTGTTGAAGGGCCGGAAATAGAACCCAGGCAGGGAAAAGATATTATCTCCACTATTGATGTAAATATTCAGGATATCGTAGAGCATGCACTGTTGAAGATGATGGTGGATAATGAAGCGGTGCATGGTACTGCCATAGTGATGGAAGTGAAAACCGGAAAAATTAAAGCCATAGCAAACCTGGGTAGAACTTCAAGCGGGGAATACTGGGAGGATCTGAATTACGGTTTGCTGGCTACGGAACCCGGATCCACCTTTAAACTGGCTACTATGCTGGCATTGCTGGAAGACGGTTATGTGAACCTTAACGATAAAGTAAACCTTGAAAAAGGAAGCTGGAGAATAGGAAGAAGAACTGTTTTTGATAGTGAAAGACACGGAAGAGAAGAAGTTACCATCAGGCAGGCTTTTGAATACAGTAGTAATGTGGCAATGGCAAAACTCGTAAACCAGTATTATGGCAAAAAGCCCGACCAGTTTATAAAACATCTGAAAAAGCTTGGCCTCGACCAACCTACAGGTGTAGACCTGGTAGGGGAATCTCAACCGGTAATCAAAACGCAGAAATCTAAAACCTGGAGCGCTACAACACTTCCCTGGATGAGCTTCGGTTATGAAGTACTGATCAGTCCCCTTCAAACTTTAACGCTCTACAATGCCGTAGCGAACGAAGGCAGGATGATGAAGCCGTATCTGGTAAATGCTGTTGTGGAATCAGGAACTGTTGTGGAAAAATTTGAACCGGTAGATAAAGGAAAAATTTGTGATGATAAAACCCTCCGGCAATTGCATGAGCTGCTTATTGGTACCTGTTCGCATGAAGGCGCAACAGGTTACAGGCTTTTTAAAGATGCGGGATATAAAGTTGCCGGAAAAACCGGAACCGCACTGGTAGCAAATGGCAACAGAGGATATGCCGACAGGATTTACCAATCATCTTTTGCAGGTTATTTTCCTGCAGATAATCCTGTGTATTCCTGCATAGTGGTGATAAAGAACAAGCCTTTTGCACAGAGGTTTTACGGAGCATCGGTAGCTGGTCCGGTGTTCAAAGAGATCGCAGACAAGCTCTACGCACTTCAGGCAGGTAATTCCCGTGAAGGAAATTCCATTCCTGATGAAGCGGACAGTTCTATGTATAAATATGCCGGCGCTTCTTCCGATATCAGGGAGGTATTGGGAAGATTGGAATTTAATTATGAAGACAATGCATCTTTCCATGAATGGAGTAATGTCAGTTCAACAGTAGGCTATGCTGTGGTGAAATCCAATCCGGTTACTCCCGGTATCATGCCCGATCTGATGGGGATGGGGCTTAAAGATGCCTTATACCTGCTGGAGTCTATGCAGGTAAAAGTAATTGCAGAAGGTAAAGGAAAAATTGCAGCGCAATATCCTTTGGCCGGAACTAGGTTAAATAAAAACCAATCGGTGAAAATAGAATTGAGATGATGACCCTGAGTGAAATATTGTATAAGGTGGCCATCACTTCCGTGGTGGGTAATCCTGATGTAGACATACCGGAATTGCATACAGATTCCCGTACAGTCACTCCGGGTTCTGCATTCATCGCCATCAGAGGGACACATTCCGATGGTCATGAATTTATTGCATCTGCCATAGAGAAAAAAGCTGCTGCTATTATTTGTGAAGAACTTCCCGCAAATTTTGCGGAAGGTGTTATATATGTAGGAGTGAAGAATTCTGCGGAAGCGCTGGGCATTATGGCGGCTAACTTTTACAGACACCCTTCTGAAAAATTAAAACTGGTGGGGGTTACCGGCACCAACGGAAAAACCACCATTGCCACCATTCTTTATAAATTATTTACCGGCCTCGGTTATACATCGGGGTTAATCAGCACGGTAGAAAACAGGATCGGAGACCGAGTGATACCTTCTACTCATACTACACCCGATGCTTTGCAGTTAAATGCATTATTAAAAGAAATGGTTGATGCAGGATGTACCTACGCCTTTATGGAAGTGAGTTCTCATGCCATTCACCAGAAAAGAATAGCGGGGGTAAGGTTTGAGGGAGGAATATTCAGCAATATCACTCACGATCACCTTGATTACCATAAAACCTTTGATGAATACATCAGGGTAAAAAAATCATTCTTTGATAATCTGCCTGCATCAGCTTTTGCGCTTTCCAATGCTGATGAAAAGCGCGGCGCCGTAATGCTTCAGAATACCGGGGCCAAGAAAAAATACTATGCCCTGAAAACCATGGCCGACTTCAAAGGCAAAATTCTTGAAAATAACCTGAGCGGCCTCGTAATGAACATTGATGATGTGGAAGTCCACTTCAGGCTGATTGGAGAATTCAATGCCTATAACCTGCTTGCTGTATATGGCGCTGCTATGTTACTGGGAGAAGACAAGCAGCAGATTCTGACCATATTAAGCAGGTTGCAGGGCGCTGAAGGAAGGTTCGATTATATCCGTTCAGCAAATGAAGGGATTATGGGTATTGTAGATTATGCGCATACCCCTGATGCATTGGAGAATGTGTTGTCCACTATAGTGAAACTGAGAAAAGGCGGAGAAAATATTATTACTGTAGTAGGGTGCGGAGGAGACAGGGATAAAACCAAACGCCCTGTAATGGCAGAGGTAGCAGTGAAACACAGCGATAGAGTAATACTGACCTCTGATAACCCAAGGTCTGAAGATCCCGGTCAGATTATCCGTGATATGGAAACCGGTTTGAATACAGCCGGAAAGAGAAAAGCTATTTCCATAACCGACAGGAGGGAAGCGATTAAAACTGCTATAAACCTTGCCCTCCCTGGTGATATCATTCTGGTGGCGGGAAAAGGGCATGAGAAATATCAGGAAATCAATGGAGTGAAACATGATTTTGACGATAAAAAAGTATTGAAGGAAATTTTTGAACTGTTGAATAAATAAGGCAATACATGCTGTATCATCTTATTGAATGGCTAAACGAATTAAACATTAAAGTGCCCGGAGAAGCACTGTTTCAGTTTATTACTTCCCGGGTGCTGATGGCTGTATTGCTGTCACTGATCATTTCTACCCTTATAGGGAAGAAGATTATTAATATGCTCAGGAAAAACCAGGTTGGGGAGTCGGTGCGAGACCTCGGATTGCAGGGAGAAAAAGAAAAGAAAGGAACTCCTACCATGGGAGGTATCATTATTATCCTGGCAATTATTATTCCGACATTATTACTCGCAGATCTTAACAAGGCGTATGTGAGGTTGATGCTTTTTGCTACCGTGTGGCTGGGGATTGTAGGGTTTGTTGATGATTACCTGAAACTCAAAGCAAAGAAAAAAGCTCAGCAAAACGGAGAAGCATATAAGAAAGGCGATAAAGACGGTTTGGCAGGATGGTTTAAAGTATTGGGTCAGGTTGTACTGGGTGTTGTGGTAGCAGCAACCTTGTTGTTAAATGAAAATACCAAAGTGTGGAGGGAATATCTGGGCGAAGTGAAAGCAGGTGACACGAATATAAAATCGGTAACCATGAATGATAAAACTACCTATTTCGTGGAAGCCGATGAACCAATTACTACCATTCCTTTTGTAAAAAACCATGAGTTTAATTATGCCAAACTACTTCCTGCTGCATTAAAAGGTTTTACCTGGTTGTTATATACCCTGATTATCATATTTATCATAACGGCGGTATCTAATGGTGCGAATATAACAGACGGGTTGGATGGACTGGCAACAGGTGTGAGTGCTTTGATAGGGGTGTGTTTGGGAATATTCGCCTATGCCAGTGGTAACCTTGTTTTGGCAGAATACCTGAACATTATGTATATCCCCAACCTCGGTGAACTTTCAATATTTATTGGGGCCATGATTGGAGCTTGTGTGGGATTCCTATGGTATAATACCTATCCTGCTCAGGTTTTCATGGGAGATACCGGAAGCTTAACCCTTGGTGGTATCATTGCGGCATTAGCCATTATTGTAAGAAAAGAATTGCTCATTCCGATTTTCTGCGGGGTATTTCTGGTGGAAAATCTGAGTGTGATCATACAGGTGACCTATTTTAAATACACCAAAAAGAAATATGGTGAAGGCAGAAGGATTTTTCTGATGAGTCCGCTGCACCATCATTATCAGAAACTGGGATACCATGAAAGTAAAATTGTAACCAGGTTCTGGATTGTAACGATTCTGCTGGTGGTGTTTTCAATAGTTACACTGAAGATCAGGTAAATGATTGAAGGAATAAACGAAAAACCGGTTCCTATATCCATTGATTAACCTTCGGCATTAAGCCTTTCTAATCTGATACGTGTGAAAAACCGCCAATCCGTCCTACAGTGGGCGGAAATGTTGTTATTCATTCATAATAATTGATGGCGGGTAAATATGAAACAGATTAACTGAAGAAAACCAAAACTAACTAACCTATTACCATAAATATGAAACAGGAATTTAATCCGGGATCATTTATAAAAAAAGGCACAATGACAGTAAAAACAGATAACGAAAGGATGGAGATGAGCATTTTGGATTTTGCCGTTAAAAGAAAGCAAAATCTTGCTAATGGAATGGCAGCCAGTTCCGTAGGAATGGTAGCAGGAATTAAAAAAGAAAGTGTGAGGGTGGCAGTACAAACATTCAGCAGCCTGGAGCACCGAATGGCGCCGGCAGGAGTGGTAAGAGGCGTTGAGTTTATTAACGACAGTAAAAGCACCAATGTAAACAGTACCTGGTTTGCACTGGAATCTATGGAAAAACCAACAGTGCTGATTTTGGGTGGGGTGGACAAAGGAAATGATTATTCCATACTGGAAGATCTGGTAAGAGAAAAAGTGAAAGCCATCGTTTGTCTTGGTTTGCATAATGAGAAAATTCATGAAGCATTCAGGCATACCGGTATCCCCATCAGCGATGCTGGGAATGCGTCAGAAGCTGTACAAAAAGCATTTGGCTATGCCACAAAAGGAGATGTGGTATTACTAAGTCCGGCTTGTGCCAGCTTTGATTTGTTTGATAATTATGAAGACAGGGGAAGACAATTTGTAAAAGCAGTAAGAGAATTATAAACATCGCGTATGGACGGGCAAAACATCATAAGAAGTCAGTATCTGATTTCTCCGGAGAACAAACCCAAAGGTGACAAGGTAATCTGGATTACTGTCATCCTTCTGGCTATTGTTTCCATGCTCGTTGTATACAGTTCAACCGGTTTGCTGGCATACAGGTATAATAAAGGGAATACCGAAATATACCTTTTCAAACAGCTGATGTTTATTGTTCTGGGATTAACAGTCATCTACTTTGCCCACAGGGTGAATTATACCATTTATTCCAGATGGGCAAAAATACTAATGGTGATTGCCGTACCCCTGCTGATATATACTTTGTTCTTTGGAGTTAAGCTGAATGAAGGTTCGCGTTGGATCAAAGTGCCTATAATTAACCAAACCTTCCAGACTTCGGATCTTGCAAAGCTTGCCTTGTTTATGTACCTGGCAAGAACAATCAGCAAGAAGCAGGATGTGATTAAAGATTTTAAAAAGGGATATCTCCCTCTGATATTGCCGGTGATTTTAGTATGCGGATTAATTGCTCCCGCAAATCTTTCCACGGCATTACTGGTAGGCGCAACTTCATTGCTGTTGTTGTTTATAGGAAGAGCCAGAATGAAGCACATTTTGTTAACCATAATGGTAGCGTTAATTCCTCTTGCCATTCTGGTAACCTTATCCTTTCAATATTATGATAGGGAAAATAACAGGATGAAAGAGCTTCCGGGATTTCTGGAGTCGGGTAGGATTTCAACCTGGATGAGCAGGGTGCAAAGTTTTGCATTCGAGAAGAATTTGGTTGATCATGAAGACAACTATCAGATCAATCAGGCTAAGATTGCAATAGCAAAAGGAGGATTATTGGGTGAGGGGCCGGGTAACAGTACGCAAAGAAATTTTCTTCCACACCCGTATTCCGATTTTATATATGCCATCATCATAGAAGAATACGGATTACTGGGAGGAGCATTTATCATATTTGTTTATCTGGTGTTTTTGTTCCGGAGCATCAGGATATTCCGCGATGGCCGGCTTGCCTTCGGAGGCTTTCTGGCCCTGGGGCTGAGTTTTACCATGGTCATTCAAGCTTTTATGAACATGGCAGTGAATGTGAATTTATTCCCGGTAACAGGAGTAACGCTTCCACTGGTAAGTATGGGAGGAAGTTCATTTTTATTCAGTTGCCTTTCTATCGGAATAATATTAAGTGTTTCGAGGAAGCTGGAAGAACTGAAAAAAGAAAATATGCAACCTCAGGTTGCGGTAGCGGAATAAAAGAAAGTAAAATTATGGCAATAGCAAAAAGAATCATTATGGCAGGAGGCGGCACAGGAGGACATATCTTCCCGGCCATTGCTATTGCGAATGCCATAAAAAAAATATCTCCTGATTCGGAAATCCTTTTTGTGGGCGCAAAAGGGAAAATGGAAATGGAGAAGGTTCCGGAAGCAGGATATAAAATTGAAGGGCTGGATATCGCAGGGTTTAACAGGACCAACTTGCTGAAGAATATTTCTCTTCCTTTTAAGCTGATCAAAAGCTTTAATCAGGTTAGGAAAATCTTCAGCGATTTCCGGCCCGATGCGGCAATAGGTGTGGGGGGATATTCGAGTTTTCCTGTATTAAAGTATGCCCAAAGCAAAGGGATTCCCACATTCATCCATGAGGCGAATTCCTTTGCCGGAAAATCGAATAAGCTGCTGGCAAAAAAAGCCGCACTTGTGTTTACGGGTTATGACAAAATGGAGCAGTTCTTTCCCTCCGATAAGCTGATACACAGCGGAAATCCTGTAAGGGAGAACATCCTGAATGCCCGAATCGGAAAGGAGGAAGCAAGGGCATTCTTTAATCTTGAAAGCGGAAAACCAACCGTACTGGCAGTGGGAGGAAGTCTTGGTGCAGCAAGCATTAATAAGGCACTTAGTGGAGGATTGAAAAAGATTTCCGAAGCAGGTGTGCAGCTAATATGGCAGACAGGCAAAGGGAATGCTGAAAGGGCCAAGCAGGCATCAAAAGGCTTTTCGGGTATATGGTGTGGTGAGTTTATTACCAGAATGGATATGGCCTATGCTGCTGCAGATCTGGTAATCTCACGTGCAGGTGCCATGACGATTGCAGAGTTACAGGTGGCCGGATTGCCGGCAGTATTTGTTCCTTACCCTCATGCTGCAGAAAACCATCAGTTTGTGAATGCATCGAGGGTGGTGGAAAAGAATGGCGGACGGATGGTGGAAGATTATAAAGCCGAAACAGAGCTGGTGGATGCTGTTTTAGCATTGCTGAAAAATCCTCAGTTGTTGGAAGAAATGAAAGCCTCTGTGAAAACCATGGCTATCAGAGATGCTGACATGAAAGTTGCAGAAGAAGTTTTAAAACATATAGGGTTTCAATGATTAACCTGAAAAACATACAAAATATTTATATGCTGGGCATCGGCGGGATAGGCATGAGCGCCCTTGCAAGATATTTTGTACATCAGGGAAAAACCGTTTCAGGTTATGATTTAAATCAGACAGCTCTTACACATGTATTGGAAGGCGAAGGGATAGCCATTCATTATGATGACAATCCCGGCAAAATTCCGGCTAATGTTCAATTGGTGGTATATACTCCGGCCATTCCTGAAAGCCTCGGGGAATTCCGCTTCTTGCAACATACAGGAATTCCGATTTTGAAAAGAGCAGAGGTGCTTGGATTGATCACGGAAGAAATGTTCACGATTGGTGTTGCAGGAACTCATGGCAAAACTATTATATCTGCCATGATAGCACATATTCTGACCGTCAGCGGTTACGGTTGCAATGCCTTCCTGGGAGGAATTGCAGCAAACTATAACACCAATTTCAGGGTACATAAAAATAATTGTGCTGTTGTGGAAGCGGATGATTATGACCGTAGTTTCCTGAGTATTCATCCTGATGTTGCCATAGTATCTTCCATCCATCCAGATCATCTTGAAGTGTATGGTTCTTTGGAGGAAATGAAAATAGGATTCAGAGATTTCCTTTCAGGTCTGAAACCTGATGGAAAAATTTTTCTGTATCATTCCCTCAAAGAAGCGTTTGCCGTAATGGGTTATACAACCTATAGTGCTGATAATATGGAGGCAGATATTCATGCGCTGAATATTATCTCGGCAAATGGAGGATATTATTTTGATGTTAAGGCAGGTGAAAAACTTTTAAAAGGATTTCAACTTAATATTCCCGGAAGGTTTAACCTGAATAATATAACAGTAGCCATTGCAGTGGCGGATGCACTGGGTATAAAGGAAGATGCTATCAGGCAGGCAATAGGAAGTTTCAGGGGAGTAAGAAGAAGGTTTGAATATGTGTTCAGGTCGCCTGTTTCCGAGAAAACTTTAATATACATAGATGATTATGCACATCATCCTGAAGCGTTGAAAGCACTGATTGAAGAAGTAAAGGAGGCATTTCCTGATTACAGAACGCTGGGAATTTTTCAGCCTCAACTGTACAGCAGGACAGGCCATTTTGCCAAAACATTTGCCGGAGAACTGGATAAGCTTGATGAAGTGATTTTGCTTCCTGTTTTTGCTGCTAGAGAGATGCCGATAGAAGGGGTGGATAGTTACTTGATAAAAGAACATATGCAATCTGCCCATGTATTAGTGATGGAAATGGATGAGGTTCCGGAATATATTCATAAAAGGTTGCCCGGTACAGAGGCGCTTCATTCCTCTTTTCTCGTCCTTACTATAGGCGCGGGAAATATTGAAATGCTGAGGGCGCCTTTGAAAGCATATTTTGAAACGATATCTGAAAATACGCTTGAACCTGCATGAAAGGGAAGAAACTCATAAAACGAATGCTGATTGCGGCCCTTTGGCTTGGGCTGACAGGAGTGCTGTGGGTTTTCCTGAGTGCTGCAGTACGTTCGAAAAAATCAGGAATTATTAAGGAATGCATAGTAAGCATTTCGGGTGGGCTTCCCGGTGAGTGGTATCTGGAAGAAAAGGATATACTGAAGCTGGCGGGTTTGCAGGATAAAAAAACTGTTAGTAATCTCAGCCTGGATGACATTGACCTTGAAGAGTTGGAGCAGAGATTAATAAAAGATCCCTGGATCAAAAACGCTCAGGTATATGTTGATAATAAAATGGCATTGTACCTGAATGTACAGGAGCGTAAACCTGTTGCAAGGATTTTAAATCGTGGCGGCCAAAGTTTTTATCTGGGAGAAGATACGGTGGTATTGCCTGTTACAGGTAAGGCCGGAGCAAGATTGCCTGTGTTTACAGGTTACCCGGGAAGTATTAAAAAACCAACTGCTTCCGACAGCCTGTTACTGGCGGATATTTTAACCCTGGCCACCTTCCTGGGGAAAGATCCTTTCTGGAATGCACAGGTGCAACAGGTGAACATCAGAGACAAACACAATTTTGAAATAATTCCTCTTGTAGGAAATCATGTCATCGAACTGGGTTCTGTGGAAGGCCATGAAAATAAATTCAGGCGTTTGCAGATTTTTTACCGGCATGTGCTTACCAGAACCGGTTTTGAAAAGTACAGGGTTATCAAAGCCCAGTTCGACGGGCAGATTGTAGGCGTAAAAAACTAAAAGGGAAACAACTAAAAACAACATAAAATGAACAATGAAAATCCTATCATCGTTGGCCTCGATATCGGGACAACCAAGATTGCGGCAATTGCCGGGCGAAAAAACGAATTTGGAAAGCTGGACATTCTCGGCTTTGGCCGGGCTAATTCCAACGGGGTTATTCATGGTCAGGTTTTAAACATTGAAGAAACCATCAATTCCATCAAACAGGCATTGGCAAACTGCTATGCTTCCAATCCCGACTTGGAAATTAAAGAAGTGTATGTTGGAATTGCGGGCCATCATATCAAAAGCCTTCAAACAAGAGGAGATATTGTAAGGCATGAAGGTGAAGATGTGATCACTCAGAAAGATATCGATCAGCTTATTGCCGATCAGTATAAAACCTATATTCCTGCCGGAGATCAAATTATTGATGTAATCCCTAAAGAATTTACTGTTGACAATTTCCAGAATATACCCAATCCTATCGGATACGACGGAGTAAAACTGGGTGCCAACTTCCATATAATTACCGGCGATAAAAATGCCATTAAGAAAATTAATAAAGCTGTACATGCCAGCGGGCTGATTACCAAAGATCTGGTATTACAACCCCTTGCATCAGCAGCGGCGGTCATGAGTCAGGACGATTTTGAGGCAGGTGTGGCCATCGTAGACATTGGTGGCGGTACTACCGACCTTGCAGTGTTTAGTGAAGGTATTTTGAGGCATACTGCCGTTATTCCCTTTGGCGGAGAAAATATTACCAACGATATCAGAGTGGGGCTCGGCGTATTGAAATCCCAGGCCGAACAAATGAAAGTTCAGTTCGGATCTGCATTGGCGAAAGCAGCTAAACCCAATGCATTTATTACTATTCCCGGACTGAGAGGGCTGCCCTCCAGAGAAATCAGTGTCCAAAACCTTGCGGCCATTATTCAGGCAAGGATGGGTGAAATAATGGACTTTGTATCTTATCACTTAGGCCAGATAGGTATTGAGAAAAAAGCACTCAACGGTGGAATTGTGCTCACCGGAGGAGGTTCTCAACTCAAACACCTTATCCAGCTTACAGAGTATGTTACAGGATTAAGTGCAAGAATCGGATATCCCAATGAACACCTTTCCCCTAATCACATCGAAGAGCTGATCAAGCCTACCTATTCAACCTGTATAGGATTAATCTTAAAAGGTTACAGCGATTACGAAAACGACAGGAAAAAGTTTGAATCAAACTTTACAAAAGTTTCCGTTCCTGAAAATCTGATTAAAACTGAGCACAACGAACAGTTGGAAGAGGAAACAGAAGAGAAAGTGGTAAAGGTATCCTCCAGAAAAACTTTGAAAGACTTCTGGGGTAAGTTTACCGGAACCATTATCGATTTGTTCAAAGAGGAAGAAGACAAAGCACTTTAAAAACGTTACTAACCATTAATTCACACATCTCAGACTGTTTTTCCTTTAGAGGAGAAGTTAATGAGGTGAAAATTATCAGAATATGATACATTTTGATTTGCCCAAGGAAAAATCATCCATCATTAAAGTTATTGGTGTTGGAGGTGGCGGTAGTAATGCCGTGAACTACATGTTCAGTCAGAACATTGAAGGAGTAAATTTCATTATTTGTAATACAGATGCACAAGCCATCAGCAAAAGCGATGTGCCTAATAAGATTCAACTTGGTCCGCATTTAACGCAGGGCCTTGGAGCAGGAGCCAATCCTGAAATCGGTCGTCAGGCCACAGAAGAAAGTCTTGAAGAAATTAAAAAGATTCTCGAAGTAAATACCAAAATGGCTTTTATCACTGCCGGAATGGGTGGTGGTACCGGTACCGGAGGTGCTCCTATCATTGCAAAACTTTGCCGTGACCTGGGAATCCTTACCGTTGGTATTGTCACAACTCCTTTCTCTTATGAAGGCGTTAAACGCATGCAGCAGGCGCAGGAAGGTATCAACAGGATGAAAGAATATGTAGATACGCTCCTGGTCATCAGCAATGATAAACTGCGTCATCAGTTTGGTAACCTGAAAATGCGTGATGCTTTTGCAAAAGCCGACAATATTCTTGCTACCGCAGCGAAATGTATCACGGATGTGATCAATACTACAGGTCAGATTAACGTTGACTTTGCCGATGTATGTACAGTTATGCGCAACGGTGGTGTGGCTATTCTCGGTAGTGCAGCCTGCGGAGGTGAAGATCGTGCTTTCCATGCTATTGAAGAAGCGATCAGCTCTCCATTGCTGAACGACAACGATATCCGCGGTGCAAAATGGATATTAATCAACATCACTTCTGCCGAAGGGGAACATGAATGTACCATGGATGAAGTGGATATTATCCAAAACCATTTGCTCAGCCAGGCCGGAGAAGGTACCGATGTGATTCTGGGCATGGGTTATGACAATACTTTGGGGGATAAAATCGGAATTACCCTCGTTGCAACCGGATTCGGACAAAAGGAAGAAGCTGAAGAAAAACAACAAGCAGTGGAAGAGAAGAAAGAAGAAAAAATTATTCTTTCACTCCATCAACCTCAACCACACCCTCAGTCTGCAAAATCTGTGGTAATTCAACCTGCTCAGGAGAAAAAAGTTGAACCGGTAAGAGTTGTGAAAGAAGAGCAACCTCTGGTAAAAGAAGAATTGATGCCAAAGTTGAAAGTGGTTGCAGAAAACAACAATGGTATTTTTACTGTGGATGATAGTAAAACTACTGTTGAAAAAAATCTGCAAGCTGATAAGTCAGAATGGTTAAATTCGCCATCACTTAATGTAAAGACCAATAGCGATCCTGCGATTCGCCTTGAATTAAAGGATCCTGAAAATAATTCTCCGTCGACTGCAGCGTCAGGAGGATACTTGGCCAAGCCTTCCAATATTTATGCAGAACCGCCATTAGATGAGTTAAACACTCCTGTTGCAACAAACCATTCATCAGGTCTGAAAGTGCCATTTAATGAAACTCCTGTGGATGAGACGTCGTCCGCGGAATTTCAGCTGGTATTTAAAGACGAAGTTCCTGCGGCGGATGCGCCTGGGGCCCATCAAACATCAGAAAACGTTATCAGCGATTTTTCTGTTGAGGAACCTGCGATGCAGGACGAAGCAGAAATACAAAAGCGCAAGGCAGCAGAAAGGATTCAAAAGTTGCGCAACTTATCCTTTAACATTAATGTTGCCGATCCTAACAATGAGTTTGAAACTGTGCCGGCTTATATCCGCCGCAATTTGGAACTGTACAACACCATCTCTTCCGCTGAGAATTTCTACAGCAATTACGAAGTAAAAAATAATGAGAATAATATGCCGGGTATTTCTACCATCAATACTTATTTGGACGGTAAAAAACCCGATTAATGCTGTTTCGCTGATTTTTGTTTTTAGTTGTTGGCCTCCGGATTTTCCGGGGGCTTTTTTTGTATAATGTGATGAGATGCACAGAAAGAAAAGTTTAATTATTTAGGCCTTAAAACGTAAATTCGATATAAACCATATGTTACTTTCCGGCTATTAATCATTTAATTCTATTTCATGCTTACAGTACTCGTCACCGGAGGTTCAGGTCTTATCGGAAGGCATTTATCAGAAAAGCTGATAAATAACGGGTACAGGGTGATTGTGCTTACAAGGCAAGCCCGTACCGGAAGCGGAGGAATAGAATATGCCAGATGGGATATCCGGGAACGTTATATTGAGGAATGGGCAATTCGGGATGCCGATGTGATAGTTCATTTGGCCGGAGCAAATATTGCCGAAAAAAGGTGGACTAAAGAAAGAATGGATGAGCTGGTAGAAAGCCGGGTGATGGGAACACTTTTCCTTCAGGAACAAATGAGGAATATTCCCCATAAAGTTAAGCTGGTAATTGCCACCACCGGAGTAGGATATTACGGAGATAATCGTACCTCAGGGAAATCTGCTCCTTTTATAGAATCAGATTCTCCGGCTGCTGATTTTATCGGAAAGCTGTGTAAAGATTGGGAAGATGCAGTAAAAGGTTTTTCAAGGCTGGTACCCCGGACAGTTATCTTCAGATTAGGTGCAGTGCTTTCCCTGAAGGGTGGTTATCTGAATGAATTTTATCAAAAACTAAAATTCGGAGTGGCGCCAATTATTGGAAGAGGCAATCAAATTATCAGTTGGATTCATATTGATGATCTCACCAGGGCAATAATGGATGCGATGAAAGATGAGCGTTTTGCAGGAATATACAATGCAGTTGCCCCTTCTCCTGTTTCTCAGAGACATTTTATTTTAAAACTTGCAGAAAGAATAAAAGGCAGGTTCAGTATACCTGTGTATGTGCCGGCATTTCTGCTCAAATTAATGCTGGGTAAAATGAGTTCCGAAGTGTTGAAAAGTACCAACGTTAGCAGCAGAAAATTGAGTGAAATTTTTCAATTTCAATATCCTACCTTTCAGGCTGCTTTAAATAGTTTTTTCCCCTCAAAGAAAAATAACAAACCCTGAATATGAAGAAAATTCTTATTCCCCTGATTCTTGTTTTTATCATTTTACTGGCCGGTTATTTATACCTGAAAATCCAATCTTCTCCGGTGTATAAAGGGGTAGTGGATATTGAGAATTTAAATGATAGTACTGAGGTATTATTCGACGAATACGGTATTCCGCATATATATGCATCAGGCCCCACCGATGCTTATCGTTCGCTGGGTTATGTGCACGCCATGGAAAGAATCTTTCAAATGGATATGATGAGAAGGGCAGGAGGCGGAAGATTGGCTGAAATGTTGGGTGCAGATCTGGTAATGGTAGATAAATTTTTCCGCACCCTGGGAATCCCTCAGCATGCAAAGCTAAGTGCTCAGGCCTGGATAGATAATGATTCTGCCAAAGGAAAAGAACTGGTATATGCTTATCTCGACGGTATTAACAATTTTATTGAAAAGGGGAAACTCCCGTTGGAATATATTCTGTTAGGCCAGGTTCCTCAGCCTTTTACCCTTGAAGACGTATTTGCCACTATTGGATATATGTCGTTTACTTTTGCCCCTCAGCTCACCACCGATCCGCTAATTACCAAAATGGCAAAAGACTTAGGCCCGGCTTACCTGAAAGTACTTTCGATTAATACCCTTCCCGAGCACCATACAATTCCTGTTTGTCCTCCCAACCATGCAGTGGCTTTGCCTCAGTATAATGCAGATTTGGTAAAAATGCTGAATAATCTTCCCGTTCCTTTGTTCATGGGAAGTAATGCATGGGTGGTAGCCCCGAAAAAGTCCGCTTCAGGAAAAACCTTGTTTGCTAACGATACGCATATCGCATATGCCTCACCGTCAGTTTGGTATGAAGCACATCTGGAATACCCGGGATTTTCTTTTTATGGAAATTTCCTTGCAGGCGTGCCTTTTCCTTTAATAGGGCATTCCAAAACGCATAGTTACGGGTTGACCATGTTTCTGAATGATGATCTTGATTTATATGAGGAAAAGCCTGCTGCGGATGACAGTACCCGTTATGTTTTTGCCGACAGCCTTAGGTCTTTCAGCTTCCGCAATGATACCATCAGGGTTAAAGGCGGAGATCAGGTGGTATTTACCATTCAATCTTCTCACCACGGTCCGGTTATGAATGAAGTGCTTCCGCATTTAAAATACATTACCGATAATCCTGTTACTTCGTGGTGGGTATTCCTGCAGGAACCTTCGAGGGCTTTAGAAGCCTTATTCGGATTACATCATGCCCAAAGCTGGCAGGATGCGCAAAATGCTGCAAGATTAATTCACGCTCCGGGATTGAATGTAATGTACGGTGATGCTTCAGGAAATATAGCCTGGTGGGCAACCGCAAAAATTCCTGTTCGGCCGGCTCATGTGGAAAGCAAAATGGTACTTGAGGGATGGACAGGTAAAGATGAAATCCTCGGATGGTATCCTTTTGAAGAAAACCCAATGAGTGTAAATCCTCCTGAAGGTTTTGTCATTTCAGCCAACAACCAGCCGGATTCAGGAAGGAACGGAGTACTATATCCGGGTTATTATTACCCGGGTGACAGATACCGGCGGATTGCCAAAGCATTAAATAGCGCCGATGACTGGACGGTGGAAAAGCTTAAGAAAGTTCAAACAGAAACCATAAACGAAACTCAGCCAAAAGTTGCACATGAACTGTTAAGTGAAGTGGATGCCGGCAGGTTTAAGGAGTATAATGATATACTGAATGAGTTGGCCAACTGGCAGGGAAGCCATGGGATAGAGGATAGAGCTCCTGTAGTATATTATAAATGGTTGTATCATGTGTTAAGGCTGATGATGGAAGACGAAATTGGAGAGGAGGCCTTTAATACCTTCCTGGATACATATCTGAAAATTCGTAGTCTGCATTTGATGATTCGTACAGAAGATTCCCCTTGGTGGGATAACATCAATACTACCGGAAAAGAAACGAGGAAAGATATCGTAAACGAGGCTTTGGCCATTGCATTAAAAGAACTGCACAAACAGTTTGGAAAAACTTCCAAATGGAAATGGGGTAAGGCGGTTGTTTCAGTTCATCGCCATCCTCTGGCTGCTAAAAAACCATTGGATAAAATATTTAACGTAGAAACTTCTCCTGCAGAAGCTAATGCGGAAGGGATCAACAAACTTGCATTTGTATTAAACGGAGAAGGAAAATATGAAGTGAAATCGGGACCTGCCATGCGGATTCTGATAGATTTTGCGGATGTAGAAAATTCCGTTTCTGTACTACCAACCGGACAAAGTGGAAATGTATTCAGTAAGCATTTCTCCGATCAGGCGGAGTTGTTTGTAACCCATCAGTACAGAAAGCAGATGATGAATGAACAGGAAATTAGAGAAAAAGCAAAATCCCGGCTGGTGTTGTACTGATGTTGGCCTGGCGATTAACGTTCCACAGATATAAAACAATCCCTCCCTTTTTCCGGAGGGATTGTTTTATAATATTCCCGGATAATCACCCTGATTACAAATCTGATTTCAGAAATTTCCACCTTATGATTACCTGAAAAATAATAAGGTAAATCAATGATGCAAAGAATAACAATTGATAATCGGGAATGGTGGTAAAAGTTTTTTGAACATTTTCCAATACAGGAGGTGGAATAAGATTATCTGATGCTTCAAGGGGGAGATACCTTCCGGCATTGGTGGAATAATGACTGAGAATATTCGAGAACAAAGTTTCCAGTACGGCAGTATAAAGGAAGTAAACACCAAATGCGAGGCCCCCTCGTTTTATCAGTACTGCAAGCAGTAATGCAAACAAATTATAGCTTAATGCCTGAATGAAGAAATAACCGATATACTTGAATCCTCCCCATGTGAAAGCCTTATCGCTTAATAATCCGAAACCTAAGGCAGTGATGGCTGTAACGATTGTAGAGATGATGGCAAAGATTTCACAAAGGATAATCTTCTGCCGTATGAATTGTTTTCTGCTCCATCCGTCAATTATGTTTTGCCTGTGGGTTTTATAACTGTATTCATTGGTGGTTAGCAAAATGATCAGGAAGCCCGGAAGGATGTTAAGAAAGCTACTCATATAGCTAACGGTTTTCCAAACATCCGGAAAGCCAAAAGGAGATACTCCAATAACCATTTCGGCCATTCCTTTTGCTACTTTTTCTGTAAGAATTTTTCCAATAAAAAAATGTGCGATATAGTTAATGGCAAAAATGCAGAATATATACAAGAGTGATAAAATCCAGAAAGTCTTGTAATTTTTCAGCTTTAACCATTCTGTCTTCAATAAGGAAAACATGTTATTGCTTTTGAGTTAATTCAAAAAATTTGGTTTCCAGACTTTTCTTGGTAATGCGGATATGACTCAACACAACACCCTTTTCAAAGAAGTAACGATTTACTTTCTCTGCGTTGGCTGTGCCTGCAGGAAACATGAGTTGGATATACATTCCATTTCGTGATAATCCTGTTTTATCTGGCATGGATTCGGCCACTACTGTAAATTCGGAATGAGTGGAATGTATCTCCACGATATCGTCGTGAGTCAGAATTTCATCCACATGTCCTGTAGCCAGCAGATTTCCTTTTTGCAGGATGGCTACATGTGTACAGACTTTTTCTACCTCATCCAGTAAATGGCTGGCCATGATAATGGTTTTCCCTTCTTCTCTAAGCCTGATGATGAGTGAGCGGATATCTGCAATGCCTTCAGGATCCAGTCCATTGGTAGGTTCGTCAAACACCAGCACTCCCGGATTACCCAAAAGGCAGGATGCAATGGCAAGCCTTTGTTTCATACCAAGGGAGTAACTGCTGAGCGGGGAATGTTTTCGGTTGTATATACCCGCTATCTTTAAAACCCTTTCAATGTCTCTTTCGTCACATTCTTTAATGCGTGCTGCGATTTTCAGGTTTTGTTCTCCCGACAGATAATGATAAAAATTGGGAGTTTCCAAAAGCGTACCAATCTTTTTTCTAATCATATGGTTCCCCGGTTGCCCTAACAGGGTATAGCTTCCTGAATCGGGTTTCAGGATGTCCATAATAATACTCAGCAAGGTGGTTTTTCCGCTGCCATTGGGTCCAAGGATACCAAAAACAGCTCCTTCGGGAACAGAAAAGCTGACATTTGTTAAAGCTTTTACCGGTCCGTAGGTTTTGGTAAGCTGGTTTACCTCCAGTACAGACATGTTTATTTTGTTTTTCTTAAATATATTAAAATATTTAAACTACGGGGGGAGAATGTTTTGAGTGGTAAACAGAAGTGAAGGCTCCTACTTTCCCTCTGTTCTTTTCATTGAACAATAGTTTATCCAGCCTGAGCGCTTCTATGTCATCCGATGTAACTTTTCTATGAACGGGGTTTAATGTTCCACCTGGCGTTCCTGGTTGTGCATCAGGGTTATATTGAAAATGGGGGTCGCAGATTGTTCCGCGGGGATACATAATTCCGGGTTGTTCTTTACCTCTTATATCTGTAATAAGCGGATGCCTCAAACCAAGTGTGTGGCCGTATTCATGTGCTGCAGTGGTAGAAGTTTGTAAGAGATTGTCGAGTTTAAAATATCCTGTATTGCACCCGATACCATCGACAAACGAAATATTCCCCATCACGAATTCTTCTATCCTGAAAAAATTCATTTTGGGGTCATCGTTATGCCAGACAGTTTCGGGTTGTAAATCGGGGGTGTACCTTCCTTCAATAACAAACCTTACACTGAAATCATTGTGGCCAATTCGTATTTTGGCCTGAGGCCCATTCCAGTGTGAGGCTATATCCTGTGCAATTTGTTCTGCAAGTTCGGGTAGTGCTGCTTCTCCATATATGCAGATTACCGATCTAATGATCAGTTCCCTGTTTTTTATATTGAGTTCTGCTTCTCCCATTTTTAATTTCTGATCGGCTTCCCGGAGGTCAGCACGCTTTGAATCCTTTCCAGCGTTTTCTTTTCACCACAAAGGCTGAGGAAAGCTTCTCTTTCAAGGTCAAGCAAATATTGCTCCGAAACTCTGGTAGGCTCACTTAAATCTCCTCCACACATTACATAAGCCAGCTTGCGTGCTACTTTGGCATCGTGCTCGGTGGCATATCCTGCAGTAAGCATACCATTGATACCGGCATAAAGTGCACCAAGGGCGGTACGTCCGGGTACCAGAATATCGGTTCTTTGTATCGGCTGGGTATAACCGCTGTCGGAAAGTTCTATTACAGAAGCTTTTGCCCTGGCAATTCTTCTTGCTAGGTTTACCACTACTTCATCACGTCCTTTTCTTAGAATACCCAACTCGTAAGCTTCATATGCAGAAGTAGATACTTTAGCTGTTGCAATGGTTAAGAACCTGTTCTTTAAGGGAACAGTTTCCGGTTCGTCTTCATGTAATTCATCCGCTGCCCTTAAGACAAATTCTTTTGTACCTCCGCCTCCGGGAATCAGGCCTACACCAAGTTCTACGAGTCCGATATATGACTCTGCGGCAGCGCAAACTTTATCGGCATGGAGTGAAAGTTCACACGCTCCTCCAAGTGTTAATGCATGGGGCGCTACTACCACAGGCACGGAAGAATATCTGGCGCGCATCATGGTATTTTGGAACATTCTGATGGCCATGTCCAGTTCATCATATTCCTGTTCTATGGCAAACATGAAGATCAATCCCACGTTTGCTCCGGCGCTGAAATTGGCAGCATCATTGGCTATTACAAGCCCACGGTATTTTTCTTCTGCAATGGCGATGGATTTCTGAATACCTTCCAGCACATCAGCCCCAATGGTATTCATTTTGGTATTCCATTCCAAACCCAGTACATCGTCTCCCAGGTGATATAACCTGCATGCGCTGTTTTTCCATACAGTCTGGTCTTCAAAGTTTTTCATTACAAGGAAGACATCGCCGCCAGGTATGGGTTGATATTGACCTGAAGGAATATCGTAGAAATATCTTTTGCCTTTTTCTGATTTATAGAAAGATGTTATGCCTTTTGCAAGCATATCTTTCACCCAGCCTGCCACTGTATGGCCTGCGGCTTCCATGGCTTCTGTCGTTTTTTGTACGCCCAGAACATCCCAGGATTCAAAAGCCCCGATTTCCCAGCCAAAACCGGCCTTCATTGCATCATCTAACCTGTATAAATGGTCGGTAATTTCAGGAATGCGGTGAGAGATATAAGAGAATAGGCCATAATGAAATTTCCTGAAGAATTCTCCAGCTTTGTCTTTTCCTTCTACCAGCATTTTCAGCCTTTGCTGAAGATTTTCAACAGATTTGCCCGCTTCTACAGTAGCAAATTTTGTCTTTTTATTTTCTCCGTATTCTAGGGTTTTTAAATCCAGTGCCCAGATGATGGATTTGCCCTTCTCGTCTTTGGTCTTTTTAAAGAATCCTTGTCCGGTTTTATCGCCCAACCATTTGTTCTCTACCACTTTGTTCAGCCATCCGGGAATTCTGAATATGTCTCTGGCTTCATCATCCGGACAATTATCATAAACACCTTGTGCCACTTTAACCAGTGTATCAATACCTACTACATCGGCGGTACGGAAAGTGGCTGATTTAGGCCTTCCGATGGCAGGTCCTGTAAGACTGTCGATTTCGGGAATGGTCAGCCCAAGTTCTTCAGCAAGGTGGAAAATATGCATGATGCTGTACACGCCAATACGGTTGGCAATGAAAGCAGGAGTGTCTTTGGCCAGAACAGTAGCTTTACCCAGGTACAGGTCGCCGTATTCCATTAAGAAATCTACCACAGTGGGATCAGTATCCGGTGTGGGGATGATTTCCAGCAGCCTTAGGTAACGTGGAGGGTTAAAGAAGTGCGTTCCGCAGAAATGTTTTCTGAAATCTTCAGACCTTCCTTCTGCCATCATATGAATAGGAATGCCGGAAGTGTTTGAACTAACCAGAGTCCCGGGCTTTCTGTATTTTTCTACTTCATCAAAAATTTTCTTTTTAATATCCAGCCTTTCCACTACCACTTCAATTACCCAATCGGCCGACGCGATTTGATGCATATCATCGGTAAAATTGCCGGTGGTAATTCTTTTTACCACATCTTTGGTATAAACCGGGGAAGGGTTAGATTTTAAAGCTGCTTGCAGGGATTCGTTTACAATCCTGTTTTTTACTTCTTTACTGTCTGGCGTAAGCCCTTTGGCTTTTTCTTTTTCGTTTAATTCAGCCGGTGCAATGTCGAGCAGTAAAACTTCCACTCCGCAACCTGCGAAATGACAGGCAATTCGCGAGCCCATCACCCCGCTACCCAATACCGCAACTTTTTTGATGATACGTTTAGCCATATATATGAAATTAGTTAGTTAAACAACTATTTTACCCGAAGATAATAAAACATTCCTTTGAAAAGCAGCAGATATATTTGTAAAATGAAGAAAAATCTTGCAGAGGAAATCTTTTCCGCGGCTGTCAGTGCCGTCAAACCTGATAATTTTCTTCCTTCCCTGATTAAAAAAAAGGGTAATAAAATTATAATCGGGGAGAAGGAATTTGAAAAGGCAAAGGGTAAGCTGGTAGTTATTTCTGTAGGAAAAGCCGCTGCGGCTATGGCGGCTGCATTGGAGGTCATATGCGGGGATTGGATAGATAAAGGAATTGTGGTGACCAAATATGGCCATGCCCTTCCTCTGCGATATCTTTCCTGCTTTGAAACCGGACATCCTGTGCCGGATGATAAAGGGGTGGAAGCAGCAAGGAATATTCAATCGATTCTCAGAGGATTATCAGAAGATGACCTTGTCTTGTGCCTGATTAGCGGAGGGGCTTCGGCACTGGTGGCCGATATTCCGGAAGGGATATCGCTGGAGGAGTATCAGCAGCTATCTACTGCTTTGTTGCATTGCGGAGCAAACATTCAGGAAATTAATATCATTCGAAAAAAGGTAGCCTTTTTAAAAGGAGGAAAGCTGGCGAAACTGGCTTTGCCGGCCGGTGTAATTTCGGTTATACTAAGTGATGTGATAGGTAACCCTTTGGATATCATCGCTTCGGGGTTAACGGTTCCTGATCCAGCAACTCCACAAGATGCATTAAAGATAATTGAGAAATACAGGGTCGAAGACAAAATCCCCCATAGCATAATAAAATTTATTAAAGTACAGTCTGAGCAAAAGGAATATGGTTCTTTTATACCCGAAAAACTGCATAATATACTTGCAGCTACCAACAGGATTGCACTGGAAGCAGCGGCGGCCAAAGCAAAAGAACTGGGTTATCATACTGAAATCATTACGGATAGTCTGGAAGGTGAAGCTTCAGAAGTTGGGAAAAAACTAGCCGGAGAAGCCCTTCAATATTCCGGTAATACCCCTGCCTGTCTGTTATATGGGGGAGAAACTACTGTTACCATAAAAGGCAATGGGAAGGGCGGCAGAAACCAGGAACTTGTACTCTCCTCATTAATCGAATTACAAAAACAAAATGTTTCAGGTATTACCATTCTTTCGGCAGGTACTGATGGTACCGACGGCCCCACAGACACAGCCGGAGCAGCAGGTGATATTCACCTAATTCGCAATGCAATATCTAAAGGGCTTAACCCTGAAGAATATCTTCATAACAATGATGCTTATACGTTTTTTTCGACAGCGGGTGGTCTGCTCATCACAGGGGCAACGGGAACGAATGTAATGGACATTATAGTTGTTTTGATTGACAGAAATAAAAATTAAAGATTAATATTCTGTTGTCTGATTATAATATCGGGCAGCTATTTTGAACCAAATGTTTTAAATCATGGGATATAATTATGCTAAGAGCATTCTCTCATCCATAATTTAATCTTTAATTTAAAAAAATCCTCTCTATCATAATCGCCATTATCACCACCACAATTCCCATAAACAAACTCACCAGTGTAAAATACCGGTACATCATAGGCAGCCTGATTTTACTGTATTGCTGGATGACCCAGAAGTAACTATCATTGGCATGGCTTACTGCCATCGCTCCCGCTCCGATGACGGTTACCAGTAAAGCTTTCAAGGTGGGAGTGTCCATGCCTGCTGCAGGAAGGATGGGAAGAATGATGGAAGAAGTAATGACCATTGCTGCAGTTGAAGAACCCTGGGCAGTTTTTAATCCGGATGCTATGAGGAATACTATCGGGAAGAAACCCATGGCAGAAAAATTTCCCCCCTGCATTAATTCTTCAAAATAGGAAGATAATGGGGTGGCTTTTAATATTGCTCCGAATGCACCTCCGGCACAGGTAATAAGAATAATTGGCCCTGCCTGTGATAATGCCGATCCTATCCAGTTGCAGATTTGACCTTTTACCGGAAGTAAAAATATAGCCGTTAATACTCCAAGGAATAATGCAATAACAGGGTGCGAGAAAAATTTCACCATTGTACCTGAAATTCCATTAAAGTCTAACACTGAAACAATGGTACCCATGCTTATAAGAAGTATGGGCAGAAAAAGCGGGACGGATGCTTTTAAAACTCCCGGAGTTTTAACCTGATCCAATAGTTCTTCATGTATCTCTACAGGTTCTTCTTTTGTTCCTTCCCGTTTGAGGTACCATTTCGCCATAACATTTCCTGCAATTATGGCCGGAATTCCGGTGATGATACCGAATAATAAGACCAATCCTAACTGATCTGAAGCTCCCAGTGTTCCGGCTACTGCCAGTGGACCGGGGGTAGGGGGAATCAGTACATGCGCGGTATATAAACCTGTAGCTAGGGCTATACTGATGGCGCCGAAAGAAACTCCGGATTGGCGGGAAAGTGACTTCCCCAGGTTAGCCATGATGATAAATCCGGAATCGCAGAAAACAGGTATGCCTATAATCCCTCCCAGGGTGCTCATGCCCGAGAGGATTCTTTTCTTTGAGAAAATCTTCAGAATGGCTTCTGCAAGGGCCCTTGCAGCATGGGTGCGTTCCAGAATTTCTCCAAGTATGGCGCCAAGTGCTATGATAATTCCTATGGCTGAAAAAACACTTCCTGCACCTTCGGTTATGGTGGTGGTAATGGTTTCAATGTCCATTCGGGTAGCCAGTCCCGTTAGGGCTGCAGCACCTAATAATACAAGAAAGGGATGCCATTTCAACCTGGCACAACCAATAACGATTAATGCAAGTACCGCAATAATTATTAATACCAGGGGAATTCCGGTAACCATGGCGAAAGGATTTTACCCTCTCTAGCTCACGCCCGCTCCCGGGTTCATCTCTTCATCGGGATTTATGAATACTAATTTTCCGTTCTTGTCTTCTGCCATCAAAATCATTCCCTTGCTTTCAATACCTTTCATTTTCCTTGGAGCAAGGTTGGCAACAACCACAACCTGTTTGCCCACAATACTTTCAGGAGTGAAATGTTCGGCAATACCTGAAACAATTGTCCTGGTTTCAAATCCAAGATCTACTTCCAGTTTTAACAACCTGTCGGCTTTCTTCACTTTTTCTGCAGAAAGAATTTTTCCTGTTCGCAGGTCGAGCCTGGCAAAATCATCATAAACGATTTCAGGCTTTAATTCCACTTTTGCAGGTTCCTGATCAGCCTGCACTGCAGAATTTCCTTTTTGGGCGTTGGTTTTTAATTTTTCTACCTGCTTGGCTATCTCTTCATCTTCAATTTTCCTGAACAGTAATTCGGGTGCTCTTAAGGAGTATCCCACACTCAACAGCTTCAAAGATCCGGCATTCTCCCAATCGAGCATTCTTTCCACCACTTTCATCATATGCAACATCTTCCTGGCTGTATGGGGGAGGAAAGGATTGATCAATATAGCAAGATTGGCAGTAAGCTGCAGGCAAATGTGCATACAGTTGTCAATTTGCTGCTGCAGTTTCTGCTTTTCGGCTTCAGTTAGTGCATCTGCTTTTTTCTGGAGCGCAGTAGCTTTTATCCATGGCTCTTTATCCTGCAGGTATTTGTTACCTTTTCTTGAAAGATCAATCACGGCAAATAAGGCATCACGGAAATGGTAATTTTCAAGGCTTTCTTCTACCTGCTTTTTGGTATCTGCAATTTCACGGACAATATTTTTATCGTAATCGTCAATTAACTCATTATGAAAAGGTGGAACTTTTCCTCCGCAGAGTTTGTGCATCAGCACAAAGCTTCTGTTAACAAAATTCCCAAATACTGCTACCAGTTCGTTGTTTACCTTTTCCTGAAAATCTTTCCAGGTAAAATCGTTATCCTTGGTTTCAGGAAGGTTGCTGGTAAGCACGTATCTCATGGCATCCTGTTGATCGGGAAAATCTTCCAGGTATTCATTCAGCCATACTGCCCAGTTTCTGCTTGTGGAAATTTTATCTCCTTCAATATTTAAAAATTCGTTTGCAGGAACATTATCCGGCAGAATATATTCTCCATGAGCTTTCAGCATGGATGGGAAAATGATACAATGGAAAACAATATTGTCTTTACCTATAAAATGTACCAGCTTGGTATCTTCCTGCTTCCAGTACTTTTCCCATTCGGGGGTTAATTCTTTGGTGGCACTTATATAGCCAATTGGGGCATCAAACCAAACATATAATACCTTTCCTTTTGCATCGGGTAAAGGTACAGGAACTCCCCAGTGGCTGTCACGGGTCATTGCACGGCTTTGCAGGCCGTTGTCTAACCAGCTTTTACATTGTCCGTATACGTTAGATTTCCATTCCTTGTGTCCTTCCAGAATCCATTCTTTCAGCCAGGGTTCGAATTTTTGCAGAGGAAAAAACCAGTGTTTGGTTTTTTTCTTAACAGGAACCGCATCGCTGTAGGCTGAACGCGGATGAATCAATTGATCGGGACTTAGCGAAGAACCACATTTTTCGCACTGATCGCCGTATGCATCGGGATGTCCGCAGATGGGGCAGGTACCCATAATATAACGGTCGGCCAGAAACATGCCGGTTTTTTCATCGTAAAACTGTTCGGATTCTTTTTCTTCAAAAATTCCTTTGTTGTACAGGTTGAGGAAAAATTCAGAAGCAGTGTCATAATGCACTTTATTGGAAGTGCGGGAATATATATCGAAGGATATACCGAAATTTTCAAATCCTTTCCTGATTTCTTCATGATACCTGTCAACTACCTGTTGTGGCGTAATCCCCTCTTTCATTGCTCTGATGGTAATGGGTACTCCGTGCTCATCGCTGCCTCCTATAAACAGGATGTCCCTTTTCCTTGCTCGCTGGTAACGTACATAAATGTCTGCAGGGATATAACATCCTGCAAGGTGTCCGATATGAATGGGACCGTTTGCATAGGGTAGTGCAGCGGTGACAAGTATCCTTTTATATTTATCCATAAATCGCTTTCAGTATTTTATATTGGGCAAAAATAACATTAACTCCTCAAAGCCCGAATTTCCGATAGAAATTAACAGGGATTCCCTATTTTGCCGCTTATGGACAGGAAGAATTTTATCACCCGGCTGGCCTCGGTGTCCCTTATTCCGTTAGGAGTATCCGGTTTCAGAGGGTTCGAATCCGGCCGGGAATCAGGAAATTTTGTCTTACCTCCTGTCCTGCAGCCGGGTGATGTGGTAGGCATATCCAGCCCTTCAGGATATATACTTCAGAAGGGTATCCTCTCCGCAGCCCATCAGTTGCAGGAATGGGGGTATAAACTGAAAATAGGCCATACAATAGGTAAAAGGCATTATACTTTTGGGGGTAATGATGAAGAGCGATTGAAAGATTTCCAGAACATGCTGGATGACCCGGAAGTGAAAGCCATATTATGTGCCAGGGGTGGTTACGGTTTGGTAAGAATTATCGACCGTATTGATTTTTCAAAATTTATCCGTAATCCTAAATGGATTATTGGCTTTAGTGATATCACCGTTTTGCACAGTCATATCAATTCCAAATTCAGAATTGCTACGATACACTCCAAAATGTGCAACAGTTTTCCTGATGCATGGGATACGGCTACTGAAATTCAAAAAGAAACCATTCTCAGTATCCGCGATGTGCTTGCGGGTAAGAAGGTGGAATATACCGCAGGTTATCATCCAGCCAACCGTAAAGGATATGCGAAGGGAGTACTGGTGGGTGGAAATCTTCGTACCATTGAAAATCTTGCAGGAACGGATTCGGAAATTGATACCGAGGGAAAAATCCTTTTTGTGGAAGATGTTGGGGAATATTTGTACAGTATAGACAGGATGTTCTGGAACCTTAAGCGTTCAGGCAAACTCAGCAGGTTAAAAGGTTTGATCGTAGGAGGATTCAGGATAAAACCCGAAGAGGATCCCGATAGCGCATTTGGTATGACCCTGGAGGAGATAGTGATGGAGAAAGTAAAGGAATTTGATTATCCTGTATGTTTTAATTTTCCTGTAGGCCATCAGAGAGATAATTTCGCACTGGTATGCGGAGCAGAATATGAGCTACACGTGAAGGAATCCGGAACACTATTGACAAAAGTTTAAAAAGTAAAAGAATAATGTTATTACCCCCTCCATTAAAAAAGAATGACCTGATTGGAATTATCTGCCCCGGTGGATTTATGGAAACGGAAAGAGTGCAGGATTGTATACATCTGTTGCAGGAATGGGGCTACAGGGTGAAGGTGGGAAAAACCGTTGGCGGTAATTCACAGACTTATTTTTCGGGCTCTGATGAAGAAAGGTTGGCTGATATTCAGGATATGCTCGATAATGAAGAGGTTAAAGCGATATTATGCGCAAGAGGAGGTTACGGATTGGGAAGAATTATTTATAAAATTAATTTTAAAAAGTTTAAGAAGAGTCCGAAATGGATTATTGGGTTTAGTGATAACACGGTTTTTCATGCATACATCCCCGGCAGGCTGAAAATTGCCACCATTCATGGTCCTATGGCGGCGGCATTCAGCGATGAGGATAAAGAAAATGCCTATTTGTTATCCCTGAAAAAATTATTAAGCGGAAAGAAAACAGCCTATCGCGTACCGTCATACGATTATAATGTAACCGGTACGTGTACCGGCGAACTGGTAGGAGGAAACCTGGCTTTAATAGCCCATTTGTGCGGAACGCCCGCTGATGTTCAAACGAAAGGAAAAATTCTTTTCCTGGAAGATATTGGTGAATATCTATATAATATCGACCGGATGCTTTACCAACTAAAGCACTCCGGAAAATTTGACCACCTTGCAGGCCTCATCCTTGGAGGATTCTCTGATATTAAAGACACCACCCGCCCGTTTGGCAAAGACATCCTCGGGTTATTACAAGATATTTTCAAAGAATATCAATTTCCAATTTGCTATCATTTCCCTATCAGCCATGAACGGGAGAATTTTCCGGTAGTTGTGGGTGGGCAATATGAGTTGAAGGTGGGGAAGAAGGAGGTGGTGTTGAAAATTAGGAATCTGGAATGAAATCGTATTCCTTCGCTGCGCTCAGGAGGACAATAGAAAAAATTAGGAATAAGAATTAAGCATTAGGAATTAAAATGGTATATCGTCAACCCTAGCTCGTAAATTCTTTAATGCTTTACCCTTGTCAGGTTAATCTTCGTCACCGGAGCTACTATCAACGGAAACTTTTCCACCGTAACCGTAGAAGATTCCAATCCGAAACTTTTTTCTTCGGAAAGACTGATGGATTTCAGGAAGAAATAAACTTTCATGATGATTTTCTCGAAGAAAGGTAATTCGTTATCCTGGCTGAGGTATTTTTCCATTACGATAAACTGGAAATCCCCTGCTACATTGTTTTTTTCCTGGCTTTGATAGCGGCTGGTAATATTCACCTCATTGTTCATACTCAGGTCTTGCACCACCTTTCTGAACAGCAGGTTGATTCTGGGCTCTACGCGGAATCCTAACCTGAATTCTACGCGAATGATGTCATTGGGAATAATATGGTCAACTGAATATTCGCAGGTATAGGGGTCATCGAGGGTGTCCACGTGAACAAACCAATAAATATCTGCCCTTTTTGGTTTTCGGTTAAGGATAGAGTGAATGATTTTATGTTCAATTTCCCTGGGGTTATTGGCACTGGTCATATATACCAGGTGGGTGGCGTATTTGGGGATGGTTTTATCATTGCTTACTTCCTGGATCTGTGGAATGTAATCTGATAACCGTACAAATTCCACATAACGGTTTTTGATTTTTCTGCTTCGGTACCATACATACATTACAGAGAAGAATATTCCGCCGATGATAATTGTTACATAACCTCCAGCGGTAAACTTCTGTAATAATGCAACCAGAAATCCTAATTCTATTGCCAGATAAGCAATCAGGAATAGCCAGATGAATGCAGAAGGTATTCGGTGAGCAATAAGGAAATTGGAAAATAAAATTGTTGTGGCCAGCATGGTAATGATAATGGCCAGTCCGTATATTTTAATGATCTGCGCCGATTCCCGGAATTGTACAACAATAAACACACATCCCAGGAACATCATCAGGTTTATGGCGGGGATAAACAATTGCCCCTTTTCTTCACTCGGATATCTTATCCTGAATTTAGGCCAAAGATTCAGCCTCATGGCTTCGCTGATCAGGGTAAAGGAACCGGAAATCATGGCCTGACTGGCAATAATGGCTGCTGTGGTAGCCAGAATCACTCCGGGAATAATCATCCATCCGGGCATTAAATCGTAAAAGGCATTCATCCCTAACTGGTCGCGCACCTCAGCAGTGAGCCTGAGTCCATTATGATGAGCAAGCAGGCTGGCACCTTGTCCGAGGTAATTTAGGAGCAGGGAGATTTTTACGAATATCCATGCCACCCTGATATTCTGCCTTCCACAGTGGCCTAAGTCGGAATAGAGCGCTTCGGCACCGGTAGAACATAGGAATACAGCCCCCAGCAACCAGAATCCTCCTTCATATTCAGCAAGGAAACGAACGGCATAATAAGGGTTAAAAGCTTTTAATATGGCGGGGTTATCAAATATATGCCAGGCACCCAAAATGGCCAGTACACTAAACCATACGACCATCACCGGGCCGAAGAATCTTCCAATGGATGCTGTGCCAAACTGCTGGAACAAGAAGAATATGGCCAGGATAATAATGACGATTGTTACAATAATATCCCGGGTAAGGTAACCCTGGAGGGCGGGTATTTTAATAAGGCCTTCCACCGCAGAGGTGATAGAAATAGGGGGAGTAATAATTCCATCGGCTAACAGTGCTGCACCGCCGATCATGGCAGGAATTACCAGCCATCGTTTTTGTCTGCGTACCAGGGCAAATAGGGAAAATATGCCACCCTCCCCTTTGTTATCAGCTTTTAATACAAGCCAAACGTATTTAATGGTGGTTAATAAAGTGATGGTCCAGATAATACAGGAAAGCGTCCCCAGTATCAATGCATCATCAATTACATGATCGGAAATAATAGCATTAAATACATAAAGCGGAGATGTGCCTATATCGCCAAAGATGATTCCAAAGGCGATAAGTAACCCTGCTGCAGTAAATTTTCCGGTCTGGTTGTTGGCCATTCAATATTAAAATTGGAGTATGGGGACGGATTTCAGAGAGTAAAAGTAATCAGATTTAAGAATATCAAAAGAATTGAGCATTTTCTTTTTAAAATCCTGCTAAATTTAACCCTTTGCGTTTGTCTCCTCCTGTAACAATCCGTAATTTGCTGTAACACAATTCGGTTGATATATGAAAGTTAAATCTTTGCTTGCATTGGTATGGTTGCTTCTGTTGTCGGTATACGTATCCGGTCAGAAGATTACATATGCCGAACCCGACAGGGAAGACAATAAGAGGATGAATTTTGAAGTGATAGGCCAGGTGGGAAAAAATATTCTTGTATACAAGAATTACAGATACGACCACAACCTTACAGTATATAACCAGGAAATGAAACAGGTGAATAAGGTGAAACTGGATGAATCTTCAGAGCGCTGGATTAATGTGGATTTCATACCTTATAATGATTACATGTGGATGATTTACCAGTTTCAGAAAAGGAATGTGGTGTATTCTATGGGTGTAAAACTGGATGAAAACGGAAAAGCTATTTCCCGTCCTATCGAACTGGATACCACCCGTATTTCCTGGACTGCCGACAATAAGATTTACTCTACACTATATTCTGACGACAAAAGCAGGATCATGCTTTTGAAAATAAACAGCAAGAATCCGAAAAATTTCATTTTCACCACCATGTTGTACGATAAAGACCTCAACCTGATGGCGAGAAATGAAATGCCGCTTGCATTAGAGGAAAGAAATGATTACTTCACCGATTTTCAGCTGGATAATGACGGAGGGCTGGTTTTTGGCCAGTATACCAGAAGAGGAAATGATTACATCACCAACCTGAGGTTAATAACCAAATCTACTTATGCCAGGGAGTTTTCCATATTGCCGGTAGACCTGGGCGGAATTTACCTGGATGAGATAAAGGTGAAAGTGGACAATATCAACAACCGCTACCTGTTCTCGGCATTTTATTACAAACAAAGAAGAGGAAATATAGAAGGCTTGCATTCAATTGTATATGATAAGGCCACAGCTTCAGTGGTAAAGCAGTTCTCCGCCTTTTTGGATGAATCTTTAAGGGCAAAAGTGAAAGGCCAGGATGCCAATGTGAAAATGGCTCTTAACGATTTCTTTATCAAGCATATCATTATGCGTAAAGACGGCGGGTATATCCTCGTGGCAGAGTCGATGTATACAACTTCAAGAGGAGGAACTTTTAACCGTTGGAATTACATGGGGTATAATAACCCGTGGATGGTTCCTTACGGATATTATTATTCGCCTTTTTATAATCCATGGATGTATTCACCATGGAACAACAGGTACGGTGGCCAGGCTACCAGGTATCATTCAGAGAATATCATGCTGATTTCCTTTGATGAAAACTCCAATATTGAATGGACTAACGTCATTCCCAAATCGCAGTATGACGATGAAAGTGATGCCATGATTTCACATTTTCTGATGAATACCGGCGGAGAATTGCATTTCTTGTTTAACCAGTATGAAAGAAGGACGCTGCTCTTAAGTGATCAGAGTATAAATGCCCAGGGAGAAATTACCAGGTATCCCACTTTAAAGAATCTCGACAGGGGTTATGAATTCCTCCCTCGTTATGCACGGCAGATCAGCCAGCGTTCTGTGGTCATGCCGGCGTTTTTCAGGAACTATATTACATTTGCCAAAATCGAATTCTAACTGTGTACGGTATCTTCAGGCAAAAGAGAACGGGCAATAACCTGTTTCTGATTTTATATGCCCTGGCATTAAAATTCCCCAACATGTTATTCCCTCAGCCCGTACTGGTACAGGCTGAGGATCATTATCTGTATACCGGACTGGTGAATTTGCTGAACTCTGCCGGAGCAGGGCCGGTATTTTATTCTGTTACTGCCTTTTTGCTGTTACTGGTTCAGGCCTTTTTGCTCAACAGGATGGCTGCTCATTTTCGGTTATTTCCGAGTGTGAACTTCCTGCCTGCCATGGCCTATTTGCTGGCAACATCGTTTTTTACTGAATGGGCCCAGTTTTCAGCAGCCCTGGTGGTGAACACCCTCCTGATTTGGATGATGGCCATTATTGCAGGATTGTATAATTCCAATGCTCCTGCCGGAGGGGTTTTCAACATAGGTATATTATGCGGAATATCTACTATGTTTAATCAGTCGGCTATTGCATATCTGTTGTTGATTCCTTTTGCCCTTTACATTATGCGTCCGTTCAGGATTAAAGAATGGATTCTGGGATTTCTGGGTTTTACGCTACCGTATTATTTCCTTATCATATATCTCTATCTTACCGGCAATTTCAAAGCCGAAAACCTTATTCCTAAAATTAACTTCGATTTCCCCGATATTCCTGAAAACCTGGATATCACGGTAGCCATTTCTCTGCTGGTGCTGCCATTTATGATGGGAGGTTTTCTGGTGCAGATGAACCTCAGCAAAATGCTGATTCACGTTAGGAAAATCTGGAGTCAGATGCTGATTCTGCTAATGATTTCCCTCCTGGTAATTTTTGTCAGCGGAGGGAATAATTACGTCAACTGGATTGGTGCGGTAATAGCGCTGTCTGCATTTCATGCGGCTGCCTATTATTTTTCAGGTTCGGTATGGCTTTGCCAGGCAATTCACTGGATATCCTTTGTATTTGCGCTGTATATCAATTATTCTGAATTCCTTAACTAATGTTTGGGGGATGGAATTTTTAGTAACAAGTTTTAATTATACCTTTACGCTCCTTAAAAAACCGATATAGCAATATGAAATTTGGAGTAGTGGTTTTTCCGGGTTCCAACTGTGACCGCGACATGCAGGATGCCCTGCAAAACCATCTGAATCAGGAAGTTATAATGCTCTGGCATAAAGACAGGGACTTAAGCATGTTCAATACCGAAGATGTGATTGTGCTGCCCGGCGGTTTTTCCTACGGAGATTACCTTCGTTGTGGAGCCATCGCCCGATTTAGCCCTATGATGCAGGAGGTAATCAAGTTTGCAAACAACGGGGGAAGAGTACTGGGTGTGTGTAATGGATTTCAGATTTTGTGTGAAGCCGGCCTTCTTCCCGGTGCGCTGTTAAGAAATGCCAACAGGCAGTTTATCTGCAAAAATGTATATATCAAATCTCCCCTTTCCGATGAAGTTTTGACAATTCCTATTGCGCATGGGGAAGGAAGGTATTATGCCGATGAGAAGACCTATGCTGAATTGCAGCAAAACGGTCAGATTATTTATTATTATTGCGATTCACAGGGAAGAATTACTCCGGAATCTAACCATAACGGGTCTCTGGCCAATATTGCAGGCATAAAGAACAGAGCAGGAAATGTTTTCGGAATGATGCCTCACCCCGAAAGGGCATGTTCTCCCGATTTGGGTAATACCGATGGAGTAAAGGTTTTTGAAAATCTATTCAACCTTAGCCTTGCCACCCTTGAAGGATAGTGGGAATGTTTAAGGATTCATTAGCATATGATTTAAGAATTTTGTAAGTCTGATACCAGAATAAAAAGTTTAAAATTCTTATGAACAAATTTCTCCTTTTAGCCCTGATGACCGTTTTTTCTGCTGTAAGTTTTGCGCAGTCAGACAGAGAAGTAGAGTGGACCTTTACAGCTAAAAAAATTGCCGATAAAACTTACGAAGTACACATGACGGCAAATATCAAGGGCGATTACCACATGTATGCTCAGGATGGGGGCGATGGTCCGGTATCAACAAGCTTTACTTTCAAAAAAAGCCCGCTGTTGTTGCTGGAGGGAGAAGTAAAGGAAGTAGGGAAGGTGAAAAAAGTGTACGAAGACGCTTTCAAATCTCAGGTTAAATATTATGAAGGGACAGTAACTTTTGTGCAGGTGGTGAAATTGAAAGGTAATGCCAAAACCAACCTTGCAGGGTCTGTCGAATTCATGGTATGTAATGCTCATGAATGCCTTCCTCCCGCTACTGTTAATTTCAGTATTCCAATCGGAGGTTAAGTTTTATTCCTGTTCATTCAATCCGGAAACTTCCAAATGATTCAATGAAACATCTCTACATATTTTTGCTGCTTTTAATTCCCGGGTTTCTGTCTGCCCAACAACCCGAAATTTCCTGGAGTTATGAGGCTAACAGAATTTCAGATTCCACAGTAGCGCTTATTGTAAAAGCAGATATAGGTGATGGTTGGAGGCTTTTCTCTACCAAAGCCGGAGAGGATGAACTCAATTCCCGCATTAGGATTGAATCAGGAAAAAATAATGCTGTTTCGGTATTAAATATTAAAGAAGAGGGGAATTATAAGGAAGGCTTCGATCCGCTCCTGGAAATGGATATTAAATATCTTCAGGAGAATGCAAAGTTTGAAATCCTTGTAAAACATAATGAACCTGTTTTTTTCATCAGAGGGATTGTGGAATTTATGTCGATGAAAGGGGAGGAAGTGCTTAGTCCGATTGAAGCTCCTTTTGTATTTAAGTTTGAAGAAAATGGAACCATTGTAGGTACATCCGGTTCCGTAATCAATTCAGGAGCATCCCTTGCCGCTCTTAACAGGAACATCAACCTTTTAGAACCGGTAAAAGATTGTGGGGGAATAGGTTTACAGGATGCCGAAAGCAAAGGTTACTGGGGAATTTTTGTTCTGGGCTTTCTCGGAGGATTAATTGCATTGCTTACTCCCTGTGTTTTCCCAATGATTCCGCTTACTGTATCTTTTTTTACCAAAAAATCTGGAAGCAGGGCAAAAGGAATATTTGATGCAGGTATGTATGGGTTATTTATCCTGCTGATTTATCTGTTGCTAAGTATTCCGTTCCATTTTCTCGATTCCAGTAATCCTGAAATTCTGAATACCATTTCCACTAACGTATATCTGAACTTATTTTTCTTCGCCATATTTGTGGTATTTGCCCTTTCCTTTTTCGGGCTTTTTGAAATTACCATGCCTAGTTCACTGGCCAACAAAGCCGACAGCAAATCCAATATCGGAGGGCTGGCAGGTATTTTCTTCATGGCCCTTACACTGGCATTGGTATCATTCTCCTGTACAGGACCTATTTTAGGTTCACTGCTTGCAGGATCCTTATCTACCAATGGCGGAGCCTGGCAGTTAACCATTGGTATGGGAGGTTTCGGACTTGCGCTCGCCTTGCCGTTTACGCTATTTGCCCTCTTCCCCAACTGGCTGAATTCTTTGCCAAAATCAGGTTCCTGGCTTACTTCAGTAAAAATTGTACTGGGGTTCCTCGAGCTTGCACTGGCAGTGAAATTCCTTTCCAATGCCGATTTGGTGAAACACTGGGGATTGTTGAAAAGAGAAACTTTCTTCCTCATTTGGATTATCATAGGAATACTCCTTACATTGTACCTTTTTGGAATTTTAAGATTTCCTCAGGAAGGAAAGCCCAAACTTACCAAGATCAGAAAAGGGTTGGGTATTACTGTTGCGGCATTCACCATTTATCTGATACCGGGGCTTACCAAAACAGAATATGCCAATCGCTCGCTGATTAGCGGGTTCCCTCCCCCTTTGTCTTACAGTATTTACGGAGAAGATGCTTTCAAAGGAGTGGAGGCAGATATTAAAAACGATTATGAAGCAGCCCTGAAAAGAGCTAAAGAAGAAAATAAACCCTTGTTGATAGACTTCACCGGATGGGCTTGTGTGAACTGCAGAAGAATGGAAGAAAATGTGTGGATTGTTCCTGAAGTGAAAAAGCTGATAGAAGAAAATTATATTCTTGTTTCATTATATGTGGACGACAGGGAATTGCTTCCTGCAGAAGAACAATTTATTGAAACCCTTCCTGATGGTTCACAAAAACTGATTAAAACCATCGGAAACAAATTCGCAACTTTCCAGAATATCAATTTTTCTTCTGTTTCGCAGCCTTTATATGTGGCGCTCAGTCCGGATGAAAAATTGCTCACCCATCCTGTGGGTTATGTTCCTGATGAAAAAGAATATGCCGATTGGCTTCAATGCGGCATAGATGCTTTCCACAACAAATAATTATTAAGGTTAGGTCGCAGCAGATTTCTTTCCTGCACTTTTTTGCGGAAAATAGTTTCTGTGCAGTTAATTGTAACCTCGAAAAATTTAAGCGGATACATTAACAGGAAATCTTATATTCGTTGCGGTCAACATTGATATTCTTTCACACCAAAAAGTTTTTGTAAATGCCAAAGAGAATACTGCTTTCAGGGGTAATGGCCCTGTTCTCTGTTTTTCTGTTTGCCCAAACAGAAAAAGTAGATGAAGCCATGATGCAAAAGATCCGCAATGAGGGATTGAACAATTCCAAGGTAATGGATCATGCATTTTACTTAACTGATGTTAACGGGCCAAGGCTGGCCAATTCACCAGGTTATACCAAAGCTGCTAAATGGGCAGTGGAGGAACTGAAAAAGATGGGCCTTAAAAATGCAAGGCTTGAACCATGGGGAGAATTTGGAAAAGGCTGGGAACTGACCAAAAGTTACCTGGCTATGACTGCTCCTTATTACAGCCCGCTGATGGCATATCCCAAAGCATGGGTATATGGAACCGGAGGGTTAAAGAATGCTGAAGTGCTTCTGATTAAAGCATCAGATTCTGCTGAACTGATGAAGTATCAGGGCAAGCTTGCCGGAAAAATTCTTATTCTCGACAGAGCCGATACTTTAAAACCTTCCTTCCAGCCTGATGCAAGAAGGTTTACCGATGAGCAACTCAATGAGATGGCTAACCGTCAGCCTGCAGGCGCCGGTCCCGGCCAGCAAAGAAGAGGCGCTCCACCTGCAGGATTCAGAAGGCCTGTAAACCTTGCCGGAATGCTGAAAGAAATGGCTGAAAAGGAAAAAGCCGTTGCAATACTCAGCTCAACAGGTTTACGCGGCAGAGATGGTACTCTGTTCGTTCAGGGTGGTGGTTCCTATCAGAAAGGTGCACCCGAAAACATCACTGACATGGTATTAGCTATTGAAGACTACAATACCATTGTTCGTTTGCTGAGAGCCGGGATACCTGTTAAACTGGATATTGAAGTGGCTACCAAATTCCACGAACAAGACACCAAAGGTTATAACGTAATTGCCGAAATCCCCGGAACCGATCCTAAGCTGAAAGACGAAATCGTGATGCTGGGCGGTCACCTCGATTCATGGCATTCCTCTACCGGTGCTACCGATAACGCAGCGGGTTGTGCCGTAATGATTGAAGCGGTAAGGATTTTAAAAGCCCTTGGTGTTCAACCAAGAAGAACTATCAGAATTGCTTTATGGGGTGGTGAAGAGCAAGGTTTGCATGGTTCGAGAGGTTATGTAAAAAATACCTTCGGAGATCCTGCAACCATGAAATTTACCGACCAGCATGAGAAATTCTCTGTTTACTTCAACATGGATAATGGTACAGGAAAATACAGGGGTATTTACCTGCAGGGGAATGAAGCTGCCCGCGCTATTTTCGAAGCATGGCTGAAGCCATTCCACGATCTGGGTGCTACCACCATTACCAGCAGCAATACAGGAGGTACCGACCACCTTTCATTTGATGCTATCGGCCTGCCTGGATTCCAGTTTATTCAGGATCCTATTGAGTACAGCACCAGAACTCACCACACCAACGTAGACAACTACGATCACCTGATTGCTGATGACCTTAAGCAGGCAGCTACCATCACCGCAGCATTTATTTACAATGCAGCCATGCGTGATGAAAAAATGCCACGTAAACCACTTCCTTCTAACAACTAATACTAATATTTAGTTTATTTCATCATAAAAAAGCGGGAGCAATCCCGCTTTTTTTTATTAAGTATTATTCAGAATGATGATTTCAGTATTCTGAAAGGGATGGAAAGTTTAAAAAAATATTTTTTTATTGCTGATTTCCAATTCTCAAAGAAATTTCCCTGTATAACTCCTTTCCACCTTTTTCAATCCCTCCGGTACACCTGCATAAATCAATTCTCCTCCTTCATCACCAGCCTCCGGCCCTAAGTCAATGATCCAATCCGCAGATTTCAATACATCAGTATTATGTTCAATTACCAATATAGAATGCCCTTGCTCTATTAATGCGTTAAAGGCAGCAAGAAGTTTTTTGATGTCATGGAAATGCAGTCCTGTGGTAGGTTCATCGAAGATGAACAATATTTTTCCGGAAGCCCTTTCTTTTCCAAGAAAGGAAGCAAGTTTTACCCTTTGTGCTTCACCACCTGAAAGCGTATCGGAAGACTGACCGAGTTTTACATATCCCAAACCCACATCACTAAGGGATTTTATTTTCCTAGCGATTTCTTTTTCGCCGGCAAAAAAATCCAGGGCTTCATCTACACTCATGTTTAATACATCGTAAATGTTTCTGCCCTTATATGTAACTTCCAGAACTTCATCCTTAAACCTCCTGCCTTTACAGCTTTCACAGGTCAGGTGCACATCTGCAAGAAATTGCATTTCTACAATTTGTTCACCTTCCCCCTTACAGGTATCACACCGGCCGCCATCTACATTGAAAGAAAAATGTTTGGGCTGGAAACCTCGTTGTTTGGATAATGGCTGGCGTGCATATAAATTTCTGATTTCATCATAGGCTTTGATATACGTAATAGGGTTGGAGCGAGATGATTTACCGATGGGGTTTTGATCTACCATTTCTACATGGTCAATCAGTTCTGCTCCAATAATTTCTTTATGCAATCCCGTCCTTTCCGTAAACTCGCCTTTTAAGCGCATTAAAGCGGGATACAGTATTTTCTTTATCAGGGTAGTTTTGCCGCTACCGCTTACCCCGCTCACTGCACAAAAAACATTCAGCGGAATTTCCACATCAATATTTTTCAGGTTGTGTTGCCTTGCCCCGATAATTTTTATGCTTTCGTGCCACTTTCTGGTTTTCTTAGGAGGCTCAATTTGTAATTGTCCTGACAAGTATTTTCCTGTAAGGCTGTTGGGGTTAGAGATGATTTCCTCATAATTTCCGGCCGCCACCACCTCTCCTCCGAGATGAGCCGCCAGTGGTCCCATGTCAATAATATGATCTGCTTCACGCATCATCATTTCATCGTGTTCTACCACCACCACAGTATTGCCCAGGTCGCGCAATTGCTTAAGGACTTTTATCAACCTTTGAGTATCTCTGGAATGCAGTCCAATAGAAGGCTCATCCAGTATGTATAAGGAATTTGTGAGGTTACTTCCTAAAGAACGGGTAAGCTGTATTCTCTGACTTTCTCCACCACTAAGGGAATTGGCCAGCCTGTCGAGGGTAAGATAGCCCAGACCAACATCTAGCAAAGTATTCAGCCTTTGATGAATCTCCAGTAATATTCTGTGGCTGACTTCCCTGTCAAATTCCGATAATTCCAGGTGTTCAAACCAATTTTTCAGGTCTTTCACCTGCATTTGAGCCAGCTCACCTATATGTTTGCCACCGATTTTTACATATAAGGCTTCTTTTCTCAGCCTGTATCCTTTACAATCAGGGCATTTTGTCCTCCCGCGGTAACGGCTGAGCAATACTCTGTACTGAATTTTGTAGAGGTTCTGCTCCACTTCTTTAAAGAAATCATTTATTCCGTAAACGGAATCATTTCCTTCCCAGAGCAGTTTATATTGCTCCTCAGAGAGATCGGCAACGGGAGTATGTACGGGGAATTTATATTTCCGCACCGCCAGGATAAACCGGTCTTTCCATTTACCCAACTTATCGCCTTTCCACGGGGCAACGGCTCCGGCGTAAACGCTTAGGCTTTTATCGGGAATAACCAGGTCTTCATCTATACCGAGCACAAGGCTGTATCCTTCACAGGTAGGGCAGGCCCCTACAGGATTATTAAAGGAAAACAGGTTGGGTACCGGTTCTTCAAACTGGATGCCATCCAGTTCGAATTTATTGGAGAAATGCAGTTCCTTTTGGGCCCCATCCAGTTCGGTAAGTAATAACAATTCACCTTCTCCTTCATAAAAAGCCGTTCCCACAGAGTCGGCAATCCTGTGCCTGTCGTCTTCATCAAATTCCCGAGCTACCAGCCTGTCAATTAATATAAAGGTGTTTTTGGCCGGTTTCCAGGGTTTTTTCGCCTCCAACAGGTCTTCAATCCTTATAACTGCTCCTTCAATAAACAGCCTGGAAAACCCTTTTTGCAGCAAAATATTGAGTTCTTCCAGGGGGTTGCGGTTGGCATGTTGCTTAAACCTCACCAGTAAATGTATCCGTGTACCTTCAGGCAGTTTGGAGATGGCATCTACCACATCGGAAACGTCGTCTTTTTTAACAATTCGGCCTGAAACGGGCGAGATGGTTTTGCCAATCCGGGCAAACAGCAGCCTGAGGTAATCGTAGATTTCAGTCATGCTTCCCACCGTACTGCGGGGGGTGCGCGTAATCACTTTCTGTTCGATGGCAATGGCAGGGCAGAGTCCTTTAATATAATCTACATCGGGCTTTTCCATTCTGGCCATAAACTGCCTTGCATAAGCGCTCAGACTTTCCGCATACCGTCGCTGGCCCTCTGCAAATAAGGTGTCTATGGTAAGGGATGACTTACCCGATCCGGAAACTCCGGTTACCACAATCAACTTTTTTCTGGGGAATGATACTGAAACGTTTTTGAGGTTATGAACCCTGGCACCTTTAATAAAAATGTCCTGAGAGCCTGTAGGATTGTCAACCTTTTCCTTCGCCTTTCCCTTCGTTTTCCTGCTTTCCATCGTTTGCAAAGTAAAATTATTATGTTTATATTTAAATTTCACAAAAAGCGCCTAAATAGAATTCCCTATGGAAACTATAGATTAATCTGAATTTTCCCGGGAAAATTTGGATATTTGAGAAATCTATATATCTTTAATCACTAATTTCGAATTCACAACAAAAAAATTACGCCTATAGATAAGAAGACTTCTACACAACGAAAAACCAACTAAGCCAAGCGCAACCAACAAAGAACCAATTTTTTATTAAAATCCAAATATATCCTATCACCTTCAAAACAGTAGAAGTATATGAATGCACTTCGTACGCAAACTACCGACAATGAGCTTATCCAACAATTTAAGGATGGCGATTTACATTCCCTTGAGACCTTAATCCTAAGACACAAGGAAAAACTTTTCACCTCTATTTTATTCTTAGTTAAAGACAAATATCTTGCTGAAGATATTTTTCAGGATGTATTGATTAAGATTATCGATACTATCCGTGCCGGTCGTTACACTGAAGAAGGAAAATTCCTTCCATGGGCTATCAGAATTGCTCATAACCTTTGTGTAGACCATTTCCGTAAAGTAAAGCGTACCCCTTCCATTAAAACCAGCGACGACAGAGATATTTTCGAATCTCTGAACTTTGTGGAAGACGGCGCCGAAGAAAAAATGATTAAAAAGCAAAGTCATGAAAGGGTAAGGATGATGCTCGATCTTCTTCCTGCAGACCAACGCGAGGTAATCATATTAAGGCATTATGCCGATTTGAGTTTCAAGGAAATCGCTGCCCTTACCAACTGCAGTATCAATACCGCTTTAGGTAGAATGCGTTACGGACTCATCAATCTCAGAAAAATGATGGCTCAGAAAAAAATAGCCTTATAAATAATTTTTTCTCAATTGGAAAACTTAGTATTTTAGGGAACGGTAACAAAACTAAATGCTGATCTTTTACCATGTTATGAAAACGAGAGAAAATTATTGTCATTCTGGTTCTCCAACTGCAAATCTGAATTGCTTGCTGGCAGTAGGTTGAAACAGAATGACGCCAAACTGAAAACCTTCGGTGAACAACCGGAGGTTTTTCATTTCATGAGGAATTAAGAATTAATGAGTAGTAAATTCTAATTGCTTGAGCAGTTAAAAAATAAAAATTCTACAAAAACAGGGTATTAAAAGCCTTTATTTCCAGATTAATAAAAGGCACCCTGCATTAATAGAAAAAGGATTTAGAACATGATGTGTTTCTAAATCCTTTTTTATTTATAATAAAACGTAATTCGTCAAACGTAAATTACCTTAGTCTGTCCAGGCTTTTTACCAATTTTTCATCTTTATATATTCCCCTGGCAGCCATGATAAAGAAAATACCCATTACGATAGGAAGCAATGCCCCGATTTGATAAGCTCCTGAAGTAATGCCTTCGGTTTTCTTCAGGCTTTCTACAACTGAATATTCCAGGAATAAAAATAAGAAGGATAATATGGATCCTATAACAGAGAGGCGAAACTGGAGTTTTCTGTTTTTATATAAGAAGATGCAGATTAATGCCAGTATTGCAATTACAATAGAACCAATAGCCAGCAGAAGGCTTTCGGCAAGCGGAAAAATTCTTTTAGATCCGTCGGGAAGGTTTCCGATGAACAGGTTGAACGAATAAGTGGCAAATCCTGCTATTACCACTACCAAAAGCCAAAGCGATTGTATTCTTTGAATCATATTAAATAAGTTGATGAATTTTATGACCGGTAATTGAATTATGCGATTAATGCAACTCAGGATAAAGTGGAAATGCCTTCATAAATTCACGAACCTCAGCACTTAGTTTTTCCTGGTAATTATCGTCATCGGCATGCATCAGCGACCTGTCGATAAAGTCTACAATGGTTTCCATATGGTTTTCTTTCATATTCCTGGTGGTGATTGCAGCTACCCCCACTCTGATGCCTGAGGTAACGAAAGCAGATTTATCATCAAAAGGAACCATATTTTTGTTGATGGTGATGTCGGCTTTTCCTAAAACAGCTTCGGCTTTTTTACCACTGATGTTTTTGTTTCTCAGATCTATCAGCATTAGGTGGTTATCCGTACCGCCTGAAACGATTTCATATCCTCTTTTCAAAAATGCTGAAGACATCGCCTGAGCATTACTGATGATTTGTTTGGCGTATGCTGTAAAGTCATCGGTAAGAATTTCTCCGAAAGCCACAGCTTTTCCGGCGATAACATGTTCCAGTGGTCCGCCCTGGGTACCGGGGAAAACGGCAAGGTCTAACAACGCACTCAGCATCCTCACATTTCCTTTATTATCTGTAATACCCCATGGGTTTTCAAAATCATTTTTCATAAGGATGATTCCTCCCCTTGGCCCGCGAAGGGTTTTGTGGGTAGTGGAAGTTACAATATGACAATGATCGAATGGCTGGTTAAGCAGGCCTTTGGCAATTAGTCCTGCGGGGTGGGCCATATCGCACATCAGAATCGCACCCACTTTATCGGCTACCGCTCTGATTCTGGCATAATCCCAATCGCGGCTGTAAGCCGAAGCACCGCAGATAATCATTTTGGGTTTATGTTCCAGCGCCTGCTTTTCCAACATATCATAGTCCACTCTTCCGTCTTCTTTTTTTACCCCATAGAAAACAGGGCGATATAATTTTCCTGAGAAGTTTACGGGTGAACCATGAGTTAAGTGGCCTCCCATGCTTAAATCAAGGCCCAGTACCACATCTCCGGGTTTTAGTACGGCAAGGAAAACAGCAGCATTTGCCTGAGCGCCGGAATGCGGCTGAACATTGGCGTATTCGCAATTGAAAATTTGTTTAACCCGGTCGATAGCAAGTTGTTCTATCTGGTCTACCACTTCGCAACCGCCATAATATCTTCTCCCCGGATAACCTTCGGCATATTTATTGGTAAGTACAGACCCCATTGCTTTCATAACAGCCAGGGAAGTAAAGTTTTCCGAAGCAATTAATTCAATACCATTTCTTTGTCTGTTAAGTTCCTGATGGATTAAATCGAAAACAACTGAGTCTGTATACATGATTATAATATTAGTGTTAACTTCAATACCGGCAAAATTAAACACTCCGTTGGTAAGCCCAAGATTTTTGTATAGAATTAATTGATTAATATTGCCAATTCTTATAAGGAAAGGCTTTTTTCAACCAAAACGGTATTCCCGGGGTTAAATAAAATGAAAGCAATCATACCAGTAGCAGGTGCAGGAACCAAGTTAAGGCCACATACTTATACCCAACCAAAGGCTTTAATTCCCCTTGCGGGAAAAACCATACTCAGTATTATAGTTGATCAGTTAAAAGAGGCAGGAATTAATGAATTCATCTTCATTGTCGGATATCTGGGAGAAAAAATTACCGATTACCTGCAGTCGAAATATCAGGGCCTTAATATGCATTTTGTCAATCAAAACGAAAGGCAGGGAATAGGACATGCCATTGCCCTTACCCGGGAGATAGTGGATAAAGATGAAATTTTTATTGTGCTGGGAGATACTATTTGCGAATATTCGGTAAAAGAGGTGCTGGATGCCCCCACTTCTGCAATAGGCATTAAAAGGGTAGATGACCCGAGAGATTTCGGGGTGGCAGAGATCAATGAAGACGGCAAGATTACCCGCGTGGTGGAAAAGCCCCAGATTCCTAAATCGAACATGGCCTTGGTGGGGATTTATAAAATAAAGGAATCGGAACTGCTTTTCGACTGCCTGGAATCCAATATCAGGATGAACATCAAAAGCCGCGGGGAATATTCCCTTACCGATGCTATTGACTGCATGATAAACAAGGGGATTGAGTTCAATTACTTTAAGGTGCAGAACTGGTTCGACTGCGGTAAAAAAGAAACCCTCCTGGAATCCAATTCCACTCTTCTGAAAAAGTTCGGAGGAAAAGTTGCCGAAGACAATGTGCTCGATAACTGCATAATCATCCAACCTGTATCTATAGCCGAAGGGTGCGTCATCCGTAATTCCATAATTGGTCCCAATGTTACCATTGGAGAAAAAACCAGTATTTCTGCTTCCATTGTAAAAGATTCCATTATTGGCTCCTTTGCCGACCTGGATGAAATTGTACTGGCCAACTCCATTATTGGCAGCGATACCGATGTAAAAGGAGAGATTATAAGTTTAAACATCGGTGACAATACGGAAATTCATCTGGGAGGCTCATGATAAGTATTGCAATAAAAGTTTTCCTAATTGCAACAAATCAGAAAAAAAATAATATAATTTTGCTTCCGGAAGCAACGGAAAGGGAAATGTGATTGTCAGGGTAGCAGTAATCTAAGACAATTTTTAATTATGAAATCGTATAGCTGCATTTGTTTACTGGTCTTGTTCAGTGTAATGCTATTGAAGGCTTTCCCGGGATATACTGCCAGCAATACGTCAGCTCCCGGAAAAGAACCCATCACCATCAGTATCTTTAATTCCAAAACCAAAAAACCTGAAAAAGGAGTTTCGGTAATTGTAAAAACAAGTAAAGGAGAAAATAAGCTCGTTTCTGATGAAAACGGTAACCTGCAAATTCCCTATACTCCCGGAGAAGTAACCTTCGTACTGGAAAAAAGAGGTTTTAAAACCATGAGGTTTACAAAGAAAATTGAGGAGAAGCAAATTTGCAATAACCTTAAATTATCTCTTGAATCGGATGTCTCTCCGGATGTATTTCATCCTTTGTCAAGGTTTTTGTTTTAATGAAATACTTGTCCGAATTCAAACATATTTGCGGATATCGGTAACGGCAATACAAGATTAATAAATTAAAGGGAGCTTTAACAGCTCCCTTTAATTTATTCGGAAATCTTTCCGGTTGTCATTTCCTGAAAGCCCATTTTAGCAATTCTTTCCAGGTGGGTTTTTTCCCATACATCAATATTCCGGTACGGTAAATTTTGGCGCTCAGCCAGGTGGTAACCAGAAATCCAACTACCAGCATTACCATACTCAAAGCCAGCTCCCAGTATGCTACGGTACCGGGGACCCCGAATGGAAGACGTGCCATCATCACAATGGGTGAGAAGAAGGGGATGATGCTCGACCATACAGCCATAGGGCTTTCGGGGTTGGTGATGGCATTAATCATAATCACGATAGCCAGTACAATAGGCATGGTAATAGGAAACATCAATGACTGAGCATCCTGAGGGTCTTCATTTACGGCACTACCTACAGCAGCAAAAAGGGCTGCATAGAACAGGTAACCGAAAAGGAAATAAAACAGGAAGCAAACCACCAGCAGCGGAACATTTACCGCTCCCACGGCATCCTTAATTCCGGAAATGGCTGCCATGCGGGTAGATTCATTGGCCTGAGCCATGGCACTGTTGAGTGTTTCAGGGTCAACATCGGAAGGAATCAGAAAACCCACCCCTGTTGATAGCAGAAACATCAGCATAATCCAAAGTACAAACTGCGTAAGCCCAACAGCCCCAATTCCCAGAATTTTTCCCATCATCAGTTGGAAAGGTTTTACTGATGATACCACCACCTCGGCAATCCGGTTGGTCTTCTCTTCCATAACCCCACGCATTACCATGGATCCGTAAATGAAGAGCGTGATATAAATGAGGAAACTGGCCGCATATCCCACACCGTAAGCGATTCCTGAATTTCCCTTTTTAATTTCCTCTCCTTGTCCTATTATGGCCGTTTCAACAGAAAGGCTGCCGGAGGCTTTTTTCACGGAGTCGAGCAGCGAAACGTCTATTCCCTGTTCCCTGAATACATATCTTTCATATTCGTTGCGGATAATATCGCGTATGGCTTCGCTTTGTATCAGGCCGAAATTCTTTTTGGAATATACCTGCCATTTATCGGTATTGTTGATGCCAAAATTAGGCGCATACACAATGGCGGAATATCCTTTTGATAAATAATTCGAAGTATCTGCTTCAGGATCGGATATAAACACTACTCCTGTTCGTTTATATTCCTGTTCCTGGAAAATACCGGTGTTATCTCTAAAAGCCACCCTGTCGGTGGTTTGGCCTTTAACGGTGATAAAGATGATTATCGCAAATACACCGGCAAACAACAGGGGTGTAAGAAATGTAGACAACAGAAAAGTCTTGTTTCTTACCCTGGTTATATATTCTCTTTGTATGATGAGCCAGATTTTTTTCATATTTCAATTAATTAAGCAGGAACATTTTGAAACTGACGGGCAAGGGGCGTACCCTCCACCTTTTTAATAAATATTTCATTTAAGGAAGGAAGGATTTCATGGAAACCTAATATTTGCACACCGCTTCCAATGAAATGGCTCAGCACGTCATTGGTAGAGAATCCTTCATTTATTCTTATCACAATGGAAGATTTTTCCTTCCGGATAACCTCAAAGGAAGGATGGCTGATATTTTCATATGAGGCAGCTTCCAGCCTGAAGAGGTTTTCCTTGTATTCCTGTTTAATATTATGAATCGTGCCGTCGAGTATTTTCTTTCCATTGTTCACCAGAATAATATGGTCGCAAATTTCCTCCACCTGCTCCATACGGTGAGTACTGAATATAATGGAAGACCCTTTTTGGGACAGCTCGAAAATCACATCCTTAATTAGGTTGGCATTCACCGGGTCGAGGCCGCTAAAAGGTTCGTCGAGAATGATGAGTTCGGGCTCGTGTAATACTGTGGTAACAAACTGAAGTTTTTGTCCCATACCCTTACTCAGGTCTTCAATTTTTTTATTCCACCAGGTTTGCATATCCAGCTTAACAAACCATTCTTTGGCTCTTTCGGTAGCTTCTTTACGTGACAATCCCTTTAGCATCGCCAGGTAAACGGCCTGTTCCCCGATTTTCATTTTTTTATATAACCCTCTTTCTTCAGGCATATAGCCGATATAGCCTACGTCTTCCACCGGATTGAATTTATGGCCGTTTAAGAGGATTTCGCCTTCGTCGGGGTAGAAAATGCCGGTAATCATCCTGATCAGGGTGGTTTTTCCTGCCCCGTTAGGCCCTAAAAGGCCGAAAATACTTCCCCTTTCTAGGCTGAAGCTGATATCATCCACAGCCTTTTGGGTGGCGAAATACTTTTTTAGATGGCGCACTTCAAGAATATTCATGTGCATTCGGTTTTCGTTTCCAACAAATATATTAATAACCGATTACCCTTCAGGAAGATATTTCCATGAACGGTTATTGACGGATATCAAATAATACATTAACTGTTTTCATTATTGGAATACCGGATCGAGGATTTTAAATAAAAAAAAATTAGCTTATTGGTAAAGCTTAATTAAAAATTGTAAATTGACCTACCTCTGCTATTAAACCCGGCCTTTGAAATTTACCCTGATGATATAAAAAGAAAAGAAGGAAATTAATCCTTATATTTCATTCAACAATACCATCATTTGAAATGGCGCGGCGGATATTAAATAAAAAAAATGAAATAAAAAATACCCGATAATTTCAGGAAAAAATTCATCATGATTATCAGGTAAAAAAATGTGGAAAGTTTTTATTAATATTATGCAGCGATTTTTTTCAAAAGAGGGAGTTCAGGACAAATATTTCGTTTGAAAAATTATTTGTCAGATAAAGGCTGACAAAATTTCAATTTCTCCAGAAGGTTTTTATAAGCCTTGCCAGATAAGGGTTTCATAAGATGAGTTTAAATACGTTTTGATTTTTGCTATTGAAAATCAATGCGAAATTTTTTAGAGAAAAAAAATGCTAAACAAAAAGTTTTTTTTCTCAGAAAAACATTTGATATTCGTTGCCCTGCTAAAGTTTTTTGTGGATAAATAGTTCGGAAGCGTGTTGCAAATCAGGTAAGAATATTCTTAACTCATTATATAAAATTTTGTATCACCAAAATGACTAAGTCTTGCGATCAAGTTTGGAATAATTGTTTGGACATTATCAGAGACATTGTAGAATGGCAGCATTTTAAAACCTGGTTTGAACCTATCAAACCGGTGGAGTTAAAAAATAATGTTTTGGTAATACAAGTGCCCAGCCAGTTTTTCTATGAATATCTGGAAGAGCATTATGTGAATCTTTTAGCCAAAACATTAAGAAGAGTTTTAGGTAAAGATGCACGACTGGAATACCGTATTATGGTAGACAGTGGTAACCACAGCAACAAACCACTGACTATGGATGTCCCCACTCAGGGATACAAGATTTTCGCCAACAACGAAATGGATTTTCCATTAATCATCAACAATCCCGTAAAGAATCCGTTTGTGATTCCGGGGCTGAAAAAAATACAAATTGATTCCCAACTCAATCCTAATTACACCTTCGATAATTTTGTAGAAGGAGATTGTAACAGGGTTGCCCGCCGTGCCGGTAAAACCGTTGCGGAAAAACCCGGAGCAAGCTCTTTCAACCCGCTGATGCTTTTTGGTGGAGCAGGTTTAGGTAAAACTCACCTTGCGCAAGCCATCGGTAATGAAACCAAAAGGCTCAACCCCAACAAGGTGGTGCTTTATGTGAGCTCGGAGAAATTTATCAACCAATTCCAGGATCATGGAAGAAACAATGCCATCAATGATTTTATCCACTTCTATCAGATGGTGGATGTGCTGATTATTGATGACGTGCAGTTCTTCAACCGCGCAGAAAAATCTCAGGATGCATTTTTTGCCATCTTTAACCACCTGCACCAAAGCGGAAAGCAACTGATTATGACTTCCGACAAATCTCCCAAAGACCTGGAAGGCCTTCAGGAGCGCCTGTTAAGCAGGTTCCGCTGGGGATTAAGTGCCGATCTTCAGATGCCGGATTATGAAACCCGCATCGAAATCCTGGAAAAGAAAATGAAGAACGACGGCCTTGAAATGCCTAAGGAAGTAGTAAAATACATTGCCTATAATATCAACAGCAGTGTAAGGGAACTTGAAAGTGCCCTTATTTCCCTTCTGGCCCAGTCTTCTCTGAACAAGAGGGAAATTGACCTCGATCTTGCCAAGAAAGTGTTGAGAAATTTCGTTAAATCCAGCAGTAAGGAAATTACTATCGACACCATTCAAAAAATGGTATGTGAATACTTCAATGTCGATTACGATAAATTGCTTCAAAAAACAAGGAAAAGGGAAATTGTTCAGGCAAGGCAAATCACCATGTTCCTGGCCAAAACCTTTACCAAAAATTCACTGAAAACCATCGGGGAGCATTTTGGAGGAAGGGATCATACCACAGTAATCCATTCCTGCCAAACCGTAAAAGATCTTATGGATACGGATTCGGTATTCCGTGAAAATGTTGTGGAGTTGCAGCAAAAGGTACAACTCGCCTCCATGTGATTGTCAGGGCATAAAAAACTATCTTCATTTAAGTTTGGCAATTAAGTTTTTAACCTTATTTTTGCCCTCCGAAAATCAAAGGTGAGGTGCCTGAGTGGCCGAAAGGAACGGTTTGCTAAACCGTCGTACGGGAAACTGTACCGCGGGTTCGAATCCCGCCCTCACCGCATCATCCTCTGAAGTTTTTCAGAGGATTTTTTTTGTACTGAAGTCTCCTTCTTTATTTTATCCGTATTTAATAGTTTTCATTACAGTTTAAGGGTGGAGTGGATGTTCTTCATAATTTCCCCATCACAAAGCAATTTACAATTGTGCATCGCTAAACATGTAATTTATCATGCGAGGTTTTTATCTGCTATTGGCCTTTGTTGCAATAACTTCCTGTAATGCTGAAGGCGTTAAGTATTCAGAAGAAAGAGATGTTCAATCAGAACTTTTTTTTCCTGTAAACCCCATCATAAAATTTGCCCACTCCAATCCCGTATTTCAGTTGAAAATTTCAGTGGAGGCATGCCGGAAGGAATTAAATGTTTCTGAAATTAAGGCAGAAATTATCTCCGGAACTGAAGATTTGGAAAAGCTGGAGTTGTATTATACCTCAAACGAAAAAGAATATCTTAAAGACAGTCTGATGGCTGTTATGTATCCTGGTCAAAAACAATTATCCATACCGGTTAGTATCCAGCTGCCACCCGGAGTGCATTACTTCTGGATGCATGCCATTTTAAAAGAGGATGCCAATATTGAGGATAAGATAGTTTTCAGGGTAAAATCATTCCTGGCAGATGAAAAAGAGTATTTCCCTATTAATGATGATAAAGAGCAGGTTCAATATACCGGAATTGCCATTAGAAAAGCCTGGGACGACAGCGTGCATACTTACAGGATACCAGGAATGATAGTAACCCATAAAGGGACGCTGATTGCAATATATGATATCCGCTACCATCATTCGGGAGATCTTCCCGCGAATATTGATGTGGGAATGAACCGGAGTACAGATGGTGGTAAAACCTGGGAACCTATGAAAATTATTATGGATATGGGGGCGCCGCATGAAAATAATGGAGTAGGGGATCCCGCGATATTATTCGATCCGGTTTCGGAAACCATTTGGGTAGCTGCCTTGTGGAGTAAAGGAAACAATTCGATTCGCGATTCCCGCCCCGGTTTATCTCCCGACAGTACAGGGCAACTGGTGTTGATAAGCAGTACCGATGATGGAATAACCTGGTCGGAGCCTGTCAGTATTACACCTCAGGTGAAAAATCCCCAATGGCATTTATACTTTAATGGTCCGGGTGCAGGAATAGTGATGCAAAACGGGCATCTGGTTTTTGCTTCGCAATACTGGGATGAAAACAAGATACCATATGCTGCTATCATTTATAGTGAAGACCATGGCCAAACCTGGAAATCGGGAGTTGGAGCCAAATCCAATACTACCGAAGCGCAGATTGTAGAAACAAGGCCAGGAACATTGATGCTGAATATGCGTGATAATCGTGGAAAGTACAGGTCTGTGGCCACTACAACAGATATGGGAAAAACCTGGGTAGAGCACCATACCTCCGGATCAGTTTTGGAAGATCCGGTATGTATGGCAGGCTTTATTAAAGCCGAAGTAAACCATGGCAATGCACGAAAAGAGGTGTTGTTTCTCAGTAATGTAAACCACAGTTATGCAAGGGTGAATACCACCATTCGCGCCAGCCTCGATTGGGGGGAAACCTGGCCGGAGGCATACAGTTTATTGATTGACGAGCGTTCGGGGTTTGGATATTCTTCCATCGCACGTATAAATGAAGATACTATAGGCCTTTTATATGAAGGAATCAGGGACTTATATTTTGTGAGGATACCGGTAAAGGATATCCTAAAGTAAGCCGATGAGGGGAAGTGATATATTGTAAGAATAATATATCAGGAATGTTCCACAATACTTTCGGTTAGGCATCTGGTAAATTTAGGAAAATTCTTCTTTCATTTAGAGGATTTTTACATGGAGAGATTATCAGGGGTGTTGAAATTTGTAGGGCTGCCATCATGTAGCGGAAGATGAACCCCGGGTAGGCTTCTGTAGCGGTTAAATGGAAAGATATTAGTTCCAAACAGGGAGGGATTTGCCTTCGTGTAAATTTTCAAGGAGTGGTGGTGGCGGGGGAAGGCCCGCTTGGGGATTTTCTCCTTACCGGAAGAGGATTTCACCATTATTTCATGAGGATTTTCTTTTAGTTCAACAGAACCTTCCCATCTCCTTCAAACCGGGACTTTGACAGAAAAAATTAAAAATTTCCGTTGTGGATTTAAATAATTTGTTGGTGATTTAATATTGAAAACCTAAATTTGCATCCTCATTTAGAGAATGAGGTACGGGGCGTAGCGTAGCCCGGTTATCGCGCCTGGTTTGGGACCAGGAGGTCGCAAGTTCGAATCTTGCCGCCCCGACAAACGGAATGAAGCCAAGCTTTATTCCGTTTTTTATTTTAAACAATGGCAGAAGGAAATTTTACCCCTACCCCTTCGTTGAAAACTTTCTAAATCTCCTTACTTCTGCCACAATTTTTTTAAAATTTCTAAGAAAAAAGATTAGAAGAAAGCAAAAATAAGCAAAATGGTTAAGACCATTCATATACAGTAGTTTATAAAACGTGAGGGAAAATTTGGGAGTAGGTGTCCGACAGGTTTTGAACTTAAAATGACAAGGTTAGGTTACTAAATCGTTACTGACTATAATCCAATCGGCAACGGCATAATACGTTATATTTCAGTCATTTGCACTTGTTTTCATATCCCCTTGTAACTCAATAAAATTTAATTTTAAAAGTTAAACAATTGAGTTATGGAACAAGAGAAAAGATCCACGTTCAAACTGCTTTTCTACCTAAAGAAGAATGAACCTAAGAAGAACGGAAACGTGCCTGTTATGGGACGTATCACTATTGACGGAATACCAAAATCCTTTAGTACCAAACTGGACATCAACCCCAATAATTGGGATTTAAAGCACGGAAGAGTTTTAGGTAAAAGTGCCCAGGCCCTGGGTACCAATGTCAAATTGGACAATATTCGGGTGCGTATCAACAAGATTTACGATGATATGCTCAAGGATGAAGGCTTTGCAACTGAACAAAAAGTAAAGCTGTCCTTTTTAGGGGTTGGTGTAATGGATGATGCCATTCTTAAAGTATTTAAAGACCAGAATGAGGATTTTGAAAGGATGGTCAGCAAAGGAAAACGTTCTCAGAATACTTACAATAAATACAAGACTGTATACAACCATCTTAATGAATTTATCAAGGAACGCTATCACAGGGAAGATTTGGCATTTCGGGAACTTACCTCAGACTTTATCCACGAGTTCGATTTCTTTCTACGAATAGATAAAGAATGTACACATAATACGGTTTGGGTTTATACCATGCCGGTTATTGCTTTGGCTGATCTTGCGATTAAAAAAGGCCTTATACGCCAAAACCCTTTTGAAGATTACGAAATCAGTATGGAAGAAACTGATCGCAGCTATCTTTTAAAGGAGAATGTAGAAAAGCTAATGCTTCTAAAACCGTCGAAGGACAAATATGAATTTGTAAAAGATATTTTCATTTTCAGTTGCTTTACAGGGCTTTCTTATATTGATATTCAAAAGCTGAAATGGAGCAACATACAGTCATTTTTTGATGGACACCAATGGATCATCAGCAGAAGAAAAAAATCAGATGTTGCGTCAAACGTCCGCCTATTGGAAATTCCGAAGCGTATAATTGAAAAATACAGGGGAGTTACACGTAGTGATTATGTTTTTCCGGTTCCTTCCAATGCTACCTGCAATAGCCATGTAAAGAAAATGATAGAAGAAGCAGAAATTGTTACAGAACAGAAAGTAACCTTTCTTACTGCACGCCACACCTTTGCTACTATGTTCCTGACCGAAGGTGTTCCACTTGAAAGCCTTAGCAAAATGATGGGACATAAAAATATTTCTACCACACAGATTTACGCCAAGATTACAAGTCAAAAAATCAGCAAGGATATGGATTTGGTGGCTCCTAAATTTAAGGAGATTGAAGACGCATTTTTGACAGTCTTATAATTAACTTCTATCAATAACGAGCAGAACTTATCGGTTCTGCTTTTTTTATGCCCATACTTTTTGTAGCCAAAGCACATTTACTTTCCTATTCCCCTACTGTAAAAGAGCTTTTCGGCTACTCCTGGAACAGAAGATTAAAAAATATTGCCAACATCTTCTCCCATACAAAATAATTTTTTAATCCTCCGTAAGTGTGGCTCTAATAGCCACACAGCTTTGAAAAAGTGTTTTAAAAATTCAGCGAATTGGAAGTGTTATTTCAATTCACTGTAAACCATTTCTCAATGCCATCTTCTTGGCTTCCACATTCATTTTATCCAAAGACCCGTATGCTTTTTTGTCCCATTTCAAGAGCAAAGGTATTTCAGTGTTCTTAACGCATCACAAAGGTCAGGCAAGTTTGGAAAATAATCTCCACCCTTTGGGTAGTATTTTTTTCCAAAACCTTGGTGCTGCTAAACACGAACCTTTTATGCCTGTGTAGATAGCGTAAAAGCAAGATTTGAAATTGCGGATATATTAAGTGAATTGGGCAACGGAAGAGCCTATTCCAACCGCCCACACTATTGGCTGGATTTTGGGAACAGCCAACATACAGGACAAGCCATACTATCTACAATAGGAACTATACAGCAACCCAAGTCCGAGAAATACGAAACTGTGGCAAGCCTGCCAATGGTTACGGATGAATTTGGCGAGTTGCTCAAACAGTCGGAACTGGAAGACGATACGCCAAGCTGTTCCCTTGCTGAAGCGTTGGAAAGGCAGGATTTGTTTATCAATTCATCATTGGTGCAGATGGGTTGCTCCCTGTTATGGGGTATGTTTAAAAATGGTTTGACACCATACAGGGGATTTTTTCACAACCTGAAAGATTTCCGCACCCATCCTATAAAAGTCGCCTGATTGGAAAATCGGGCGGCAAAATGGGATACCTACCCACCATCCATTCCCACCATCCATTCCGACACATTTTACCAAACAGGTTGCGACATTATTTGAGGGATATTCATTATCCCTTTCGTTGTTTTAAGGAACTTCTTTTCTTGCCACATTGGCGACCAAAGAAAAGAAGCAAAAGAACGTCGCAGGTTATATCTGGAGAGCAGTCTAAATTGATTAAATTTGGAACTCCTAAATAATACCAATATATCAATGATAGAAACCGAAATCAGCATAATAGTCAATCGAAAAACAGATATTGAGTTAATACAACAAAAAATTATCGAGAATAATTTTAGATTTCCTGTTTATGTCTTGGAATTTGAAGAAGGTTTTCAAATAAAAACTACAAGTGATTATGAGGAATGGGAGTTGGATACTTTAATATTAAACAGTTTTCCAGAGTATGAATTTACCACTGACCTTGAGAAAGGCAGGAAGGAAATAAGGTTACAAATTTCAAGATATCAATCTGAACTATCTACTGATGGCTGGGGAAGAAGAATTGAAAATCCTTTAGATGAGACAAAATATCTGATAAAAAAATCGGTTCAGAAAACTCCGAATTTTAACCCCAAGTTAAAAGTTTTATTTGGAGACAAAGAACAGTTTTATCAAGTAAACATTATAGATGGTATTAATGAAGCAACGAATGAAAAAGGCTTCCTACAGGTCTAACTGGCAGGCTTTCATTAAACGTTCATCAGGTGGCATTACGGTAGAACGGAAAACCGTTTTACTGTCGGCTTCGCTTTCTTTGCGAAAGCGGGTACTGTTCTTCACTTGGCTCTGCATCAGGCTTAATCCCAGCTGCTCAATAAGCTGATTGTACAGGTCATATAAGGGAGTGCTTTCCCTGCCGTCCACCTGGTTCCAAAACAGGTTAATGGTCTGTATGGAAGTTTCGCCCTTTTTCATAATCACATCCTGTAAAAGCTGGGTGAAGATGAGCGTACTTTCCATCACCACACGGTCTGCGGTAATAGGCGTAAAAATATGATGCATTCCTGCGAGTGCTTTCAGAATGCCGGGCGTGTTCACAGTTCCGGGCAGGTCAAAAAACACCACGTCGATCGGAACGGCGGAAGCCGTTACAAATTCGTGTGCAGCATCCAGTACGCTATCTGCTTTATGCTGTGTAATGGGATAGGCTTTCTTGTTGATGGTGGTAAATTGCTTATATGCCAGTTTTTTCAACGCTTCGTTTTCCATTACCATTGCCAAATCACGGGTTTTCATTTTCATCAGGCTATGCTGCGGAAAATCCGCATCAAATACGGCTACGTTGTAGCCCAACCGATAGTGCATCATACTGGCGACAAGCGTAGTAAATGTGCTTTTGCCCACACCGCCTTTTTGAGAAGAAAATGCAACAAACAGAGGTTTCTTTTTTGTGTCCATATTTTTAAAATTTAAAGTTTACATCTTCCTGTTTTCAGTCTTGCAGTCTTTCAGTCCGGCAATCCTGATTTCGTGCTGTCTTTCTTGCAGGATAGCCATCAGGCTTGCCTGCGGGATTTGCTGATTGCCTGCTTCCCTGCCGTACAGCAGTCCTGCATCTTATCAGGCGGGATTGCGTTCTTGCATTGGTTCCGTCAGGTATTCCATCCGTCAGGCAGGCGTGATATGCTGATAGCAGGCTGTCACGCTTTCCGTCATTCCTGCGCTCTTGCTTTCCTGCATTCCTGCAATCTTGCAGGCAGGATAACCTGCTGTCTTGAATGTGTACCGTCTGCCCGTCCTGAAGCACGGGCTGTCTGCCTGCCTGCCAACATTCAGGGGCAAAGAACTCATCAAATTCATTCGGTTGTATAGCAGTGGCAGCGTTTGGCGTTCAGAGGCAGCATTTGGCACTGTGGCACAGTGCAACGCTATCGTAAACAGGGCTTTACTTTGTATTGTGATTTTTATTAACGGATTTATGCAAAAGTCTTTTTACATATCAGGACGTAACGGGAACGGCAACGAGCCGTTTTTCCCTTTTACATTCAAACCATCCCGCAGGGCGGATTTTTGTGTTCAGCGGAACACGGCAAGTTGTGTTTTGAGCATCTCAGAATGATTTCCGATGCTCAAAACAACTTGCCCTTTGCAGGGGGCAGAAAACACCTTCCGAAG